>Ga0182742_1003765_pt1 | contig 14450 bp, 13 predicted proteins | sample eDN5th37CBELigMG_FD_128880 | JGI IMG/M metagenome (GOLD analysis project Ga0182742, IMG submission 128880) | Enriched Miracle-Growth compost microbial communities from Emeryville, California, USA - eDNA 5th pass 37_C BE-Lig MG (version 2)... ... | reverse complement strand
TCAAATTCCGAATTCTCATAAAGATTAGCCTTCCTTTGTTCGTCTTTTGGTTAATACAAGGATGGACAAACAAGGCCTGAATTTATACGTCCAATGTCCAATTATTTAATCGGACTTATATATTAGCTTGAACATTCACCAAAAACTCTAAAAAAATGAGTATTACGCCTTTTATATACTTCCCATTTAAAGACTGTCCGAAACCTGGAAGAGCAATGCTCTAAAATAACGCCTCCTTTTCATTCGCCACATTATTATTCTAACCCTTTGCCAGTTCTTTTCTGTCTTCTGCCAATGGCGGCTGCTCAAGCCAGCCATTCTTTATCATGATCTCAATCCAATCATTACCAATTTTTATATCTTCCATAATTGCCATCATATACTTTGGTGATAAGTCTCTTCTAGGTGAGGTTGCCCATCCCGTTCCATAATAGACCATTGCCGTTGAGAATAAAAATCCAACTTGGAACATCAGTAATTTATCAGAAAATGGTGATATTGTAGAATCCGTAATTTCAGCATCAAAAATAGGCGGACTTGGTAGATTTTCCGCAAGCAAAATCTCAAAAAACGTTTTAACATGCTTCTTTTTCATTTTTACTGCTTTCCATAAGAAACTTTTGACTTTATCAGACTTTGCAACTTGATGGGCTGAAATCACAAAGGCTTTAGCGAATATACTCTTTTTTAGATTAAAATAAATATCTGTAATTTCAATACAACTTAAAGGTCTTACTTCTCCAAACCAACCTGTTAAAAAACTTTTATCATCTATGTAGTCTGCTCTATTAGGTGGATTTACAACAGGCGGCCGATAATACAGACCTTTTTCTTGCAATACAGTTTTTGTACGATTACATAATTCAGTGGCACTAGCAAGACATTCGGTAATATAATTACGTACATCCAATCGTGAACTTGTTGTGATGGCTCCGCTATACCCATGACAACCATGCAGGGACATAATATTTAAATAATTCAAACAAAAAACATCAGAAAAAAGTCGAGGGACATTTGGCATATAATCTTTATCCGTAAATCCAATGGGAATCGGAAAACCCTCACTCTTTAATAACTCTTTTATACGTTCTAAATGTTTAGTACTGAGAGATATTGCATATTTAAATACATCCACGATGTCACTATCCTCTATATGTTCCATCATATGTTTGTGAATACATATACTTGCTGTGTCGTTCATATACTGTGTCCAAAGTACAGCAATCTCTGCGGACGTTAATTTTGCATTAGAAATGTTGTCCAATATAAACACCTCAATGTTTTATTTATAAGGTGTCCGATTTACTACTTCGAAATACAGATTGTCGTGGATCTATGACTTATCTAATGATACAAAAACTGCTGCTGTAGCTTAAGTATCTTCACAATCAATATCAGTTACTCCATTAACTTCTCTCATTTCCCCAAACTCCTTAATAAAAAAATATTGATAATGATTTTCATTATTGGTTATACTAATAAAAGAGAAGGCAACCAAAAGAAGTTACCTTCAAACGAATTAGATTTTTGGTTCAAAAGTTTTGCAATCGGTTTCTGCAGAGGTAGAAGCATGATGTTCTTTAGAGCGATTTACAACATAAATAGAAGACGCATTACATAAGTTGCCTGCTCCCCAATAATTACAGCTATTCACTTCACATTTTACATCCTTTGCCACATTAAACACCTCCTTTTATATCTAATTATTTTCAAAGGAAGGTGTTTTAATACTGTTTTTTTATATTTATCACTTAATCAAAATGAAACTCTTATCACAAAGTTACGTGATATTTCATAAATACAAAACATCTCTCTGTTACAGCTACCTATACAGTATCTTTCGACGATAGACGTTTGCTATCTAAGAGCTCTTTTTTAATCCATTTATTCAAACATACAGGCTCACTTCTCTTATGGGGAATCTGAGTTTTCCCTAATTATATATGTCCTTTTTACTATTTCGACATATACTAGTAGGTATTTGACTCATCTAAGTGATATGGTCATGAAACGGGAGGAGAAAACGAGTTTTCTCCTCCCGTTTCATGACCATATCGCAACCTTTCAGCTCCGCTGAAAGGCGTGTGAAAAGGATTTTTCACACGGATGAGTCAAATATCTGGCGGAAGAACCATGTTTACTACCCATGCATCAGAGAAACAGAATTCCTATGTCGATTTAATAAGTTGGATATATATGCTTTATTGACATGACTTCTATATTACTTGTTTTTCAATCTATATAATCCTCAATAATTTAGGTAATAGCAACGCCTTTTACTGACCTTCCAGAGCACACCATTTTAATTAGAATCGCCATTTTATCTAGAAACTTGTTTTCTATTAGCCTTTGAAATTGTAAGCGTTTTCTATTATAATAATAAATGGGTTGGATGGCATGCGTGGCTATCATAGTATCTGGCGTAGGTGGGGCCGATACCGGAAGAAGAATATAAAATGTCTTTATAGTGAGATAGGTAGCATATCCGTTAATTTCTAATGGGGTTAGAGTGAATCCTGTAGAGAAGGTTTTCCTACATTATTTTACAGGGAGGAATAAATAGTGGATTTTTATGAAAAGTTACCTGCTGATTTTTTAATAGATTTTTATGACGAAATCATGAAAAATATTGAAAAGGGACTATTAACGAAAAATATGTATTATGAATTGGGTGTAATTATTTCAGTTGCTAACCACAGGGGGATTACATTAGGGAAACCATGCGATTTCGAACAAATTGTAGATCAGAAAACTCTGAAGGATTTTATTTCAATTTGCGCATGAATATAACGAAATAAAGGCTGCTTCGGTAACAATTTGTAGACTTTAACCATGCAGCCATCAATAGAAAGATGAAAAAAGTTCCGATACTCATAATGTGACAATATAGGATTTGTCATCTTTCTTTTGCATATTATTCATTTTTAGTTTTTGATACCTCGAAATGAGCTCGTCTAACTTCTGACTGTACCAAAGAGTGTCATCACTATTTAATCCCGTTTCTACTGCAATCAAGATCAAAGTCTGCCTCATCTGATTGATCTTGTATTCTAATTCACCAACCTCTATACACATATTCCTACTCCCTTGATTCCTATTCTCTTTTAATTGTTTAACACATGAATTTACTAGTATACAAGTAATAGCATACAAAAAATTCTAGAAAATTGGAAGACACATGACAAAAATTCTTATGAAATGACAAATGATGTTGTTTTGGAAGCAACAATACTTTATTGTTTTAGTCCATCCATTACACTTTTCATTTAAACCTCTCCTTTTGGATTTTTTATAAATAAAAAAAGACGATTGTATCCCCTAAATGGGGAAACAATCGTCTTTTAATATATCAATCTTCAATTTTTTAATAGATTAAGGGAAAATTAGACATACTTCACCTAAGACAAAGTCATGCTAAAATCATGTTTCATGGCGGGTATTCCACCGTAATTGCTGAAAATCTACAAGCGCATAAAAGGATTTTATACCGAATGTTTTCAGACGTTATATAAACAGTGCGGATTTACGACGTTTAGGATTCTGAATGATACAAAGCTTAATCCCGCCTTCATTTTTAGCGAGGAATTAGTCTTATGACTTTCAACACTAACGCCTTTTAATGGAATAACATGATTAATCTTATTAGATTTTCAAATCAATATATGGCTTAGTCAAAAAGGTTCGAAGTATAATTGGTCAGACACTTGTCGCTTTAGAATGAGTTGAATTATTTGTTCATAAAGGATTTCATTTCATCTTCTGGCATAGATGAATCGCATTTCACGTTAACTGTGCTACCATTTGTATAAATGAAACCAGGAACTGTTGGAATGTCGTATTCATTACGGAAAGCTGTAATGCCTTCCATATCAGATTCCTCCACACTATTTACATAATAGATGTGAGTGTTCGTTTCTTCAGCAATCTTTTTTAATTTTTCGACGAATATTTGACAATAAGGACAGACAGCCTTGCCAATATAGATAACGGCTTCGCCTTCCCCTTTTATCAATTCCTGTGCTTTTGCTGAATCAATTTTATCAAAACCAACTACATTTTCTTCATAAGTGGCAATCATTATTCAATCTCCTCTCAAAATCATGACCACACCCCTACTCAGGACGAGGTTCCTTCTACTAAATCAATCACTTTATCGGCATTCAACAGCCTACTGTTGCTAACTCGCTTTTTACTAGTTGTACTCGTTTGACTGACTTTGATTCCTCACTTTGTAATAGTTCAGGGAATAAATACTGGATAATATGCATTGTTAAGCGTCGTGATTTGCCCTTATATGGATAAACATGCATATACATGGATGGATTAAAGTTCGCTTCAATAATTCCATAAGCGTTTTTATTGGTTGCAGGAACTTCTGTATCTTCAATAATTAAATCGATTCCACAAATTTTAACGCCTAGGGCGGATACCGCGTCCACTGCCACTTTTTTATAATCATCAGGAATGAGATCGGTCACATCAATTGAATCTCCACCAGTACTAATATTAGAATTTTCACGAAGATAGACAATTACATCCTTTTCTAGAATGGAATCCATTTGATATCCTTGACCTTTAAGCATCAGGTTCTCTAATTCACCTAATTGTATCGTTTCTAAAGGGGTCCGATGATCTCTTCCTCTTAGCGGGTCACGATTCTTTTGCATGACTAATTCTTCAATAGTATATTTACCGTCACCTTTCACATTCGCAGGAATTCGTAATAAAACAGCATGAACTTGACCATTTAACACAAAAAAGCGATATTCTGTTCCATTCATAAATTCTTCTATTAATACAGATGAATCTTCTTTAAATGCTAGCTTGAGTGCTTTTTGATAATCCTCGTAATTTGCACCTTCTTTGAAAATCGATATTCCTAATCCATAGTTTGTTGTTTTCGGCTTCACAACAAAAGGTTTAGTGGAAAATAAATGATAGGATCGTAAAGCTTGATCGATTGTTTGAAACTCCTCACCCTTAGGCACCCGAAATCCATGTTGGTGAAGAATTTTCTTTGTTACTGTTTTATTTTCCATAATTAAAGTGGATACATAATTGTCTTTACTTGTCATATTCCCATTCTTCACATATTCAACATGATTGTTTAATTTCAGCTTTAAAAATTGATCTTGTCGATCCAAGATTTCTATTTGGATACCTTGTTGAATTGCATCAAACATTAAAATCTGAGTGGACAACTCCATATCAGTAAATCCTGCTAATTGATATGGTTTCTCCCATGATTTTTTATAATTTTCTTTAGCGATTAATGTAGCGACTAGACTTTGATTGCTTTTTTCACTTTCTTTATAAAGTCTGCCCGCTAACGTCTTGCTTGGATCCATCAACATTTCTCTCAGATGAACAAATAACATATCAGAAACAGGTAAATCTAAGATTTCTACTAACTGCTCCATTTCATCAATCATCTTGTTCGCTTCTACTTCAAATTGTGTTTGCCTTAATGGATGCTCAAGAGCCACAATCTCATTGTAGGAATCTCCCGCTTTTACCCATTCATCACAATGATTACCTTCATCTTTCCATAGTAAATAAAGTAAGAAAAGATGGAGAAATTCTGCTTGTTCATAACTAATTCCATAGGTTTCAAAAGGATTTAAATCGATATTTCGTAACTCAATATACCGAACACCATAATTCTCTAAATCTGAAACCCGATGCCCTCCTCTTAAACGAACAGGCGCATAAAATTCCTTTTCTTCTGACAGAAACCCTCTTTGAACCAAGAAAGAAAGATCTGATAGATAGTTTCGGATACTACTATATGACACTTGAACATCATCAGAATTGGCATACCCATATTTACTGCCTCTAATGCTTCTTACAGGTCCATTCAAAGAATCCTCTTCAAAAAAGTTCTTTTCACTCTGAGGTGAAGCTCCATAAAAATAAGTCACAAACCATCGGTAGTGCAAATAATTTCTTGTAACTTTTAAATAAATGTCCGCTTTAAACTGCTGGTAGTCTTTTATCTTTGATTGTGAGCTAAATAACGCTTGGATTAACTCTTCGCCGAATTCAAAGTTGAAATGAATGCCACTAACCATTTGTTTGCGACGGCCATAAGATTGTGATAACGTTTGACGATAGCGAACATTTTCGCTATTTTCCAATTTCGCAATCACAATATCTTCTTCTTTTTCTGGTAACTGTGGCGGCATGCTTAATGGCCACAGCATTTCATTCTCATTCATCGAACGATAAGCAACATCATGAATCGCTGCTAAGGAATTAAACAGATCCTCTAGGGTATCCGTAACAGGTGTGATTAATTCCATTTGTGTTTCTGAAAAATCTCGTTGAATATATGGGTGATCATCTTTTAACGTAATACTCTTAGGATGATCTGTTTTAGCTAAATTTCCCGATAAATCCACTCGATGACTTTCTTTTTCAATCCCATAACGGGCTTTTAATAAGTATGGTTTCACACGGTCATTGGCTAACATTTTTTTGAAATCCATAGCTGCGATCCCTCCCAATTAACCACATATCTGACTAAAGATTCGGAAAAATATCCACATTGTGTTAAAATGTGGATATTTTTTTACATCCCCTAATGATGATTATCTTAAGTACTTCATATGGAAAGAGAAATGGTCCTCTAAGAAAGTAGCTATAAAGAAATAGCTATGATCATAACCTTCCTTTTTCTCATAATGGACTACGTGATTGTTTTCTTGAACATTCTTTAAAAAATAAGTTTCATCTAATTGTTCTGGATAGAAATTATCCTCCGTTCCTTGGGTAATGAGAATAGGAGGCAGACATGCTTCTTTAACCAATTCTGAAGCATCCCATTCTTTCCAAAAAGCTTGATTTTCCCCTAAATAAGTGGTGAAAGCCTTGATTCCCCATGGGACTCTACTAGGACTTAAAATAGGAGAAAAGGCAGAAATCGCTTTGAATCTTGCTTTATTTTTCATGCCAATCACTAAAGCACCATGTCCGCCCATTGAGTGACCCATTATACTTTCTTCTCCTGAAAAATGAGGGACCAATGATGGCACAATAGCGGTTAACTCATCTACTATATACGAATACATGTGATAATGCTTTGCCCACGGATCTTGTGTCGCATTCACATAAAAACCTGCACCTTTTCCAAGATCCCACCCTTCATCGTCAGCCACATGTTCTCCACGCGGGGAAGTATCTGGAATCATAACGGCTACTTGATATTTTTCAGCCAATCGTTGAAATCCACTTTTTTGACTAAAATTATCATCTGTACATGTTAAACCAGAGAGCCACCAAATAAGAGGAATTTTTTTCTCTTCTGTATTTGATGGTAAGTAAATACTAAATGTCATCTCGCATTTTAAAAATTTCGAATAATGAGTATATTTATATTGTTCTCCACCGAAAGAGCGACGTTTTTCAATAAGTTTAAGACTCACTTTCTCACTCTCCATATGTTAAAACCGTACGAATCGACTCACCTTTATGAAGCAAATCAAAAGCCTCATTGATGTCTGTAAAATTTAAGTGGTGGGTGATAAACGAATCTAAATCGATTTTACCATTCTGATAATCTTCAATCATTCCTGGCAGCTGCGTTCTTCCTTTTACTCCACCAAAAGCTGATCCACGCCATACACGTCCGGTTACTAATTGAAATGGGCGTGTGTGAATCTCTTTCCCTGCACCTGCTACACCGATAATAATGCTTTCACCCCAACCTTTATGACAGCATTCAAGAGCAGATCTCATGACTTCGACATTCCCGATACACTCGAAGCTATAATCAACTCCACCATCTGTCATTTCAACAATGACTTCTTGGATTGGTTTATCAAATTCAGATGGATTGATAAAGTCAGTTGCTCCCATTTTTTTAGCGAGTTCAAACTTATCCTCATTTAAGTCAATAGCAATAATTCGGCTTGCTTTTGCTTGAACCAACCCTTGAATAACCGCTAAGCCAATAGCACCTAGACCAAATACGGCTGTCACAGCCCCTTCTTCCACTTTTGCAGTGTTATGTACAGCACCAATTCCCGTCGTAACGCCGCATCCAAATAGACAAACTTTATCAAGCGGCGCATCGTTGTCTACTTTTACTAAAGAGATTTCAGAGACTACGGTATATTCACTAAATGTACTTGTTCCCATGTAATGGTAAACAGGCTCTCCATTATAAGAGAAACGAGTGGTTCCATCAGGCATTAGACCTTTTCCTTGCGTTTCTCGTATAGCACTACATAGATTTGTTTTACCAGAACGACAGAATTTACATTCTCCACATTCAGGTGTGTATAGTGGAATGACATGATCTCCCGGTTTTACAGAAGTCACTTCATCTCCTACAGCAACAACAACTCCCGCACCCTCATGTCCTAGTACAGCAGGAAATACCCCTTCAGGATCATCCCCTGATAGTGTAAAAGCATCTGTATGACAGACGGACGTATAAAGCATTTTCACTAATACTTCTTTTGCCTTTGGTTCTTCTACATCGATTTCTACAATTTGAAGTGGTTCTCCTGGTTTAAATGCAACAGCTGCTCTACTTTTCAAAATAAATCTCTCCTTCTATTGTTTTTTTGAAGTTTTATACTATTATGATTACATAGTATAAAATTCCATACAATACTGACTTTTTTGTCACTATAAACAATAGATTAATAGAAGGTGGTCAACGTATATGGAAATCGAATATAAAGGAAAAACCTTTTACACAAGCAAAGATTTAGCCTTATCCGTGATAGGCGGACGTTGGAAAATAGCGATTATATGGTGTTTGCTGCAAAAAGCTCCATTAAGGTTAAATGAAATACAAAAAAAACTTTCCGATGTCAACCAACGCATGTTAATTAGACAATTAAGGGAATTAGAAGAAGATAGTATCATAACTAGAGTGGTATACCCAGTTGTACCCCCTAAAGTGGAATATCAACTAAGCGAGATTGGACTTCTCCTAGAACCCGTTGTAAACTCCATCTGTCATTGGGGAGATGACTTTAAAGAATTTTTAGAAGAAAGTTCTGATAAAAAAACAGTTGATTAAACTTTTAGTTGATGCATAGGCAAAACGATAGACACAGGCTGCAGGCAATACCTTTCCAAAGAAGTCGATACAGAATAGTAGGATAACGGAAGGAATTGAATAGTAATCTCAACTTTCTTATGTATACGACTTACATGGAATTGAGGGGAATATTCTTAAATGATGGGGTGGACGAAAAACTCAAAAAGCCGCGAAACGCTTTCATACCAACGCGTTTCGTGGCTTTTATACATTAATTATTCAAACCTTAGAATATATAAAAATATAATAATTGTTTCTGTTCACCTGAATATTTTGTGACAAATATTACGAAACAACGAGACCGTTTTGCAACTGGAACATTTGATAATAGAGTCCTTTTTGCGCCAATAGTTCCTGGTGTGATCCTCTTTCGACAATGTTTCCTTGATGTAAAACAAGAATTAAGTCAGCATCTTGAATCGTTGATAATCTGTGCGCGATCGCAATCGTCGTTCTCCCTTCACGCATTTTTGCTAAAGCGGCTTGAATTTCTTCTTCTGTTTCCGTATCAATATTAGCCGTCGCCTCATCGAGAACAAGGATCTTTGGATCCGTAGCAATGGTTCTAGCAAATGCAATAAGCTGCCGCTGTCCGCTAGAGAAAGTAGAGCCACGCTCAACGACTCGATGCTCGTATCCATCTTCTAGCTTTTCGATAAAGTGATGTGCACGAACAAACTCCGCTGCCTCTTTTACTTTTTCATCTGTCATTGAATCGTTATGCAAACGAATGTTATCCTTTATCGTACCATAAAATAGGAAAGGGTCTTGAAGAACGAGTCCCATTTTTCCCCTTAACTCCTCACGTGAATATTCCTTAATGGAAATACCATCAATAAAGATATCCCCTCGCTCAAATTCATAAAACCTCATCAGTAAATTAATGATTGAACTTTTACCGCTGCCCGTATGACCGACCAGAGCTACAGTTTCACCCGGTTTTGCAGTGAAAGAAATATCTTTGAGCACATCCTTTTTCCCATCATAGGAGAAGCTGACATCACGAAACTCAATTTCCCCGTCTTTGATTTTTGTTTCAACAGCATTCTTTTGTTCCGGTGCCATTTCTGATTCATCAAGCAGTCTGAATACCCTGCCAGCAGCAATAATGGCTTGTTGATACAACGATAGCTGCTTCATCACCTCATTCACTGGCTTAAAGAAACGATTCAAATAAGTTGTAAAAGCATATACCACACCGATTTCAACAGGACTATTTAAAGAGGTCATCCCGAAATAGCTCAGTGCCGTAATTAAAGAACCAATATACACGAGATCGACTGCAGGTCTTAATAGCAAGCTATCTAGTTTAATATTTCTGCGACCGGCAAGAAAATGCTTTTCGTTAATCGTAGAAAACTCTCTTTCTAGTCTTTTCTGCTGTCTGAACATTTGGATCATGGCCATTCCCTGCAATGATTCATTAATCTTTGCATTCAACTCACTTAATCGTTCACGCATTTCCGCATAATAACGTGAACTGTATTTCCGATACATTTTGATGATTAAAAGGACAAGCGGAATAATGATTAAACAAAATGCTGCCAATTTAACATTTAAAATGAACATCGCGATAAAAATACCGATAAGTAAAAATCCACTTTGGATAAAGCTGGAGAGAACCGTTACAAACAGTTCCTTTATGGCCTCTGTATCATTCGTAACTCTAGAAACCGTACTTCCAGCTGGAGTCTTATCGAAGTATTTTAACCCGAGCCCTTGTACTTTTGTAAAGACATCCACACGGATTTTTTGAATGATTATTAAGGCAATCTCCTGAAATTTATATTGTTGAAAATACGTAATAAACGACTTCGCTACCTGAATAGCAAGATAGCCTCCTCCTAAAACGAGCAATGGCTGAAGAGGAAGATTTCTCGGTGCTAAATAGTAATCAATAAAATGCGCAATCATTAGCGGTCCGACAATTTCTCCTAATGTAGCCAACGTAAGCAGGATAAAGGCAAAAATCATTTTTTTATAATAAGGGGTCATATAGGAAAGCAGTCGAAAAAGGATTGTACGCTGCTCCTGTTTCGTAAATTCAGTTGGTTTGCCCATGAGATCCCCCTTTCTCTACCATTGCTTCTAACTGCTGATGGAGATACATTTCCTTGTACCAGCCATCCTGTTCCATTAGCTCATCGTGTGTACCCATTTGGGCAATCTCTCCTTCACAAAGAACGAGAATCCTATCCGCATGCTGAATTGCACTTAAACGGTGTGCTGTAATAATCGTTGTTTTTCCAGCACGAGTTTTCCTTAATGATGCTAGTATCCCTTCTTCCGTTTTCGCATCAACAGCAGATAAAGAATCATCAAGAATGAGGACTTCCGGTTGCATTAATAATGCTCTGGCAATGGATATCCTCTGCTTTTGTCCACCGGAAAGTGAAACGCCCCTCTCACCGACAATCGTAGCATACCCATCCGTAAACCCGAGAATATCCTGATCCACCCTCGCTAATTTCGCAGCATAATGAATCTCCTCGATTGAAGCATCCGGCTTCGCGAATGAAATGTTTTCTGCAACCGTAGCAGAAAATAGGAAGTGCTCCTGTGGTACATAACCAATGGCTTCACGAAGCCTTTCAAGTTTATATTTATCTATACGTCTTCCGCCAAACAAAATGTTTCCATCAAAACCTTCACTCTCCCGAATGAGAAGCTTTAATAACGTCGTTTTTCCAGCTCCTGTTTTTCCAACAATGCCAAGGGTTTCTCCTCTTCTTAACCTAAAGTGAATTTGTTTTAATACAGGCTGCTGTTCTCCTGGATAAGTAAAATCATCGATTTGAAACGCAATATCCCCAGTCGGAACTTGATCTAGCGCATCTGGTGTATCTATTACATCCACTGGTTCGTCTAGGATAGCCCTTATCCGGTCATAAGAGGCTCTTCCTCTTTCGACAATATTAAATAGCCAGCCAAATGCCAGCATCGGCCAGACTAGCAACCCTAAATAGGCATTAAACGAGACGAGCTCTCCAATTGTAATCATTCCGTCTATGACAAACTTCGCACCAAAAGCAATGGATAAGAAAAAAGAAACCCCTACAATGCCAGCGATGGTTGGGTCATATAAGGCATCCACTCGCGCAACTGCCAAGTTCTTTTTCACGACATCGGCTGATTGGTGATAAAATTCTTCGATATCTTCCTTTTCTTGACCAAATGTTTTAATGACTTTAATTCCTGTAATACTCTCCTGCGTTTTGTCGTTCAAAGACGAAAAGGCTTCTTGCGCCTTGTAAAACCGTTTATGAAGCAAACGACCATACCAGTTCGTCATAATCGCCATGAATGGCATGGGGATTAAGCAAATCAGCGTTAATTCCCAGCTTATCGTAGCTGCCATTACCACAACGACCGCAATCCCAATCGTCAATGAATCTACCATTGTTAATACACCGGCTCCTGCGGTCTGCTGAATAGCCTGTAAGTCATTCGTCGCATGAGCCATTAAGTCCCCTACTCTTTTCTTTTGATAGAAGGTTTGCGACATTTTCGTAAAATGAGAATACAGCATATCCCGCAGCTGTCTAGCAAGCTTATAAGCGGAGCCGAAAATCATTACCCGCCAGAAATAGCGAATAATATACATCGAAATGGCTGTGACCGTTAAAACAATCATCCATTTCAGAAGCTGGCTTCCTGTTAAAGTCCCTTCTTTGATTGCATCTACAATAATCCCAATTATTTTTGGCGGAACCAACTCAAGGATCGCTACCAAAATTAATAAAAGGATTCCTACAATATAGGGTCTTTTTTCCTGTTTAAAGAACCATTTCAAATCCATAAAAACCTTCATTCAACCACCTCCTGTAAAAACATAAGAATATGAACCCTGTCATCTTCTCTGCACCAAATAAAAAACACTCATTTGCGAGTGCTTGTCTTCTTTCATTTTTACTGCTGATTGCTGTGAACGGTTGTGTCGGCCTCCCATTCACTTCGAAACTCAAAATCTATAAGCGGATATAAGTTTACAGAAAAAAAGATACTTTTCAAATAGAAAGAAATATCCATTCTAACAATCATTGTCTATTAATTGTCTAGTTTAAGCAAGGAATTCAACTCTTATATCCTCAAAGCAGGCTCTTTTGTTAAAAATCAAGTAATACTGATTGTCAGGGAAGTGTCGTTTTAGCAGCATCTCCTGTTTTAAAAAGAGAATTTAACATTAAGCTCTTTGAGATTCCTAATAATCCTAAAATCCATATTGTAAACCCTAGTATGTCTTCCTATCTAAAAACATCATTAGCCATCATCCAACTCTTTAACCGTTTTGTGCCATTTTCTGATATGCACCCCTATTCCATCGATGAAAGTTTTTTAGATGTGACAGGAGTCCTAAGATTATGGGGAGAGCCTGAAACCATTGCCTTCAACATCTAAGATAGATACTATCAAGAAAGAGTTTGGTCTTCCTTCTACTGTAGAAATCGGTCCAAATATGCTGTTGGCCAAACTATGTTTAGACTTAGAAGCAAAGCATTCAAGCACAGGAATTGCAAAATGGACATATGATGATGTTCAAACAAATCTATGGTTAATCTATCCTTTGATTAAAATGTGGGGAATTGGTCCAATAATGGAAAGAAATTTAAATAGTATGGGATATTTAATGTAGATGCCTTAGCCAATTATCCTCTTAAACGATTAGAAAAGAAATTTGGCGTAATGGGGCGACAAATCCATCAACATACCTGGGGCATTGCTTTTTCTAAAATAGGTAATGATTATCCTACGAATATTACAAAGGAAATATATCAAACATGTTTAACACTTTTTAATACATTTAAATTTTCATTTAATATCGTTGATCATTTTGATGATTTTATAGATATTTGACTAAAGTAAAAAAGCAAGTCAACCATTTATAAAGGTCACTTGCTTTTTTAGGCTCATTTTTAAACTGTTATTCATTTAAACCACTGCAGGTTTTTTGTGTTCTGCGTCACGGTTTCTTTTATTAGTAAAATATGCTTTTAATGCTGGAATCATGAAGCGATCAACGCCCCAGTAGTAGCTGCCAACACCTGCGAATAGTAAAATCACTTCTAAAGCCAAATATTCAGGGTTTGTACTAATTGTTCCGGCTAAAAGGAAGTTTAAGTTCATAAAAGCCGCTGCAATTAAAGCTGAAATTGTAGCTGCCCCTAGAATGAGTCCAATACCAATAAGGAATTCACCCCAAGGAACTAATACATTAAACAAGCCTGCATTTGGAAGAGCAACGTTTTCCAAGAAACCTGCATACCATCCTTGAACGATTGGAGCTTCGCCACCTGCTTTCACAATCGCTCCTTGTAAAAATCCATTTACTTCGAATCCACCTGTTATTTTGCCCCATCCTGCTGTCATCCATTGTACACCTAACCAAATTCTTATT
>Ga0182742_1003763_pt1 | contig 14451 bp, 19 predicted proteins | sample eDN5th37CBELigMG_FD_128880 | JGI IMG/M metagenome (GOLD analysis project Ga0182742, IMG submission 128880) | Enriched Miracle-Growth compost microbial communities from Emeryville, California, USA - eDNA 5th pass 37_C BE-Lig MG (version 2)... ... | reverse complement strand
GGCGCGAGGCGGGCAAACTGCTGGTCACTCAGCCAGAACAGATCTGTCATGGGCCGCTCCCTGTCTTAGGAGCGGATAGCACTGACAGCCAATCGCGGCACCTTTATGGGTCCCGACCCTAGCGCGGCCCGCTGGGTCCGCACGATGCGCTAGCGGCTCATCCGGACCGAAGGCTGACGATCAGGATCAGGAGGGCGCCGGCGGCGATCAGGCCGAAAGCGGGCCAATGGTCCTTCAGGCTGAAGGGCCTCATGTCCTGCTGCGGCTCGAGGCTCGCTGCCGTCCGGACCGTTCCGGCTCGCTTCGGGTCGCTCAATCGTCCTTTCCAAAGGACCTGTGCCACTCCGTAGAGCACGCCGCACAGGATGAGCAGCGCGCCAGCCCAAATCAGAATAATGCCCGAGCCCATGGGGGTCTCCCTCGTCGCGTCGGCGTCGCATCCCGGCTCTTCACGCCCGGGGCCTCATGGGCCCGGCGCGAAGAACGACATGCGCGACAGGAGCGTGTTGTCGGCCTCCAGCGTCATGATGGCCACGAACACCAGGACGGCCCCGATGGGAACCAGGATCGCATAGACCAGCGACAGGCGCTCCCAGGCCATGTGCATGAAGACGGCGATGATGAGCCCTGCCTTCAGGAGCATGAACAGGACGATCAGGGAATAGCGGAGAGCGCCCTCGAGCTGGAAGAAGTCGACCAGATAGGAGCACGTGCTCAGAATGAACAGCCATGCCCATACCACGAGGTAGAGCTTGATCGGATGCTGCTGCGTATGCGCCGATGAGGATGCTGTCGCCTGCGCCATGGCCGGCCCCTTACCAGAGATAGAAGAAGGCGAAGATGAAGACCCAGACGAGATCCACGAAGTGCCAGTAGAGGCCCATGATCTCGACGACCTCGTAGCGGCCCTTGCGGCTCGTGAAGAACCCGCGCCGCTCGTGATCGAAATCACCGCGCCAGACTTTCCGCGCGATGATGAGGAGGAAGATCACCCCGAAAGTGACATGGGTGCCGTGAAAGCCCGTGATCATGAAGAAGGTGGAGCCGAACTGCGCCGCCCCCCACGGATTGCCCCAGGGGCGCACGCCCTCGTGGATCAGCTTGGTCCATTCGAAGGCCTGCATGCCCACGAAGGTGGCGCCGAGGAGCGCCGTCAGGAACATCAGGGCCGCCGTCTTCTTGCGGTCGCGGGCGTAGCCGCAATTCACCGCCATCGCCATGGTTCCGCTGCTGCTGATCAGCACGAAGGTCATGATGGCGATCAGGAGGAGCGGGAGCGACACGCCTCCGATGGTCAGGGAGAAGACTTCGCTGGGGTTGGGCCACGGCACCGTCGTGGACATCCGCGCGGTCATGTAGGCGATCAGGAAGCAGCTGAACACGAAGGTGTCGCTGAGCAGGAAGATCCACATCATGGCCTTGCCCCAGGACACGTTCTTGAACACCTGCCTGTCGGACGAGAAATCGGCCGCGATGCTTCGCAGGCCGGAAGCGTCGACCTGTGGCGTCTCGATGTTTGAAATCGCTTGTTCCGCCATGGGCAGAACTCCCTCAAGCCAGCAACTGACGGCAGATGTCGATGAAGTCGCCTGCCCAACCCGCCATGACGCTCACAATGACGAGCCAGACCAGGAGCAGGAAATGCCAATACATGGCGCAGAGATCGACGCTGAGCCGCAGGCGCTCCGGCGCATTGTCCTGCCGCCATGCCTTGCCGATGGTCATGCCCAGGGCCGCGAGGCCCCCGAGCAGATGCAGGCCGTGAATCCCCGTCAGGATGTAGAAGAACGCATTGGCCGAATTGGACGTCAGGAGATACCCGTCCGCCGTCAGCTGACGCCATGCCAGGATCTGGCCGGACAGGAAGGCCAGGCTCGTCACGGCCGCCGCCAGGAGCGCGAGCCGCAATTCGCCCGCCTCGTCCCGGCGCGCGGCGCTCTGTGCGCTGCGCAGGGCGACGCTGCTGAGAACGAGCATTCCCGTGTTCAGCCATAGAATCTTCGGCAGGGGCAGCGTGCGCCAGTCGGGCATCTGCATCCTGATCGAATAGGCGCTGATGAACAGGGCGAACAGGGAACCGACGACCGCGAGAAAAACGCCGAGCCCGACCTTCTCCGTCGAAGTCGGTGCGCCCCGCGGGGCGGGCCCGCCGACGGGCACGCCCTGTTCCAGCCAGGGCTTGCTCATCAGGCCCTGCCGCGAGAGCCACCACGCGCCGCAGACGATCAGCACCGTGAGAAAAACGAGGATGCTACCCATGGGCCGTTCCCGCCATGGTTTGAGTGCCCGGCTGGTTCTGCGGGATGAAGTCCTCGGGCGCTCCCGGCACGCTGTAATCATAGGCCCAGCGATAGACGACGGGAGTCTCCTTGCCCCAATTGCCGTGCGGCGGCGGCGTCTCCGGCGTCTGCCATTCCAGCGTGGTCGCCCGCCAGGGGTTGCCGCCGGAAGGCCTGCCGTGACGCAGGCTCCAGAACAGGTTGAACACGAACAGGAGCTGGGTCGCGCCGACCACCAGGGCCGCGATGGTGATGAAGGCGTTGAGGCTGTGGGCCGAGGCAGGCACGAAGGCCATCTCGCCGATTTCATGGTAGCGGCGCGGCACGCCCATCAGGCCCAGGTAATGCATGGGGAAGAAGATCGCGTAGGCGCCCAGGAACGTGACCCAGAAGTGGATCTTGCCCAGCGTGTCGTCCAGCATGCGCCCGGTCATCTTCGGGTACCAGTGATAGATGGCGCCGAAGATCACGAGGATGGGCGCGACGCCCATCACCATGTGGAAATGGGCGACCACGAACATCGTGTCCGACAGGGGAACGTCGACCACGACGTTCCCGAGGAAGAGGCCCGTGAGGCCCCCGTTCAGGAAGGTGACGATGAACGCGAGGGCGAACAGCATCGGGACGTTCAGGTGGATGTCCCCGCGCCAGAGGGTCAGGATCCAGTTGTAGACCTTGATGGCGGTCGGTATGGCGATGATCAACGTGGTGGTGGCGAAGAAGAACCCGAAATAGGGGTTCATGCCGCTCACATACATGTGGTGCGCCCAGACCACGAAGCTCAGGGCCCCGATCGCGAGCAGCGCCCACACCATCATGCGGTAGCCGAAGATGTTGCGCCTCGCATGGGTGCTGATCAGGTCGGACACGATGCCGAAGGCCGGCAGGGCGACGATGTACACCTCCGGATGGCCGAAGAACCAGAAGAGGTGCTGGAAGAGCAGGGGGCTGCCGCCGCTGCGCTCCAGGGGCTGGCCCATCTCGACGATCGCCGGCAGGAAGAAGCTGGTGCCGAGGGCCCTGTCGAACAGCATCATCACGGCGCCCACGAACAGGGCCGGGAAGGCGAGCAGGGCCATGAAGCTCGCGGTGAAGATGCCCCAGACCGTGAGCGGCATCCTCATCAGGGTCATGCCGCGCGCCCGCGCCTGGAGCACGGTCACCACGTAGTTCAGGCCGCCCATGGTGAAGCCGATGATGAAGACCATGAGGGAGACGAGCATCAGGATGATGCCCCAATCCTGCCCGCCCGGGGTGCCCGAGAGGATGGCCTGGGGCGGATACAGGGTCCAGCCGGCGCCGGTGGGGCCGCCCGGCGCGAAGAAGCTCGCCACCAGGATCAGGACGGCCAGGAGATAGACCCAGAAGCTCAGCATGTTCACATAGGGGAACACCATGTCCCGCGCGCCGACCATCAGGGGGATGAGGTAGTTGCCGAAGCCGCCCAGGAAGAGGGCCGTGAGCACGTAGACCACCATCATCATCCCGTGCATGGTGATGAACTGGTAATAGGCGTTGGCGTCGATGAACGAGAACACGCCCGGGAAGCCGAGTTGCAGGCGCATCAGCCACGACAGGACGAGAGCGATCAGCCCGACCGAGAGCGCCGTGAGGGAATACTGCACGGCGATGATCTTGGCGTCCTGGCTGAAGACGTATTTCGTCACCCAGCTGTGCGGGTGGTAGAGCTCGACATCATCGCTCTCGGCCGAGGGTCCGACGTGAACGAACGGAACATCAGTCATCGGGACGCTCTCCTCGGTCGCTCTCTTCTCTGCCCCTTCTCGCCTGCCTTTGTTCGACAGCTCGTTATTGGGCCGCGGGAGCAAGACGCGCGAAGCTCCGCGACGCCTGATCCTCAAGCCATGCCTGGTATTCGCTCTGTTCCTGGACGACGACCGTCCCGCGCATCATCGAATGGCCGACGCCGCAGAGTTCGGCGCACAGGATCTCGAAGGTCCCGGTGCGGGTCGGCGTGAACCAGATATAGGAGACCTGGCCCGGCACCAGGTCCATCTTGGCCCGCATCTCCGGCACGTAGAAATCGTGAATGACGTCGACGGAGCGCAGCAGCGCCTTGACGGGCTTGCCCACGGGCAGGTGCAGCTCGCCGCCTTCGACCACGATGTCGTCCAGGGCGTTCGGATCATCGCGGCTCACGCCCAGGGAGTTCTCGGGGCTGATGAGACGCGTGTCGGATATTCCCAGCTTGCCGTCCGGCCCCGGCAGCCTGAAGCTCCATTGCCATTGCTGGCCCATGATCTCGATGGTGGTGGCGTCCTCGGGGACGGTGATGAACTGCCGCCAGACGAAGAGGCCCGGCGTCAGCATGGCGGCGACGCCGACGCCGGTCACGACGGTGAGCCACCATTCAAGCCGCCTGTTCTCCGGCTCGTAGGTGGCCTGGAGCCCAGGCCTGTGCCGGAAGCGATAGACGCAATAGGCCATGAAGAGGACGACGGCGACGAAGACGGCCCCGGTGATCCAGAAGGTGATGATGATCGTGGAGTCGATATAGGCCCAGTTCGACGCAATGGGCGTCCACCACCAAGGGCTCCAGAGGTGAAATGCCACCGAGCCAATGGCGACGAGAACCAGTATGAGCGCCACAGCCATTTCGTGTTCATCCTTGCCTCGAGAGGCGACGGGCATGAAACAGAAGGCAAAATTTTTCAGCGGGAGCCGTATTCGACCGAAGCCGAAAAATTTCTTGAGTTCTCGCGACACGCGGTCGCGACAAACATACGCTCTATGCGATGAACTTCACCGCACCGGGCCCATGAAGTTCATCCATCAACTATCTTAAAGCTATACCCAACGGCCGAGTTGGTCAACGAGCGCCCCGCCATCAGGGCCCGTGGTCCTGGCGCGGCGGCGCTCGTCGCAGGCCGATCCCGGGCCGTCTCGGGCTCAGGCGGCGCTGGGGGCGGCGGCCGCGCGAAGCAGCATGCCGAAGAGGTCGCGCGGCTCGTCCGGGTCGGCCAGGAGGTCGAGCTCGTCGTAGAGCCCCGTCCGCTCGATCTGCTTCTTCACGTAGCGGAGGGCGGAGAAGTCCTCGATGGCGAAGCCCACGGAATCGAACAGCGTGATCTGCCGGTCGCTGGAGCGGCCCGGCGCCTCTCCGGCGATCACGCGCCACAGCTCGGTGACCGGGTGGTCCGGCGCGAGCTGCTGGATCTCTCCCTCGATGCGCGTCTGCGGCGGGTACTCGACGAAGATGTCCGAGCGCTTGAGGATGTCGGCATGCAGCTCCGTCTTGCCCGGGCAGTCGCCGCCGACCGCGTTGATGTGCAGGCCGGAGCCGACCATGTTGTCGGTGAGGATCGTGGCGTTCTGCTTGTCGGCCGTGACGGTGGTGACGATCTCGGCGCCTTCCATCGCTTCCTCGATGGTGCCGCAGACCGTGATGTCGAAGCCTTGGCCCGCGAGGTTGCGCACGCATTTCGTGCTCGCCGAGCGGTCGATGTCGTAGAGCCGCAGCCGGTCGGTTCCGAGCATCGCCTTGAACGCGACGGCCTGGAATTCCGCCTGCGCGCCGTTGCCGACGATCGCCATGGTGCGCGCGTTCTTCGGCGCGAGATATTTGGCCGCGACCGCCGAGGTGGCGGCGGTGCGCAACGCGGTCAGGATGGTCATCTCCGTGAGCAGCACGGGATAGCCCGTTCCCACATCCGCGAGCACGCCGAAGGCCGTCACGGTCTGGCGTCCCGCGCGGGTGTTCTTCGGGTGGCCGTTCACGTATTTGAAGCCGTAGACCTCGCCGTCGCTGGTGGGCATGAGCTCGATCACGCCCTCGCGGCTGTGGGAGGCCACGCGGGGCGTCTTGTCGAAGGATTCCCAGCGCCGGAAATCGGCCTCGATGGTGTCCGCCAGCTCCATGAGGAAGCGCTCCACCCCGGTGGCGAGGACGAGCTTCATCATGTGGTCGACGCTGACGAAGGGAACGATGTTCAATTTCGGGATCATGTGACCTTCACTTGGGAGTATGGCGGTAGCTTTGCGTAGGGCGGTCGAGGACGCGGCGGCCCATGAGGCTGGACGCCAGGTCGACCATGAGCAGGGCTGTGCGGCCCCGCTCGTCCAGGAAGGGGTTGAGCTCGACGAGGTCGAGGCTTCGCACCAGGCCGCTGTCGTGCAGCATCTCCATGATGAGATGCGCCTCGCGGAAGGTGGCGCCGCCCGGCACGGTCGTGCCGACCCCCGGCGCGATGCCGGGATCGAGAAAGTCCACGTCCAGGCTCACGTGGAGAATGCCGTCCGCCATGGCGACGCGCTTCAGGAAGGCATCGAGGAGGGGGCCCATGCCGTTCTCGTCGATGGCGCGCATGTCGTGGATGGTGACGCCTGTCGTGGCCAGCGCCGCGCGCTCGGCGGGATCGACGCTGCGGATGCCCATCATGCAGACGTTCTCGGGCTTCACGGGGCTGTGGACCCTCGGGAAATAGCCCTCGAAGCCTTCGCGGCCCGTGGCATAGGCCATGGGAACCCCGTGCAGGTTGCCGCTCGTGGTCGTCTCGAGACTGTGGAAGTCCGGATGGGAGTCGAGCCACAGGACGAAGAACTCGCGGCCCTCCTCGGCGGCCCGGCGGGCGAGGCCCGTGATCGATCCGGCCGAGAGGCTGTGGTCGCCGCCCAGGAAGATCGGGATGCCGTCCCCGGCGGCCTCGTAGGCCGTCTCGGCGATGGCTTCCGTCCAGGCGACGATCTCCGGCAGGGCCTTGATGGCCGCGTTCGCATGGCCCATGGCGCGCGGCGGCGCGGGAGCGATATTGCCCCGGTCCTCGACCCCGTAGCCCAGGCTGCGCAGCTCGGTGGCGAGGCCGGCGGTGCGGAAGGCGCTCGGCCCCATGTCGCAGCCGAGCCGGCCGGATCCCTCCTGAACGGGCACGCCAATGAGAATGCAGGGCTTCTGCGTCATCCGATCTCTCCACGATATCCAGGTCAAGCTAAGGGAGTACCTTGGCGGTTTGAACAGGGCAGTTTGACAAATCGAGAAACCTCATCGATCAATTCGGAAGGTTTTGCTTCTCAGAATGGAAGGCATGGACGATCTCGATCAGCGTCTCGTCACGCTTCTCCGCCATAACGGCCGGCGCAGCGTCTCGGATCTCGCCCTGGAGCTCGGCGTCTCCCGGGCGACCGTGCGCTCGCGCATGGAACGGCTGGAACGTTCGGGCGACATCGTCGGCTATACGGTGATCCTGCGCGCCGATGCGGTGTCCCTGCCGGTGCGGGGCATCATGCTGATCGAGGTGGAGGGGCGCGCGGCCGACCGCGTCGTCGATGCCCTGGGCGGCTTTCCGGAGGTCAGCGCCATTCACACGACGAATGGAAAATGGGATCTCGTCGTCGAACTCGGCGCGGCCAATCTGACGGATTTCGACGGGATCCTGAGGCGCATCCGCCTGATCCCCGGCGTCATCGCATCGGAGACCAATCTGCTGCTGGCGACCCCGCGCAGCACCCGCGCCCGGTTGTAGGGAAGGGGGAAACCATGAAGCGTCCCGGCATGAATGAGCCCTCACGCCGGGGGAGCCTGTGGAGCGTCAGTTTCTCTCGCTGACCGTCGTGACCGTCTGGGTGTCCTTCTGTGGGGTGAGGTGCTCGATCGAAACCCAGTCCGTGCAGGCCCGGAGGATGGGGGCCAGATAGGCGCGGCTGCCCTCGATCTCGACGACACGGCAGGGATAGGCCCGCCGGTCGCCGGGCGGACGATAGACCACCGTGCTGCCGGGCCTGATCTCGTTCGAGGTAGTCCGGGAGGACGGGCTGGGCCTGGACGGCTCGCTGCGGCCATTGTCCTGGACGACGGCGGTGTTCCGGCTCGCGCGGTAGCGGTCCAGGGCTTCGATGGCGATGCGGGCCCGGTCGCGATAGCGATCGGTGACCACTCGCATCAAGGTCCCCTGTTCGCGGCCTGGATACCAGGAGACACCGCCTATCTTGGCGAGTTCTTCCGCGACGAGTTCAATTTCTTCTTCGGTCATGGCTCATCCCTCGAAAAGTTGGATTGATGCCCAGACCTAGCGGCAGATGCCGGGGTCTGATGCATTTTGTGGGCCCCGAAGAGTCGCTTGCTGTCGGATGCAAGCGCGTGACTCTTGTTTCGTCTTGCGCGTTGTTCGTTTTATATCGCGCATACACCGGATTGCGGCTGTTATCTGTGCGGAATCATACGTTCCTGCAAAGCGGCCAGTTGCTGAATATACGGGATGCGGCGCGCCTGATGCTGCGACTTGAGTTTCTCAAGCACACGTATCCGCAAATTGATATCCGTCGAATTCCTGCTGACTTTTTCTCTTTCTCGTTCGTATTCGGAATCGATGTCGGCCAAGGTCGATAGGAGTGACTGAAGTAGAGGCTGAGTGGCCGGAGAGTACATCATGGGTTGGTGTTGATTGCTTACGCACGTGCCACTACGAAACTTTGTATCTGTCATGTCTAGCCTCGTATTAACTTTGCGGCAACAAGGTGGACGATACTAATCCGGGACTACTCCGTCTGTAAGATACCCGACAGAGTTGCAAAAAAGATTGCGCCTTTCTTCGAAGGCCCGGACAGCACGCCGCCACGCGCGATGCGGCGGGCGATCGATCAATCCCTCCCGCATCGTGTCGTGACGTCATAGGTGCCGGGGAGGAGACGCTCGAAGCTGTTGCGGATCTTGCAATAGCATTCGCACGACATTCGTTTCAGCCCGGCAGGATCGACGATCGTGATCACGCCCCGGCCTTGCTGGATCAGCCCGGCGCTCTGGAGGGCCCGGGTGACGCTCGTGACGGTGGAGCGCTGCACGCCCAGCATCTCGGCCAATGTCTCATGGGTCAGGAGAAGCGCATCGTGACCGACACGATCCCGCGTGCTCAGGATCCAGCGGCAGCAGCGCGCTTCCACGCTGTGCACGGCATTGCAGGACACCGTCTGCAACGTCTGCATCAGGAGCGCCTCCGTGAACCGGAGCATCAGCTCCCAGATCCTGGGACGCTCGCGCCCGATCGAAGTCAGCCGCTCGACCCCGATCCGCGAGGCCGTGCCGGATACCTGCGTGACATAGCGCCCGAACGACTGGCGGGTCACGAGCGCGCTGACGAAGCCGAACATGCCCTCCCGTCCGAAGACGGCCATCTCCACCGTGCCGCCGTCTTTCAGGACCGTGGAGAGGGACACGATGGCATCATGCGGGAAGTAGGCGTGCCTCACGGTTTCATCGACGTCGTAGACGATTTTCCCTTTCGGCAGGTCGACGATCTCGAGATGAGGTTCAAGGGCGGTGAAGTCTTCGGGCTCCAACGCGGCGAGGAGCCGGTTCTTACGATGCAGACTCACGTTAGAACCCTGCGGCATGTCAGGACGTACCGATCAATCTGAGCGTCGCGCAAATGGAGAGGATCTAAGTACAAGATGCTCGTGCAACCGGAGGTGGTCAATCCAGCGGCCTATCCTTGTAAACAGCCTATCCTCCCCCGTACCTCCTTCTAAGAACACATTCCCGTGAGATAAGTTTTGCCCGTCCCGGAGTGAGGGCGCGGCCTATAAAGAGGTATTCGATCACGCTTCATGTCAGGCAGGACAGGGCGCTCACCTTCGGAGCCGCCCCGGTTTACGGAAGGGTATGGATGGCGCAGCATGGCGCTCGAACGATTCCATGTTGTATCGGGCCCTTCACGTGAGCGCACAGATTTCCCCTCAATCATCATCGGATCTGGCCGATTGGTCCGCCGTCGATCTGCTTCAGGCTTACGCCCGAAGGACGGTCTCTCCGGTCGACGCCATGAAGGCCGTGATCGCACGCATCGACGCCTGCGAGCCTCGCCTCCAGGCCCTCTATGCCTACGATCCCGACGGGGCGCTGAAGGCTGCGCGGGAATCCGAAGCACGCTGGCTCAAGGGCGAGGCGAGGGCCCTCGACGGCATTCCGGCGACGATCAAGGAGAACATCGCCACCAAAGGGACGCCCGTGCCGCTCGGGACAGCCGCGCGTTCCCTGGCGCCCGCGGCGGAGGACGCGCCTCCGGCCGCGCGCCTTCGCGAGGACGGAGCCGTCATCTACGCCAAGACCACCATGCCCGATTACGGCATGCTCTCCTCGGGCCTTTCGAGCTTCCATCCGCTCGCCCGCAATCCGTGGGATCTCGCCAAAAACCCGGGCGGCAGCTCGGCGGGGGCGGGCGCCGCGGCAGCCGCTGGCTATGGCCCTTTCCATATCGGCACGGATATCGGCGGCTCCATCCGCCTGCCTGCATCCTGGTGCGGCGTGTTCGGCCTCAAACCCAGCTTCGGCCGCATCCCGATCGATCCGACCTATTACGGACGGGTGGCCGGGCCGATGACGCGCCATGTGCGCGACGCCGCCCTGATGATGAGAAGCCTCACGCGGCCGGATGCCCGCGATCCCATGAGCCTGCCGTATCAGGATCTGCCCTGGCTCGATCTCGACATCGACGTCAGGGGCCTGAAGATCGGCCTCATGATGCAGGCCGGAATCGGCCTCGACCTCGATCCGCAAGTGCGGGCCGCCGTGGAGAGGGCCGCGAGGGCCTTCGCCGATGCGGGGGCCTCCGTCGAGGAGGTGAAGCCCTTCGTCACCCGCGACATGCTCGACGGGCTCGACGATTTCTGGCGCCAGCGGGCCTGGATGGACATCGCTCCCTTGAGCGAGGAGGAACGCGCCAAGGTCCTGCCCTACATCCGGCAATGGGCCGAGGGCGGACGGAACCTGACCGGAGCCCAGGTCTATTCCGGCATGAACCAGATGATGGTCATGCGCCACGCGGCCGTCGCCGCCACGCACCGGTTCGATTTCGTGCTCTCGCCGGTGGCTCCCAACGTGGCCTACGAGGCGGAGCTCGCGTCCCCGATCAACGACCCCGAGCGGCCGTTCGAGCATATCGGCTACACGGTGGCCTTCAACATGTCCGACCAGCCGGCGGCCTCGGTCAATGCGGGGTTCACGAAGGCCGGGCTGCCCATCGGCCTTCAGATCATCGGCCGGCGCTTCGACGATGTCGGCGTGCTGCGGCTGTCCCGGGCCTGGGAGCAGATGTGCCCCGACAGGCGGGCGTGGCCGAAGCTCTAGAACGGAGCGGCCCTCCCGCCTCATTCCGTGCCGGGGCGACACCATGCACGGCCGCGACGGGTTTTCCGCAAGGCCGTCTGCTGCTAGAGAACGGCCATGTCGTACAAGGTTGCCGCCCTCTATCAATTCGTGTCTCTGCCCGATTTCCGGGAGATCCGCGACCCGCTCCATGCCCTCTGCCGTGACCTCGGAATCAAAGGCACGCTCCTGCTCGCGCAGGAAGGGATCAACGGCACCGTTGCCGGGACCGAGGAGGGCATCGACGCCCTCATCGCCGAGCTGCGGGGCGGCCCTCTTTTCCATGGCCGCCTCGACAACCTGGAGCTCAAGTTCTCGGCGGCCTCCGAGATGCCCTTCGGCAAGATGAAGGTGCGCCTGAAGAAGGAGATCGTGACCCTCGGCGACCCCCAGGCCGATCCGACCCGGCAGGTCGGCACCTATGTCCCGCCCGCGGAATGGAACGCCTTGATCGCGGATCCCGACGTGATCCTGCTCGACACCCGCAACGACTTCGAGGTGGAGATGGGCACCTTCCAGGGCGCGGTCGATCCGCGCATCAGGAAGTTCAGCGAGTTCAAGGAATTCGTGCAGAACGAGCTCGACCCGGCCAGGCACCGGAAGGTCGCCATGTTCTGCACCGGCGGCATCCGCTGCGAGAAGGCGAGCTCCTACATGCTGAGCAAGGGCTTCGGGGAGGTCTACCACCTGAAGGGCGGCATCCTGAAATACCTCGAGGAAGTGCCCGAGGCCGAGAGCCGCTGGAACGGGGGCTGCTTCGTGTTCGACGAGCGCGTGTCCCTCGGCCACGGCCTCGTCGAACGCCCGGAGGACAGGAGCCTGTTGGCCGATGAGTGATCCGCAATCCGTCGACGCCAGGCTCGAAGCCCTGGAAGTGCGCGTCGCCTACCAGGAACAGGTCATCGAGGACCTGAACCAGACCGTCATCGACCAGTGGAAGAAGATCGATGCGCTGCGCCGTCAGCTCAACGAGCTCCTCGACCGCGTCCAGGAGGTCGAGGACAGCGCAGGCGGCCCCCGCGCGCCCGAGCCCCCGCCGCCGCATTACTGACCCCAGCCGGAGCGGCTTCCCGGTTCCGATCATTATTCAACCAATCGGTTGACTATCTGATCTTGCGGTCATATATTCAACCTCATGGTTGAATATCAAACGCCCCAGCTCGATTCCGTCTTTCATGCTCTCGGCGACGCCACCCGTCGGCGGATGCTGCGCGACCTCGCACGTGGGGAGCGCACCGTCAGCCAGCTCGCCGAGCCCTTCGCGATCTCGCTCGCGGCCGCCTCGAAGCACATCAAGGCGCTGGAGAATGCCGGATTGATCCGGCGTGAGGTGCGCGGGCGGACTCATGTCTGCCGCCTTGAGCCGGGTCCCCTCGCAAGCGCGCATGAGTGGCTGCGCTTCTACGAACGCTTCTGGACGAACCGTCTGGACGTGCTGGAACGGCTTCTCCGCGAAGAGGATGCCGCCAAAAACCCGACCTCGAAAGGAGAGGAACCATGACAGATCTAGCCGCACTCGACGCTTACGGCGTGTTGACCGAGCCGGCCACGTTGACGATCCAGCGCCTTCTGCCGGGACCCGTCGAGCGGATCTGGGCCTATCTCACGCAGAGCGAGCTGCGTCGGCAATGGCTGGCGTCCGGTCAGATGGAGATGAGGGTCGGGACATCCTTCGAACTCGTCTGGCGCAACGACGAACTCAGCGACCCTCCGGGTCGGCGGCCCGAGGGTTTTACCGAGGAACACCGGATGCAGAGCCGGATCACGGAGCTTCATCCGCCCTACAAGCTCGCGATTTCCTGGGGCAACACGGGGGGCGTCTCCTTCGAGCTGGAGCCGCAGGGCGACAAGGTGCTGCTCACCGTGACCCATCGCCGCCTGCCGGACCGCTCGACGATGCTGAACGTGAGCGCCGGGTGGCATATGCACCTCGACATCCTGGCCGCCCGGGCGGCGGGCGAGGAGCCAGAGGCCTTCTGGGAGGGCTGGGCACGCCTGAAGAACGACTACGACCGGCGGCTTCCCGTCTGATCGGAGCGATTGCAAGGCGCCGCCCGGCTTCGCGCCGGGCGGCGATCTCTAGACCTTCTTCACGAACTCGGTCTTGAGCACCAATCCCTTGATCTGCGCCGAGCGGCACTCGATCTCGCCGGCATCGTCCGTCAGGTGGATGTTCTTGAACACGGTGCCCCGCTTGAGGGTCGTGGAGGAGCCCTTCACCTTCAGGTCCTTGATGACCTGCACGGAATCGCCCTCGCTGAGCTGGGTTCCGTTGCTGTCCCTGACAACGATATCGGACATTGCGATCTCCCTGGGCGCGCCTTGCGCCCGGCCGGGAGGGGCATAGCCGCCGGGCCGGGCCCTTGTCCATCCGGGCTCTTACGGACCAGCTTGGCACTCGTTTCCGAGGAGTGCCAAAAAATTTTGCCGGACCCTCTTGAACCGTGAAGCTTCTTCGACCAAATTTCCGTCCGCGGAGGCCCCGAGCGGCTCCGCTTGTGGCAGTTAACGCACTGAAATCATTGGAGGAAGCTTCATGAAGTTCCGTCCTTTGCATGACCGCATCCTGGTCAAGCGGATCGATGCGGAAGAGAAGACGGCGGGTGGCATCATCATCCCCGATACCGCCAAGGAAAAGCCCCAGCAGGGCGAGGTCATCGCCGTCGGGCCCGGCGCCCGCAACGAGGCGGGCCAGCTCGTCGCTCTCGACGTGAAGGTCGGCGACCGCGTGCTCTTCGGCAAGTGGTCCGGCACGGAAGTCAAGATCGACGGCGAGGATCTCCTGATCATGAAGGAGAGCGACGTCATGGGCGTGCTGGAGGAGACCGCCGCCCAGAAGAAGGCCGCGTAAGGCCGCATCATCAGAGACACACATCGTTACGTCCCAAGGAGTGACGAACAATGGCTGCTAAGGAAGTCAAATTCTCATCCGATGCGCGCGATAAGATGCTGCGCGGCGTCGACATCCTGGCCGACGCGGTGAAGGTGACCCTCGGCCCGAAGGGCCGCAACGTGGTGATCGAGAAGTCCTTCGGGGCTCCGCGCATCACCAAGGACGGCGTCACCGTCGCCAAGGAG
>Ga0182742_1003762_pt1 | contig 14452 bp, 12 predicted proteins | sample eDN5th37CBELigMG_FD_128880 | JGI IMG/M metagenome (GOLD analysis project Ga0182742, IMG submission 128880) | Enriched Miracle-Growth compost microbial communities from Emeryville, California, USA - eDNA 5th pass 37_C BE-Lig MG (version 2)... ... | reverse complement strand
GGCTCGGTCGAGGGCATCGAGGCAAGCTTGCATCCGGTCCCGGCGCTGGGCCGCTTCACCGGTGTGGTCCACCAGGGATCGATCGCCACCCGTGCTCATCGGTCGAGCATCGCGCCGCCCCCTCGGCGTGGACAGGGTCTTTCAGCCCGATCGCTCGACGACGCCGTAGCCGGGGTCGCCGTCCCAGTCGAAGCAGCTCACCGCCTGGCTCATGGCCGTGGGCGCGTCGGCCACGCGGCCGAGGCGGCGCATGGTGTCGGGCGCCGGCGTCCCGAGCCCGAGGGCGCCCATCGAGATCCACTGCACGCGGGCGTCGTGGCCGGTGATCCGGGTGAGGCCGAGGGCGTCGCAGGCCACCTCGATGACGAACGGCGCGTGCGGGTCGTCGCGGCTCACCGGAGGCGCGTAGATGGCCCTCGTCGCGTGCAGCTGCCCGTCCTGGTAGACGTACGACTCGCTGAACTCGTAGCCGCCGGGGGTGTCGTGGCCGATGTGGCACTGGAGGCCCACCGCCCGGCCGCTGGCGGGAAACACCGCGCCCACCCAGGTGTGGCTCTTGAAGCCGTCGAGCCGGCGCACGCCTCGGACGTGGCCGCGCAGCCCGTGCCCGTGGAACTCGAAGGTCTCGTCGCCCACGCGCACCGTGCCCCGCGCCGACAGGGCCTGGTCGTAGCGGAAGGCGGTGCGCGACATGCCGGCGTTCAGCCGACCGGCGATCCAGAGGCCGACTCGCTGCTCCATGGCCTTGGCCGCCTCGGGCAGGAGGCTGCCCTGGATCCACGCCGGCGCGACGGTGGTGCCATCGAGCTCCAGCGACACGGTGGTGGTCGGCTCGCCCCACACCACCTCGCCCGACGCCATGGCCTCGTCGGTCGTCTCGGCCACGGGGAGGTCCACCAGCCGGTAGGTCCACCGCCGGAAGGGCTCCACGCAGCGGTACTTCACGTGCTCGGTCTCGGGCTGGTCGGGCCGGTCGAAGGGCGCCTGCTCGGGCTCGGCGTTGACGATGCGGCCGCCCGGCAGGAAGAGCGTGGCCCACCCGCTGGCGATGCCCCTGTCGGGGTGGATCCGCAGCGTCATGCCGAGGTCGCGCTCGCCGTCGTACAGCCACACGGCGAAGGTCTCGGAGGCTTCGGGGTCCTCGGGGTGCGGCCCGGTGAGGGCCAGGTCATCCTCCGGGGCCAGGCCGGCGGTGTTGAACGTCTCGGCGACGTCGTGGCGGGTGAGGGTGGTCATGATGCTCCTTCGGTGGTCAGGCCGGGTCGAGGTGCAGCACGAGCACGCGGGAGCCGGGCCGGGCGGTCGCCGCGAAGACGACGGCGTCGGCGACGCTCTCCGCCGGCGCAGGGGGCTCGGGCGCCGGACCGCCGCGCGCCACCCAGTCCTTCGTCACCTCGGCGGTGCCCTGGCCGGCGGCGCGCACGTCGGGCTCGGAGGCCACCGGACCGACCCGCACGCAGGTGACCTGGATGCCGAGCGGCCGCAGCTCGGCGGCCAGCGTGCGGCTGAGCACCTCCACGCCGCCCTTGGTGGCGGAGTACACGGAGAGGTGCGGCCGGGCCAGGTCGACCGACCGCGACGAGATGTTCACCACGTGGCCGCCACCGGCACGCCGCAGCAGCGGGATGGCGGACCGGGTGCAGAAGATGGGTCCGAGCAGGTTGGCGTGCACCTGGCCCAGGATCTCCTCGTCGGTGATCTCCTCGAGCAGCCCCATGCCGATGATGGCGGCGTTGTTGACGAGCACGTCCACCCGGCCGAAGCGGGCCTCCACGGCCTCGAACGCCGACCGGACCGAGTCGGGATCGCCGACGTCGCAGCCCACCGCCAGGCCCCGCTCGCCGAGCTCGCCGGCTAGGGCGCGCAGGCGCTCGACGGTCCGCGCCAGGAGCACGACCGACGCGCCCTCCTCGTGCAGGCGGCGCGCGATGGCCACGCCGATGCCCTTGGACGCCCCCGTGACGACGGCGACCTTGCCCTGCAGGGGCTGGCTCACGTTGGCTCCTCCCTCCTCGCGCCTCAGCGCTTGATGTAGGCCTTCCAGACGTCGGGCATGGCGCTCTGCCAGTTCACGAAGATCTCCATGTCGCCGACGCGCTCGTCGTCGTGCGCGAGCGCGACCGGCAGGTAGAAGAGGTAGAGCGACAGGCCCTGCTCGATGACCATCTCCTGCCCCTCGGCCCACAGCCGGCGGGCTTCGTCGCTGCCGGGCGCGGCCGCGCGCAGCTGCTGGATCAGGTTCGTCATCTCCGGGCTCTCGTAGTTGCAGAGGTTGCTGAACAGCCCGGGCACGTAGAAGGCGGACAGCTTCTCGATCCCCGGCCGGTCGACGGCGGCCAGGCCGATGGGCGCCTTGCGGTCCGTGAACAGCTCCTGCACGTAGTTCGTCGTGGGCGTGATGCGCAGCTGCACGCCGATCTCCGCCCACTGCGCCTGGATGATCTCGGCGATGCGCGTCTGGAAGGGGTCGGGGCTGATGAGCATCTCGATGGCGAAGCCGTCGGGGTGGCCGGCCTCGGCCAGCAGCTGGCGGGCCCGGGCCGGGTCGTGGGCGTGGCGCCCTTCGAGCTCGGCCGGGAAGAGGTCGTGGTCCGAGGGCCACAGGGCCCACTGCGGCTCGCCGTCGCCGCCGGCGATCGCCTCGGAGAGGGCTTCGCGGTCCGTGCCGTAGCTCAGCGCCTGGCGGACGCGCACGTCGTCGATCGGCTCGGCCGCGACGCACCAGCGCAACCACATGTGGCTGGTGGGGTTCTTCTCGACCTGGACCTCGAGCTCGGCCCGGAGCGCGGCCGCGTCCGTGATCGGGACGGTGGCGACGTCGATCTCCCCGGTGCGCAGCGCGTTGAGCACCGCCGGACCGGCCGGCAGGTGCCGCACCTCGACACCGGCGAGCCGGATGCCGTCGGCGTCCCAGTAGGTGGGGCTCTTGGCGAACACGGCGCGGTTGCCGGCCGTGAACTCGGTGAGCGTGAACGCCCCCGCGCCCACGGGCCGAGTGTCGAGGTCGGCGCTGGCCGCTGCGGGCGACACCGGCATGGTCTCGATGCCGCCGAGCAGCGGGTAGAAGGCGCCGGCCACCGGTGCGTCGAGGTGGATGACGAGGTGGGTCGCGTCGCGCACCTCCACGCTCTCCACGTTGCGGATCTCGGCCCGGAACCCGTTGCTGCCGGGCTGGGTGGCCTTGTTGCGCTCGATCGTGAACTTGACCGCCTCGGCGTCGAGCGGGGTGCCGTCGGAGAACACCAGCCCGGGCCGGAGGTCGACCTCGATCGTCCGCGGATCGATGACGCGCGCCTCCTCGGCCAGCGCAGGCTCGAGCTCGCCGTCGGCTTCGCCCCGCAGCAAGGAGTCGTAGACGAGGAACAGCGCCCAGTTCTGCGCCTGCACGAGCAGCTTCGTCGGGTCGAAGTGGCCCACCGTGGGGCCCTCGAGGTTCAGCGTCCACCGCAGCACGCCCTCGGGATCGACGTCGTCGTCGGCTGCGTCGGCGGCGGAGGACGACGGCCCGGCCGCCGACGTGCCGGCGCCCGACGTGCCGGACGTGCCGGTCGTGCTCCCGGGTGAGGCGCCGTCGTCGTCGTCGTCGCCGCAGCTCGCGGCCACGAGCGCCATCGCCACCACCACGGCGACGAGCGGGAAGCGCCACCGGCGCCTCTGGCGGGTCGGCGCTCCCCGTCGGCCTGGCTCGATCATCTCCGCCACGGACGCTCCTTCGTTGTGCTTCGACGGTACTCCCGCACGCAACCTACTTTGTCCATCGAGATAATCGAGAAGAGCTGGCCGCCTTCACGCCGATGGAGCGCCCCCGCTCCGTGTGGCGAGGCGCATCATCCGCGCTCGGATAGGAGCGGACAAACAATTCGTGGCAACGACCGCCACCACGCGCGCTTGTGGATCGATGGACCTGCCCCCAAGCGGGCGGCGCAAGGGTGGTGTGCCCGAGCGGTTCCCGGGCACGGTGGCCCTCCGGTGCCGTACCCTCGCTCGGGGATCACCATCGGGGAGGACGACATGGCCACCGATCTGACCGGCGGGTTGGGCGACGAGCGCGAGTTCGTGTTCGCGGAGCAGCCCGACAACCCGGAGATGCGCGAGTCCGTGAACGCGTGGATCTGGGACGACGGCGCGGAGTTCGGCCTGCCGAGGGTCGGCATCGAGGCCGTGGCCGACCAGTGGGAGACCCACGACGTCCAGGTCAACATCGCGCTGGCCGACGGCCGCGTGCTCGGCATCTTCGAGCCGGGCAAGGTGCACGACCCCCTCGGCGCCGACGGCAAGCCCCGGATCCTCGGTGCGGGGCCGCTGTCGTACGAGCTGGTCGAGCCCTTCCGCCACTGGCGCGCCCGCCTCTATGGGTTCGCCACCGTCACCACCGTGGAGGCGCAGATGGCGGGCCAGCCGCGAGGTGCGGGTGACGAGCGCGTGCCGGTCGAGCTCGAGCTGGACATCCGCCACGTGGTCCCGCCGTGGGAGAACGGGGCGTTGCTCGAGGAGGCGCAGCGGGTGCTCGACACCCAGGAGGAGGGCGCCCTCATGGGTGGCCCCCGCTTCGAGCAGCTGTTCCGGGCGACCGGTCACCTCCGCGTGGGCGACACGACCTTCCCGTTGCAGGGAGGTGGGCTGCGGGTGCGGCGCCAGGGCATCCGCCGCATGGCCCGCTTCTGGGGGCACGCCTGGCAGTCGACGGTGTTCCCGAGCGGGCGGGCGTTCGGCTACATCGTGTATCCGCCGCGCGCCGACGGGAAGCCCACCTACAACGAGGGCTACGTGTTCGAGGGCGACGGCGCGCTGGTCCCGGCGCAGGTCGTGGAGGCGCCGTGGCTGCGGACGCCGCAAGCCAGCGGCCAGGACGTGTCGGTGGTGCTCGAGACCGACCGCGGCGCCGTGCGCATCGAGGGCGAGTCGTTGCTGTCCACCTTCCACGGGCTCTCGGCCGACACTGGGCCGGGGCTCGTGCTCCAGCAGGCCGTCGTGCGCTACACGTGGGACGGGGAGAGCGCCAACGGGATGATGGAGCGCTCGACCCCGCACGACCAGCTCGCCTGAGCGCACGGTCGCCCTCCCAGCGGTTCCCGGCCCGCCCTCAGCCGAGGAGCGGGCCGAACCGCTGCCGGTAGGCGCCGAAGCGGGCCTGCAGCGCCGGTTCGTCGAGGCCGAACTCGGCGCCGTCGTACTCGTGGCTCCCGTACTTGTCGCGCGGGTTGTTCCGTCGCCAGGCCTCCATGCGGGCCACCGTGTCGTCGGTCAGCTCCTGCCCCAGCCAGCTGTAGAGCTTGCGGATCTCCCCGATCGGGTCGGCCTGGAAGGCGGAGAAGCCGATGTCATAGAAGCGGTCGTCACGGCCGGCCGCCCGGAAGGCCATCGCCCGGTCGATGGCCAGACCCCACTGGTGCATGTTGAGCCGCCCGACCTCGATGGGGTCGACCCCCTCGTTGCCACCCTGCAGGAACGTGCAGTAGAGGTCGGTGACCGAGGGCAGGACCTTGGCGACGTCGCGGTGCGTCATCACGAAGCGCGCCTCCGGGAAGACCTTCTCGTAGGCCTCCAGGAAGAGGCTGTGGGTGGGGCTCTTCAGGCGCCAGCAGGTCGGTGGGCAGCGCCACTCCAGCAGCTTCAGGACGCGACGTTCGTAGCGGTAGGTGGGCTCCATGTCGCACTGGAGGAACCACTCGGCGTAGGTCGGGATCCGAGCCGACACCAGGAAGTGCTGCGCCTTGAACTCGAGCGCCATCAGGTCGTGGTCCTCGTTCGGGCCGGTGGCCGACTGCGGCAGCATCGAGCGCAGGCGCGGGGCCACGTGCTCCTTCATGCCGACGGTGGTGCGGGCCGCGGCGAGGCGGGCCTCGTCGTCCTCGGGCGAGACGCCCGGCGGTGGGCAGGGCGACGCCGACTCCCACGTGCGCAGCGAGCGCACCGCCTGGTCCTCGGCCAGCAGGTGCGACAGCGCCGTCGACCCCGTTCGCGGGAAGCCGACGCCGAGGAGCTCGACGTGCACCTCCTGCTCGTCGATCTCGGGGTGGCGCGCGAACCAGTCCTCGATGCGCAGGCGGTTCACGAGCGGCTGGAGCAGGCCGGCGTAGAAGGCCTCCTCGCCGGTCGGCGTGAAGCGGGCCTCGGCTTCCGCCGAACCGACGAGCACCTCGAGGCCCTCGCGCCACGAGTCGCCGCCGAAGTCGTCGAGCCCGGTGGCGGCGCGTGCCCGCCTGATCAGCTCGTCGATGCGCGCTGCAGTGGTGACGGCCGTCCCCTGTGCCATCGCTTCCCCCTGGTTCGCGGGTCGCCCCGACCGCCGCAGCGTAGCCATCGGCGGCGGGGGCGGCGCCGCTCAGCCTCCGATCAGCACGAGCGCTCCGCACTGCGGGTAGAGGCCGCTGGCCACCAGGCTCACCTCGGCATCGGGCACCTGTCGCTCGCCGCACTGGCCGCGCAGCTGGAGCACCGCCTCGTTGAGGAAGCTGATGCCGTGCAGCCGGCCCTCGGCCAGCTGGCCGCCCGAGGTGTTCATCGGCAGGTCGCCGCCGGGGCCGATCCGCTTGCCGCCGTCGACCCAGTCGCCGAACTCGCCGTAGCCGCAGAACCCGAGGGCCTCGATCCACGAGAGCGTCACGGTGGTGAAGCCGTCGTAGATCTGCGCCACGTCGACGTCGGCGGCCGTGACCGACGAGCGCGACCAGAGGCGCTCGGCGCACGTGCGCGTGCCCCCGTAGAGGGGATCGTCGACGAAGAGCCAGTCGACGCGCGGGCCGGTGCCGTAGGACATGGCGTCGACGAGCACGGGTCGCTGCCGCAGGTCGCGCGCCCGCTCGACCGTGGTGAAGACCGTGGCCACCGCGCCGTTGATGGGGTAGTCGCAGTCGAGCAGCCGCAGCGGCTCGACGATCGTGCGGGCGTTGAGGTAGTCGTCCATGGTGAGCTCGTCACGCAGCACGGCGCGCTCGTTGCGCGACGACCACCGGCGGGCGTTCAGCGCGACCTGGCCGAAGTCCTCCTCGGGGCGGCCGTACTGCGCCATCCAGCGCTGCTTCAGGAGCGCCATGGTCACCATGACGTTGCTCGCCCCGTACGGCGCGACGTACTGCTCGCGCCCGCCTACCGGGACGGCGTCGCCGCTCATGCCGCCGGTGTAGCCGCCCTCGCGGGTCATGCAGCGGAACACCACCACCGTCTCGCACGCCCCCGACGCCACCGCCATGACGGCCGCCAGCGCGGCGGCGACGCCTGAGGGGTTGCTCGGGAAGATGTCGGCGAAGGCCGCCAGATCGGGCGCGCCGATCAGGCGGGCCACGTCCTGGGCGCCGGGTGACTCAGGGCCGAACTTGTACTCGAAGATGCCGTCGACGTCGGCGCCCCGCAGGCCCGCGTCGTCGAGCGCGCCCCGCACCGCCTGCAGCGTGAGGGCCCGGGGCTCGAAGGAGCCCGACCGGGAGAGTTCGGAGTAGCCGACGCCGACCACGGCGACGTCGCGGCTCAGGCTGCTCATGTGGGCTGGTCGCCTCCGGTGCGCTGGGCGGGACGGAACTGGGGGAGCGCGGCGTCGCCGCGGCGCTCGAAGGTGACCTCGACCGGCATGCCGACGCGCAGGCCGGCGGGGTCGGCGTCGACGATGTTGGTCAGCATCCGCAGGTCGGCCTGCTCCTCGAGCTCGACCACCCCCACGACGTAGGGCAGGTGCGGCACGAAGCCGGGGTGGAAGGGGCGCTCGACCACCGCGAAGGACCACAGGGTGCCGCGACCGGAGAGCGTGGTGGGCTCGAAGTCCTCGCCCTGGCAGAAGGTGCACAGCACCTCCGGCGGGTACTGCATCCGGCCGCAGGAAGTGCATCGCCCGAGCGACAGGCGCCCGGCCCGGGCCTCCTCCCAGTAGCGCTCCGACGCCTGATCGGGCCGCGGGACGGGCCGGCCCTCCGCAGCCGTGCCGTCCTTCGCTTCGTCGGTCTGCATCCACGGCCCCCTTCGATCCACGGCTCGCGCCTCGGCCCACGAGCATAAGCAGTGGCGCTCAGTCGATGTCCAGGTCGCTCGAGCACCGGCGCGACGGAGCAGGAGGCTGGACGGGCCGCGGCCCGTGCCGTAGCGTTAAGGAGGGGATCTCAGGAAGTCGGGACACCCCGATGGCGGCGGCCGAGGGGCCGCCGTCCGCGACGACGACCGAAGCTCTGGGAGGTTCTGATGCAGCCGGAGGACCTGATCCTCGTCAGCGTGGACGACCACGTGATCGAGCCTCCCCACATGTTCGAGGGGCGGCTGCCGGCCAAGTACGCCGACAAGGCGCCCCGTTTCATCCGTCGGCCCGACGGCACGATGGCGTGGGTGTACGAGGGCGTGGAGGTGCCCAACGTCGGGCTCAACGCGGTCGCGGGGCGGCCGCCGTCCGAGTTCGGCTTCGAGCCGGTGTGCATCGAGGAGATCCGCGAGGGCTGCTACGACATCCACGCGCGGGTGAAGGACATGGATGCCAACGGCCTGCTGGGCTCGATGTGCTTCCCGTCGTTCGTGCGGTTCTGCGGCCAGCTGTTCCTGGAGAACGGCGACCGCGACCAGAGCACCGCGATGGTCCGGGCCTACAACGACTGGCACGTCGACGAGTGGGCGGGCACGTACCCCGGCCGGTGCATCCCGCTGGCCATCCCGATCCTGTGGGACCCCGAGCTGGCGGCCGAAGAGGTGCGGCGCCTCGCCCGCAAGGGCTGCCACGCGGTCACGTTCTCGTCCAACCCCTACGCGCTGGGGCTCCCCAGCCTCTACACGGACCACTGGGACCCGCTGTGGGAGGCCTGCCAGGACGAGGGCACGGTGGTGTGCATGCACCTCGGCTCGTCGTCGCAGACGCCGAGCACCTCGCCCGACGGGCCCATCGAGGTCATCTACTCGCTGTCGCCGATCGGCCTCATCGAGGCGGCCACCGACATCCTGTGGAGCCCGATGTTCCGCAAGTTCCCGGGCCTGCGGGTGGCGCTGTCCGAGGGCGGGATCGGCTGGGTCCCGTACTTCCTCGAGCGGGTGGACTACATCTACCGGCACACCCAGCACTGGTCCGGCATGGACCTCGGCGGTCGGCTCCCGTCGGAGATCTTCAAGGAGCACGTGATCGTGTGCTTCATCGACGACGAGGTGGGCATCGAGAACCGCCACCGCATGAACATCGACAACATCACCTGGGAGTGCGACTACCCCCACTCCGACACCACGTGGCCGCAGGCCCCCGAGATCGCCATGCGCTACCTGTCGTCGCTGCCGGAGGAGGAGATCGACAAGATCACCCACCTCAACGCCATGCGGCACTTCCAGTACGACCCGTTCAGGCACATCCCGCGCGAGGAGGCTAAGGCGGGCGCGCTGCGTCGCCGGGCCGAGGGTTGGGACATCAGCATCCAGGCCAAGGCGCACCTCCGCCCGGCCACGGCCAGCGCGTGAGCGGCGCGAGCGAGGCCGCCCCGCACGGGGCGGCCGGCGTCCTCGCGGGCGTGCGGGTGGTCGAGGTCTCGATGTGGGCCATGGTCCCCGCGGCCGGCGCGATCCTGGCCGAGTGGGGCGCCGACGTCCTCAAGGTGGAGGGGCCCTCGGGTGACCCGGTCCGCGGCCTGGTGACAGCGGGCATCAAGCCCACCGGCCCCCGCTACACCTGGGAGATGTGGAACCGCGGCAAGCGGGCCGTGGCCCTCGACCTCAACCACCCCGAGGGCCGGCAGATCCTCCACCAGCTCGTCGCCGAGGCCGACGTGTTCCTCACGAGCGTGCTGCCCGGCAGCCGGGCCAAGCTCGGCCTCGACGTCGACACCATCCGGTCGGTGAACCCGTCGATCATCTACGCCGCCGGCACCGGTCGCGGGCCGCAGGGTCCCGAGGCCGACCGCGGCGGCTACGACTCGATCACGTTCTGGTCGCGCGGCGGCGTGGCCGCGGCGGTGACCCCGCCCGGCGAGGACCCCTTCGGCATGCCGGCACCGGCCTTCGGCGACGCGCTGAGCGGCATGGCGTTGGCCGGCGGCATCGCCGCGGCGCTGGCCAAGAAGGCCCGCACCGGCGAGGGCACCGTGGTGGAGGGTGCGCTGTTCGGCACCGCGCTGTGGGCCATGCAGATGGCCATCACCGGCGCGACGGCGGCCGGCCTGGAGGAGATGCCGCGGGTGTCGCGCACGCAGTCGTTCAACCCGCTCTCCAACAGCTACCCGACCGCCGACGGCCGGTGGGTCGCCCTGTGCATGTTGCAGCCCGACGTCTACTGGGAGCCCTTCTGCCGGGCCATCGAGCGGGAGGACCTCCTCACCGACCCGCGCTTCGCCACCACCGAGGCCCGGGCCGAGCACATCGAGGAGTGCGTCGCCGAGCTCGACAAGGTCTTCCAGTCGCAGCCGCTGGCGCACTGGAAGGAGCGCCTGGCCCTGCAGTCCGGGGCGTGGGACGTGGTCAACAAGGTGCCGGACCTCCTCGAGGACCCGCAGGTGCAGGCCAACCGGTTCATCCAGCGGGTGGCCTACCCCGGCGACCACGAGCTGCACCTCGTGGCCACGCCGATCCAGTTCGACCGCACGCCGCCCGTGCTGCGGCCGGCACCCGACTTCGGCGGCGACACCGATGCGGTGCTCGAGGAGCTCGGCTGGGACACCGAGGCCGTCCTCGAGGCGCGCATCCGCGGCTCGGTCGTCTGAGGCCGGGGCCCCACTCGCCGAGCTGAGCTCTCCGACAAGGAAGGAACCACATGGAGCTGGACGGGAAGATCGCGATCGTCACCGGTGCGAGCCGGGGCGTGGGCGCCGCGACAGCGTTGGCGCTGGCCGCCGAGGGCTGCCGGGTGGCATGTGTCGCCCGGTCCACGGCGGATGCGCCGCAGCGGACGCCGGGCACGCTGGACGACACGGTCGCCCGGGTGCGCGAGGCCGGTGGGACGGCGGTGGCCGTCCCGACCAACCTGGCCGACCGCGACGACGTGCTGGCCATGGTCGACAAGACGGTGGAGCAGCTCGGCGGCGTCGACATCCTCGTCAACAACGCCGCGGTCACGTTCGTCGGCGACATCGACCAGCCGCTGCACCGCCACGAGCTGACCTTCGCGGTGAACTACTGGGCGCCGCTGTTCGCCATCCAGGCGGCCTACCCGCACATGGAGCGGCGGGGCGGCGGTGCGATCGTGAACGTGTCGTCCCTCGCGGCGCTGACGCCGCTGCCCGACATGACGTCGTACGGCACGTCGAAGGTGGCGCTGGAGCACCTGACGATGGACGCCGCCCGGGTCCTGTACCCCAAGGGCATCGCGGTGAACTGCTTCCGCATCGACATCCCCGTGGCGTCGGAGGGCTTCGTGGCCAACACCCCCGGGATGGACCGCACCGAGTGGGAGCCGTGTGAGGTGCCCGCCGAGGGGATCGTGTGGATGCTGCGCCAGCCGCTGGACTACACGGGGCGACGCGAGAGCATGTACCACCTCCGCGAGCGGGAGGGGATCATGGCCTCCCGAGCCACCAAGCCGTGGAGCGGCGGACCCACCCGCACCGAGCTGTACAACGGCCTCTACGAGGTGTGGTCCTCGAACATGGCCGACCCCTACAGCTGAGCCGGTCGACGCGTCAGGCCGGGACGTCGCTGGCGGCGTGCCCGGCCGACGCCCCCGACGGCGCTGAGGCCTCGAGCGACGCGGTGAGGCACGTGACGAGGTCGTCCACCAGCTCGTCGAGCGGCGCCGGCAGCGCGCCCAAGGCCATGAGCTTCTGGTAGCGCGCCAGCGTGTGGACCGTGGTGGTCATGGTCTGGATCCAGCGCTCCTGGAAGACGCGCTCCGGGCAGTCGGGCACCTGGCGGCGGAGGAGCTGGCGGATGGTCGTGACGGTGCCGCCGCCCTGGTGGACCTCCAGGCCCGCGTAGCCGCCGGTCTCCACGATGTAGCGGGAGAGGAAGGGCAGGTAGTGGTTGCCGTCCTCCAGGTGGGCGGCCAGTGGCACCACGAAGGTGGCCACGAGCTCCCGGGCCTCCGGCGGGCGGCCCTGGTCGAGCAGGTCGGCGAACATGGCGGTGCGGCGCTCGTCGCTCAGCTTCACCCGGTAGTCGACGATGGCGCTGAGCAAGGTGGCCCGGTCGCCGAAGTGGTACTGCACGGCGACGTTGTTGCGCTGCCCGGCGGCGGTGCCGATGTCGCGCAGGGGCGTGGCCTCGATGCCTCGCTCGGCGAACATCGCTTCGGCGGCCAGCAGGATGGCCTCGCGCGTGGCCTCGCCCTGCGCGTTGGTGCGCTGGCCGTTCCGGCCCGCCACCCGCCGGGCGCGCGCGGGCTGTCGTGTTCGGGAGACCGCCGCCATCGGCCCCAGGCTACCTGCCGTTCTGCCCGCAGCCGGACCCGGCCGAGCGGTACCGTTCGGCCACCTCGGAGAGCACCGGCATCGGCCCGGAAAGGAGCCCCGGCATGCGGATGGACGACATGATCCTCGTCAGCATCGACGACCACATGATCGAGCCGCCGGACATGTACGAGAACCATGTGCCGGCCAAGTTCAAGGACAAGGCCCCCAAGGTCGTGCGCAACGAGCAGGGCATCGACGAGTGGGTGTTCCAGGGGGAGCGCACCTCCACGCCCTTCGGCATGGCGGCCACCGTCGGCTGGCCCCGGGAGCAATGGGGCTTCAACCCCGGCGCCTACACCGAGCTGCGACCGGGCTGCTTCGACGTCCACGAGCGGGTGCGGGACATGAACGCCAACGGCGTGCTGGCCTCGATGAACTTCCCGACCATGGCGGGCTTCAACGCCCGCACCTTCCACGAGGCCGAGGACAAGGAAGTGGCCCTCGTGATGTTGCGGGCCTACAACGACTGGGTCATCGACGAGTGGTGCGCGGCCTACCCCGGGCGGTTCATCCCCTTGTGCATCGTCCCGATGTGGGACGTGAACCTGGCGGTGGAGGAGATCCACCGGGTGGGCAAGAAGGGCTGCCGCTCGATCAGCTTCCTGGAAGCGCCGCACGCCCAGGACTTCCCGAGCTTCCTCTCCGGCTACTGGGATCCCATGCTGAAGGCCCTGTGCGACGAGCAGATGGTGCTGTCGCTGCACATCGGGGGCGGCTTCGACCTGATCAAGAAGGCGCCCGAGGCGCCCATCGACCACCTCATCGTGCTCACCTGCCAGATCTCGGCGCTCATCGCCCAGGACCTGCTCTTCGGGCCCACGCTGCGGCGCTTCCCCGACCTCAAGGTGGCCCTCTCGGAGGGGGGCATCGGCTGGATCCCCTTCTACCTCGACCGGGCCGACCGCCACGCCACCAACCAGGCGTGGCTCCACCACGACGCCGACTTCGGCGGCAAGCTGCCGTCGGAGGTGTTCCGGGAGCACATCCTGGCCTGCTACATCACCGATCCGTCCGGGCTGCGCCTGCGCGACCGCATCGGCATCGACGTGATCGCCTGGGAGTGCGACTACCCGCACACCGACACCACGTGGCCGGAGTCGCCCGAGTTCGCCTGGCGCGAGTTCCAAGAGGCCGGCTGCACCGACGAGGAGATCCAGAAGATCACGTGGCAGAACGCCTGCCGCTTCTTCAACTGGGACCCGTTCAAGCACACGCCCCAGGAGCAGGCCACCGTGGGCGCGCTGCGGGCGCTGGCCACCGACGTGGACACCACCCGGATGTCGCGGGAGGAGTGGCGCCGGCGCAACGAGGCCGCCGGGATCGGCGTGTTCTGAGGGCCCTGCTGCTGCGCACACCCTGACGCCCGACAGGGGGCGGCCCCAGTGGGGGCCGCCCCCCTCGCGCGTCAGCCGAACACCCTCTTGAAGGACGCCGCCGCGTTGGGGAAGTTCCCCGTCATCAAGCGGGCCTGCTGGTGGGCGTGCGGGTCCACCTCGAAGTGGTTCACGTACGCGACCGGGACGCCCTGCCCGATGGCGTTGGTGTTCAGGAAGGCGACCAGGTTCGGGTACCAGTCGGGGTTGTCGCCGCCGCCGACCTGGCCGACGCTCGCCTTCTCCCGCCACACGCTCGTCTCGCCGATGGCGAAGGCCTTGCCGTGGTCCTCCGCGAAGCGGATGACCGTCGTCAGGTTCAGCGTGCTGTTGCCGTCCAGGCCCGACTTGACCGCCCACGTCGCGGCCCGTCGGGACGGCTCGGCGTCGCCGCCGGCAGGCGCGTAGCGGGCCCAGTTGTCGTACAGGTCGAGCTCGATGATGTCGATGACGTCGTCGCCGGGGTAGGCCGCCTCCATCTGCGCCCGGTTGGAGCGGTTCACGCCGACGCCGAAGACCACGGGCACACCGGGGGCGTCGACCATCTGCACCATCCGACGCACCGACGCGCGGAACTCGGCTTCGGCTCCCAGGTACGAGTGCTTGAACCAGGTGCCGTTCGACTCCCAGTTGACGCGCAGGATCCAGCGCGGCCGGCCGTCGGGGAACGTCCAGCCCTTCGTGGCGGCGACGCGGCGCAGCTCGGCCCCGAAGGCCCGCCAGAGGTCGTCGTGGCGACCCTGGGCG
>Ga0182742_1003761_pt1 | contig 14455 bp, 8 predicted proteins | sample eDN5th37CBELigMG_FD_128880 | JGI IMG/M metagenome (GOLD analysis project Ga0182742, IMG submission 128880) | Enriched Miracle-Growth compost microbial communities from Emeryville, California, USA - eDNA 5th pass 37_C BE-Lig MG (version 2)... ... | reverse complement strand
TGCTGGAGCATGGCGCCGACCCCGTCGGCAGCGCCGGTGAGACGGAAACCGATGCGGGCGACCGCATTGTCGTCCCAGTAATTGGCGAGGGAGAACGACCCCTGGGAAGCGTCCAGGCCGTAATTGCCGGCCATGTCGATGCGCCCCGCCGGCGCGCTCAGGCTGACGCTCGTGCCGGTCACGCGGCCGGTCACGTCCATCCGCGAGACGGGCGGCAGCCCCTCGGACGCCTGGAGGGTTCCCTGCGAGACCGTGAAGTCGATCTTCACTGTCTCATCGGGAATGGGGCCCCCGGACATGGTTTTTTCGACATCCGCGCCGGTCATCGCGATCTTGAGCCTGAAATCCTCCAGGAGGCCGCCCTTCAGGTTCGCCACCAGGAAGCGGCGGACCGACGGAGCGACGGCTTCCGGCCAGATCCGCAGCGCGGACCGGACATCGGTCTTCGCGGCAGAAACGTCGAACTTCAGGCCCTTCGGGTCGTCGGTGGCCGCGAGCGCGCCGCCGATATCCACGTGAAGGTTGGGCCCCCGCAGCTTGACGCTGTTGATCAGGACGCCGCTGGGGCCGGACAGGTCCGCATCCATTTGCGAGACCCGGAGCGGCGCATCGCCGGGAGCCGCTCCGGCCCAGACTAGGTCCGTGCCGTTGAGCAGCAACCGCCAGGGCTGGCGGGCGGACGGCGCCGACAGGCTGCCCTGGAGCCTGACCTGCGTCTCGCCCCCCTTGAGTTCGAGAATCGGCAGGTTGAGAATCTTCCGGGCCTCGTTCCAGTCGGCCACGATCGTGGCATGGTCCACCGGCAGTGGCGACGTGTCCTTGTCTTCGATCTGGATGAAGCCCGCATTGCTCTCGAGCCGCGTCTTGAGCTCGGTCACGCGGCCATCCGCATAGGCCACGTCGAAGCGGCCCGAGAATTCGAGGTCGGTGGCGGCGGGCAGGCTCGACATGCCGCCCAGCAGCATGATGTCCTGGATCGGCGCCGAAGAGGCCACGACCGCCGCCCGATAGGCCGCCTCGCCCTCCGCCTTGGCGTCGCCGCTCAGCTGCCAGGGCCCCTGGGGCCCCTCGACGGTGGCGGAGAAATGGCGGCCGCCGTCCTTGTCCCAGTCGAAGACGGCATCGACCCGCTCGAACCGGGCCCGCTCGTGATAATCGGCATCGATGAAGACGAGCCGCGCATTGATCAGCTGCGCCCTCCCCAGAGTGCTGAGGACGCTCCGGGGTCCCACGATCAGGTCGAATAGAGAGCCCACGGCACCCGAGACCTGCGAGGGCCCGTCGATGCTGACCGCCAGGGAGGCGGCCGCCTCCTGGGAGGGCGTCGACTCGGGAGCGGAAGCCTCTCCGGCAGGCCCGTCCTCCCCCGCCTGCACGGGCGAGAAGGTCAGCGACCCGTCCCGGTTGACGAGAACCCGCAGCTGCAGGTCCCGCACCTGGATGGCCTTGGGCTGGAGGTTGGCGGTCAGGAGCGACAGGAAATCGACGCTCACAAGAGCGTAGGGAGCGCGGACCACGAGCTCGCCGCTCGGCCCGCGGATGTCGAGCCCGTTGGCCCGCAGGGCCGGCATGCCCTCATGGAGTTCGATCGCCGTATTGCGGAGCGCCACGCTCCAGCCCGGGCCGATGCGCGCGGCCATGGCCTCCGCGACCCGCTCGGGCAGGCGCCCGAAGCTCAAGGGCGCCACGGACAGGCGAATATAGAAGACGCCCCCGGCGAGGATGAGGAAAACGATCAGCCCGAGCTTCGCATACAGCGTTCCACGGATCAGCCGGCTCAGAAGGCTTCGCTTGGCCGGTTCTCGCCGGAACAACGTAGTACGCTGCGGACGTTTCATTCTTGTGGTACCGGGCAACCCGTTCTTGCGATTCTGCAGCAGTGAGGGAATCAGTGAGGACCTTACCCGCCCAGGAAGACTCCCGCGACCGCCTCTTTTCCATCGTGCACACAAGAGGTTTCCAAGCAGGACAATCCGCCAAAAGGAAGGCGAACGATGGCACTGACACCCGGAACCCGAGCCCCAGCCTTTTCCCTGCCCGCCACCGACGGCCGGGAAATCTCCCTCGACGGCCTCAGGGGCCGGAAGGTGGTGCTGTATTTCTATCCCAAGGACGATACCAGCGGCTGCACCCTGGAGGCCCAGGCCTTCCAGTCCCTCCGCGGGGAATTCGAGGCGGCCGACACCGAGATCGTCGGCGTCTCCCCCGACAGCCTCAAGAGCCATGACAAGTTCCGCGCCAAGCACGGACTCGAATTCCCTCTCGCGTCCGACGAGACCAAGGCCATGCTGGAGGCCTATGGCGTGTGGGTCGAGAAGAGCATGTACGGCCGCAGATACATGGGCGTCGAGCGCACGACCGTGCTCATCGACCGGGAAGGAAGGATCGCCAGAATCTGGAACAAGGTGAAGGTGCCGGGCCACGCGGAAGAGGTGCTGGCCGCGGCCAGGGCGCTCTGAGGCATCCTTCGAGACGCAGACTGCGTCTGCACCTCAGGATGAGGCTGGAGAATGGGGGCTGAGGATGACGATGAGGTCGCCTCCTCGTCATGGCCGGACTCGATCCGGCCATCCACGTCTTGCGGAACCGCAGCGGCATCAAGACGTGGATCCCCGGCTCAAGGCCGGGGATGACGAAGAGAGCCCGGGGATGACGGAGAGCCAGAAGCAGGAGAAGAGCGGACGAATGGGCCGCGCCGCCCGTGACGGGCGGCCTCGGCGCGTGTCTAGAGCATCGTGCGGAAAAGTGGATCCGGTTTTCCGCGCCGAACGATGCTCTTATCCAAAGAGAAAGCATCGGATGGATCCCAAAAGTGCAAGTCCACTTTTGGGTCCGATGCTTTAGTCGATGTCTTCCACGTCCTCGCCGCCGCCATAGACGCGCTGGGCGAGCGCGGCTTCCATGAAGGGGTCGAGATCGCCGTCGAGCACGTCCTGCGGGGACTGGGACTGAGTGCCCGTGCGCAGGTCCTTCACCAGCTGATAGGGCTGCAGCACGTAGGAGCGGATCTGGTGTCCCCAGGCGATGTCGGTCTTGGCTGCGGCCTCCGCATTCGCCTTTTCCTCGCGCTTCTTCAGCTCCAGCTCGTAGAGGCGCGCCCGCAGCATGTTCCAGGCGGTCGCCCGGTTCTTGTGCTGGGAGCGCTCCTGCTGGCAGGCCACCACGATGCCGGTCGGGATATGCGTGATGCGCACCGCCGAATCCGTGGTGTTCACGTGCTGGCCGCCGGCGCCCGAGGACCGGAACGTATCGATGCGGCAGTCGGATTCCTTGACCTCGATGTTGATGCGGTCGTCGACCACCGGATAGACCCACACGGAGGCGAAGCTCGTGTGGCGGCGCGCATTGGAATCGTAGGGCGAGATGCGCACGAGGCGATGCACGCCGGATTCCGTCTTGAGCCAGCCATAGGCGTTGTGGCCCTTGATCAGGAGCGTGGCGCTCTTGATGCCCGCCTCTTCGCCGTCGGTGATCTCGAGAAGCTCGACCTTGTACTTCCGGCGCTCGGCCCAGCGGGCATACATGCGCTGGAGCATGGCGGCCCAGTCCTGGCTCTCCGTGCCTCCTGCGCCCGAATGCACTTCCACATAGGTGTCGTTGGCGTCGGCCTCGCCCGACAGCAGGGTCTCGACCTGCCGGCGCGCGGCTTCGTCGCGAAGGCCGCGGATCGTCTCCTCGCCCTCCTTGATCGTGCCTTCGTCGTCCTCCATCTCGCCGAGCTCGATCAGCGTGATCGCGTCATCGAGCTCCTGCTCCATGCGCCTGATGGACGAGATCTGATCCTCCAGCGTGGTGCGTTCGCGCATGATCTTCTGCGCGGCCTCCGCATCGTTCCAGAGGTTCGGGTCTTCGGCTTGTGCGTTCAGTTCGGCGAGGCGGCGCTGGGCATTGTCCCAGTCAAAGATGCCTCCTCAGCAGCCCGACTGACTGCTTGGTCTCTTCTACGAGGTGTTCGATTTCGGCGCGCATGTGTGTCTTGCTGTCCGTGCCTGGGCCGCTCCACCGAAGGGGAGCCGCCTCTTCCTTGATGTGACGCATTCCCGGCGGCGAAGCGGAATCCGCTTGGCCGGGAACGCTTGGAGTCCGAGGGCGTCTTAAGGGGCGCGCCCTGGCGTGTAAAGAAGCGCTTCCCGCAACCTCACGATCGCTGTGGCCTGCAAACGGCCGTGACAATCATGCATTTCGGGCTTTTCGGGAAGCACATCTCATGTGGTGAGCGAGGCGGATCAATACAACCCGCCCACCGGCGCGCCCACCGCCCTGCGGGGCGTCGCGTCGGGAGGAGCCGGCGAATATTCCGCCTGCGGGACCTCGTCCTCCTGAGGGGCGTAGTATTCCGGAGGGGCCTGGCCGGGCTTGAAGGCCTCCAGGAACGTGCCGCCGCCCTCGCCCTTGGCGCGGGTGCCGGTGGAGGCGTTGACGCGGATCAGCTTGATGCCGGCGGGGACGCGGAACGGCGTCGCGGGCTTGTCCTTCAGCGCCATCGCCATGAAGTCGCGGAACACGGGCGCCGCATAATGCGCCGCCTGGGCGGAGGCGCCGAGGGATTTGGGCTTGTCGTAGCCGAGGAAGACGCCGACGGCGAGGTCCGGCGAGAAGCCGACGAACCACACGTCCTTCGCGTCGTTGGTGGTGCCGGTCTTGCCGGCCAGCGGCTTGCCCACGGAGCGGATGGTCTGGCCGGTGCCGCGCAGCACCACGCCTTCGAGGATCGAGGTGATCTGATACGCGGTCAGCGAATCGAGCACCTGCTCCCGGTCGTCCACGAGCTTGGGCGCGGCGCCGCCATCGAAGTTTTCCGCGTCGCAGCCCTGGCAGTCGCGGGTGTCGTGCCGGTAGATGGTCTTGCCGGTGCGGTCCTGAATGCGGTCGATGAGGGTCGGCCTGATCCGGCGTCCGCCATTCACGAACATGGAATAGGCGGCCGTCATGCGCATGACCGTGGTCTCGCCCGCGCCGAGCGACATGGAGAGCAGCGGCAGCATGTCGTCGTAGATGCCGAAGCGGCGGGCATATTCGGTCACGACCGGCATGCCGATCTCGCGCGCCAGGCGCACGGTCATGATGTTCTTGGAATGCTCGACCCCGTAGCGCAGCGTATGGGAGCCGCCGCCGCCCTTCTCGAAGTTCGAAGGCGTCCAGGGCTCCTGGCCGGGGCCCATATCGATGGTCAGGGCATCGTCGGAGATCAGGTTGGACGGGGTGTAGCCGTTGTCCAGGGCGGTCGCGTAGACCAGCGGCTTGAAGGCCGAGCCCGGCTGGCGCAGCGCCTGCGTCGCGCGGTTGAACTCGCTCTGGTCGAAGGAGAATCCGCCGACCATGGCGTGAACGCGCCCGGTATTCGGATCCATGGCCACGATGGCTCCCGAAATCTCGGGCACCTGGCGCAGGCGGTACTGATCCTGCTTGCCGACCAGCGGATCCACATAGACCACGTCGCCGACATTCAGGGCCTTGTCCACGGACCTGCGGGTCCATTTGACGCCCTCGGCCGTGATGAAGCCGGTCTCCCGGTCCTTGCCCACCTGGCCGGAGGCCTCCCGCTTGGGCTGAAGGCCGATCTTGGCCTTTCCGCCGGCGATCTCCAGCACCACGGCCATGCGCCAGGGCTGGACGTCGCCCATCGACTGGACCTCGGCGAGGGCATGGCCCCATTCACGGCCGGCGAGATCGATATGCTGCTGGGCGCCACGCCAGCCGCGGGCCTCGTCATAGCGCACGAGACCGTCCACCAGGGCCTTGCGGGCCATGGCCTGCATCTTCGGATCGAGGGTCGCGCGGATGGACAGGCCACCCTCGTAGAGCTTCTCCTCGCCGTAGCGCTCGGCGATCTCGCGGCGCACGCCCTCGGCGAAGTAGCCGGACGCGATGCTGTTGGGGGACACGATGCGCGGCGTGACCTTGAGAGGCTCCTTCCGGGCCTCCTCCGCCTGCTCTTTCGTGATGTAGCCGTTATCGGCCATGCGGCCGATCACCCAGTTGCGGCGCTCGATGGCGGCCTGCCGCTGGCGGAACGGATGGTAATTGTTCGGGGCCTTGGGCAGGGCAGCCAGGTAGGCGGCTTCCGCGATGGTCAGCTCATGGAGCGACTTGCCGAAATAATTCAGGGCCGAGGCGGCGACGCCGTAATTGCCGAGGCCGAGATAGATCTCGTTGAGGTAGAGCTCGAGGATCTTGTCCTTGGAGAAGGTCGATTCCATCCGCAGGGCGATGAGCGCCTCGCGGATCTTGCGCTCGTAGCTGCGCTCGTTGCCGACGAGGAAGTTCTTGGCGACCTGCTGCGTGATCGTCGAGGCCCCCTGCTCGCGCTTGCCGCCGGACTTGACGTTGACGAGAATCGCGCGGATCACGCCCTCGGGATCGATGCCCGGGTGCTTGTAGAAATTCTTGTCCTCGGCGGACAGGAATGCGCCCTTCAGGAGCTTCGGGATGCCCTGGATCGGCACGTAGAGGCGCCGCTCCCGCGCATATTCGGCGATCAGGCTGCCGTCTGCGGCGTGAACGCGCGTCATCACCGGAGGCTCGTAATTGGCCAGCTGCGCGTGATCCGGCAGGTCCTTGGAGAAGAACCAGAATCCATAGGCCAGCCCCACGGCGCCGATCAGGAAGAAGATCGCCCCGACGCTGAACAGGAAGCCGAAAAATCGTAGGACAAAGCGCATCCGAAGGTATTCCATTGCCGGCGCCCGATGACGCCTGTTTGTGCATATCCCGAACGCCGTTTCCCATCGGAACAGAAGCCCGGCCAGTCTGCCCTGCTCTGTTAACCGAGGAATCGCGCCCCCGCTACGGGTATCCACACTCTATCTATGGTAAAACTGCGGCAGTCCCCTGCCGGGCGAGGCGTGTTGCAAAAAAGCGATCCACGGCCAAGCCCATGGCGTCGACCATCCTGCGGCGCCATTCCTCCGACATGAGCAGGTCCAGATCCTGCTTGCTGGACAGGTAGCCCAGCTCCACCAGGACGGAGGGCACGTCATGGGCGCGCAGCACCTGGAAGCGGGCCTGACGGTGCGGATTCTTGTTCAGGCGGGCGATGGAATCGAACTCGCCGACCAGCCGGGTCGCGAAACTGTGAGAGAAGCTGCGGGTCTCCCTCAGGGTCAGTTCCTGCAGGATGTCGGAAACTTCGTCCGGGATGTCGGTCAATTCGACGCCCGCCATGGCGTCGGCCTTGTTTTCCCGGTCGGCCAGATTGGCCGAGTCGGCGTCGGACGCCCGGTCCGCGCCGGTGTAGACGGTCAGGCCCCGGACCTCCTGCCCGCCGGAGATCGAATCCGCGTGGATGGAGATGAAGAGATCCGCCTGGACCTTGCGCGCGGCGCGCACCCGTTCGCTCAGGGAGATGAACACGTCCTTGTCGCGGGTCATCACGACCCGGTAGCGGCCGGTCTCCTCGAGCTTCGCCTGGAGCCTGCGGGCGAAGGCCAGGACGAGATCCTTCTCGAACACCCCGCTCGTGGAATTGGCGCCGGGATCGATGCCGCCGTGGCCGGGGTCGACCACGATGACCGGACGGGTGTCCTTCGCCGAGGGCGCCGGGTCCGCGGCGGCGGTCTGGGCCGCCCTGGCGGCGCTGTCGGCGGCCGCGCGATGGAAATCGTCGCGCTTGATGGCCGTGAGCTCGATGGTCAGAAGGGCCGTGCCCCCGACCGCATGCGCATCGACCGTCATCCCGGAGACGGAGGCCGGCTGGGCCAGCTCCATCACGACCCGCGAGCGGCCGGGCGCGAAAAGGCCATAGCGATAGGAGGAGATCAGGCCCGCCTTCCGGCTCCCCGAATCCGGCGGCAGGTGGAACGCCACCTCCGGCAGGTCGATGATCAGCCGGTCGGGCCGCTCCATGAGGGAGGCCTGGGCCGTGACGGGCTTCGACAGGGCGATCTTGAACCGGGTCGTGGGCCCGTCCACCTCGACGGACACGTCGGCCGCGATGATCGGCGCGCCCGCCTTGGCGGCGTCGGCATTCGCCCAGGCGGAGCCGCCCGCCAAGGCGATCAGAATCGCCAGCAGACCTGCGCAGACCAGGCGTATGAAGGGTTCGGTTCTCATGGGGCGGCTGGAAGTTTCGTTCTCCCTTCCTATCTCAATAACCGGCTTTTGGTTAAAGAAGCTTCACGACGAAAGCGCGATAGTGAGACTCTGTTGCATTAACGACACATGTCGGCCCATCTTGCCAAATGCCCCATTCGCTCTGTAATGATCATGACCCCGTCCGGCATGGCCGAATCTGGCGGAGAACCTGAGGAGATGGTTGTGTTGACCAGTCCTCACGGATCCCGTCACCCTCGACAGGCGCTCGGAAGGGTTCAGTGGGCGATGCAGATCGCCACTTATTTGCCGATGGCCGGATACCCTCCGGCTCATCGATTCTAGAAAGGGCCGTGTTGAATGGTTGCGCACGCGAAGTCAGCAGTGACTCTCGTCTCGGCACCGTTCGAAACGCGCGTTTCTTTTCGCGCTCGCCCTTCCCTTTCCTCATCCGGCTCGAAGCCGGCCCGTTTCAACCCAGAATGCGCCCAACCGAGGCGCATGACGGCGATCGACAGCAATCCGAACGCAATTTCAGCCCGCCGCCCCTTGCGGTGTGGCCACCCGCCTTCACTGCGGCCCCTGCCTCAGGTCCTGCCCTCGGTCGCCATGTCGAGAGTTCAACATGGCAAACAAGATGCTTATCGATGCCTCCCACCCGGAAGAAACCCGGGTCGTGGTGGTGCGTGGTCAGAAAGTCGAAGAGTTCGACTTCGAATCCGCTAACCGGAAGCAGCTGCGCGGGAATATCTATCTCGCGAAAGTCACCCGCGTAGAGCCGTCCCTCCAGGCGGCCTTCGTCGAATACGGCGGCAACCGTCACGGTTTCCTCGCCTTCAGCGAAATCCATCCCGATTATTACCAGATCCCGGTCGCCGACCGTCAGGCTCTGCTCGAGGCGGAAGCCGAGGCGCAGGCCGAGGAGGAGCGCGAGGAAGAGCGCCGCAGCCGTCGCCGCCGCCGGCCTTCCCAGCGCCGCGCGAGCAGCGACGAGACCATCGTCTCCACCGAGGCCGAGGCGGGCACGGAGGGCGACGCCGAAGCCCAGGCTCCCGCGGAGGGCACGGACGAGACCATCGACCTCGTCGCCGCCGCGGGCGATTTCGAATCGGTCTCCGGCGAGCCGGTCGAGGCGGCCCAGGCGGATGAAGGCTCCGAAGCGGCGCAGGCCGCCTCCGATGGAGAGGAAGCGACCGCCGAGGCTCAGGAGGCTCCCGAATCCGGCCCCGCCTTCGGGGAAGACGATGCTTCCGGCGACCTCGAAGAGGACGAGGACGCACAGGACGACCACGCCGAAGACGAGGATCATGCCGAGGACGAGGATCACGTCGAGCAGCTCGGCGGCGGCGATGCCCTGGAGGACGTGCCCCAGCGCCGCGTTCCCCGCAAGCAGTACAAGATCCAGGAAGTCATCAAGCGCCGCCAGATCCTGCTGGTCCAGGTCGTCAAGGAGGAGCGCGGCAACAAGGGCGCGGCTCTCACCACCTATCTGTCGCTCGCCGGCCGCTATTCGGTGCTCATGCCCAATACGGGCCGTGGCGGCGGCATCTCCCGCAAGATCACCAACGCGGCCGACCGCAAGCGCCTGAAGGAAATCGCCCAGGAGCTGGAGGTGCCCGAGGGAATGGGCATCATCCTGCGCACGGCGGGCGCCTCGCGCACCAAGCCGGAAATCAAGCGCGACTACGAATACCTGATGCGCCTGTGGGAGAGCGTGCGCGAGCTGACCCTCAGCTCCTCCGCCCCGGCGCTGGTCTATGAGGAAGGCTCCCTCATCAAGCGGGCCATCCGCGACCTCTACAACAAGGAGATCGACGACATCCTCGTGTCCGGCGAGGACGGCTACCGCGAGGCCAAGGACTTCATGCGCATGCTCATGCCGAGCCATGCCAAGATCGTCCAGCCCTACCGCGAGCCACAGCCGCTCTTCGCGAAATACGGCGTCGAAGCCCAGCTCGACGCGATGTTCTCCAACATCGTGACGCTGAAATCCGGCGGCTACCTCGTCATCAACCCGACAGAGGCGCTGGTCTCCATCGACGTGAACTCGGGACGATCCACCCGCGAGCACAATATCGAGGACACGGCGCTGCGCACGAACCTCGAGGCAGCCGAGGAGATCGCCCGCCAGCTTCGCCTGCGCGACCTCGCGGGGCTCGTGGTCATCGACTTCATCGACATGGAAGAGAAGCGCAACAACCGCGCCGTCGAGAAGAAGCTGAACGAGTGCCTGAAGAACGACCGCGCCCGCATCCAGGTGGGCCGCATCTCGCCCTTCGGCCTGCTCGAGATGTCGCGCCAGCGCATCCGCACCGGCGTGCTCGAATCCTCCTCCATCCCCTGCGCGCACTGCGCCGGCACCGGCTTCGTCCGCTCGACGCCGTCCGTCGCGCTCCATGTGCTGCGCTCGATCGAGGAAACCCTCATCAAGAATTCCGGCTACAACCTCATCGTCCGCACCCGGACGGAGGCGGCCTTCTACATCCTCAACCAGAAGCGCATTCACCTGCGCGACCTGGAGACCCGCTTCGGCGTCGCCATCTCCATCGTGGCAGACGATTCGCTCACCGGCACCACGAACTACGCGATCGACCGCGGCGAGCCCGCCCTGCGCCTCGAGCACAAGGCGGCCGCCACCGGCATCCAGATCGACGCCATCGCGCCGATCGACGTCGCGGACGAGGTCGAACCCGAGATCGAGGCCGAGGACGAGGACCAGACCGAGGAGGAGGCCCGCGCCTCCGAGGACGGCCGTGAGGAGGCCGACGGCAATGGCCGCCGCCGCCGCCGCCGCCGTCGCCGTCGCGGACGCGACCGTGAGGCTTTCGCCGGCTCGGCTCAGGACGAGGAAGGCTCCGAGGGCGAAGAGGGCTCCGAGGGCGAAGAGCAGGAAGACGGCGAGGCCGAGACGCCCGGCGAAGGCAACGAGGGCCTCGAGGCCGAGGGCTCGGACGAGACCGACGCGTCGGACGGCAATGGCCGCCGCCGCCGCCGCCGGGGCCGCCGTGGCGGCCGTGGCCGGGGCCGCGACGAGGCCGCCGAGACCTTCGCGACCGATGAGGGCTTCGTGGCCGCGACCGAGGCCGTCGCCCAGGCCGTCGGCACCCTTGACGACGAGCCTGCCCAGGAATCCGCCCCCGCCTGGCAGCCCGAAGCGGCCCAGGAGCCTGTTCAGGAGCCGGAGGCGGCCGAAGAGCCGGCCCGCGCCGAGGAGCAGAGCCCGGAAGCCAAGCCCGAGCCGCAGCCTGCCGCGGAGGCCGAAGAGGCCCCGCGCCCCGTGGTTCCCGAGCCCGAGCCGGTCGCGGTCGTGCTCACCCCGCCCGACCCGGAGCGCCCGAAGCGCGCCGGCTGGTGGTCGAAGGCCAAGTCGGTCCTGAGCGGATCGTAAGGGACGAAAAGCAAAATGCCCGGCTTTCGCCGGGCATTTTTCATTGAAAGCACCGTTGCCCGTCATCGCACCCGCGTCGTCATCCCCGGGCTTGTCCCGGGGATCCACGTCTTTGCGCCGGTGTGGCTCCCGAAGACGTGGATGGCCGGATCACGTCCGGCCATGACGAACGGCACCATCACCGTCATCCTCCGTCCTCATCCTGAGGAGCAGCCGTGAGGCTGCGTCTCGAAGGAGGGTCCAGTGCACGCGGGAGACGCCCTCGCCCTTCGAGACGGCGCTGACGCGCCTCCTCAGGACGAGGGCTGTGGGCTAGAACTGGAAAACCGCGCAGATCCTATTTCAGCCACCCTCTGAGCCGCGCCACCGTCTCGCGGCAATCGCTCTCGGAGCCCGCGAAGGACAGGCGCATGTAGTGGGAGCCCTCGATGGGGTCGAAGTCGAGGCCGGGGGTCGCGGCGATGCCCGTCTCCTCCAGCATGCGCTTGCAGAAGCCGATGGAATCGTTCGTGTAGCGGGCGATGTCGGCATAGATGTAGAAGGCGCCGTCCACCGGGTGCATGTCGGCGATGCCGATTCCGGGCAGCTCCTCGAGCAGGTAGGCGCGGTTGCGGGCGTAGCCCGCCTTCACGGCCTCCAGCTCCTCCGTAGCCTCGAAGGCCGCGAGCGCCGCGACCTGCGAGAGATAGGGCGGCGAGATATAGAGGTTCTGCGCCAGCCGCTCGATGGGCCGCACGAGCCGTTCCGGCACGACGATCCAGCCGATGCGCCAGCCGGTCATGCAATAATATTTCGAGAACGAGTTGATGACGACCGCGTCGTCGTCCGACGCGAGCGCCGTGGACGCCGCCTCGCCATAGGTCAAGCCGTGATAGATCTCGTCCGACACGAACCAGAGCCCCAGGCGGCGGCAGGTCTCGCCGAGCCCGGCCAGCGCCTGACGGCCGATCATGGTGCCGGAAGGGTTGGCCGGGCTCATGGCCAGGATGCCGTGCAACGGCTTTTCCGCATGGGCCTTCTCGATGGACGCGGACGTCATGATCCAGCCATCCGCCCTGGTGAGCGGGATGACCACCGGCTCGATGCCGAGCGCCTCCAGGATGTTCCGATAGGCCGGGTAGCCGGGAGCCGTGATGGCGACGCGCTGGCCGGCATCGAAGAGGCTCAGGAAAGCCAGCACGAAGCCCGCCGACGAGCCCGTCGTCACGACGACGCGCTCAGGAGCGACCGAGACCCCGTAGGCGTCCCGGTAGTGCCGGGCGATGCGCTCCCTCAGGGCCGCCATGCCGAGGGCCTCCGTATAGCCGATCCGTCCCAGGTCCAGGGCGGCCTTGGCGGCCTCGCGGGCGGCCCGGGGGGCCGGCGCGGAGGGCTGCCCCACCTCCATGTGGATGACGCTGTCCCCTCGCCTCTCCTTCGCGGCGGCGGCGCTCAGCACGTCCATGGCCAGGAAGGACGACACCCGCTCCATGCGGCGGGCCACGACGGGAAGGTTCTGATCGGCGAGTGCTTTTGTCATGGCAAGGCTCGTAGCCCTTTGGAAAGCCGTCCTCAAGAGCGTGTTTGCCCCATCATGGCTGCCTGCGCTCTCCCGTCATGGCTCGGCGCGGGTCGGCCCTCCACGCGGTCGGAACCGCAGCGCCTCAAGGTCGTGGATCCCCGGGACGAGCCCGGCGATGACGCAAAGCCCTTATACGAAGCCGTGATTTGACGCGATGCTCTCAAAGCCGCTAACTCTCACCCCATATGTCATTCAGCCAGGTCCCGAACCGCCATTGCCGACCAGGCCTGAACAGGAATTTCCGTAAAGGATCGGATATGCGCTTCTCGCTTCACAAGACCTGCCGGGCCCTTGCCCTGTTCGGTGCCCTCGCCGCCACCGTGGCCGCCCCGGCCGCCCTGGCTCAGAATGCCGTCTTCAGCGAGCAGCAGAAGCAGGCGATCGGCGAGATCGTGAAGGAGTACCTCCTGAAGAACCCGGAGGTTCTGACGGAGGTCATCGGCGAGCTCGAGAAGCGCCAGGCCGAGGCCCAGCAGGTCGCCCAGGCGGGCGCCGTGCAGGAAACGAAGCAGTCGCTTCTGAACGCCCCCCATTCCTATGTGGCCGGCAACCCCTCCGGCGACATCACCCTGGTCGAGTTCTTCGACTACAATTGCGGCTATTGCAAAAAGGCCCTTTCCGACGTCCAGACGCTCATGAAGAGCGACCCCAAGCTGCGCGTCGTGCTCAAGGATTTCCCCGTTCTGGGCCCCGATTCCGTCGAGGCCAGCCGCGTGGCCCTCGCGGTCAAGAACCAGCTCCAGGGCCAGAAGCTCTTCGACTATCACGTGAAGGTGCTGGAGACCCGGGGCCGGGTCGGCGGCGAGCGCGCCATGGCGGTCGCCAAGGAGATGGGCGTCGACATGGCCAAGCTCCAGAAGGACATGAACGGCGCCGAGGTGCGCAACGCCCTGCAGGAGAACATGGCTCTCGGCGACAAGCTGAGCCTGACCGGGACGCCGGCCTTCATCATCGGCGAGGCCGTCATCCCCGGCGCGGTGGGCATCGAGCCCCTGAAGCAGCTGATCGACAACGTCCGCTCCTGCGGCAAGGCCAATTGCGGCTGATCGGCCCCAGCGCCTTCCTCATGACGTCCCGGACTTGATCCGGGACGAGGGTGCCTCCCATGCGCTCTGGATCCTCCTTCGAGACGCCCGCTGCGCAGGCTCTTCAGGATGACGCCGGAGGGTGACAAAGAGGTCGCCTCGTCGTCACGACCTCCTCCTCGTCATGGCCGTCCCCGGACTTGATCCGGGGATTGACCCGGCCATCCACGTCTTGGGAGCCGCAGCGGTGCAAAGACATGGATCCCCGGCTCAAGGCCGGGGATGACGGTGCAGGGTGGGACGAGGCGGAGAGCGGCAGGGCGGCAGAGCGCCTGTGGATAATGTTCTGCCTTTGTTCTTGACAGCCGAGGGGATTAGAACTATGTTGCATTCATCCCGGCCCGACGAGGGGCGCGCTCGCGAGGCGTCGCCAGTGACGGGGCGGGGAAC
>Ga0182742_1003760_pt1 | contig 14463 bp, 14 predicted proteins | sample eDN5th37CBELigMG_FD_128880 | JGI IMG/M metagenome (GOLD analysis project Ga0182742, IMG submission 128880) | Enriched Miracle-Growth compost microbial communities from Emeryville, California, USA - eDNA 5th pass 37_C BE-Lig MG (version 2)... ... | reverse complement strand
GTTCAGCACGTCGCCGTTCACGTAGATCCGGTAGCCCAGCACGCCGTGCTCGGCGGGCGTGAGGCCCGTGGTGATCGACGTGAGCGCCGTGGCGGTGGTGCTCGGGGCCACGGTGTGGATGGGGCGCCCGACCATGTCCCGCAACGTCGGGGTGAGCTCCCGGTGGGCCTGCAGCTGGTCCCAGCCGAGGCCGTCGAGGACCAACAGCACCACCTGGCGGGCGCCTCGCACGGGGTCGGGGAACCACTCCGGCAGGCTGCCGTGCAGCAGGGCCGGCACGAGGCCCGTGACGCAGGCGCCGCCGTAGTCCGGGACGACCGGATGCTCTGCCACGTGCAAAGCCCAACACACCCGAAGGGCCGACGCACATCGACACCCCTACGATGGGCCCGTGCGTGTCTCCACCCGAGGCGACTACGCGGCGCGGGCCCTGCTCTCCCTCGCCCTCCATGCTGACGAGGCGCCGACCTCGGTGCGGGACATCGCGGAGCGAACCGGCCTCCCCCAGCCCTACCTCGAGCAGATCCTCCTGGCCCTGAAGGGCGCCGGCCTGGTGCGCTCCAAGCGCGGCGTGGGCGGGGGCTACGTGCTGGCCCGACCGGCCTCGCAGATCCTGCTGTCGGAGATCGTCAGCGCCGTCGACGGGCCGATCACGCTCGGCGACTTCGGCGAGCCCCACCAGGGCGGCGCCTGCGACCACGAGGGCCAGTGCGTGCTGCTGGCCATCTGGGACGCGGTCGGGCGCAAGGTCCGCCGCGAGCTGGAGAGCTTCAACCTGGCCGACCTGGCCGCCATGTCGCGCGCCGAGCTCCCCTGGCCGGCCTTCGGGCCGGGGGCCGCCGGCGGCTCAGCGGAGCCCGTCGAGGACGAGCGCGAGGTCGCCGGGAAGGGCTGAGCGGAACGCCACCCGCTCACCGGTGCGCGGGTGGGTGAAGGCCAGCGCCTCGGCGTGCAGGAAGGGCCGCTCGAGGGTGAGGCCGGCGCCGGGCCGGCGGCCCCCGTACTGGTCGTCGCCCACCACGGGGTGGCCGACGGCCGCCAGGTGCACGCGGATCTGGTGCGTGCGCCCGGTCTCCAGCCGGCACTCGAGGAGGGCCACCACGGCCGGCTCCCGGTAGGCGGCCCGGGTGGCGTAGCGGGTGCGGGCCGGGCGCCCGCCGGCGGTCACCGCCATGCGGGTCGGGTGGCGTGGGGAGCGGCCGATCGGCGCGTCGATCACGCCTCGCGGCGGGTCGGGGTGGCCCCACACCAGCGCGGCGTAGGTGCGCTCCACGGTGCGGGCCGACAGCTGCTCCACGAGCGAGGCGTAGGCCGCCGGCGTGCGGGCCACCACCAGCAACCCGGAGGTGCCCTTGTCGAGGCGGTGGACGATGCCCGGGCGGGAGGCGTCGACGCCGAAGCCGCCCTCGGCGCCGCCCTCGGCGTCGTCGTCGCCCTCGCCCGGGTCGGCCCCCAGGTCGGCGAGGTCGGGGTAGCGGGCCAGCAACCCGTGGACCAGCGTGCCCCGCTCCCGGCCCGGGCCGGGGTGGACGACGAGGCCGGCCGGCTTGTCGACCACGACCACGTCGGGATCCTCGTGCACCACCGGCACGTCCACGGTGGGATCGGGCTCGGGCCCGGCGGGCGCGGGCTCGGGCTCGGGCAGCTCCAGCTCGTCGCCCTCGCGCACCCGGTGGGCCACCGCGGTGACCACCCGGCCGTCGAGGCGCACGGCGCCGCCGGTCACCAGCGCGGCCGCCTCCCGGCGGCTCACCCCGGCGACCATGGCCACGACCCGGTCGAGGCGCTCGCCGGCCAGCGCCGCGGGCACCGTCTCGCGCCTCATGCCGCCGGCGGCTCCTCCGCCGCACCGCCGCGCTCCTCCCGGCCCTCGAGGAGCCCGAGCAGGACGAGCAGCGCGGCGCCCACCGTGATGCCGATGTCGGCCACGTTGAACACCGGCCACCACTGCAGGTCGATGAAGTCGACGACTGCGCCGGAGAGGAACCCGTCGTCGCCGGACCGGGCCACGCGGTCGACGATGTTGCCCGCGGCCCCGCCGATCACGAGCCCGACCGCGACCGCGGCGAGCCGGTTGGCGGGTCGCCGCAGCGCGATCAGCAACCCGACCACCACCACCAGGGCCACGACGCCGACCAGCGGGCCGAGGCCCTCACCCTGCCCGAAGGCCATGCCCGAGTTGCGCGTCAGCCGGAGCTGCAGGGTCCACACGACATGGATCGTGCGGGTGTCGAGCGTCTCGAGCGCCCACCACTTGGTGAGCTGGTCGACGAGGACCACGACCGCGGCCACGGCCACGCTGAGGCCGACACCCGCCCGGCGCCGGGCGGCGACGCCGGCCACGGTCACGGCGCAGGTGTCAGCGCCGGTGGCCGATGCCGCCGACCTTCTCCTCGACCCGCACCGTGGTCCACGGGATGGCCTTCAGCCGCTCCTTGGGGATGGCCAGGCCCGACACCTCCGAGATCCCGTAGGTGCCCTCCTCGAGGCGCCGCAGCGCGGCGTCGATCTCGGCGATGATCTGCAGCGCCTGCGCCGAGAGGGCGAGGTCGCGCTCGCGCTCCACCACGATGCTGTCGCCCTCGCCCGACTCGTCGTCGAACTGGACGTCGCCCGGCTCGTACTCCTCGGTGAGCTGACGGGCCTCGGCCTGCAGCCACTCGGCCGAGCCGGTGTACTGCTCGCGCTCCTCGAGGAGCAGCTTGCGCTGGGACTCGAGGAACTTCTCGTCGAAGTGGTCCCACATGGGGCCGGTGGGCGCCAGCCCGGGGATCGTGGCCCCCGCCTTCTTGGCGCCCTTCTTGGTCGACTCGCCCTTCGCGGCCTCGCTCTTCGCGGTGTCGCTCTTCACCGTGTCGCTCTTGGCGGTCTCGCTCGTGCCGGTGTCGCTCTTGGTGTCGGCCGACTTGGCCGACTTGGCGGCCTTGGTCCCGGCCGCCGTCGTGTCCTGGGTCTCGTTGATGTCCTTGGTGCCCTTCGTGTCCTTGGTCCCCTTGGCCCCCGGTGCGGCCTTGGCGCTGCTCGCCGACGCTGCCTTGGCCGGCGACGCCGCCTTCTTCGCCGGGGACGCCGCCTTCTTCGCTGGTGCCATCGCTCGATCCTCTCGGAGCAAGGGGAGCGGGAAGGCTACGCCCGACCCCTCGTCCGGTCAACGTGCTCCCGACCGGGTCGGGGCACGCCGGCCAGGAGGCGGTCGAGCACCGCCGCGGCGGCCTCGTCGTCGATCCCCTCGATCCGGAAGCGCTTGCTCCGGCTGGCCTCACCGGACACCAGCGCCACCTGTGCCGGCTTCACGCCGAAGGCCTCGGCCAGCACACCGACGAGCGCCGCGTTGGCCCGGCCGTCCTGGGGCGGCGCGGCCACCTTCACCTTGAGGGCGTCGCCGTGGCGGCCGACGACGGCGCTGCGGCCCGCGCCCGGCTGGGCGTGGACCCGGAGCTCGATGCCGCCGTCGACGGCCCTGTGGAGCGGAGAGGTCACGGCGCGCCAGCCTACGGCGGCGCCACCAGGGCGCCACCGGGAATGGCCGCCGGTCGCGCCCGACCCCCGGCCGTAGCATGGGCCCATGCCGTTCGGCCCCGTCGACCCCACCCTCGACCTCGTCGCGCTGGAGGAACGTGTGCTCGCCCGCTGGCGCGAGCGCGACGTGATCGAGGAGGTCCGGCGGCTCCGCAAGGACGGCGAGCCGTGGATCTTCTACGAGGGCCCGCCCACAGCCAACGGCCGGCCCGGGCTGCACCACGTGTGGGCGCGGGTGTTCAAGGACCTCTTCCCCCGGTTCCAGACCATGCGCGGCCGGCGCGTGCCCCGCAAGGGCGGCTGGGACTGCCACGGCCTGCCCGTGGAGATCGAGGTGGAGAAGGAGCTCGGCCTCACCTCGAAGCAGGAGATCGAGGCCTACGGCATCGCCGAGTTCAACGCCCGGTGCCGCGAGTCGGTGTCGCGCTACGTGGAGGACTGGGCCGCGCTGACGGAGCGCTCCGGCACGTGGATCGACACCGCCGACGCCTACTGGACCCTCTCCAACGACTACATCGAGACGGTCTGGTGGCTGTTGCGCCAGATGTGGGACAAGGGCCTCCTCTACGAGGGCCACCGGGTCACGCCCTACTGCGCCCGCTGCGGCACCGCGCTGTCGTCGCACGAGGTGGCCCAGGGCTACCGCGACGTCGTCGACCCGTCGGTGTACGTGCGCTTCCCGCTCACGGCCGGGCCGCACGCCGGCGAGGCTGACCTGCTGGTGTGGACCACCACCCCGTGGACGCTGCTGTCGAACGTCGCCACGGCGGTGGGCGCCGACGTGCCCTACGCCCGCTACCGGCTGAGCCCGCCGGCCGGCGAGGGCCGCGACCTCGTGATGGCCGAAGCCGCCGCGGCCCGCCTGTTCCCCGACGGCGGCGTCGAGGTGGTGGCCCGCTTCACCGGGGCGGACATGGAGGGCTGGCGCTACCAGCGCCCGTTCAGCGACCTGCCCCTCGACGAGCGGGGCGAGCAGGTGGTCACCGCCGGGTTCGTGAGCACCGACGACGGCTCGGGCATCGTGCACCTGGCACCCGCCTTCGGCGAGGACGACGCGCAGGTCGGCCGAGAGCGCGACCTGCCGGTGCTCAACCCCGTCGGCGCCGACGGCGCCTTCGACGCCCGCGTGGGCTGGCTCACCGGCACCTTCGTCCGCCACGCCGACCCGCAGATCATCGACGAGCTCCGCGGCCGCGGGGTGCTGGTGCGGGAGGTGCCCTACGAGCACGCCTACCCCCACTGCTGGCGCTGCGGCACGCCGCTCATCTACTGGGCCAAGACCTCGTGGTTCGCCCGCACCGCCGAACGCCGCGACGCGCTCCTGGCGCAGAACGAGCGCATCAACTGGCACCCCGACCACCTGAAGCACGGGCGGTTCGGCAAGTGGCTGGAGGGCAACGTCGACTGGGCCCTGTCGCGCGACCGCTACTGGGGCACCCCGTTGCCGGTGTGGCGCTGCGAGGCCGGGCACGACACCTGCATCGGCTCGGTGGCCGAGCTGTCGGCTCTGGCCGGCCGCGACCTCTCGGGCGCCGACGGCGCCGGCCTCGACCTGCACCGCCCCTACGTCGACGAGGTCACCTTCACCTGCCCGGCCGAGGGTTGCGCGTCCACCGCCCGGCGCATCCCGGCGGTGCTCGACGCGTGGTTCGACTCGGGCTCGATGCCCGCGGCCCAGCACCACCACCCCTTCGAGCACCCCGAGGTGTTCGAGGCCTCGTTCCCCGCCGACTTCATCTGCGAGGCCATCGACCAGACGCGCGGCTGGTTCTACTCGCTGCTCGCGGTGAACACCCTCGTGTTCGACGCCACGCCCTACAAGAACGTGGTGTGCCTCGGGCACATCGTCGACGAGCAGGGCCAGAAGATGTCGAAGTCGCGGGGCAACGTCATCGACCCGTGGGACATCTTCGCCAACCACGGCGCCGACGCCCTGCGGTGGTACTTCTTCGCCAGCGGCCAGCCGTGGACACCCCGGCGCGTGTTCGAGGAGGGCATCCGCGAGTCCACCCGCAAGACGCTCCTCACGCTCTGGAACGTCTTCAGCTTCTTCGCCACCTACGCCGACCTCGACGGGTGGACGGCCGGCGACGAGCCGCTCGAGCCCACCCACGTGCTCGACCGCTGGGTCCTCGGCGAGCTCGACGACACCATCGAGGTGGTCACCGCCGCGCTGGACGGCTTCGACGCGCTGGCGGGCGCCACCCGCCTGGCCGCGTTCGTCGACGACCTCTCCAACTGGTACGTGCGCCGCTCGCGGCCGCGCTTCTGGAAGTCGTCCGACCCCGGCGCGCACGCCACGCTGCACCGCTGCCTGGTGGTCACCGCCCAGCTGCTGGCCCCGTTCACGCCGTTCCTGGCCGACGAGCTCTACGTCACGCTCACCGGGCGCTCGTCGGTGCACGCCAGCGACTGGCCGACGCCGTCCGGCCGGCCCCGGGGTGAGCTGGCCGAGGCCATGGCCGGCGCACGCCAGCTGGTGGTGCTCGGTCGCGCCGCCCGCACCGACGCCAAGGTCCGGGTGCGCCAGCCGCTGCGCCGGGCGCTGCTGCTGCACCCCGGCCTGACCCTCGACGACGAGCTGCGCGCCGAGATCGCCGACGAGCTCAACGTGCACGCCCTCGAGGACATCGAGACCCTGTCGGGGCTGGTGTCGTGGTCGGTGGTGCCCAATTTCCGCAAGCTCGGCCCCCGCCTCGGCCCCAAGGTCAACGAGGTGAAGGCCGCGCTGGCCGCGGCCGACGGCTCGGCGTTGCAGCGCGCCCTCGAGGAGCAGGGGTGGATCGAGGTGGCCGGCGAGCGCCTGGCGGCCGACGAGGTGGAGGTGCGGGCCGAGGAGCACCGCGACTTCGCCCTGGCCCAGGAAGGCCCGTGGGCGGTGGCGCTCGACCTCGAGCTCGACGACGAGCTGCGGGCCGAGGGCTGGGCCCGGGAGGTGGTGCGGTCGCTCAACGACCTGCGCCGCACCCTCGGCCTGGCGCTGTCCGACCGGGTGGCGCTGCAGATCGAGGCCCCCGAGCCGCTGGCCGGCGCGCTGGCCGCCCACGAGGCCTGGATCGCCGGCGAGGTCCTGGCCACCAGCCTCGAGCTCGGGCCGGTGCGGGGCGAGCACCACGGCCTCGACGTGGAGGGCCACCCCGTGAAGGTGGCCCTGGCCGTCGTCTGAGCGGGTTGCCGGGCGGGGTCAGCGGCCCCGCCGGCGCAGCCCCTTCCAGCGATCGTCCTCGTAGGCCGCCTGGCTGAAGAACGCCTCGGCCGCCGGGCTCAGCAGGTCGTCGTCGTCCATGGCCCGGCGCAGGTCCTCGAGGGCCGCCTCGCTGGTCACGTCGTCGTCGAGCGGCAGGGCCATGGCCTGGGTGGGCGGGCCACCGGTGTCGTCGCCCTGCCAGCCCTCGCCCTCGCGCCACCCCACTGCGGGGATCCGGTCGAGGTCGCCGAGGTGCAGCTCGCCGGTCTCGACCGCCGAGGCGTCGAGCAGCGGCCCGCGTGCGGCCGGCTCGTCGTCGTCGGAGGGGTCGTCGGCTGCCTCGCCGTCGGCCTGGTCGTCGCCGGCCAGGTCGATGACGTCGTCGTCCTCGGCCTCCATCGCGCCGAGCGCGGCGTCGGCCCCCTCGTCGTCGAGCTCGTCGCCGTCGTCGAGGTCCTCGAGCTCGTCGTCGATCTCGTCGTCGTACTCGTCGTCATCGTCGTACTCGGCGTCGTCGGCCGCCATGGCGTCGACGAGGTCGTCGCCCTGCTCCTCGCCGGCCTCGACGGTGCCCGCCGCGGCGACGGCGGCGACGGCGGCGACGTCGACGGCGGCGGGGGCCTCGTCGACCTCGGCCGCACCGGAGGTGGCCGTGTCGTCGGCCGCGTGCTCGGCTGCCTCCACGGCCTCGGGGACGATGGCCAGCGTGCCCCGCACCAGCCGCTGCAGCTCGTCGATGGAGTCCTCCGCCCGGGCCCGCAGCGCGGTGAGCCGCGCCTCGGCCTCGGCCACCTCGCGGAACAGGCGGTCGCGGCGGGCCTCGAGGGAGCGCACCTCGTCCTCCACCCGCTGGCGGGCGCCCGCGGCGGCCTCCACCACCTCGGCCTCGGCGTTGGCCTTGCGGCGCACCACGTCCTCGTCGGCCTCGGTGCGCACCCGCAGGGCGTAGGCCTGCGCGTCGGCCGTCACCTCGTCGGCGCGGGTGCGGGCCTCGGCCAGGAGGCGCTCGGCCTCCTCGCGGGCCTCGCGCACGGCGGTGTCGGCGGTGCGCTGGGCCAGCAGCAGCACGCGCCGCAGCTCCTCCTCGCTGGTGGCGTCGCGCAGGTCGCGCTCGGCCCGCTCAGGACGGTCGGGACGCTCCAGGCGCTCGGGCCGCGGGCGGGGTGCCCGCTCCACCTCGCGCAGGCGCTCCTGCAGCATCTCGACGCCGCGAGCCACCTGCTCCAGGAACGCGTCGACCTCCTCGGGGTCGTAGCCGCGCCACCGCTCCTTGAACTCGACGTCGTGCAGCAGCTTCGCACTGAGCTCCATGACGGCATGGTAACGACGGGGTTCCGTGGGGTCGCGGACCTCGCACCGTGAGCGCACGGGCGCCCTTTGGCGCGCCGCTCAGCAGCCGAGGATGAGCCCGCCGACGACGATGCGCAGGCCGAGCAGCACGATGATCGGCGAGAGGTCGAGGCCCATGCCGCCCACGCCGATGGGCGGCAGCATGCGCCGGACCGGACCGAGCACCGGTTCGGTGATGGCCACCAGGAAGTCGTGCACCCCGGCCATCAGACCGCCGGACTGGAGCGGGAACCAGGAGAGGATGATCCGCCCGAAGATGCAGATGACGTAGAGGTCGAGCAGCCGACAGAGGACGTCCACGAGGTCGGGGCGGCGGTCAGTCGTGCAGGCCGCGCTCGTTGATGCGCCGCCGGTCCTCGGGCGACACCTCCACGTTGGCGGGCGTCAGCAGGTACACCTGGTTGGCGACCTTCTCCATCTTGCCGGCCAGGCCGTAGCACAGGCCGCTGGCGAAGTCGATCAGCCGGCGCGAGAGGTCGCGCTCGAGCTGCTGGAGGTTCATGATCACCGGCTGGCCGTCGCGGAAGCGGTCGGCGATCTCCTGCGCCTGGTTGAACGACCGGGGCGTGACCACGTGGGGCTTGGCGCTGGCCGAGGGGGCGATGGTGCGCACCACCGACGGCTGGCGCTTGATGGTGACCGCCGGGGAGTCCTCGCCAACCTCACCCCCGAAGCCCTCGGCGGGCGTCACGGCGCGCTCGCGGTGGAGGCCGGGATCGGTGCGACGGCCTCGGCCGGCAGGGATCGGACGCACGGTGGACACCTCACCTTCGGGCCCGTAGGCCGACCGGGACCCGCGCGCCGCGGCCTGCTCGTCGAGAGGCAGCTCGTCCTCGTACTCGTCGTCGGGTCCCAAGCCCAGGTAGAGCATCGCCCGTCGCCACATGGTCGCCATCGACTGCCTCCTGAGGCATGCACGTTAGTGTCGCAGGCCCGCGTCGGGCAGACGCGGACGGGCACCGAAGAGGGCGGTGCCGAGGCGCACCATGGTCGCGCCCTCTTCGATCGCCACCTCGAGATCGCTGCTCATCCCCATCGACCGGACGGGGAGGGTCAGCTCGTCGGCCAGCGCCCGCAGCCGGCGGAAGCCCTCCCGGGCGCCCTCGGCCGGCCCCGGCGCCCCCACGCCCATCAGGCCCTGCACGTCGAGGCCGCGGTCGCGCCACGCCGCCACCAGGCGGGGGACCTCGTCGGGCCGGCAGCCGCCCCGGCCAGGCAGGCCCGCCAGGTCGACCTGCACCAGCACCGCGGCGCCCGGCGCGCGGCGGGCCAGCTCGGCGGCCAGGGCGTCACGGTCCACCGACTGCCACAGGGCCACCCGGCCGACCAGGGTGCGGACCTTGTTGGTCTGCAGGCGGCCGATGGCGTGCCACCGCAGGCCGTCGGCGGCGTCGCCCAGCTCGTCCTGCTTGGCCACCAGCTCCTGGGCGTAGTTCTCCCCGATGTCGATCAGCCCCACCGCCGCCGCCGCCCGCACCGCCTCCGCGGTGAAGCCCTTGGTGACGGCCACGATCACCACCCGGTCGGGATCGCCGCCGGCGCTCGCCATGCGGTCGCGCACCGCCGCCAGGTTGGCCGCCACCACCTCGACGGGCGGCGGCGCGGCCAGGCCGGTCACGAGCCCTCCTCGATCCAGGCCACCACCGCGGTGCGGGCGACGTCGCCGCGCGCCCGGTGCGACCAGAGCACGTCGGGCGAGCCGGCGGTGCAGCAGGCCACCCGCGCCTCGACGGGCACGCCGGCGCCGTCGAGGGCGGCGGTGACCGCCGCGGGCAGGTCGAGGGCGAGGCCCCCGGCGGCGGTGCGGCCCCCCACCGGACGGCCCACCGCGGCCTCCACGGCGGTCAGCGCGTCCTCCCCGAACTCGTAGGCGGCGGGGTGGATGCAGGGGCCGATCACCGCCACGAGCGGGCCGGCGTCGAGATCGTGGAGGGCCGCCACCGCGGCGGGCACCACCCCCTCCACCAGGCCGCGCCAGCCGACGTGCACCACGCCGACCGCCCGCTCCCCGACCAGCGCCACCGGAGCGCAGTCGGCCACCTGCACGGCCAGCGCCGCGCCGCTCAGCCGGGTGACCAGCGCATCGCCGGGCGCGCCCGCCGGCAGCCCGGGCGTGGTGACGACCTCGACGCCCGCGCCGTGCACCTGCCGGCACCAGCTCCAGGGCAGGTCGACGACGGCGCGCCGCCGGGCCGCCAGCTCGTGCGCGGGCGCGTCGATCCGCAGGTCGCCGTCGGCGCGCGACGTGAAGGCGACGTGCGCCACCCGCCCGCCGGCCAGCGGCCGGCGCCACCGCCAGGGAGGTCCGCCGCGCAGCGCTACTTCAGGAACGACGGCACGTCGAACTCGTCGTCGCCGCCGAGATCGAGGTCGTCGTCCTCCCCGCCGAAGATGTCCCGTGGCGCGGGCTCGCCGTCGCCCGGCTCGTCGTGGTCGAGCTCGGCGCGCTCGCCCTTCTGCGGCGCGTCCCAGCGATCGAAGCCGGCCGCGATGACCGTGACGCGCACGGTGTCGCCCATCTCGTCGTCGATGACGGCGCCGAAGATGATGTTGGCGTCGGGGTGGGCCACGCCGTGGATCACCTCGGCCGCCTCGTTGACCTCGAACAGGCCGAGGTCGCTGCCGCCGCTGATGTTCAGCAGGATGCCGCGGGCGCCGTCGATGGCGGCCTCGAGCAGCGGGCTGGAGATGGCCGCGCGAGCGGCGGTGACCGCCCGGTTGTCGCCCTGCGCGTGGCCGATGCCCATCAGGGCCGAGCCGGCGTTCGACATGATCATCTTCACGTCGGCGAAGTCGGTGTTGATGAGGCCCGGCGTGGTGATCAGGTCGGTGATGCCCTGCACGCCCTGCAGCAGCACCTCGTCGGCCATGCGGAAGGCGTTGATCATCGACGTCTTCTCGTTGGCCACGCTGAGCAGGCGGTCGTTCGGGATGACGATGAGGGTGTCGACCTTCTCCTTCAACCGCTGGATGCCCTGCTCGGCCTGCACCGAGCGGCGGCGACCCTCGAAGGAGAACGGACGGGTGACGACACCGATCGTCAGGGCGCCGAGGCTCTTGGCCACCTCGGCGATGACCGGGGCGCCGCCGGTGCCCGTGCCACCGCCCTTGCCGGCGGTGATGAAGACCATGTCGGCGCCCTTCAGCACCTCCTCGATCTCCTCGCGGTGCGCCTCGGCGGCCTGGCGGCCCACCTCGGGGTCGCTGCCGGCGCCGAGGCCTCGCGTGAGGTCCCGCCCGATGTCGAGCTTCACGTCGGCGTCGCTCATGAGCAGCGCCTGCGCGTCGGTGTTGACGGCGATGAACTCGACGCCCTTCAGGCCGGCATCGATCATCCGGTTGACGGCGTTGACACCACCGCCCCCGACGCCCACCACCTTGATCACAGCCAGGTAGTTCTGCGGTGCTGCAGCCATGGGAGCTACCTCCGGTTCCCGCCACCGGCGGGGGGTCTGGGATCGAAGCGGGGGTCGACGGGCCAAGCTCGACCTCCACCTCCGGTGGAGCCTCGGGCTCTGGTCGAGGTCGAGGCGTGAGGCGCGAACCCGACCTCGACCTGCGGTTGCCCTTGAAGGTACACGTTCACCTGGGGTTCCGTGTGACCACAGGGGCATCGGGCACGGTCACGTCCAGCACCGCCACCTCCTCGACGGGCACCTCGTCCAGCACGGTGAGGGCCGCGAGCAGCTTCTCCTCGAGCTGGGAGGTGTCGTGCAGGCGCACCTCGCCGCTCGGGGCCAGGCGCAGCACCGGCCGGCCCTCCACCATCGCCACCGAGGCCGTGCGGGCCGCTAGCGACGGCGGCAGCGCCGCCGCGACGTGCACCGCGGCCCGCCACGCTGGCTCGACCCGCTCGCCGGCGCGGTGCACCGGCGGTGCGCCCTCGAGGCGGACCAGCCCGGTCGGCGCGGCGAGCGGCCCGAGCACCTGGGCGGTGCCGTCGACCAGCCAGCCGGCCCCGTCGGCGCCGGTGACCACGGCCACCGGCACCCGCTCGCGCACCTCGATGGCCACCCCGTGGGGCCAGCGCTTGCGCACCTCGGCCGAGGCCACCCACGGCAGGGCCTCGATGCGGCGGCGGGCCGCGCCGGTGTCGCTCCACACCAGCGGGTCGCCCACCTCGATGCCGGCGGCCTCGAGCACCTCGGCCACAGGCGTGTGGGTGGCCCCGCTGACGTGGAGCTCCTCCACGGCCAGCCCCGGCGAGTACGTGACAGCGAGCGCCGAGGCGACGACGGCCAGGAGGCCGACCAGCACCAGCAGGCGGCGCAGGCGCCGTCGCCCGGCCGCCCGCTGCACGGCGATGCGGCGGGCCCGCAGCCGGGGGTCCATGGCCACCGGTCCGAGCGGCGCACCCTGCGCCGGTCCGGCCGGCGGCGACCCGAACCCGCTCACGGCACCTCGCCGCCGTCGCCGAGGGGGTCGGCGCCGAAGCCCACGAGGTGCTGCTCGACGCGCAGCACCAGGCCGGTCGCCTCGTGCACCCGCCGGCGCACCGCTCGCATGACGGCCAGCACGTCGCCGGCCCGCCCGCCCTCGTCGGCCTGGATGAAGTTGGCGTGCTTCTCGGACACGCGGGCGGTGCCGATGCGCAGGCCGCGCAGGCCCAGCTCGTCGATGATGCGACCGGCGGCATCGCCCGGCGGGTTGGTGAACACCGAGCCGGCGTTCTGGCCGCCGGGCTGGTGCTCGCGCCGCCAGCGCACGATGGCGGCCAGCTCCGCCTCGGCCGCCGCCCGGTCGCCGGGTTCGGCCCGGAACACCGCCTCGACCACCACGTGGGAGGGCTGCACGGCCGACGAGCGGTAGCCCAGGGCGAGGTCGGCGGCGGCCACCTCGCCATCGTCGCCGGTGGCGAGGTCGACGACGCGGACCCGCTCCAGCACGGCCGCCACGTCGGACCCGTGGCCGCCGGCGTTCATGCGCACCGCGCCGCCGACGGACCCGGGCACCCCCACCGCCCACTCCAGGCCGCGGCGCCCCGCGGCGGCGACCTGGCGGGCCAGCACCGGCAGCAGGGTGGCGCCGCCGGCCCGGACGCGGCCGGGGCCGAGCTCCACCGTGGCGAACGGCTCGCCCAGCACGACCACCGCGCCGTCGAACCCCGAGTCCGCCACGAGCAGGTTGGAGCCGCGGCCCACGACCAGCACCGGCCACCCCTCCCCCGCCACGACCTCGCCCACGGACCGCAGGTCCTCGACGGTCGTGGCGGTGACGAGCACCCGGGCGCGGCCGCCCACCCGGTAGGTGGTCCGCTCGCCCAGGGGCGCGCCGACCTGGCCGAGGCGGGCCAGGGCCCGCGGCACCGCGGTGGTCACCGACCGGCTCCGCGCCCGGGTGGCGCGGTCCGCTCGCTCATGCGCCGACCTGCCCGGCCCCGAAGAGCTCCAGCAGCTCGTCGGGCAGCGTCGTCAGGTCGCCGGCGCCGAGGGTCAGGCAGAGGTCGCCGGGGCGCAGCTCGACCCGGGCCCAGGTGAGGACGTCGTCGTGGCGGGGCAGCCAGGCCGCCCGCCGGTACGGGTGGGCGTCGAGCACCGCGTCGAGCACCAGCTTGCCGGTGACGCCCGGGCGGGGCGCCTCACCGGCCGGGTAGACGTCGGTGACGGCCAGCACGTCGGCGTCGTCGAAGGCGTCGGCGAAGCTGCGCCACAGGGCGGCGGTGCGGCTGTAGCGGTGCGGCTGGAAGATGCACACGATCCGCGACCAGTCGCCCTGGCGGGCCGCCTGCAGCGCCGCCGCCACCTCACTCGGCAGGTGGGCGTAGTCGTCGACGAAGGTGATGCCGCGGGCCTCGCCGCGGAACTCGAACCGGCGGGCGACGCCGCCGAAGCGGGCCAGGGCGCGGGCAACAGCCTCGAACGGGGCGCCGGCCAACAGCGCGGCCGTGGCTGCGCCCGCGGCGTTGCGGGCGTTGTGCAACCCGGGGATCGGCAGCTCGATCGTGCCGAGCGCCTCGCCGCCGTGGCGCAGGGTGAAGCGGCTGCCCGTGGCCGGCAGGGCCAGGTCGTCCATGCGGTAGTCCGCGTCGTCGGCGGTGCCGTAGGTGACCGCCCCGGGCGGGGCCAGCCGGCGGGCGACCGGGTCGTCGGCGCACACCACCTGCCGGTCGGCGGCCGCCAGGAAGCGGGCGAAGGCCGCCTCGAGCGGCTCCACGCCGCCCCAGTGGTCGAGGTGGTCGGGCTCGACGTTGGTGACCACCGCCATCGCCGAGGGCAGCTCCAGGAAGGTCCCGTCGCTCTCGTCGGCCTCCACCACCACCCACTCACCGTCCGACCAGCGGGCGCCGGTGCCGATCTCGTTCACCTCGCCGCCGATCACGAACGACGGCTCCAGGCCCGCCTCGGTGAGGGCCAGCGCCAGCATCGACGAGGTGGTGGTCTTGCCGTGCGTGCCGGCCACGGCGATGG
>Ga0182742_1003759_pt1 | contig 14464 bp, 11 predicted proteins | sample eDN5th37CBELigMG_FD_128880 | JGI IMG/M metagenome (GOLD analysis project Ga0182742, IMG submission 128880) | Enriched Miracle-Growth compost microbial communities from Emeryville, California, USA - eDNA 5th pass 37_C BE-Lig MG (version 2)... ... | reverse complement strand
CTGCCTTACAAGCAGGAGGTCGGGGGTTCGAATCCCTCATCGCCCATTCCGCTCTCCGAACACGAAAGCGGCTCGCCCGCGAGCTTCCGGCGGACCTTCCGATCCAGCCATTCGGCAAGCGGGCGAGCCTCGTCCGCTCGCCGGTCCTTCGGTCATCTCAGATGCGGCGGGCCGCTAAGCGGCGGCCTCCTCATACTTGGCGATGTAGTCCAAGACCTTGTCGCTCCAACCGTCGATGTGGAGCCATTGGCCGTAGCCGACGCCGTTCTGGTTGGAGGCGACGTTGATGAGGTAGCCCTTCATTTGCGGCACGGGGTCGTGGCTCTGCTCGTCGGTGATGACGATCAGCCGGTCGCGCGGCGGCAGGGACGTCACGGCCTTGCCGAGTTCCGTCCCGCCATGAGGCTGCGAGCCGACGATCGCGTCGCGGAGCGCGAAGCCGCGGCGGCTCGGGGTCTCGATCAGGCTGTTGGAGAAGGTGAAAACCCGGAGGTTCTCGAACATCTCTCGGCCGATCATCGCCAACGAGCAGGCGACGTCGATCCGGCGCATCTCGGATTTGCGCGAGAGCGGCCAGTCCATCGAGGCCGACACATCGACCAGGATGATCGTTTCCCCCTTCAGCTTCTCGCGTCCCGCGAAGCACTCGAAGAACTTGGCCTCCAGCTCGGGCTCGAACCAGGGGTTGTGTCGAGCGGCCGCGATGAAGTTGATCGGCAGCAGTCGTCCGGCCTTGACCGCGCGGACGCCTTGGCGGATCAACTCGACCTCGACGCCGGCCTGGGTCATGTTGCGGAGGTTGCGGAGCATCGCCAGCCCGCCCAGCCGCTTTTCGGTCAAGAGGCGGGTCCACGACGCCTGCTTGTCGCCGCCCTTCGACAATTCGACCTCCCAGGTGTCCGGAGTCGCCAGCTCGTTCTTCACGAGCCGCCCCCAGAGGGCCGCCTGGTCGTCGTTGGCCGGCTTCGGACGGGTGATGCGGATCGCGTCGCGCAGTTTGATCGCCTTTTGGCCGCCGTTGTACTTGGCGAGTTGGTACTCGTCGAACCGCCGGAACGACTCGCCCAAGTGCCGCTTCACCTGCTTGGCCAAAGGCTCGTCCTTGTTGTCCTTCCAATAGAGGGCCAAAAATTCGGTGATGTCGTCCGGGCGGAGGATCAAGCGCGGGAACAGGTCCTTGGCGAGAGCCCGGCCCTCCCGCGTCCGCGCCAGCTCGCGGGCGAGCAGGAGCGGGACGTGGCGGAGCTTCATGTCCTCCTTGGCCTGGATCGCGACGCGCGCGACCTCCTCGGCCGGGACTTGCTTCACTAGACCAGCGATCCGGTCGCCGATGGTTTGGCCATCCTCGTAGAACTCGTCCTCCCAGAGCAGGCACGACATCACCGACCGCTCAAGTTGAGCGAGCGGCCCAATGCGCGCGGCGCGGGCGCCCTCGTGGGTGAAAATCTTCAGAATTCGATTCAGCGTGGCCATTTCACACCCATTCATGGAAAATCGCGCGGGGAAGAGGCGATCAAGGTACGTTTTCGCGCTCTCCCAACTGAGCTACGGTCCCGAAGGACCGGCCGGATTCGAACCGGCGACCTCGACCGTGCAAAGGTAAGTAACCCTGACCTACACCACCGCGCGATGACTCAAGTGGAGGGGGAAGAGGCGATCAAGCCACAAAGCGCTCTATCCAGGCTGAGCTACCGACGAGTCGCCCCGTCGAGCGGGATTCGAACCCGCGACCTCTCGATTAACAGTCGAAGTAAGCCTGACCTGCACCACCCTCCGCGTGGATGGAGCCCCGACGCCCTCCAAAGGTTCGCGTGGAATTCCCGCGCGGGGCCGACGAGGCGATGGAGCCGCCCGCCCTCGCCCTTTAGAATGAGTTCGCTTCGCGCAACGCTCGCTGGTCGGGCGGTGGTCGCCCGCCATTGGTCTGGACTCGTGATCCGGGGCTGCTCCATGAGGCGACTTCTTCCGCTCTCGGTCGTTCTGATCCTCGCGGCGATTTCGGCGGGTTTCGCTCGATCGGCGTCGGCCGGCGAAACGACCACGATCCACCGCGACCAATTCGGCATTCCCCACATCTTCGCTCCCACCGTGGAGGACGCCGCGTTCGCCGTCGGCTACGCCCAGGCCGAGGATCGTTTGGAGGAACTGCTCAAAAACTACCGACGGGCCAACGGCGAGATGGCCGAGGTCTTCGGACCGTCCGAGTTGAACGACGACATCGCGGCCCGCCTCGCGCGCCACGCCGAGGTCAGCCGCGAACGCTACGATCAGATTTCGCCCAAGGTCCGGGGCATCGTCGAAGCGTACCAACGGGGCGTCAAGCGGTTCATGCGCGAGCATCCCGAGCAAGTTCCCTCGTGGGCCCAGGAGATTCACCCTTGGGACGCGGTCGCCTTCGGCCGGCACATCATCTGGCGATGGCCGCTGGGCGAGGCGGTCGGCGACATGAAACGGACGGGAATCCCGTTCGCGCCTCAGCCCTACTTGGGCTCGAACCAAATGTTGGTCGCGCCGAGCCGAACGGCCATGAACGCCGCCGTCGCGATCGTCGACCCCCATGTGAGCTGGTACGGCGACATCCGGTTCTATCAGGTCCGCATCTACACGCCGGAGTACAACGCCTCGGGCGTCTGCCTGGTCGGTCAGCCGCTCCCGTCGCTCGGTCACAGCCGGTATTGCTCGGTCGCCATGACCACCGGCGGCCCCGACACCGCCGACGCCTTCGAGCTGGAGACCAACCCCGAGAACCCGCTCCAGTACCGCTGGGACGGCGCCTGGCGCGACATGACGCTCCAAACCGTCGAGATCAAGGTCAAGGACGGGGAGAAGGTGGAAACCAAGACAATGGAGTTCCCCCGTTCGCACTTGGGCCCGGTCGTCGGTCGCGTCGATGACAAGGCCTACGTCGCGGCCATCCCCTACGACGACGAGGTGGGGATGCTCGACCAAATGTACGAGATGTTCACGGCGCGGAACCTTCCCGAAATGAAGCTCGCGCTTTCGCGTCTGCAACTGATGTCGCAAAACATCATGGTCGCCACGATCCAGGGAGACATCTACTACCTCCGCAACGGCCGAGTGCCCATCCGAGCGCCCGGGACCGACGCCGGGCGACCGATCGACGGAACCAAGTCGGCCAACCAGTGGCGGGGCATCCACCCGTTCCAAGACCTCCTGCAAATCGAAAACCCCGCGGGCGGCTGGATGCAAAACTGCAACTGCGGGCCCGACGCCATGATGAAGACCGGCGCGCCTCAAGAAGCCGACTACGCCGATCGCCCCTACATCTACGGCCGCCTCGGCCGGCATCAGCGCTCCGAGATGGTCAACGACCTGCTCGACGCCGCCGACAAGCTCACGACCGAGCAGGCGATCGAAATCGCCTTCTCAACCCAAGTCTGGCGCGCCGAACACTGGCAAAAGCGGATCCAAGAAGCCTGGAAACAGGCGACGGAGGAGGACAAGGCCGCCGAGGCGCAGCGCGTCGTTGACCAGATCGAGGCGTGGAACCGTCGCTCCGATCCCGACTCGGTGGGCGCGGCGTCCTATTACGCCTTCAAGGTCGCGCTGGGAGGCGAGGAGGCCGGGCAATCCGAACCGCCCCCGAACCTGACCGACGACCAAATCCTGGCAGCGCTCCGCAAGGCGCCATCGATCCAGAAATCGACCTTCGGCGCGATCGACGCCCCGTTCGGGGCCTACTTCCGGGTCGGCCGCAAGGGGGGCGACCGCTCCTGGCCGGTGGGAGGGGGCTCGTTCAAGGAACTCGGGATGGCGACGCCCCGGGCGGTTTCCTTCGACCCCTCGCCCGACGGCAAGCGGATGATCGGCCGCACCGGCCAGTCGGCCACCCAGATCGTCATTATGACCGATCCGCCCGAGTCGTATTCCATCAACCCCCTGGGCGCGAGCGACCACAAGGAAAGCGGGCACTGGGACGATCAGGCCGAAAAACTCTTCAGCAAGGGCAAGGCCGTCCCCTCCTACTTCCTCCGGCCCGACGAGTTGATGAAGCACGTCACGTCCACCAAGACGCTCGTTCCCGACAAGCCGTGAAGCGCGGTCAAATGAGTGTGGGGCCGCGTCAAGGACGCGGCTTCGTCTCATGGGGCGAAATCCCGACCAGACACGGGGCCAGGCGAGCGTTCCAGACCTGATGGACGACGACGGCCGCGCGCGTGGTCGGGATGGTTCGGGCCCAATCGAGGACGGCGTCCCGCTCGACCGCTCCCCCCTCGTGGCCCGGATAGCAGACGACGGCGACGACGCCTCCGGGGAGCGTTAGGTCAAGGGCCGCGCCGAGCGCCTGGAGGGTCGTCTCCGGTCTGGTGATGATCGCTCGGTCTCCCCCGGGACGATAACCGAGGTTGAACACAACGGTCTTGGGACGGCGCCCCGGAGCCAGTCCCGAGGCGATCTCCGCCATCCGCTCATGGCCCGATCGGACCAACCGGACGCGGTCCGAGAGGCCGAGCTCGACCAGCCGCGCCGAGGCCGCGGCGAGGGCCGATTGCTGAACGTCGAAACCGATCACCAGGCCGGTCGGCCCCACCCGGTCGGCCAGAAAGGCGGTGTCGCGACCGTTGCCGACCGTCGCGTCGATCGCCAGATCGCCGGGCGAAAGCGCGCGCTCGACCCACCGATGGGCTTGGCTCAAAACGGGCGGGAGGACCGGCTCGGGCGGCATCGCGGGTCAGGAGGCGTCGGCCAAGCCGTCGACCAGGGCCTTCATCTTTCGATAGCCGGTCTCGGCGACGACGAGGGGATCTTGCGACCAATATTCCCGGTTGAAGAGCTCAAGCGAGAGCATGACGCGGCCCCCGCCTTCGGACAACATCTTCAGGATGCTGGAAATCGGCGCGACGCCGTCGCCGGGGTACACGCGATCGGCGTCGGTCAGCTTCTCGCGGTCGGGTTCGGCCGGATAGTCGTTGAGGTGAAAGACGTGGACGGCGGCCGGTCCGAGGAGCTTCAACCCCTCGAACGGCGAGCCCCCTCGGCGCATGTGATAGACGTCGGGCATGACGCACGCGTCGGGGTGTCCCGAGGCGATGGCGACGTAGGCCGCTTCGGCCAAGTTGCCGAGCGTCTTCGAGAATCCCCAAACCTCCACCTGAGGCACGATCCCGAATTGGCTCCCGAGTTCCAAGAGCGCTCGGTAGCGTTCGGCGAGTCGGGGCAATTCGATGGCGGGAGCTTCGGTCGCGCCCACCGGAGGCGCGGCGACCCGCTTGGCGCCGATTTTTTGGAGCAGGTCCATCGACCGCTTCGCGTCCTCCAACCCCTTGCGACGGCGCTCGGGGTCGTCCACCGCCCACTCCATGAAGTCGATCGCGCTTTCGACCTCGAGCCCCGCGTCCTGGAAGCGTTTGCGAAGGTCGGAAAGCGAGCCGCCCTCGTCCTTGTAGCGGTTCAGCTCGTCGCGCCAGGGCTCGATGCCTCGATAGCCGGCCTTTGAGGCGATGTCGATGATCTCGACGATCCCGAGCTTCTGGCCTCGGATCGTGCTGGTGTTGAGCCCAAGGACGAACGCCCCGGAGTCTTCGGCGACCCGCTCGTCGGTCTTGGCTCGCCCGGCGAGCGCCGTCTTGCTCAAGACGGCGGAAGCCCCAAGCCCGCCCAGCAGAGCCCTTCTGTTCAACTTCACCGGCCGCGTCGCCCGATCCTCAGCCATCATGGAGTTTGCCCATCCGCTTGAGTTTAATGCTTCGAGAACCGCTCCCAATCAAGCCGACGATCCTACCCCAAGCGTTGCTGGTGCTCCAGTACGTTGACGGGTCTTGATCTCAACGGCGACGGCTCAGGCGTCCAAGTCGCCGGCGAGGCCCAGGCGGGCGGTCTCGACGCAATCCCGGATTCGATCTTGGATGAGGGCGGTGACGGCTTGGGAGTCGAGCCCCGCCAGGTCGCTCGGCATGATCGGCGGTCCGTAGTGGATGCGCAAGGGGCGAGGGATTGGCAAGATTCGGCCGCGAGGCCACGCGCGGAACGTGCCGGCGATCCCGACCGGCACGACGGGAACCCCCGCGCGGGCGGTCAGCACGGCCACGCCCGACTTCAAGGGCGCGGGCTCGCCGTCGCGGCTCCGCGTCCCTTCGGGAAAGAGGACGACCACTCCTCCCGAGCGCAGTCGCCTCAGCGTCTCCTTCATGCCCGAGGCGCCCATGCCCTCGCGCTGGATCGGAAAGGCGCCCAACGAGCGAATGAGAGGCCCGAGCAGCGGGACGAAGAGCGTGGACCGCGCGACGTAGTTCAGGGGCCTCCGCAGGCCGACGCCCAGAAGGACGACGTCGAGAAAGCTCAGGTGGTTGGAGACGAGAAGCACGCCCCCCGAGGCGGGCATGTTCCGGAATCCGGTCGCCCGCCAGCCGCCGAAGGTCGCCGCGAAGGTTGACACGAAGATCCGCACCGTTCGATACCAAAACCTCCGCTCCGTCGAGCGGGCGTTGTCGTCCCGATCCCGGGGCTGGGACGGAAGATCGGACGGGGCGATCGAATCGGTTTCCGGGACGGCCGGCGAGTTCACGAGGCGAGGCTCCCAAACAATGAGGCGAAGGACGAGGGTCGATCACGCCCCGCATTATGGGCGCGCGACGATGTCCCGGAATAGGCGGTCAACCACTTGGTCGATCGTCAGGCCGGTCGTGTCGATGGTCTCGGCGTCGTCGGCCGGCTTCATGGGAGCGATGGCGCGGGCCGCGTCGCGGGCGTCGCGGGCGCGCTGGTCGGAGAGAACGGTCTGGAATTCGACCGAAGACCCCCGGTCGCGCAGCTCGGCGTGTCGCCTCCGCGCCCGCTCCTCCTCCGAGGCGGTCACGAAGTACTTGCGGTGGGCGCGGGGGAAGACGATGGTCCCCTGGTCGCGCCCCTCGGTCACGGTGTCGGCCCGCTCGGCGAAGGCCCGCTGCCAGGCCACCAGCCGATTCCGAACGTCCGGACTATCGGCCACGAATCGCGACGCCTCGGTCACGGCCGCGTCGCGAATGGCCTGGGAAACATCCTCGCCTCCCAAAAGCGTCCGCCCGGGAGGGAAGTCGACCTCCAGATCGTCGGCGAGCCGTCCCAGCGCCTCGGGGTCATGTAAATCGACGTTCCGCCGCAGGGCCGCCAGGGTGACAACCCGGTACATGGCCCCGGTGTCGAGGAACCGCCAGCCTAGCCGATCGGCCAAGAGCCGGGCCACGGTGCTTTTGCCGGCTCCGGCCGGGCCGTCGATGGTCACAACGCGGTACAAGATCGCCACCTCGCCAATCGCCCACAACGGTTTTCCCACGATCGCGCCGGCTGGCGGCCCGAAGGGACAACCGACGGCCTCAATGGAAAATCCACTTATCCGCCGGTCATGTTCGCCGTGATCCGCCGGCGGCCGGCGAATCCAGCCTCGAGTTCGTGCCAGTGGGCGACTTGAGTCTCGCCCAACCTCCAGCAGAGGTAGATCTCGCGACCGTCCCGCACGCTCGGGAAGTCGCAAAGGCCATCCTCGCTCTTCAACTCGACGCCAAGCTTTCTTAACTCGTCAACATACGAGCGCAGGCGATCCTCTTCGGTCTCGAGTTCGCTTTGGGTCTGGTCGAGTTCGGCGGCGTAAAGGTCGTCGGGCTTCCGCTTGCGGTCTCGTCGGACGCGGGAGAGCCGCTGTTGCAGGTCCTCAACCCGACGGTACTGGGTGACGATGTCGGTTACGATCGCCCGAACCAGCGGCAGGGCCCGATTCGCGTCGTCGACGCTGTAGAACTTCTTATCGGATTCCAGGAGAGGATTGGCTGACCCCATGGGAACGTCCTCGCTTTGGATGAATCAACGGCGACGATGACGACTTGGTCGACGAATGTCCCGGATGATGATTTGGAGGGCGCGGCCCCCGTTTGCTTTATTATAGAACTCCCACCCCCCCCAACAAGTGACGCGGAGATCATCCGACCCGCTCTCGAAGGAGCTTGAGCCGCCGCTCCACCTCGTCGAGCGGCAGCGTGTTGAACAGGTCGTCGGCGGTGAACCAAGCGCGGCGGGCGACGGTCAGGCCATACGTCAGGTCGTTCAGCCCGGCGACCGAGTGGGCGTCCGGGTTGACGACGATCGTCACCCCCTTTTGCCGCGCCCGGCGGCAGTGGACCGCGTCCATGTCGAGCCGGTGCGGACTGCCGTTGATTTCGATCATCGTTCCGTTCTGGGCCGCCGCGTCGATGACGGCGTCGAGATCCACCTCGTAGGGGGCCCGCGACAAGAGCAGCCGCCCCGTGGCGTGGCCGAGCATCGTCACCCGGGGGTGGGAGACCGCCTTGACGATCCGCGCGGTCATCTCGTCGCGAGACATCTTGAACCGAGAGTGCACGCTCGCCACGACGTAATCGAAGCCGTCCAAAACCTCGTCGGGATAGTCCAGGCCGCCGTCGGCCAGGATGTCGCACTCGGTCCCCTTGAACAGACGAAACTCGCCGCCGTACTTCGTGTTCAAGGCGTCGATCGCCGCCCACTGCTCGCGGACCCGCTCGATCGACAGCCCCCGGGCCATCGCGAGCGCCCGAGAGTGATCGGCGATGCCCAGGTACCGAAGGCCCATCGCCCGGGCCCCCTCGGCCATCTCCTCAAGCGTCGCCTCGCCGTCGCTCCAATCGGAGTGGCAGTGGAACGTCCCCTTCAGGTCGTCCAACTCCACGAGCTTCGGCAACGTCCCGGTTTCGGCGGCCTCGAACTCGCCCGAGTCCAGGCGAAGCTCCGGGGGGATGTAGTCGAGGTCGAGCGCCCGGAACAGTTCGGCCTCGTCTCGACAGGCAATCGACCGGGATTCGCCGGCCAGGGCGTACTCGTTGAGTGAGAGCCCCCGCGCCAGCGCCCGACGCCTCATGGCGATGTTGTGAGCCTTCGAGCCGGTGAAGTAATGCAGCGCGAAGGCGAACTGATCGTCCTCCACCCCTCGAAGGTCGCACTGGACGAACCGATCCGCCGCGAACCCCGGCAGCAGGACGCTCGCCTTGGTCGGCCCGTGGGCGAGGACCTTGGCGACCTGGGGCAAGGCGACGAAGGCGTCGATCACCGGCCCCGGCTCCTGGGCGCTGAAGAGGATGTCGATGTCGCCGATGGTCTCGGCTCGCCGGCGCAGGCTTCCGCAGATTTCGGAGCGGATCGCCTCGGGACGGCCGCGAACCCATTCCAAGATCGGCGTCGCCAGGGCGAGGGCCTCATGCTGAAGAATCCGCCCGCCGCTGGTCTCGATGAAGGTGATCCCCTCCAGGATGTTGGCCTCGGTCTTGGGGCCGAAGCCCTTCACCTTGGCGATCCGCCCGCTCTCGGCGGCGGCCCGGAGGTCGGCGAGGCTCTCGATGTTCAGCGCCTCGCGCAGCGCCTTGACCTTCTTGGGGCCGATCCCCGGCACGCGCAAGAGGGCGAGCAAACCCGGCGGGGTTTGTTGGCGGAGCTTCTCGTAGGCCGGTAGATGACCCGTCGTCGCGAGCTGGACGATCTTCGCGTACAGCGTCTCGCCGATGCCGGGAACCTTGGCGAGCCCGCCGTCGGCGATCATCTCGGTCAGGTCCGCCGGCAGGCCTCGGAGCGCTTCAGCCCCGTTGTGATACGCCCGACATCGAAACGGGTTCTCGCCCTGAATCTCCAGAATCGTCCCCATCTCGTCCAGAACCTGAGCGATCCGCGCGGTTTCCATGAATGCGTCCCCCCGTTCAAAAGTCCGGTCCCCCGCCTCAGCCCTCGACCGCCTCAAGCGTCTCCCAGCGCTCGTAGGCGGCGGCCAGGTCTTGCTCAAGGTCTTGGAGTTGGGCGTTGGCCTGGGCGATGGCGTCGCCATCTTGTTTGTAGAAGGAGGGATCGCCCATCGCGGCGTGAAGATCGGCGAGGGCGGCTTCCAGCTTCTCGATCTTGGCCGGAAGCGACCGAAGCTCCTTGCGCTCCTGGTTGTTCAGCTTTCGGGGCTTGTCGCGCGGGGCGTCGGCCGACTTCGCGCGCGGAGATTCGGCGGCCGGCTTGGACTTCGCCTCGGATGGGGTCTCGGCGGGGCGCTGGCGGAGGTAGTCGTCGTAACCGCCGTCGTATTCCTTGACCGAGCCGTCGGGATCGACCGCGAGGGTGCTCGTGACCACGCCGTTGAGAAACGCCCGGTCGTGGCTGACCAGCAGAAGCGTCCCCTGGTAGTTCACCAGCAGCGATTCCAGGAGTTCCAACGTCTCAAGGTCGAGATCGTTGGTCGGCTCGTCCATCACCAGGACGTTCGAGGGTTGGGTGAACAGCTTCGCCAGAAGCAGCCGGCTCCGCTCGCCGCCCGAGAGGTGTTTCACCAGCGTCCGCGCGCGGTCGGGGGCGAAGAGGAAATCTTGGAGGTAGCCCAAAACGTGACGGTCGCGGCCGTCGATCGAGATCGTCTCGTAGTCGCTGACGTTCTTCTGAACCGTCTTCTCGTCGTCGAGCGCGCTTTTCAACTGCTCGAAGTAGGAGACCTCCAGATTCGTCCCGTGGCGGATCGTCCCCGCGCGGGGCTTGAGTTGGCCGAGTAGGAGCCGGAGCAAGGTCGTCTTTCCCGCGCCGTTGGGGCCGATGACGCCCACCTTGTCGCCCCGGATGATCGTGGTCGAGAGGTCTCGGATGATCGACCGATCGCCGTAGCCGAACTCAACGTCTTCGGCCTCGATGACCAGCGTGCCCGACCGCTCGGCCTCTTGGGCCCGCATCAGGGCCGTCCCCTGCCGCTCCCGGCGCTGTCTGTGAGCCTCGCGCATCGCCTTAAGCGCCCGGACCCGTCCCTCGTTACGGGTCCGACGCGCCTCGATCCCCTTGCGGATCCACTTCTCCTCCTCGGCGAGCCGCTTGTCGAACAGCGCGCGCTCGCGGGTCTCGGCCGCCAAGAGCTGGTCGCGACGAACGAGGAACGTCTCGTAATCGCAGGCCCAATCCGAAAGCCGGCCGCGATCGATCTCGACGATTCGCTTCGCCAACCGCTGGAGGAACACCCGGTCGTGGGTGACGAAGACGATCGTCCCTTCGTAACGAAGCAGGAACGACTCCAGCCATTGGATCGATTCGATGTCCAGATGGTTGGTCGGCTCGTCGAGCAAAAGGATGTCGGGATCGTCGACGATGGCCCTCGCCAGCAACACCCGGCGCTTCATTCCGGAGGAGAGTTCCGAGAACCGGGCGTCGGGGTCCAGCCCGATCCGCGAGACGACCGTCTGAACCCGGTGATCCGCGCCGCCGAGCCCGTGATCGTCGTCGGGAAGCCCCTCGGCGACCTCGTCGGCGACCGTCCCCCCGTGCCCCTCGGGAACGTCCTGCGGGAGCCTGGAGACCCGAAGCCCCTGCTGGCGAAGGATTTCCCCCTCGTCGGGTTCGATCTCGCCGTTGATGAGGCGCAAAAGGGTGCTTTTCCCCTCGCCGTTGCGCCCCAGCAGGCAGATTCGATCGCCGGCTTCGATCATCAGATCCACGCCGTCGAAGACCTTGGGGCCGCCAAACGATAAATGAACTCCGCGCACACTCAACAACGCCATGACTTCACCAATCCGCAACCGGCGACCGTTCCCCGACAATGAGCGACGTTCAACGTATCAGATTCCCCGACCCGCCTTCGAGGCGAGTTCCCGCGCCCCGCGCGATTCGGGGCGTCCCACTCCACTCCAGCGCCTCGAGAGAGCCGCGCGAAACGACCGCCGTCCCGCCCAAGCCCGCCAAATTGGGTTCGTTCGGTCTCGGCGCCACCCCTCGAATGACCATGATGGATTTCCGTAAGTATCTTCCATCAATTAGTTTACCAACACAGCCCTGTTTCGGAAAATTGGGTTCGTTCGGTCGTTTTTTCGCGAGCGGCGCGTTTCCCGCCTCCTCGACGATTCGTCGCCGGGCAACGCTTCGGTCGACGCCCCGAAACGCTCCGCGCGCAGCTTCCCCTTGTAAGTAATGCCACATAAATCGCGATACCGATCAAAAAATTCGTGAGTCGGGCGCCCGCGAATTGGGTGGGCCTTCGGATCCTGGGCGGGACGAAGGGCCCGCGCTCCGGCCCAGGAGCCCCCTGGAGCGGCGGCCAATCCCATGCTAACCTCAGTTCCAATACAGGAGGCCCAACGCCATGCCGCTCGGTAAGCTCGCCGTCACCGCCTTCGCGCTCATCCTCGTCCCATTCCAATTGGTCGAGGCCCAACCGCCGGACGAGGCTCCTCCGCGCGCCGGGAAGCTCGACTGGATCCGCCCAAGCGATGACAAGACGCATTTCGTCCTGGATGGTTCGAACGAGCGCGTCGTCATGTGGGGCTTCAACTACGACCACGACGAGCCGGGGCGGCTCCTTGAGGATTACTGGGCCGACGAGTGGGCCACGGTGGTCGAAGACTTCCGCGAGATGAAGGAGCTGGGGGCGAACGTCGTCCGCGTCCATCTTCAGACCGGCCGGTTCATGAAGGGTCCCAAAGAGCCCGACGAGGCGAACCTCGCCCGCTTGGGCGAGCTGGTGAAGCTTGCCGAGGAGACTGGGCTCTACCTCGACCTGACCGGCCTGGGCTGCTACCACAAGCAAGACGTTCCCGAGTGGTACGACGACTTGGAGGAATCGGCCCGTTGGGACGTTCAGGCCGAGTTCTGGAAAGCGGTCGCCAAGGTCTGCAAGGACAGCCCCGCGATCTTCTGCTACGACCTGATGAACGAGCCGGTCCTCGCCGGCGGCGAGGGGGAGAAAAACTGGCTCGCCGGCGAGCCCCTGGGCGGCAAGTATTTCGTGCAGCGGATCACTCTCGACGCCAAGGGCCGGTCGAGCCACGAGATCGCCAAGGCCTGGATCGAGCGGCTGACGTCGGCCATTCGTTCGGTCGACGACCGCCACATGATCACCGTCGGCGTGATCCCCTGGGCGCAGGTCTTCAAAGGCGCCAAGCCCCTGTTTCACGATCCCGAGGTCGGCGCGTCGCTCGATTTCGTCAGCGTCCACTTCTATCCCAAGAAGGACCAGCTCGACGAAACGCTCGAAGCCCTGAAGGTTTACGAAGTCGGCAAGCCCCTGGTGATCGAGGAAATCTTCCCTCTATCCGCCAGCCTCGAGGAAACCGCCGACTTCATCGACCGCTCGCGCTCCCACGTCGACGGCTGGATCAGCTTCTACTGGGGCCGGAGCATCGAGGAATACGAGAAGGACGGCGACCTCAAGGGCGCCATCGTCGCCGCCTGGCTGCGCAAGTTCCGGGAGATGTCGCCGTATACTCCAACCGACGACCAAAAATAATCGGCGATGTTCGAGCCGAGGAAACGGCGCGCGCCTCCGGCTCCATGATGAAATCGCGAAATTGTCTCAAAATCCCTATTGACGGCTCGGCCGACTCCGGATTAAATCCCCGTCGTCGGAAACCGTCGAAGGGCCGCGAGCGCGGCGCTCGATGAAACGCCGACCGGCTGGCGCTTGAAACTTACCTCTTTGACCTGACTCCACGATCCAGCCTCAAGCGTCCGCCGCCACCCCCGTCCGGTTTCGCCTTTGGGCGAGCGGCCGCGCCGTTTTTTGGCGCGACGTCGGCGCGGGGGATCCCAGCTCAACGAGCATCACCAGGAGGTCAGGTCGCGCTCGCCGGGACGCGAGCGTTCAAGGGAACGTCGCCATGCAACGGATGCGGAACGACACCGGGAGAATCTTCTCCGTTCTCGTCTTGCTCGCCCTGGGGGGCTTCGACGCCTCGGTCCGAGGTGAATTGATCCGCCCCCGCAACGTCCGCTCGTACCCCGATATCGCGGGCGACATCGTGGGTGAACAGACATACTCCTTCGACGCGGCGTCGCAGACCGGCGTCTTTCGGGTCACCAACGCCCCCCACGTCATCACCTTGGAGCCGGGGGGGCGGAAGATGGTCGACTTGATGCCGGACCTCGAAGGGACTTTGAACGAGACGCTCCAACTGAGGCTGGACCGCGACGGGAAGCTCGTCGACCAGCCCGACAACCGTTTCGAGCTGCGCGGATCGGTGACGATCGGCGGCAAGTTCTATGAGGGCCTCTTGCTTGAGGGGCGCCCCACCGCCTTCGGCGCTCGGAGCCGGAACGGAGGCGCCAGCCAAGATCCGGAGGTGTTCGACCTGAACATGAAGGTCACCGGGGGCAAGCTGGCCGAGGCCTTCGGTTCGGAAGCCTACTTCCGCATCACTCCCCAGGAGAACAGCACCTTCCGGGGCGACTTCTCCGCCGATTTCTCCGGCGAGAAGCCGCTGACGAGCCTTCGGGCCTCGCGCAAGGACGAGCCCATCCCGGTTCCCGAGCCGACCTCGCTGTTCCTCTTCCTGGCCTGCGGCGCGGGCGCGGCGATCGGGTCGAGGCTGCGCCGGCGCGGAAGGTCTCGGGGAAGGTCGGCCTTGGGAAGCGTTAGTCGGCGTGGAGCGACGCAGACAACTTCCCGAGCGCTTCGTTCTCGATCTGGCGGACCCGCTCTCTCGTCAGGCCGAGCGACTCGCCGATCTCTTTGAGCGTCTTAGGCGGCGAGTCGTTGAGG
>Ga0182742_1003758_pt1 | contig 14464 bp, 16 predicted proteins | sample eDN5th37CBELigMG_FD_128880 | JGI IMG/M metagenome (GOLD analysis project Ga0182742, IMG submission 128880) | Enriched Miracle-Growth compost microbial communities from Emeryville, California, USA - eDNA 5th pass 37_C BE-Lig MG (version 2)... ... | reverse complement strand
TGCAGCACGTTGTTCTGATCGCGCATCTGCGTGAGCAGGCCGATGACCATCTCGAGGACGTCGTCGTTGCGCCCCTCGGCGAGCAGCTGCTTCAGGTGCGAGGCGACGCTCTCGATGTCGGTCCTGGCCGTAGCGCCGCTCATGGCCGGCCATTTTGCTCAACTGCGATCGTCGCGCAAGGGGCCGGGGATCAACTTGCCGCACGGGCTGTGGGAGCCTTGGCTGGTGGCGTCCAGCGCGGCCTGCGCCGTGCACCGCGGAGATCGATCCCTTCGAGCATCAGCGCGAGTTCGGCGGCCTCTATCTCCACGTGGCGTGCGCCACCGGCGGGGCCGCAGGGCAGGCGGAAGACGCCGCGCTCGAGGCGCTTGTAGATGAGAAGCCAGCCGTTGCGATCCCACGAGAGGATCTTCACGCGGTCGCCGCGGCGATTCAGGAAGACGAAGAGGTGCCCGCTCAGCGGGTCCTCGCCCATGATGAGCCTCGTCGCCGCAGCGAGGCCGTCGAAGTTCTTGCGCAGGTCCACGGGCTCGGCGGCGAGGTGGATGCGAACCGCGGACGGCAGCGTCAGCACGGTGCCGACTCGAGCAACTGCACGAGGCGGAGCAAGGTGACCTCGCAGAAGCCGGGGCCCACGCGGATCGCCCGCCCTCCGGCTACAACCTCGATGAGCGATGGGCTCTGCGGCGGTTCCTCGATGGGCTGCGCCTCGACGACCCGAACCGGCAGAAAGCGGAGGTCGATCGCGTTGCCCGCCTGCGGCTCCAGCTTCCGCTTCCACCGCCGCAGCCGCTCAGGCATCAGCCCGTGCCGTTTCGAGAACGCTTCCAGCGAAAACCCGCTCGCCGCCTGGGCGTCGAGTAGCTCCCTCGCGAGTTCCTCACGCCAGTAGCGGTTCGACACCGCCTCCTCGATCACCGCCGCCGTGTTCGCCTTCGCCATGCAGTACCTCCGACGGGCAGCCTGCATGGCAGCGATCGACCCTGGTAGGTGCGGTCGACCGGACGGTTACAGCGAGAGGCAACCGGCCCCGAAATTGGCAGCTGAGCGATCGCAACGGTAGCGCCGGGCCGTTGCGGGAAGACCCTGTCCGCGTCGCTTCCACCGGCTCCGCCACCCGCTCGCACCGGCGGTGGCTCGCCACCCTCGCTCCCGCCCGTTACGCTCCCCCCTCTCCAGCCGCAAGGTGGTCGACCATGTCGATGCGCGCAGCAGCGCCCGCCGAAGCCCCGCCGTCCGCTCCGACGAAGCTCGACCGGCTCTGCGGCCGGCTCATCGCCACCCTCGGGTGGAAATGCCTCGGCATCCCGAACGGCGCCACGCTGGTGCCCTTCGGCACCACCGCCACCGATCTCCCGCTCATCGCCATCCCGGAGCTCGAGCCGCTCCTCCCCCACTTCGACCGCATCCTCGTCCAGCACGACCGGGTCTCCACCGTGGCGATCTGCATCCGCGACCGCACCCGCCCCGGCAGCACGCCGATCGACATCCCGCGCGATCGGCTCCACGCCGTGGGCCGCGCGCTCGAGCGCTACTGCAACACCGTCTACGGCGTCCGGATGGCGGCCGGCATCGAGGTCTGGGAGGTGGGCGCCACCGGCGGCTCGGTGGATCACCTCGCGGACTACCGCCCCGCGGGCCGCCGCCGCGGCGAGATCCACCTCGCCGCCTGGTCGATCGGTCTCGAGGACGAGGAGGTCTGGACGAGCCTGCCCCTGGGCGGCGCCCTCACCCTGCGCGACCACCTGGAGCAGCAGCTCTTCGCGCTCTCCGCGGACGAGCCGGTGGCCCTGCCCGCCCCCACCGCCACCGTCGCCACGCCCGGCTCGGCGCCGCTCGCCACGTGGGCCGTCCTCGCGACGATCGGCGCCATCTTCGCCTGGCAGCTGTCACGCAACGGCGGCTTCGCCTTCTCGCTCCAGTCGCTCTACGAGCTCGGCGGCCTGCACATCCCCTCGGTTCGCGCCGGCGACTGGACGCGGATGCTCACCGCCATCTTCCTCCACGGCCACGCGCTCCACCTCGCCCTCAACGCCATGCCGCTGCTCGTTGCGGGGGCGACGCTCGAGTCGCTCCTCGGCCGCGCCCATTTCCTCGCCATCTTCCTCCTGAGCGGTGTGGCGGGAACCACGGCGAGCTTCCTCTTCCTCGATCCGCGCCTCATCTCCGTCGGCGCGTCGGGTGCGATCTTCGGCCTGCTCGCCTGCGCGCTGGTGGTGATCCGGCGGCTTCCCCCCGGCACGTTCGGCGCCCAGGCCCGCTTCCAGCTCTACCTCTGGTCCGCGCCGGCCTTCCTCTCCATGCTCACCAATGGTGGCAACCCGGGGATCGACGTCGCCGCCCACGCAGGCGGCGCGCTGGCGGGCGCGCTGCTCGGGCTCGGGATCGTCCGCGGGAGGCGGCAGACGAGCCTGCCGCCTCCCTTCCCCCGGGCAGCCCGGGCAATTGCGGTGGTCGGCGGGGCGGCAGTGGCCTTCGCCTTCGCCCGCATCGCCGTGGGCTGAGGTCTCGAACGTCCGCTCCGCCGGCGGAGCGAGCCGCCGGCTCACTCCATCTTCAACTCGAGGTACGGAAGCTCCCCGCTGGCGTCGGGGCCGAAGCCGTACCCGCGCTGCAGCGCGCCATAGGTCGACTCGAAGCAATCGGAAACGCCCTGGACCCAGATGGAGGGGCCCACATCGGGTCCGCGCTCGTAGACCCCGTCGACCACCGGCAGGTTGGGGACTGCCGGGCAGACGCCCGCGGGCTGCACACCGGAGAGGAGGCGCGGGGCGCTGCCGAGGCAGGACGAAGCGAGTGCGATCTCGGTGCCGGGCGCGCAACCCGGGCTCGAGTAGACCCCGGTCGCGGCCCGTCCTCTCGCGCGCGGCACGCATGCGAGCCGGTCGGCGCCCACCTGGACCGGCTCGCACTCCTCGTCGAACGCGGTGTCCCAGAACGCATACGCGCGTCCGAGCACATCGCCGTTGGAATCGACCCACCGCCGCGCGAGGAGCCTGCCGTCGCCCTCGGTGGTCCGCGTCGCCCGCGGCAGCTCGTGCGCAGGGATCTCCGCGCCAAGACGGTAGTAGTAGTCCCACGAGAGCACCGTAAACTCCACGCAGCCTTCGTCCGTCCTCCGATAGGCACGACTTCCCTCGAACCGGGGCCCCGTCTCCCAGACCTGGTTGGGCTGCAGGCAGGCGTTATCCTCGCCCTCGAATGCGATCAGCGGCGGAGGCTCGGGGACGGAGTAGTACGCGAGCGGCTGGGTGCACGCGGCGTCGGCGTACCGCATCCGGGACGAACGCCGCTGCGGCAGGCAGCGTCCATCCTCGGTGAAGCTGCAGGTGTAGCCGCGGGTCTGGTGCACCACCTCGAGCAGCGCCCTGCTGCCATCGTCGCCCTCGACGAAACGAGCCACCAGTCCGTCCGCCCGGGCCTCGTCGACGCGCTGCCCGCGGACGAAACGGGACGCAGGCACGAGCTCGAGCGTCCACGCCTCCTGCGGAAGGATTGCGAACGCCTCGCAGCCGGTGCTCGTGCGGTAGTAGACGCGGCCGCCGGAGAGGACCGCCGGCTCCCCCGTGCGGCGGTAGATCCGATTGTCGGCCGCCATCGCCCACCCGTCGGAGCATGCTGGAGGCCAGTCCCGGAAGGTGCCGATGAAGGGCTCGCTGCAGCCTGCGTCCGTGTAATAGACGTCGTCGAAAGTCCGAGGCAGGCAGCGGATCGCACCGTCCACCGCCGTGCGGAAGCTGCAGGCGACCTCGAGCTCGGTGTCCCAGAAGTCGGTGGTCATCCAGGCGCCGGTGCCCGCCTCGAAGTAGCGGCGCCGCAGCCGCGTACCGCTCCTGCCGGTCGGATCGTCGTAGGGGACGAGCGCCTCGCCGCCCGAACCGCCGTCGCCCCCCTGCCCCGAACCGCCCGAACCACCGACGCCGCCCGTGCCTCCCTCTCCGACGGCGCCGCCGCTTCCCCCGGCGCCCGCTCCGCCACCGCTCCCGCCCGCAGCGATCCCCTTGCTGCTCCTGCCTCCGCTCCCGTCGCTTCCACAGGCGAGCACGAGCACGCCCGCGAGCAAGCCGACACACGCTCGAATCGCTTTCATCTTCCCCTCCACGCGGAAACTCCCCCGCGGCTTTGCGCCAACCTACCGGCAGGGCCCCGGCGCTGCCAACCGACTCCGGGTCCGTGTTCCGACCAGCAGGACGGCCCGATTCCCGAACGATTCGCTACCTCCCCCGGGAAGGGAGGGTGCTGGCAGATGCGCACGTACGCTGAACCGCCGGCCTGCCGAGCGTGGCGGAGCTCTCGAATCGCCGCGGCGTCGGCGACGCGGCGCCCGGTCTGCGCCGGCGTCGTACGCTGCGTGCAACCGATCGATGGACGCGGACGACGACCGCAGCTACCGCTGCCTGCGCCAGGCGAGCAGCGGCGTGAAGTCGACGCGCCCCCGCTCCACCAGCCCGCCCAGCAGCGATCGCCCGAGCTTCGCCAGCTCCACCAGGTTGGCGGTGCGCTCCCGTGCGAAGCGGCCCGCACGCCGCCCCTGGGCGTTGCTCACCTTCGCCGCGAGATCGAAGAGCTCCGCCGCCCGCGCGAACGCCTCCAGCGCCCGCTCGATCTGCACCAGCTCCCGTTCCCGGTAGACGCGGGAGACCATCTTCCAGATGTCGGTCTCCGGCTCGAAGAAGTCCTTCCGCTCGCCGGGTGGCCGGTGGCGCAGCACCACCCCCCAGCGTTCCAGCTCGGCGAGCGCCATCGACGCGGCGCCGGTTGAGATCGAGAGGCGCGCGCAGAGCTCCGCGGCGGAGAGCGGCTTCTCGCTCAAGTAGAGGATCGCCCAGATCCGCCCGAGCACCGCCCGGAAGCCCCAGAATTCGATCAGCTTCCCGACCGCCTCCGCGACCAGGAGCTCCGCTTCCGCCTGCCTCTCGTCCCTCGGCGCTGTCATCGGGGCGCACTCTAGCGCATGGAGCCTGCCGATCACCTGCTATGCTCGAACCATCCGCCGGAGGCGCCCTTGCGACCGCTCCTCGCTCTCGCCCTTCTCGCCGCCACCGCCTGCGGCCTCGACGACTTCTCGTGGGGCTGGGGCGAGAACTGCCGCGTCCGCTGGACGATGGCGTTCGAGGGGCCGACCGGCGCCGACCTGGTCCAGCTCCCCGTCGAGGACGTGCAGCGGCTCACCCGCCACGCGGGCAACGTGGCCTGGAGCGCGTGGATCGAGCCGCTCGAACAGTGGGTCGATCTCCAGATCAGCAACTTCCAGCTCGTCCCGGTGCGGGTCTACGACCCGGGCTACGACAGGGAGCTCGAGCTCTTCGGCCCGTGCAACCACGCCACCGCGCCCGCGGCGGATCGCGATCGCGACCTCGACCGCTATGCGTGCCGGCTCGCGGTCCGCGTGATCTGCTTCGACCGCCCCGCGGAGGCGTGCGGCCCGATCCCCGAGCTGCAGGACACGGTGATGCTCTTCGAGGAAACGGAGTTCTGCCCGGAGGACTGATGGCCCCCCAGACGCCCGTCATCGAGACCGAGCGCCTCGTCCTCCGCGAGATGGGACCGGGCGACCTCGACTTCCTCGCCGGGCTGCTGGGCGATCCCGAGGTGATGCGCTTCTACCCCAGGCCCCTCGACCGGGAGGGCGCCCGGGGCTGGATCGAGCGCAACATGATCCGCTACGTGCGCGACGGCCACGCCTTCTGGCTCGCCATCGACAAGGCGACCGGACGCCCGGTGGGGCAGGCGGGCGTGGTGGAGCGCGACCTCGACGGCGAGCGCTTCAGCGAGATCGGCTACATGTTCGCGCGCTCCGCGTGGGGAAAGGGCCTGGCCACGGAGGCGGCGCGCGCCTGCGTCCGCTGGGGCTTCGAGAAGCTCGGCCGCACCTGCATGCACGCCCTCATCCGGCCGGAAAACCTGCCCTCCCGCCGCGTCGCCGAGCGCCTCGGCATGCGGCGCGGGCGCCGGGTCGTCTTCGCCGGCTTCGTCCACGACCTCTGGTGGGTGGAAGTGGGAGATGACAGCACCACCTCGCCGCGACGCCCGTGAGCAGCCGATCGGGCAGGGAAGCCGGCCCGCTTCCCTCGGGTTGGAAGGGGCGTGTTCCGCGCGCACCCCCCAATCGTTCCGGGCTGGAGCGGGTTCTTGTTGCGCAGGCGTGCAGGAAGTCTAGAACTTCGTTGACCCACACCCACCTGTTCGGGGCAGAAAGCAGTTTCGCGTCCGCCCACGGGAGTGCCATCCAGGTGAACCACACCCACGCCGCCGTCGAAGCGACAGGCCTGTGCAGACGCTATGGCCGCTCCTGGGCGTTGATCGACGTCGATCTCCACGTGCCCGCGGGCACGTCGCTGCTGGTGGCGGGGCGCAACGGCTCCGGCAAGTCGACCCTCTTCCGCGTCCTCGCCGGCGCGCTCAAGCCCGACCGCGGCAGCTACCGCATCTGCGGCTTCGACGGCATCGCCAACCGGCAGGAGGCGCGCGCCTCGATCGGCCTGCTCGGCCACCACTCCAACACCTGGGATGCGCTCACCGCCCTGCAGAACCTCCAGGTGGTCGCCCGGTTCATGGGCAAGAAGGCGGGGCGCCGCGACCTGATGCCCCTCCTCGAGGAGGTCGGCCTCGCCGAGCGCGCCGACAGCCCGATCACCTCCTTCTCCGCCGGCATGCGCAAGCGGATCGCCTTCGCGCGGCTCCTCCTCCAGGAGCCGAAGGTGGTCCTCCTCGACGAGCCCTACGGCCAGCTCGATCCCCCGGGTTTCGCCTTCGTCGACGCGCTGGTGCCGCGCCTCACCCGCAACGGCAGCACCGTGCTGATGGCCTCGCACATGCTCGAGAAGGGGGCGGAGCTCTGCGACCTGGGGCTCGCCCTGGAGCGCGGCAGGGTGATCTACCGCGGCCCCGCCAGCGGTCTCCCCGCCGCCTTCGCCGCCCACCACGCCCCGGCGCAGCAGCGGAAGCTGGAGGCAGTGCGATGAGGCAGCTCCTCGCCGCCACCCACAAGGATCTCCTCCTCTCCTGGCGCAGCCGCGCCCAGGCGAGCGCGGTGATGGTCTTCGGCGCCACCACCCTCCTCCTCTTCTCCTTCGCGGTCGGACCCAACGCCGCGGCGCTCCGCCAGAACGCAGGCGGCTTCCTCTGGGTCGCCCTCCTTCTCTCCTCGACGCTCTCGCTGGCGGAGAGCTACCGCGCGGAGATCGAGCAGCGCGCCCTCGAGGGGCTGGTGCTCCTCCCCGCGTCGCCCCGCTCCCTCTTCTACGGGAAGGCGATCGCCAACTGGCTCCAGCTCCTGCTGGTGGGGATCGGCCTCGTGCCGGTGATGGTGGTGCTCTACGACCCCGGCACCGAAAACCTGCTGGCGCTGGTCGGCGTCCTCGCCATGGGGACCGCCGCCCTTTCCGCGCCGGGGACCCTCTATGCGGCGATGGCCTCCCAGGCGCGGGCGCAGCAGGTGCTCCTGCCGCTGCTCCTCTTCCCCCTGGTGGTGCCGGTGCTCCTCGCCGCGGTCAAGGCGAGCTCGCTCCTCCTCCTCGGGGATCCGATGGAACAGGCGGGCTCCTGGGTGATGTTGCTGGCTGCATTCAACGGTATTTTCTGGCCATTGTGCGGGTTGCTGTTCGGCCAGGTGGTCGAGGAATAGGAGAGCCCATGGCTGGTAACTCGAACGAGAAACGCCCGCTGCTGGCTTACGGCTCCATCGCCCTCGCGGTGGTGCTCTTCGCGATCGGTTCGTACATCGGGCTCTTCGTCGCGCCGCCCGAGCACTTCATGGGCGAGGTCCAGCGGATCATGTACGTCCACGTGCCCACCGCGTGGGTGGCGCTGGTCACGCTCCTGTGGGCGTTCGTCTCGGCGCTCGGCTTCCTCTTCCTGCGCAAGTGGAAGTGGGATTCCCGCATGGAGGCGTCGATCGAGGTGGGTGTCCTGCTCAGCTTCCTCCTCTGCATGCAGGGCTCGATCTGGGCCAAGCCGACGTGGGGCGTGTGGTGGGACTGGGATCCGCGCCTCACCACCACGGCGGTGATGCTCTTCGCCTTCATCGGCATCCTCGCGCTGCGCCGCTTCGTCGAGGATCCGGTGCGCCGCGCCACCTGGTCCGCGGTGGCGACGATCGTCGCCTTCGCCGACGTGCCGATCGTCTACTTCTCGGTGAAGTGGTGGAACTCGCTCCACCAGGTGCAGTCGACGCCGCAGACGGTGGACAGCCCGATGATCACGCCGCTGCGGATCAACGCCTTCGCCATGCTCTTCCTGATGATGGGCCTGGTGGGCCTGCGCACGCGCCTCGCCGCGCGGCGCCTGGAGAACGAGCTCGCTCCGCCGCTGCCGGAGCGGGAGACCGAGACGCGGGCCATCGCCGCGGGAGGTGAGGCATGACCGGCGGGATCATCATCGGCGGCTGGGAATACGTCATCGCCGCCTACGCAATCACCTTCACCGTCCTCGGCGGCTACACCGCCACCCTCCTGGCGCGCACCCGGAAGTCGAAGCGCGGCCAGGACCAGGAGCCCTCGCGATGAGCAACGACGCAGCCACCCAGCTCGCGCCCATCTCCGCGAAGACCAAGCTCTTCGCCGTCCTCGCCCTCGTCGTCGCGGGTGGCGCCTTCGCCTTCATCGCCCTCGGCGGCCTGGGCGACAACCTCGTCTACTACTGGGGCCCGACCGAGCTGCGCGCCAACGCCAGCAAGGCGGTGGGCGCGACGATCCGCCTGGGCGGCCTGGTCGCCCCGGGCTCGATCGAGTTCGACGGCGCCAACAAGCTCGCCTTCGCGGTGACCGACGGCAAGGAGCAGGTGCTGGTCAAGGCGACCGGCGTGCCGCCCGCGATGTTCCGCGAGAACATCGGCGTGGTGGTGGAGGGAACGATGACCCACGAGGGCCACTTCACCTCCAGCCGCCTGATGGTCTCCCACGACAACGAGTACCGCGCGCCGAAGGAAGGCGAGAAGGTCGACACCGAAGCGCTGATCAAGCAGGTGGTGAAGGCCAACGAGGACGGCAAATGATCGCCTGGCTTGGCCAGACCCTCGTCCTGCTCGCGCTGCTCGCCGCGGCGGTGGGCAGCGTCCTCGGCTTCACCGCCGGCATCAAGCGCAACGAGGCCGCCCTCCAGTGGGCGCGCCGGATGGCGTACCTCTTCGCCGCGGGGATGATCGGCGCCAACCTCCTCATGGAGCTCGCGCTACTCACCCACGACTTCTCGGTGAGCTACGTGGCGCAGGTGGGCTCCCGCGCGACGCCTACCTGGGTGACGATGGTCAGCCTCTGGTCGTCGCTCGAGGGCTCGATCCTGTTCTGGGGCGCGATCCTCGGCGTCTACGTGGCGGGCGCCACCTGGTGGAGCCGCAACCGGCACCCGGAGGTCATGCCCTGGGCGATGGGCACGATGCTGGCGTGTGCCGTCTTCTTCGCCTTCCTCATCGCCGGTCCCGCCAACCCGTTCCAGCTCGTGCCCAACCCGCCGGTGGACGGCCCGGGCCCGAACGCGCTGCTGCAGAACCACATCCTCATGGTCATCCACCCGCCGTCGCTCTACCTGGGCTACGTGGGCATGACCGTGCCCTTCGCCTTCGCGGTGGCGGGCCTGCTCGGCGGGCGCCTCGGCCCCGACCTCCTCAAGAGCCTGCGCTTCTGGCTGCTGATCCCCTGGACCTTCCTCACCATCGGGATCGTCCTCGGCGGCTGGTGGGCCTACGAGGTGCTGGGCTGGGGCGGCTACTGGGCGTGGGATCCGGTGGAGAACGCCTCGCTGCTGCCGTGGCTCACCGCCACCGCCGCGGTCCACTCCATCCTCGTGGTGGAGCGCAAGGGGCTGCTCAAGGGCTGGACGGTGACGCTGGTCCTCGCGACCTTCCTGCTCACCATCCTCGGCACCTTCATGACGCGCTCGGGCGTCTTCAACTCGGTCCACTCCTTCACCCAGTCGGACATCGGGCCCACCTTCCTCGCCTTCCTCGCCCTCGGGCTGATCGCCTCGGTCCTGCTGCTGGCGGCGCGGATCTCGACCCTGGAGGCGGAGGGCCGGCTCGAGGACGTGAAGAGCCGCGAGAGCTTCTTCCTCGTCCAGAACCTGATCTTCGTGGGGCTCACCTTCACCGTGCTCATCGGCACCGTCTTCCCGCTGGTGGTCGAGGCGGTGAAGGGGGTGCAGATCAGCGTGGGCGAGCCGTACTTCAACCGGATGGCGATCCCGCTCGGCGTGGCGATGCTCTTCGTGATGGGCGTCGGGCCCGCGCTGCCGTGGGGCCGCTCCACCGGCGCCGAGGCGACCCGCGCCCTGGTGCCGCCCCTCGCCGGCGGCGTCCTCCTCGCCGGCGCCGGCCTCGCGCTGGGCGCCCGGTCGGCGTGGCTGCTCCTCACGCTCTTCACCGGCGGCTACACGCTGCAGGTGACGATCAAGGAGATGCTCCTGCCCGTGCGCCAGCGGCTCAAGGGCGGGCGCAACACGCTGGGCGAGGCGCTGGCCTCGCTCCTCGGCCCCGGCCGCCGCCGCTTCGGCGCCTACGTGGCCCACCTGGGCGTGGTGGTGGTGCTGGTGGCGATCGGCGTCTCCAGCACCCACAAGGTGACGGCGGAGACGACCCTCGCCGTGGGCCAGTCGGCGCAGCTCGGCGACTACACCCTCACCTTCCTCGGCAGCGAGGAGCGGGTGGAGCCCCACCGGCGCGCCACCGTGGCGAAGGTGCAGGTGTCGAAGGACGGCGAGAAGCTCCGCGTCCTCGAGCCGCGCATGAACCACTACTTCACCATGCGCGAGCCGATCGGCACGCCCGCGGTCCACACCACCGCGAAGGAAGACGTCTACCTCTCGATGATGAGCATCGATGCCCAGGGCCGGCTCGGCCTGCGCGCCTTCCTCGAGCCGATGGTGGTCTGGCTCTGGATCGGCACGGCGATCATCACGCTCGGTTCGCTGCTCGCGATGTGGCCCCGCCGCTCGCTCGCCGCCGCCTCCTCCCGCAAGCCCGCCGTCACCGCCGCCGGCCCGGCGCCGGAACAGATGGAGCCCGCAGCGTGAACAAGAAGGTCCTCGTCGCAGGTCTGGTGCTGGTGGTGCCGCTCATCGCGCTCTTCGCGGTGAGCTTCGGCAACGATCCGCACGCGGTGCGCTCGCCGCTGATCGGGAAGAAGGCGCCGCCCTTCACCCTGGTCACCGTGGGCGACAGGCAGACCGTCTCCCTCGAGGCGCTCCGGGGCAAGCCGGCGGTGGTCAACTTCTGGGCCACGTGGTGCGAGCCCTGCAAGATGGAGCACGGCGTCCTGACCCGCGGCGCGCGCCTCTTCGGCGACCAGGTCCAGTTCGTCGGCGTGGTCTACGACGACAAGGAGGAGGCGATCACCGCCTTCCTCGATCGCTACGGCAGCGGCTATCCGGCGCTGATCGACACCGGCGGCAAGACCGCCATCGCCTATGGGGTCACCGGCGTGCCGGAGACCTTCTTCATCGACGCGAGCGGGACGATCGTCTCCAAGTACGCCGGTCCGCTCACGCCCGATCTCCTCTCGAAGCACGTGCGCGAGCTGCTGGAGGCGAAGTGAGAATCCCCACGCTGCCCTGCTGGATCCGGATCGCGCTGGCGCTGGTCGCCGCGGGCTGGGTGGGCGCCGTCGCCCTGCCCGCCGCCGCGCAGGGGGGCCTGCCTCCCGACCACCCGCCGGTCGGCGGCGCACGGGAGGGCCTGCCCCCCGACCACCCGCCGGTCGGCGGCGCTGCGCTCGACGCCGACGCGGCGGCGGTGCTGGAGAAGGCCACCGCCCGGGCGGAGCAGGCGGGCAAGCCGGTCGACCGCGCCTTCGTCGTCTCGGTGGTGGGCGAGCCCGAGGATCCGATCCCCGCCACGGAGGCGGAGCTGGAGGAGAAGACCCACGCCATCGCCTCGCTCCTGCGCTGCCCGGTCTGCCAGGGGAGCGCGGTGGCCGACTCGCCCTCCTCCACCGCGGTCAACATGAAGAACGAGGTGCGCGACCTGGTCGCCCTCGGCTTCAGCCGCAACCAGGTGCTCCGCTACTTCGAGTCGTCCTACGGCCAGTTCGTGCTGATGGAGCCGAAGGCGGAAGGGATCAACTGGCTGGTCTGGCTGCTGCCCGGCGTGCTGGTGGTCGCCGGCCTCGGCTTCATCCTGCGCACGGTGCGGAAGCTCTCGGCGGGCGCCGCCGAGGCGCCGGCGCACGTCCCCGGCCGCGGGGATCTGCCGGACGATCCGGAGCTCGCCGGCTACGTCCGCAAGGTGCGCGAGCTGGCCTATGGATGGCCGGGTGGCGAGCCGCCCGCCGCGACGAAGGGAGAAGGCTGATGCACGGCGGAACCAACTGGCTGCCGCCGCTGATCGTCCTCGGCATCGGCCTGGCGATCGGCCTCGTCCTCGCCCTGCGCATGGCGTGGGGCAAGCGCGCCGCTGCCCAGCGGCAGCTCCCCGTGGACGACGTGGAGGTGCGCGACCTGCGGGTGCAGCGCGACCTCCTCCTCTCCCAGCTCCGGGAGCTCGATGACATCGCGGGCAAACGCTCCGCGGAGGAGCTCGCCCGGGATCGCTGGGAGCTGGAGCTCGAGGCGGCGCGCACCCTGCGCGCCCTCGATCGCGCGGAGGCGAAGGCGGTGAGCGACGCCGCAGCAGCGTCCGCCCCCGCCCCGGCCCGCGGCACCCCTGCGTGGGTGGGCGCCCTCTGGGGCGGCGGCGTGGTCGCCTTCGGCGCGGTGCTCTTCTTCGCGCTGCAGAGCCAGACCTCGCAGCGCGCCCCCGGCGGCTCGATCACCGGCAACGACGTCTCGGTGGGCGGCCCCGCGGCGGCGATGCCCGATCCCGCCCTCGAGGCGGCGATCGCCCGGGCGCAGGCCAACCCGCAGGACGTGGACGCGCAGCTCGATCTGGCGGCGGAGTTCCTCTACCGCGACAGGTTGATCGACGTCTTCCAGGTGGTCCAGGCGGCGCGGAAGATCGTGCCCGATCACGCCCGCGCGCTCACCTACGAGGCGGTGGTACGCCAGGCGATGGGCCTCGGCGACATGGCGATGAGTCTGCTCGACCAGGCGGTGCAGAAGGATCCCCAGCTCGCCGAGGCGTGGGTCCGGCGCGGCCTGATCGGCTTCGAGCAGGGCAAGTGGCAGGTGGCGGTGGAGTCGTGGGAGAAGGCCCTCGAGCTCCGCCCCGACGGCAGGAGCGCCCTCGAGCCGGTGATCGCCGAGGCGAAGCTGCGGATGCAGGGCGGTGCCGGCGAGCCGCCCCCCGCCCCCGCGGCGCCCGCTGCGCCGCCTGCCTCCGCTCCCGCTGCGGACGGCGAGGCGTACCAGATCGTCCTCGACCTCGATCCCGCCCTCCGCGGCAAGGTCGCGCCCGGCACGCCGATCTTCGTCTACGCCCGCAACGCCGGTGTGAAGGCAGGGCCTCCCGCCGCGGTGAAGCGCCTCGCCGTCTCCGACTTCCCCATGACCGTCACCATCGGCCCCGGCGATACGATGATGGGGATGCCGCTGCCGGCCTCCGCCTACGTCGAGGCGCGCATCGACTCGGACGGCAACGCGATGACCCGCAGCCCCTCCGATCCCACCGCCAGCGCCGACGACGTGGCACCCGGCAAGTCGATCCAGCTCGTCCTCCGCACCGGCGGCTGATCGATGCCGCCCCGCGGCCTCGAACGCCCGGCCCGTCCCCGACGGCGCCGGGCGTTCTCGTCTCGCGGCGGTCCTACCAGGAGACGGTCAGGTCGTAGGGACCCGCGGTGCCGGACGTGTAGCCGTCCACCGTGACGAACCAGAGCCCGTCGCCCTCCACCAGGATGTCGGTCAGCTTCGACGAGCGGAGGGAGAGGGTGCAGCTGCTGTCGTCGTCGTTGCAGGCGTAGCTCGCTCCGGCGCAGGTCCCGCGGGACAGGTGGAGGACCGTGTCCCAGGCGGTGCCGCAGGTGGTCGCGTTGACCAGGTGGGTGCCGGGGCAGGTGGTGAAGTACCAGCTCTCGTCCGGACCGGCGCCGGCGGCGCTGTTGCTGTTGCAGCCGCTCCGCTGGCTGGTCCGGCCGGTGGTGTTGCCGCTCACCGGGATGCCGCTGGTCAGCGGCTGCACGCCGGTGCAGCCGGCGAGCTGCACCTTGAGCTGCACGATGGAGGGGGCGGTCACGCCGTAGGCCTCCACCACCACGTAGTGGGTCCCCGCGGGCAGCACGCCCACCCACTGCTCCTGCTGCGTCGAGCAGGCGTCGTCGACGCAGAAGGCCTCCGCACCGCCGCAGCTCCCGCTCCGCACCGCCAGCGAGGTGGGGACCTGCGACCCGAAGGTGGAGAGGTAGACGAGCTGCTCCTGCGCGAGGTCGAGCTTGAAGAAGACGTCCCCGCCTCCCGCGCCGCCACACGACGAGGCGACGTCGTCGACGGTGGAGGGGGTCACCTCCGCTTTGTAGGTCGCCGCCTGGGTGACGGCGAAGGCGTTGGCGCAGGCGTCGTTGCCGGTGATCGGCGGGCAGGTGTCGTCCGCCTCGCCGGT
>Ga0182742_1003757_pt1 | contig 14470 bp, 16 predicted proteins | sample eDN5th37CBELigMG_FD_128880 | JGI IMG/M metagenome (GOLD analysis project Ga0182742, IMG submission 128880) | Enriched Miracle-Growth compost microbial communities from Emeryville, California, USA - eDNA 5th pass 37_C BE-Lig MG (version 2)... ... | reverse complement strand
GTACCGCGTCCATCTTCTTCTTCGAGGACCAGCGGCCCCGTTCGTCAGTGCTCGTCTCGTTCTTCCTTCGCATAGGACACCCTTTCGGCCGGTAATTTGGCCCAAATGCGTGTCCAGAAAAAGCCTAGACCGGAGGAACGCGCTCGGCCGAACGGCAGGGAATGCACATATCATTCTGCGACGTCGACGTACGTCAGCTTTCAGCTCCATTAAGTGCCGATGAGTGTGGGCCGCGAGCGGCACGCTGTCGGTGCGCTGGGCGACATACTGTCCTTCGCCTATTTCCGGTGCCGCGGCAGGATAGGCACCGCGCTCATGTTTTGCTGTTGTTCCTTCCTAAGCTGCCTCACGCGCGCATAGCCCACCAGCTTCCTGCCCTGTTCGTCCCACAGGCGAAAAGCCAGAGAGTTCAGGCTAGCCCCGAGAGTAAGGGGCTTTACCTGCTGGAACACTGGGTCGCTCTCGTGGCACTTCTGCAAATGGTAGTTGGGAATGCGCGGGCTCAAATGGTGGATATGGTGAAAGCCGATATTTCCTGAAAACCACTGCAGAACTCCTGGCAGTTTGTAGAACGAGCTGCCTCGCAGCGCTGCCGCGGTGAAGTCCCAATTGTCGGCACGTTCCCAGTACGCATCCTCGAATTGATGTTGCACGTAGAACAACCACACGCCTGCCGCGCCAGCCACCATCATCACTGCCACTTGAATAAGCAGATACGCCTCAATTCCGAAAACCCAGCTCAGCAGCCCAGCCATGCCGAGAATCGCCAGATTCATCAGCCAGACGGACTGACGTTCTCGCCGGTCCGCGTTCGAGGACGCCAGGCGCTGCCTGACAACGAACAGGTACAACGGCGCGATGACAAAGAGCATGAGCGGATTGCGCGCGAGCTGGTAGGCAAACCGTTTCCAGCGAGACGACTCCAGGTACTCCTGAACCGTCATGGTCCAGACATCTCCCGTGCCGCGGCTGTCGAGCTGCCCTGCCGTGCCATGATGGATCGCGTGCTCCCAACGCCAGTGATAATAGGGTGTGAATGTCAGAACACCGGCAAGAAAACCGACGATGTCATTGCCCCGTCGCGATTTGAAGTAGGAGCCATGCCCGCAATCGTGAAAGATTATGAATATGCGCACCAGGAATCCTCCGGCCAGGATAGCCAGCGGAATGGTGAGCCAAAGCGATGCCTCGCTCAGCCGATACATCAGATACCAGAGCAACACGTACGGGACGAACGTGTTGATGAGTTGCCACACAGCGTGCTTCGTCGACGATTGTTGATACTTCGCTACAACGTTCCTCCAGGCTGGAGTGCGCGCAGTCATTGGGTCACGACCATCTTGCCCGTCCAATAACCTTCCGCTGCATGACGCCAGTCTTTATCCCCGGGCTGTGGTGTCGCGCTCAACAATGATGGCGAGTTCTCGAGATTCGACCGATCCACCAGCAACCTGTCCCTGTCCAGCATCTCGGCGATGCTCGCCCACGGAATCGCCGCGTACCTGGAGCCAAATCCCATGACACCCCCGTAGGATACGATCGCGAAACCTGGGCGGCCGTAGCCGTCCATCACGACGTCCTGGACTCTCCCGAGCAGAGCGCCGGACGGTGTCTGGATTTTCATACCCACGATGGCAGACACCCATTTCGCATCCATCCGCGCGGTGACTGCATCGGCGCCGCTGTACACGGCTGCGCGCGCCGTCCCCGCCACAGCAACTGGGTCGCGCTGCTGTTTGACCTGCGTGCAGCCGAAACCGACGAGTGCACAAGCCGCCGCGAGCGGGATTATCTTCAGCAGTCTCATGATGAAATCCTCAGGAAATTGAGCGCCTGGGCCTTCAAGCGAGGGGGCTTGCTTCCCGGTCTCATGAGGCGGGTGTACGTATCTCGTCCGGTTGCGTAACAGGAGCACGAAGCGGCTTCGAGGCCACGAACATCAAGAATGTTGATGTACCCTCGACTGTAGCTCACGAGTCGGCGTGCCCTGAGCATACGGGCGGCGCGCGTTACACCGACCCGGCGCACTCCAAGCATGTAGGCGATGAATTCTTGCGTGAGGTAGAAGTCATCCGACGCCGCCCGGTCGCGCGTCATGAGTAGCCAGCGCGCCAGCCGCGCCTCCACCATGTGGAAACGAGCACAGGGAGCCATCGCTGCAAGCTGACTGATAAACACATAGATGTAGCGGGATACCGCATCTCTCAGCGCCGAGCTGTGGTCGAGCTCGGCGCCAAATCGTGCTGCCTCGATACGAAGTGCAGGACCGGAACCCTGCACCACCAGGCTTACTGGCGCGGTGCTTACTCCGAGGGCCAGTGCAATTCCCACGGCCCCCTCGGCACCCACAAGGCCCACTTCCAACCCTGGGCGCCCGTCCACTTGGGACAGCAATGAGATGACACTACCCGTCGGCAAGTACACGTGACGGATGCGCGTGCGTTGCCTGCAAAGAACCGATCCGAAACGCAGGTCTACCGACTCGCAGGCCGCCAGGAATCGGCGACGTTCCGCATTGCGCATGGTTGCAAGCAGCAGGTTCTCCCGATAGACCGAATTTCCCGGAAGCTTCGGCTCGCGCGTGTTTACACCATTCATACCCGCATTGAGCGCTCTTACACACCCCACATCCGTGCGCCTCACCACACAGCATCAAGACGCCCGAGCGACCTCGCAGCCAGGGGTCGTGTGTCTGGGATACGACGTATGTTCTCTTTTGGTCATATACTAGCCTGGCCGCCCCGCCTCTCCCTGCGAACCTCCCATGCCCTCACCCGATCAGAACCACCTTCTCGATACGTTGCCTCCAGCGGAGCGGGAACGCGTGTTTCCTCACTTGAGGCTGGTGACGCTGCCATTGGGCACGGTTCTCTACGAGTCTGGCGACACGCAGCGCTATGTCTATTTTCCAGTCGACGCGATCGTTTCGCTTCTGTACGTGTTGAAGGACGGCGCATCGGCGGAAATCGCTGTGGTCGGCAACGATGGCGCAATAGGCGTCGCGCTCTTCATGGGTGGCGCAACCATGACCAACCGCGCCATCGTCCAGAGCGCGGGCAGTGCCTACCGCCTGACCAGAAAACGAATCGAGGACGAGTTCGCGCGTCACGGCAGCATGCTCCACGTGCTGCTCCGGTACACCCAGGCGCTCATTACCCAGATGGCACAGACTGCAGTCTGCAATCGACATCATTCCGTGGATCAGCAGCTTTGCCGATGGCTGTTGCTGTCTCTCGACCGCCTGAGCTCCAACAGCCTGATCATGACCCAGGAACTGATCGCCAACATGCTCGGGGTACGTCGCGAAGGGGTCACGGAGGCGGCCGGCAAGCTGCAGAAAGCGGGAGTGATCGAATACCGTCGCGGGAAGATCACGGTGCTCGATCGGCCGCGCCTCGAAGCGCTGTCCTGCGAGTGCTACGAAGTCGTGAGAAAGGAAACCGACCGCCTGCTTCCCATGCGTCGCGCCGAGTGAGGCGATGTCCTGGCACGCGCGCTTGAGGAAGTGCGGTAGCGAACGGACAGCTTGTCGGGTCGCCTGATATCACGGCGCCCCACAGCACCGGATCCGAGAGCGCCCATGTCCTACCGCCAGCTCATCACGACCTCCACCTGGCATTGGTGTTTCAACTGCTCCGGGTGGCCCTTGAGCGATTTTGTCGAACGGGCGGATCTTCCCCCTGCGGGAGCTCGCCAGTCCGTTTGCCGGGAATGCACAGATCTCGATCGCTGCAGCGACTGTCAGGCGACCCCTCGCGTGCGTGCGTAGCAGGAGCCCTGCGCATCGGCCGACACGCCGCCGATGCGCCCCTTCTCCCTCAGCTCGCGCGGTGTTTCAGACGTCGCCTCATTTCCAGCAGAATGCCCGCGGCCAGGGATATCAGCCCGGCCAACCCCAGCATCGGAGTCCACCCTGCCGTGTCGGGCAGACGGGCGGATTGCACCGTCGCGGGTTGCGGCGCTGCCTCCGCAAGCCGCGCCGGCTCGACAGGCTGCTCGCCCGTCACGGCATGTTCCTCGAGCACGATCTGGGCCACGGCCTCCGGCGGTGCGGTCGGTTCAGTCGCTACGACCAGACGCGCCTCCGGAATGTACATACTCAGCTCCTGTCCCAGCGGAAGCTCGGAGAACCGATAGGATCGACCTTCGATCAACACGCGCTGCGTCGGAGCGGGTTGCAGCGTCGTCGCCTTTCCCAGCGATCGACCCTCGCGGTCCTTGAAATCGACCTTCACGGAACCGTTGCGGTTCACCTGAACGAGCTCGCCGGTGAAGCGAGCGAACGGAACGTCGTTCGAGACCACTACTTCCTGGCAGGCGGCAGCGATACCTGGATAGCGGGCGACAATCTCTTTCTGCCAGGAGAGCTGCGCGCAGCTCGGCGCATTGACGGCCGGTTTGTCGAGCGCCGTCGTATCGGCTCGCTGCGCGCTGCCGGTGCTCGCGCATGCCAGCGCGACCGCCGCGGCGGCAAAGCGCATTGCATTGACGTTCATCATCGAATTTCTCCTCAAGGGTCGAGAGCAACCGCACGCACGATATAGCGTTGCGGAGCGCTCCCGACGTAATAGAACGGGTAACAGGTCACCAGCGTCAGGACGGAGTGCTGTGTCTGTGCCAGCGGCCGCAAGTCGCCAGGGTCCACGATGTACAGGGCGGATACCCGATACGCTCGCGTACCGGAAAAATGTTCGACCTCGATCCGGTCGCCGAGCGCCACGTCCTTGAGCGCCCGGAAGAAACTATCGCGATGCGCAGCGATGCCCGTATTGCCGACGGCATCCGGGCTTGCAGTGCCGGCAATCAGCCCGGCGCCCCGATTCAGGGTGCTATCGCTTGTGTCCGAATAGACGGGCACAGTCAGCTTGATGCTCGGGATATGAAGCAACGCCTGGGGGATTACCTCAGCATCCGCCGTTGGACTCCGCGCATACGCGTGAATCCGGCTCGCCGACCATCTGCTCTGGTCGGGTGCGAGTGGCCCATTGGACACGCTGCCTGCCGAGGCTCGCGCGTGCGAGAACTGTTGGATTCCCTCACGTCTTGAGGCGTCGGCGTAGACTCGCGCAGCCCCATAAGAGGTGATGAGCGTCGCACCCACGATCCAGAGTGCGCGCCCGATCCAGGTTGTCTTCATGAAAGACAAGATACGGGGTTTCCATCGGGACGTATGTTCGGCAGCGAACGCGGCCTCCTCGCCCCGGCACTGGGCGATCGGCCCGGTCCTTCACGTCACTGTCACTGCCGGAGGGAGTGTTGCCTGCCTTCCCTCAGGGCGCGCTTGGCCCGATACATGGCGGCATCGGCCATCCCGATGAGCTTCGCGCAACTTCCCCCATCTTCTCTGAACAATGCGCTGCCGATGCTTCCCCCGACCACGATGCTCCGCTTACCGAGTTGATGCGGATGGTAAAGGTGCTGGCGGATCTTTCGCTTCACCCGATCCAGCCGTTCGGCACTCTCTATCTCCGGCAACAGGATGACGAATTCATCGCCTCCGTATCGGCACGCCGTGTCACACACACGAATACAGGACAGAAGGCGGGCCGCCACGCCTTTCAGAATGGCATCGCCGGCGTGGTGTCCGAGCTCGTCATTCACCGTCTTGAAGTCATCCAGGTCGACCAGGAGCACGCCTACTTTCTTGTGCTGCCGTGCCGCCTGCGACATTGCCTGCTTGAGCCGATCCAGCATGAGGGCCCGGTTCGGCAATCCGGTGAGTGGATCGTGATAGGCGAATCGACGCGCAAGCGCCACCTCGCGCTCGAGCCGCTCGATCTTCCGGCGAAGTCGCGAAGAACCTCGACTGAGGGAGCCGGCCTTGCGTGGTTCGGAATCACTGTTCTTCTTTCGGCCCATGCGCGCAGATTATCGGGCCGCGATCCGGTATCTGTTCGCTGGCGAACGTAACAGCGTTGCCACAACGGGACTTCGCAACAACGCCCGCGCGGGGCTTATCCCAACGGGATGCGAACCGTAAATTCGCTGCCGCGCCCTTTTCCGTCGCTCGCACCGACTACGCTGCCCCCGTGTGCGGCGACGAGCGTCCTGACAACCGCGAGTCCGATTCCCAGGCCCGCTCTGGATCGAGCTTCGGTCGGGTTTGCCTGATTGAACAGCTCGAACACGTGCGCAAGCGTGTGGGGCGCAATCCCGATCCCGGAGTCCCGGATTCGGACTACCGCTTCCCCCTCGAGCGCGTCCGCCGACAACCACACTTCACCGCCATCGGCGGTATAGCGGAACGCATTTGAAAGAAGGTTGACGAACACCCGCTCCAGACTCCAGATGTCTGCGCGCAGCCAGACAGGCACGTCAGGCATCGCGACTGTCAGGCGATGATGCTTCTGGTCCACATCCGGCTGGAGCGTCTCGACGGCATTGCCCAGCACTGTGCGGAGATCCACCCGCTCGACGTTGAGGCGCAGGCGTCCCCGCGCGATCATCGATACGTCGAGCACATCGTCGATGAGATGTCTCATTTGCCGAACCTGGCGCTCGATCAGTTCTCGCGCGCGCTGCGCGCAGGCTTCGTCGTTCGGCTTCACGAGTGCATGCACGGCGTACTGAATGGCTGCCAGCGGACTGCGAAGCTCATGCGACAACTGTGCGAGAAACTCATCCTTCCGGCGCGCGGCGAGGACCAGCTCCGCGAGCTGGGGGTCGAATCGGGCCAGAGGACCCGCGCGGTTCAGAAAGGGGGCGAGAACGCCGTTCAGGACCGTCATTCGGACCGTCGGATAGTGCAGGTGATTCACGAGCGCCTCCCCCATCAGTTAGAGATCGGCCCGAGCACACGATCCGAGGCCAGGCCGGTTCGAAGCTCGACGGAGTGTTGGCAGCCGCTGGAGCGCACTCGACTGTCGCACTCGTCACACAGCGACTGTCCGCCCCAGGTCGATGGCTTGTCTTCACGCTGCCGAAAGTCACGTGACGGCCAACCGGAACAGTTGCGGCACCAGTGCCAGATCGTTCCACTCGTCTTTCTTCGATAGCTCACGGCGCTCTCCGTCATGTCCCGCACGTTTCTCGTTGTCAAACTACCACGCGCACGCTGCACGTCAGTTCGCTACCGAACGTGAGAAGGCGGCTACGACTGTTCGCTAGCGCACACAGCCTGGACTGCGACGCCGCCGCCCCACTCCCGATGGTTCGGTTCCGCACCGAGATCCGCACTCCGGCGTCGTACGCTGACGCGTCTAACGATGGTTTTCCCCACGAGGCGCGATGAGCACCCAAATCTTACGAACTGTAGGCATGGCGTAAGTGCTCTCTTGCCCCAGAAGCGATTGAGTTGGGCAGCAAAAGTGCTGCTGGTGACCGAGGTGATTGTCTGCTTCGGCCCGGCACTACTCGTGCTTTCCCTGGCAGCGTTCCTGGTGCCTGTGCAATTCGTCGCGCTCAACAGCGACGCGATGAGCGCCGAAGGCCCGCTGCTGGTCCTGACTTCGGTGGTCGCTGGCGCCATCGGCGTCGGCACCCTGCTTTACGTTCTGACGAAGCTCCTTCGCGGCGAGTCGGTGGCGCGACCATTGCCGGTGCTGGTGCGATGGCTGTCGCGCTGGCGCAGCCCTGCCACGCGATGGGGTCGTTCGTCAGCTACGCTGGAGTGATCACACTGGTCTTGAGGGGGCGCTTTCGGGCGATGGATCGCGCTAGCCGCCCAGTAGCGTCGCTACCCGGTCGCGATCGACTTTGCTCACCGCGGGCAGCACGGCGGCGAGCGCGCCGTAATCATTGCCCTCTGCCGCCGCCGCAAGCATGCGGCCGACTCCTTCGGCGAAAGTCGCGGCTTCGCGGGCACGCGTTTCGATTATCGTATCGCGTGTCTGGAAGCTGCGGCCCGCCTCGGCCAGGCGCTCGTCGACCACCCTGCGCGCGCGGCGCACGGCGCCCTCCGCCATGAACACGCTCTCACGCGTGCTGCGCAGAGCCGCTTCGTCGTGAGTCTTCCATTCCTCCGGGCGAATCGCCGACGGGTCCGCGAGCGCCCGCACCGGGCTGAAACGCCCTGTCGGAAAACGCTGGCCTTCGCCGCGAACCGCGAGGCTGTCGCGAACCTTCGGCCAATCCGACTCCGCAACGCTGAAGTGCAGCTCGCCATCCTCGCCGATCTGCGCGCGCACGCCGCTCCCGGCGAGCGCGCGATCGAAACGGCGTGCGATCGCCGGGTCCGACAGGCCGGGCTCCACGGCCACGCTGGCGGGGCCGCGAAGACCCTGTCCGCCCACAGACAAGCTGATGATCTCCGGTTTCCCGGCGCGCAGCGTGGCGAGGTCGAGGCCGCGCACCTTGAACGTCTGCCGCGCAACCCCGTCCGCCGGGTACCTGAGCATCGGGTCGAGCGTGCCCGCGCTTTCCGGCCCGCGACGCGACCACAGATCCGCGAAGCGCCGGATCTTCGACTCCACCGAGTGCGGGCTCGATGCCTCGGCAGCGCTGCCACCCTTCGACGACAACTGCAGACGATCTCGAAGCGCAGAACGAATGCTGCCGAGCTCCGCCCCAAGACGATCCAGATAATCGGCCGATTTCTGCGCACCCGCGACGCGCGAGTTGAGTGCGGGATCGACGGCCTGGAGAGCATTTCGCAGCACGGCCGGTTTCGAGCGCGACGACCTGACGTCGGCCCGCGGAATGCGCGCAGCCGCATCGGTCGCGCCCGCAATGACACTTCGATCCGGCGGCAGACGCAGCGCTGCGCCCCGGCCGGCATCCTGCGATCTCAGGAGCATGGTGCGTCGATCTCGCCCCTCACAACACGTCGAAGAGCGAGAGCTTGCTCACAGCACCGTACGCTTTCTGAGTCGCCTGCACGGCCGTCGTGTAGCCGTTGATCTTCACTGCGGCGTCCGCATAGTCGAGCTGACCAAGCTCCAGCGCCGCCTGCTTGTTCGAGAGGCTCACGTTCGCGTGATTGGCCTCGAGCGTGGCAAGAATGTTCTGCGTGCCGCCGAGCGTCGCGATCTTGCTGCTCACGCTTTCGAGCGAGGCGTCGAGCGCGTTGATCGTCGCCTCGATCACGGCGTGCACCGTCGGGTCGTTCGAATTCACGTTCGGCACCGTAAGCGTGTCTCGCACCACGTCGAGCTGGTTGAGAATGGTCGCCATCTCGTCCAGCGAGACATTCGCGGGCTGCGTGACACCGTTACCGACGATCACGAGCTGCTTGTCTGTATTTCCGGTGTACGTGTAACGCGAGCCCACCGGGGCAGCGGGGTCATACGTGACAGTCGGCGTGTTCGTGGCCGAGCCGGAGAACTCGTAACGCCCTTCCGCATCCTGAATGTTGGCGTTGTAGAACATGCTGTCCATCAGCGGCTGGAGCGACGACGCCATGGCGTTGATGTCTGCCGACGTGTTGGAGCCGTCCGCCGCCCACACCATCAGGTCGCGCGCGCTGAGCATGTCCGCGGACATGCCATCGAGATATTCCTCGCTTCGCGTGAGACGATCCGACAGCACGCTGATGTTCTCGCGGTACTGGTCCAGCGTCGCTTCCTCGCGCGCGAGGCGCGACATACGAATCGACGCGATCGGATTCTCGGAGGGCAGCGAATACTTCTCGCCACTCGCCAGCTTCTGCAGAAGTTTCTCCAGGCGAGAGGACGCATTCTGCAGGGCCGTGTTCATCGTCGCATGATACTGAGTGCTGGAAACGCGCATCGGTTTTCCGCCCCGTCAGAGAATCTCGAGCGTGCTGTCGAACAGCTCGTTGGCCACGGCGACCACCTTCAGGTTCGCCTGATAGAGCTGCTGGTACTGAATCAGGTTCACGGCTTCCTCGTCCGAATTGACGCCGCTCGTCGCCTTCCAGCTCTCCTCGGCCTGGTTGCGCACGGTTTCGGCCGTCTCCAGCAACGCCTGATTCTGCTGTGACTTCGTGCCGAGCGTCCCGACGAGCTGAGTCGCGGCATCCGAAAGCGAAACGCTGCCGAGCGCCGGCAACGTGACCGGCTGGCTGCGCAGCCCGATGAGCAGCATCAGGTTGTCGCTGTTGCCCGGCTTCGCCGGATCGGAGGAATACGCGAGGTCGCTGGCGACCACGCCCGGGCGCACTTTCAGGATGCCAGTGACGCCGGTCGAGTCGAAGTCGAACAGGGGCTGACCGGGCGTACCGTCCGGCGCGAAGCCCGCGGCCAGCTGGTTGTTCACGTTGTCCGCGAGCTGCTGCGCCATGCCGGTGACGGACTCCATCATCGGCACGAGCACGTCGCTCTCGTACTCATCGAGCCCACCGAGCTGGCCCCCGAGGTTGCTGGTCAGCGTGAAGGATTCGTTCGCGAAATCGACTCTCAGCGTCTGCGATCCATCGGGGTTGTACGTCGCGCTCATCTTCGCGGAACGCGAGCCGAGCACGAGCGGCTGGCCCCCACGCAGGGATACGCTGCGCGAGCCGTCCGCCTGGTTGACCACCTGCACGTCCACAAGACCCGACAGCTCGTCGATCTTCATGTCGCGCGCATCGATGAGCGCGCTGGGGTTGATGCCGGTGCCGCGCGAATCCGCGATCTGCTGGTTGAGCGCCGCGATTCCCGCCGCAACGGAATTGATCTGATCCACCGTCGCGAGCCGCTGCTGGGACACGGCGGCACGCTGATTCGACATCAACTGGTTCAGGCTGTTGAAACGCTGAGCGAGCGCGTCCGCGGCGGTGATCACCTGCTGCCGCAGCGGGCTCGAAGTCGGATCCACGCTGGACGCGTTGAGCGCGCTGAAGAACGCGTCGAGGCCGGTATTGATGCCCGACTGATCGTCGCCCATCACCTGCTCGAGCTGCGTGAGATACGACTGAGCAGCGCTGCGCGCGCCAAGCTCCGATGCCGCACGCCACATCTGCATGCTCTTGTAGTCGTCGCTGAATCGCAGCAGCGAATCGACCGAAACGCCGCTGCCGGAGCTGAGCTTGCCCGAGAACATGGGCTGCACGGCGCTCAGCAGCACGCCCTGACGCGTGTAACCCGGCGTCATGACGTTGGCGATGTTCTGGCTGGTGGTGGCCAGTGCGGCCTGGGCCGCGAGGGCACCGGACAGTCCGTTATGGATGATGCTCATGGGCGCGAATCAGCGTTCCGGCTGGGGCTCTTCATTCAAAGAGGCGACCGGCGGTGCCGTTTCCTTTAAGGGCGGCAGCAGCTGCCGGAGCAGGATGTCTGCGATCCCAAACGCGTGCTGGTGGGCTATGGAGTCGGCCACCAGCGTATCGGCGACCTCCAGCATGTCCTCATTGGCGCGGGAGGCGAAGTTGCCTTCGTCCGCGCCCATTTCGCGCGCGGTCCGGCGCATCTGCTTGAACACCTGCGCGATGAAGTGCGCTTCGAACTTTTCGGCGGCCTCCCGCGCTTTCGCCCGGTACTCGGGCGTAATGCCATCCGAGGCAGGCGCGCTGGCGGGCGATGTGCGGGGGAGCTCGATCATCGCAACACCTCAGATTACCACCAGCTCGCCGTCGATCGCGCCGGCCTGGTCGAGCGCCTGCAGGATCGCCATCAGGTCATCCGGCGTCGCGCCGGTGCTGTTCACGGTATCGATGATCGACTGCAGGCTCACACCGGCGGGCCACATGAACATGTGGGCCGCGTCCTGCTGCACGTCCACAGTCGACTGCGGCACCACTTTGGTTTCGCCACCGCGACTGAACGGCGCGGGCTGGCTGACGACCGGCGTTTCGGTAATGACCACCTTGAGCGCACCGTGTGAAATCGCGGCGGGACGCACCCGCACTCCCTCCGCAATCACGACGGTGCCGGTGCGAGAGTTGAACACCACCCTTGGCGGCATCTCGCCGACGTCCACCGTGAGCGCCTCCAGGCCCGCGACGAACGCCACGCGCTGGGTCGGATCCATGGGCGCAACGACCTCCACGCTGGTGGCGTTGCGAGTGGTCGCGATGTTTCCGTAGCGCGCGTTGATCGCCTGCACGATGTTCGTGGCAGTCTGGAAGCTCGGCATTTTCAGGCTCAGGAGCACCGTCTGGCGCGTATCGAAATCGGACTCGATCTCGCGCTCGACCGTGGCGCCGTTCGGAATCCGCCCGGAGGTCGGTGAGTTCACCGTGACGCTGGAGCCGCTCGCGCCCCCGGCCGCCACGCCGCCGACCACGAGGTTGCCCTGGCTCAGCGCATAAATCTCGCCATCGGCCGCACGCAGCGGCGTGAGGAGCAACAGCCCGCCGCGCAGGCTCTTGGCATCGCCCATCGAAGAGACCGTGACGTCGATGGTCTGGCCTTTTCGATAGCCGGACGGCAGCGTCGCGCTCACCATCACGGTCGCAACGTTGCGCAGCCTCGGATCCGTGCGCTCGGGCAGCTTCACGCCGAACTGCTTGAGCATGTTGGCGACCGTCTGGCCAGCGAACTTCACCTGCGTGCCGTCACCGGTACCCTGCAAACCGACCACGACTCCGTAGCCGATGAGCTGATTGTCACGCACGCCTTCGACACTGACGAGCGAACGCAGCGGTTTCGGTGGCGCCCTGGTAGCCGAGGCGGCCGGGGTCCCCGCCGCGGAGGCGACCGTCGAAAGCGCCAGGAGAACGGCTGTAACCAGCGTACGCATCAGAAAGGCATCCAATTGCTGGCGAAAAACCTCGCGAGCCAGCCCGGCTTGTTGGTGTCGGCGAGCGCACCGCGCCCCGAGTACGTGATCTCAGCGTTGGCGATACGCTGAGACGACACACGGTTGTCGGTGTCGATATCCGCGGAGCGCACGTAACCCACCACGCGAATGAACTCCTCACCCTGATTGAGGCGCAGGCTCTTCTCACCCGACACGAGCAGCAGCCCGTTCGGCATCACGTTCTGCACGATCACGGTGATCGAGCCCTGCAGCTCGTTCTGCTGCGTGCTCTGCGACTTGCCGGTGAAGTCCCGTTGGGCGCTGACGCCAACGTCTGATTTCACCGTCTTGCCCGCAATGCCGACGGGCGCGATGTTGACGTTGTTCTGCTTGCCGTAGCTGGTGTCGGCGCTCTTGCTGGCCTGGGTGGTCTCCTGAAGCACGACGGTGAGCGCATCGCCCGGGCGAAACGCGCGATTGTCCGAGACGAGCACCCACGGCATCTCCGGCGAGAAAACACCGCCCGCCTGCCCTTTCGGCATCGGCGCGATCGCCGGCATTGGCGGCGGGGGCGGAGGATCGCTGCGGAACTTCGGCATGATCGAGCACCCGCACAGCATGAGGACGCTCGCGCCGACGGCGAGGAAACGTATCACCGCGACGCCTGCGCCAGGAGCTGCATCATGTTGTCCGCGGCGGAAAGCACCTTGGTGCTCATCTCGTACGTGCGCTGGGCGGCAATCATGTCCACCATTTCTTCCACGACCTGCACGTTCGAGCCTTCCAGCGCGCCCTGACGGATCTTGCCGAGGCCGTCATCGCCAGGCGTGCCCTCGTTCGGAACGCCGCTCGCCGTCGTCTCCTGATAGAGACCGTCGCCGAGCGCCGTGAGTCCGGCCGGGTTCACGAAGTTAACGAGCGTGAGCTGCCCGACCTGCTGCGGATCCGCATTCCCAGGCACGTTCGCGCTGACCGTGCCGTTCTCACTGACCGTCACCGACGTGGCATTCACGGGAACCGTGATTTCCGGGACGATGGGCAGACCGCTCGCCTTCACGAGCCGGCCCTCCGCATTCACTGAGAGCTGGCCGGCACGCGTGTAGGCGATGGAGCCATCCGGCAGCTCGACCTGCAGAAAGCCCTGGCCTTCGATCGCGAGGTCCCACTGCTGGCCGGTGGTCTGAAGGCTGCCGTTGGTGAACACCTTCTGCGTGCCCACGAGGCGCGTGCCGTTACCCAGCTGCACGCCGGTCGGCGAAGTGGCGCCGTCCGCGGTCTGCGCGCCGGGCTGGCGTTCCACCTGATAGAAAAGATCTTCGAACACCGCACGATCGCGCTTGAAGCCGACCGTGTTGGCGTTCGCCAGGTTGTTTGCAATCGCCTGCAGCTTCGCATCCTGTGCCTGCAGGCCCGTCTTGCCGATCCACATTGCCGGGTTCATGTTCGTTTCACTCCTGCGCTCAGTCGCGGACCATGCGGTTGCCGGCGTCGGCCATCGCATCGGCGGCCCGATAGAGCTTCATCTGCACTTCGAAATCGCGGTTCAGGTTCATCGTGGCGACCATCTCTTCGATGGCGGACACGTTGCTGCCTTCCAGGTGGCCGCTGCGTACCGTGACCGTGTCGTCGGCGGGCAGCGGCTCGCCGGAACGCGCCACGATCAGTCCCGCCGTGTTCTTGGTCACTGCATCGGCATCAGGCCGCACTCGCTTGAGCTGATCGACGACCTGCATTTCGGTCTGGCCCGGCGGCTGGATCGAAATGGTGCCGTCGTCCGAGATCTCGAGCTTCGAGTACTGCGGCAACACGATCGGGCCTGCGTCGCCCAGCACCGGGTGGCCGTTCACGGTGAGTGTGCCGTCCTGATCGACGACGAAGCTGCCGGCGCGGGTGTAGGCCTCGCCACCCTGCC
>Ga0182742_1003754_pt1 | contig 14472 bp, 13 predicted proteins | sample eDN5th37CBELigMG_FD_128880 | JGI IMG/M metagenome (GOLD analysis project Ga0182742, IMG submission 128880) | Enriched Miracle-Growth compost microbial communities from Emeryville, California, USA - eDNA 5th pass 37_C BE-Lig MG (version 2)... ... | reverse complement strand
CGTCACCACCGAGGCCATGGTGGCCGATGCTCCCAAGCGCGAGAGCGCTGCTCCGGCCATGCCGGGCGGCGGCATGGGCGGCATGGGCGGCATGGACTTCTAAGTCCTCGCGCCGAACGGCACTGACTTAACGGAAGCCCCGGAGGAAACTCCGGGGCTTTTTTCATGGAAGGTCCGGGGCGCCAGTGTCATGGAACGGGCCGGGTGGCGGATCCGGCTTCTGCTCCTCCGTGTGCGCGGGCGCACATTGAATTGATATGTTAAAACATATATAAGGAGAAACAATTCCTCAAGAGAGACCTCCATGGCCGTGTATGTGATCGATCGATCCAATCCTCTGCCGCCTGTTTTCGGCGACTTCGAGCATGCTCTCGTTCTTCAGGAGGGCGATACCATGCTCCTGGAAGAAGGTGCTACGATTGCAGCCCACGGTTTTGCCGGGAGCGGAATTTGGGGAGGGGTCAATACGATCCTCACCATTCATGGCCGTGTTTCGAGCCAGAGCCATATTGGGATATTCACACACGGTGTGATCAACATTGGCCAGAACGGTTCTGTCAGTGGAAGATATGCGGGGATTTATCTTCCCAGCGACCGGAACGGCAATTCTAATATCCTTATGAATGCAGGGTCTATTTTCGCGACGTCGGATGGTGAGAGCTATGGGGTCTCCCTGGACCTGTCCAGTTCCGCAGCATCGGTGATCAATACCGGTTCGATCATCGGCCGTGTCGGGATCTATGCCCATGCGGCTGGTACCACTATGCAGGGCCTCAGCGTGACCAATACGGGTCTCATCAAGGGGACTGGCGTAGGAGGTACCGGAGGGACCGCTATCATAGGAGCGGATCTGTCAGCGAACACGATCATCAATCGTGGTGAAATCGGTGGCGCCATCATACTCGGTATGGGCAACGACTTGTATGATGGGCGTGGAGGAACAGTAACAGGTTCCATCTGGCTGTCCGCAGGGAATGACACAGTTTATGGTGGCAGCCACGAAGAGCACTTCCTTTTCGGATCCGGGACAAAGTTGATCGACGGCGGCGACGGAATCGATACGCTCGATCTCCATTTCGTCTACGACCCCGTCATGCTGGATCTCAGAAACACGGGCTTGCAGCAGATCAGCATTGGAAGCAGCGGCGCCTTCCGAAACATCGAGGCGGTCGTCGGAAGTGAATGGGGAGACAACATCTCCGGAAACGATGTCGCAAACACACTGACCGGCGGCTGGGGGAACGATACGCTCTCCGGCTACGGTGGTGACGATCTCCTGAAGGGCGGACAGGAAAACGATAGTCTTTTTGGCGGAGATGGCGTCGATGTTGCCGTCTTCTCCGGCGCCTTTTCTGATTATACCATCGAGTCTCTCTTGGGTGGACGGTTCAGGATTGTCGATAACCGTAGCGGCGAGAACGACGGCACCGACACGTTGACGGGAATCGAATACCTCCAGTTCGCCGACCGCACCATCGCGCTCCCCGGGTCGACGAATTCCGCCCCGACCTCGGTCTCGCTCAGCGCCACCAGCGTCGGCGGCAATGCGCCGGCGGGCACCGTGGTCGGCACCTTGAGCGGGATCGATCCGGACGGCGATCTGCTCGGCTTCCATCTCGTCAGCAACCCGGGCAATCATTTCCGCATCCATGGCAACCAGCTCCTGGTCGACAATGCGCTTGCCGGGGAGAGCAGGGTCGAGATCGTGGTGCGCGCCAGCGATCCGCACGGCGCTTCCATCGACAGGACCTTCGCCATCGACGTGACCACCGGCCGTGTGAGCGCCGCCATGAGCGCGCGCACCTTGAAGGGCGGCAAGAAGGCGGATGTCCTGAAGGGTGGGGCAGGGGACGACTACCTCAACGGCGGCCTCGGCTCCGACAAGCTGACCGGTGGAGCGGGCAAGGACACCTTCGCCTTCAGCACCAAGCTGAGCCCTGCGAACGTGGACCGGATCTGCGACTTCAAGCATGCCGACGACACGATCAGGCTGTTGAAGAGCATCTTCGGCAAGCTCGCGAAGGGCGTCCTGTCCAAGGATGCATTCTGGGTCGGGGAGAAGGCCCACGACAGGAGCGACCGCATCATCTTCGACAAGAAGACGGGCGCCCTCTCTTACGATGCGGACGGATCGGGGACGAAATACGCGGCGATCAAGTTCGCGCAGCTGAAGGCGGGCACGCTCCTGAAGGCGGACGACTTCTTCATTGTGTGAGAGCTGGACGCCTCGTCCCGGGGCGGCATTCGGAAGGCTCCGGAGGGTTCCGGGGCCTTTTGTCGTTGAAAGAGGGCGTCGTTCCCGAAAGACCCGAAACCTTCCACGAACGATCTGGACCAATGGGCGTTCATGAGAGAAGACGGCCAAGTTCCGGCGGCCGACGAGGGATCACCCGTGAGATCATGTTCCTCAGCTCACCTCAGCCTGTGGCGTGGCATCCAGGCGAGCCTTGCCCTCCTCATCGCCGCCGTGGCCCTGCCCATGGGATCCCCCTTCGCCGTGGCACAATCATCCTCGGCGGCCCATGCGAGTTCCACGTCGATCCGCACGCCGGATTTCGACGAGAGCCTCCGCTGGTACCAGGACAAGCTCGGCTTCCGGCTGATCAGCGCGACGAACTTCGTGCAGGGGAGGACCGCCGTTCTGGAGCGAAGCGGATTCCTGCTGGAGATCGCGGAGGTCGATCACATCCTTCCGGAGACCGAGGGCGCGAAGGGCGGCGGCGTCGAGATCACGCGAACGCCCGTCATCAGCCTTCTCGTGCCCGATGTGGACGAAGAGATCGCACATCTGCGCGAGGAGGGCGTGGAGGTGCTGCAGGATCCGCAGGATGAACTCGACGGGCGCTATCGCACGGCCCAGATCCGCGATAACGGCCGCCACCGGATCGAGCTGCGCGAGCCGACCGACGAGAGCGGCGGCTTCAATCCCATGGGACGGTGAACGAAAAGCCGCCCGCCCGTGGAATAAAACCCGACCTGGCGTGTCTTAAGGGGCGTGGTCAGCACGACCCTCAGGAGGACACCCATGAAGCCGATTTTCTACCCAGCCCTTCTCGCCGGCGTTCTTGTCGCGGCCGGCGCCTTCGCTCAGGCCGCCGCTCCCGCAAAGGTGGCGGAGACGAGCAAGGGGAAAGCTCTCGTCGACGCCAAGGGCATGACTCTCTACACCTTCGACCGCGATGCCGCCGGCAAGTCCAACTGCAACGGCCAATGCGCCCAGAACTGGCCGCCGCTCATGGCCGCTTCCGGCGCGGCCGCCTCCGGCGACTGGAGCGTGGTGACGCGGGACGACGGCGCCAAGCAATGGGCCTACAAGGGCAAGCCGCTCTATCTGTGGGTGAAGGACACCAAGCCCGGCGAGGTGACCGGCGACGGGGTCAACAACGTCTGGCATATCGCGACCCCATAGGCCTTCGGGCGGACCTTGCCGAACAGGCCTTGTCAGGGCGGGCGCGCTCGCCTTTGATGAGGCGGCACGTTTGAAAGTTTGATCGTGGACGAGATCGCCTCCCTCCTCGAACCGCAGATTCCAGGCTTGCGCCGTTATGCCTGGGCTCTTCTGCGCGACGACGAGGCGGCCGACGATCTCGTCCAGGACACGCTGGAGCGGGCGCTCCGCCATTGGGGCCAGCGCCGCGACGGCGACCTGAAGGCGTGGCTCTTCGCGATCCAGCGCAACCTCTTTCTGAACGCCGTGCGGCAGCGCAAGGCGCGGGGCGTTCATGTGGGGGTCGAGATGCTGGAGGAGGCGTCCGCGGATGCCGCCGATGCCCATGCCGCCGATGCCCATGTGGGCCTGCGCGACATCCTGGCGGGGCTCGATGCCCTGCCGGAGGAGCAGCGCTCGGTGCTGCTCCTGGTCGGCGTCGAGGACCTGACCTACGAGCAGGTCGCGCAGGTTCTGGACATTCCCATCGGCACGGTGATGTCGCGTCTCAGCCGGGCGCGTGGGAAGTTGAGGGAATTCATGGAATACGGGCGCAATGCCGTTTTGAGGAGAGTGAAGTGACGGGCGAGCGACCCATCGGCGAGGACGATCTGCAGGCTTTCGTCGATGGAAGGCTCGAATCCTCACGGCTCGAGATCGTCAAAGCCTATCTCGCGTCCAATCCGTCGAGGGCAGAGCAGGTGGAGCGCGAAGTCGAGCAGCGCGAGGCCCTGCGCGCGCGACTGGCCTTCAAGGCCCAGGAGCCGATTCCCGCGCGGCTGCGCATCGCCCATCTCGTCGCCTCGCGGCGGCGGCCGGCATTCTCCCGCTTCCAGAGAGCGGCCGCGGCGGTGGCCTTGCTGGCCCTCGGCGGAATGCTCGGTGCCGCCGGTGGCGCATGGTGGGAAAGGACCTCTTCGACGCAACGGAGCACTCAGGGGAACGTCGCGGACAACGCGATCGCCGCTTATCGCCTCTACGTGGGCGAGCGCCTGCACCCTGTCGAGGTGCCGGGCGACCAGGAGGCGCATCTCGTGCAGTGGCTGTCCCGCCGCGTCGGGAAGCCCCTCAAGGCTCCCGACCTGAACGCGCAGGGCTACCGCCTCATCGGCGGAAGGCTGCTGCCATCAGGGAGCGAAGCGGCTGCATTGTTCATGTATGAGAGCAAGGACGGCAGCCGCCTGACGCTCTACGCGCGCTCAGGCCCGCAGGAGCGGGAGACCGCCTTCCGCTTCGAGACGGAGGGCGAGGTTTCGGCGTTCTCCTGGATCGACGGAGGCCTGTCCTATGTGGTCTCGGCCAAGGCCGACCGCGCGCAGCTCCTGCCGATCGCGGAGGCGATCTATCATCAGTTCCAGACGGAAGGCGGTCCCGCAAAGGACCGCCTGTAGAGGATCGTTCCCAATCAGCCGAAGACGGCGGGGTCCGGACCGACGCGCCCGCCCTTGTCATCCATCGCCTCGATGATGCGCATGTCGTCCGCATCCAATGTGAAGTCGAACACGTCGATATTCTGGCGAATGCGCGACGGCGTGACGGATTTCGGAATGACGATGAAGCCGTTGTCGAGGTGCCAGCGCAGAATCACCTGGGCGGGTGTCTTGCCGTATTTGCGCCCGATGGCGGCGAGCTTCTCGTCGGCCACGAGGCTGCCCTGACCGAGGGGACCCCAGCATTCCGTGGCGATGTTGTGCCGCGCGTGGACGGCGCGCAGCTCTTTCTGCTGGAAGCGCGGATGCAGCTCGATCTGATTGAGGACGGGAGCGACGCCGGTTTCGTCGATGAGCCGCTGCAGGTGCTGTTCCCGGAAATTCGAGACGCCGATGGATTTCACGCGGCCCTCCTCCTTCAGCCGGATCAGGGCGCGCCAGGCATCGAGAAAGCCGTCTCCGTCGGTTCCGGGCCAATGGATGAGGTAGAGGTCCACGAAATCGAGCCCCAACCGCTTCACGCTCTCGTCGAACGCGGTGAGCGCCCCGTCGTAGCTGCGCCTGTCGTTCCACAGCTTCGTGGTGATGAAGAGATCGTCCCGCGGCACATCGGAACCGGCAATCGCCTGTCCGACGCCCGCCTCGTTCTCGTAGATCGCCGCCGTGTCGATGGAGCGGTAGCCCGCCTTGAGGGCCTCTGCCACGCAGGCGACGGCCTCCTCGTTCGACACACGCCAGACTCCATAGCCGAGCTGAGGCATCGTGTTTCCATCGTTCAGGCGAAGGGATGGGGTGGTCGGCATCGAATGCTCCTGGAGAGGAAAGGGGAGGTACAGAGCTAGGGCTTCCGGCCGGATCGGCAAACCGCGGCATGGCCCGACAAGGAACTCATGCCGCGAGGCCGGCGTTCCGCAGCGAAGCGCCGACGAGATCTAAGAATGGGAGTGCTCCTTGTCCATCCCCGACGCAAGAACCGGCACGCCCGACCCGACCCTCGACGAAACGGAGTTTCGCCGCCGCTTCCTGCAACCGTTTCAGGATTCCGCCTTCGAGCCCCTGGCCCGGGAATTGCAGCGCATCGCCGATGCCGCCTGGGATGCCTACAGCCACCATCGCAAAAGCCCGAAGACCCGCAAGGCGGGACCGGGCTTCGCCGACCCCGATTACGATCTCGCGGTCGATTGGATCGCCGCCAAGGAGGCGATCGATCTCGCCCGGAAGCGGCATGACGACCCCGATGGCCCGGCGCGGTTTCTGCTGATCTCGTCGGCGGCGCGCAGCGAGCATACCTGTCCCGGCGAGATGTCGAAGACCTACCGGCTCGTGGAGATCGCCCGTCAGGTCATCGCGAGCGCGCCGGACGTGGAGGTCGAGATCCTCGATCTCAGCCGCCTGGCATCCGAGTACGGCCGTCACATCCATCCCTGCAAGACCTGCTTCTCGACGGCGGCCGCCCTCTGCCACTGGCCGTGTTCCTGCTATCCCAATTACTCCCTCGGGCAGACCCAGGACTGGATGAACGACATCTACCCGAAATGGGTCGAGGCGCATGGGGTGATGATCGTCACGCCCGTGAACTGGTATCAGGTCTCATCGCCCCTGAAGCTGATGATGGACCGCCTCGTCTGCGCCGACGGCGGCAATCCGGACCCCACTTCGACCCACGGCAAGACGGTGAAGGAGGCCAAGGAGCGGGAGCTGAAGGGATGGGATTATCCCAAGCACCTGTCGGGCCGCCTGTTCTCGGTCGTCGTGCATGGAGACGCGGAGGGAGCGGAGGGCGTCCGCCGCAGCCTGTCGGATTGGCTGCGCGCCATGGACCTCGCGCCCGCGGGCAACCTGGCCGAGCTCGACCGCTATATCGGCTATTGGAAGCCCTACGCCACCAGCCACGAGGAGCTGGACCGGGATCTCGACGTGCAGGCCGAAATGCGCAATGCCGCGTGGACGCTGCTGAACGCCGTGCTGTCGAAGCGGGCAGGGCACTGGGCCGAAGCAGGCGAGCGCCTGCAGGAGCCGCGCCAGAAATAGGCGAGGGCGGGCCATGAGGCGCATCGTGCGGAAAAGGGTTTTCCTCCTCCGCACGACGCCAGGGACGGCATGAAGCCGTCGCGCTTCCTATTTCGGCGCGGACTTCACCTCCGCGTCCCACTTCTTGAGGAGGCGCGTGCGCTCGGCCACGGAGCCGTATTTGACGGTGTCGTAGTTGATCAGCTTCATCTCGGAGAGCTTGGGGGCCTTCTCGGAGATGGGCGCGTTCTTGTTGGACGGGATCGAGTAGATCTTCTGGTCCGCGCCCACGAGCTTCTGCGCCTCGGCCGAGAGCGCCCAGTCCACGAACTTCTTCGCGGCTTCCGGGTTCTTGCCGTTGACGATGGAGACCGAGCCCGTCTCGTAGCCCGTGCCCTCGCAGGGGGCGATCGTCTTCACCGGAGCCCCGTCGACGATCATGGTCACCATGTCGTGCATGAAGGCGATGCCGATGGCGGTTTCACCCAGGGCCACGGCCTTGACGGGCGCGGCGCCCGACTTGGTGTATTGATTGATGTTCTTGTGCAGGGCCTTCATGTAGTCGAAGGCCTTGTCCTCTCCCATCAGCTGAACGAGCGAAGCCAGGAAGACGTAAGCGGTGCCCGAGGAGTTCGGGTCCGACACCTGCACCTCGTCCTTGTACTTGGGGTCGAGCAGGTCGGCCCAGCATTTCGGCTCCGGCAGGCCGCGGCTCTTGAGGATCTCCGTGTTGTAGCCGATGCCGAGGGCGCCCAGATAGGTGGCGGAGGCGCGCTGGCCCGATTGCTCCGTGAAGCGCTGCGCCCAGTCGTAGAGCTCCGGCAGCATGGGCGATTTGTACGCCACGGTGAGGCCTTCCTCCGCCGCCTGAATGTGGGAATCGCCCGGGCCGCCCCACCAGACGTCGGCGCGCGGGTTCGATGCCTCGGCGCGGATCTGGGCCAGGGTCTCGCCCGTGCTCTTGCGCACCATCGTGACCTTGATCCCCGACGCCTTCTCGAAGGCGGCCACGCCGACGCGGCACTGCTCCTCCAGGATCGAGCAATAGATCGTGAGCTGCTCCTGGGCCTGGGCCGCGAAGGGCGCGGCGCAGACCGAGGTGGCGAGTGCCAGAGCGGCAAGTGAAAGGCGCATGGGCTTCCTCCTGAAATGCCGGACATGATCCGCCCGGCTTATCCGTTCTTGAAAGGGACAGACGCATCAGGATCTTAGCCGGCTTCCTTGTCAAGGTGTCGCGGCCGTGCGGCTGTTCACAGCCGGGCTCTTCGAGAAGGCGGACAGCAAAAGGCCGGGCATTGCCCGGCCTCGTGGTCGATCGTGGTGCGGTACTTACCAGCTCGTGAGAACGGCGCCCTTGAAGGTCTCGTCCACGAACTTCTTCACCTCGGGGGAGTGATAGGATTCGACGAGCGCCTTGACCCACGGCTTGTCCTTGTCCTCCGAGCGTACCGCGATGATGTTGACATAGGGGCCCTTCGGGTTCTCGCGGGTGAGGGCGTCCTTGACCGGGTCGAGGCCGGCCTGCGTCGCGTAGTTGGTGTTGATGACGGCCGCGTCGACGTCGTCGAGCACGCGCGGAGCCTGGGCCGCGTCGATTTCCGTGAACTTCAGGTTCTTGGTGTTGGCCGTGATGTCGAGGATGGTCGGCTTGAAGCCGACGCCGTCCTTCAGCGCGATCAGGCCCTTGTCCTGCAGCAGCAGCAGCGCGCGGCCGCCATTGGTCGGATCGTTCGGGATCGCGATGCGCGCTCCGTCCGGCAGCGCGTCGAAGGCCTTGTGCTTCTTCGAGTAGATGCCGATCGGGAAGTTCACGGTCTGGGCGACCGTCTCGATCTTGTAGCCGCGGCTTTCCTTCTGGTTGTCGAGATACGGCTGGTGCTGGAAGGAATTGGCCTCGAGCTCGCCCGAGGCGAGGGCCTCGTTGGGCACCACGTAGTCGGAGAACTCGATGATCTTGATGTCGAGGCCCTTCTTGGCCGCGATGGGCTTCACCGCCTCGAGGATCTGCGCGTGCGGGCCGGGCGTGACGCCGATGCGGACAAGCTGCGTCTGCGCGGCGGCGGGCAGGGCGGCGAGGGACAGAAGGGCGACGAGGCTGAAGGTCTTCAGGGACATATGGGGACTCCTTGTTCGAGATCCTGAATATCTAGCCGGATCGAGCGATGCATCCTGCAAAAAAGCAAAAATGCCGGGCGCGAAGCCCGGCATTCTCGGAGAAAGAGGCGAAAGGCGCCTTACCAGGCGATGAGGACCGAGCCTTTGAACTTCTCTTCCACGAAAGCCTTCACTTCCGGCGAATAATAGGATTCGAGGAGCGCCTTCACCCAGGGCTTGTCCTTGTCCTCGGAACGCACGGCGATGAGGTTCACGTAAGGGCCTTTCGGATTCTCGCGGGCGATCGGGTCCTTCACCGGATCGAGGCCGCCTGCGGTCGCATAATTGGTGTTGATGATGCCCGCATCCACGTCGTCGAGCACGCGCGGTCCCTGGGCCGCTTCGATTTCGACGAACTTGATCTTCTTCGGGTTCTCGGTGATGTCGATCGGGGTGGGCTTGAAGCCGACGCCGTCCTTCAGCTTGATCAGGCCCTTGTCCTGCAGCAGCAGCAGCGCGCGGCCGCCATTGGTCGGGTCGTTCGGGATCGAGATGGTCGCGCCGTTCGGCAGGGCGTCGAGGCTCTTGTGCTTCTTCGAGTAGATGCCGATCGGGAAGTTCACGGTCAGGCCCACGCTCTCGATCTTGAAGCCGCGATCGGCCACCTGGTTGTCGAGATAGGGCTGGTTCTGGAACGAGTTCGCCTCGATGTCCCCGGCCGCGAGCGCGGCGTTCGGCACCACGTAGTCGGAGAACTCGATGATCTTCAGGTCGAGGCCCTTCTTGGCCGCGATGGGCTTCACCGCCTCGAGGATCTGCGCGTGCGGGCCGGGCGTGGCGCCGATGCGGACCACCTGCGTCTGCGCGGCCGCCGGCAGGACGGCGAGGGAGAGAAGGGCAGTGAGGGCCAGTGTCTTCAGGGACATGCGGTTACTCCTGGTGCGAGGTCCTGACAGAGAGGGAGGATCAGCCGTGGCGGATGCGCTTGTTGAGGTGGCGGGCGAGGCGGTCGCCGATGCTCTGCACGGCCTGCACGAGCACGATGAGCACCACGACGACGGCGAGCATCATTTCGGGCATGAAGCGCTGGTATCCGTAGCGGATGCCGAGATCGCCGAGGCCGCCGCCGCCCACCGCGCCCACCATGGCCGAGAAGCCCAGCAGGGACACGATGGCGAGCGTCAGGCCGAGCACGATGCCGGGCAGGGCCTCGGGGATCAGGACCTTGAGCACGATCTGCAGCGGGCTCGCCCCGAAGGCGCGGGCGGCTTCCACGAGGCCCTGGTCGACCTCCCGGATGGCGCCTTCGATGAGGCGCGCGATGAAGGGGGTCGCGGCGATCGTCAGCGGCACGATGGCCGCGTTGGTGCCGATGGAGGTGCCGGCGATCAGGCGGGTCAGGGGGATGATCGCCACCACCAGGATGATGAAGGGGGTCGAGCGCGTGGCGTTGACGATCACGCCGAGCACCCGGTTCACCCAGGGTGCCGCGAAGAGCTCCCCCTTGCCGCTGGTGGCGAGATACACGCCGAGCGGCAGGCCGAAGAGCGTGGCGATCAGCGCCGAGACGGCGACCATGTAGAGCGTTTCGCCGGTGGAATTGGCGATCAGGCGGATCATCTCAGGCGACATGGCCGAGCACCTCCGTGTCGAGACCGTGCTGTTTCAGGAATTCGAGGGTCTTGTGCGAAGCGGCCGCAGGAACGCCCACCACGAGGGTGCCGAAGGGCCGGCCGGCGATCTCGTCCACCGCGCCGGACAGGATATTGGCCTCGATGCCCTGTTCGCGCGCGAGCTTGGCGAGGACCGGGTCCGTCGCGTGCGGGCCCCGGAAGCCGATGCGGATGACCGTCTGGCTGTTCGGCGTGGCCTCCGTCCGCAGGCGCTTCTGCACATAGGGGGGCAGCACGCGCCCGGCCTCGTCGCCCAGGAAGGAGCGCGTCACCTCGTGCTGCGGGCGGGTGAACACCTCGAACACGTCGCCCTGCTCGACGATGCGCCCGCCCTCGATCACCGCGACCTCGCGGGCGATGCTGCGGATCACCGCCATCTCGTGGGTGATGAGCAGGATGGTGAGGCCCAGCTCGTCGTTGATGCGCGAGAGCAGGTCGAGAATGGAGCGGGTGGTCTCCGGATCGAGCGCGGAGGTCGCCTCGTCCGAGAGCAGCACCTTGGGCTTCGTGGCGAGCGCGCGGGCGATGCCGACGCGCTGCTTCTGTCCGCCGGACAGTTCGGAGGGATAGCGGTTGCGCTTGTCCGACAGGCCGACGAGGGAGAGCAGCTCCTCCACCCGCGTCCTGATCTCGGCCTTGGCGTAGCCCGCGACCTCGAGCGGCAGGGCGATGTTGTCCGCCGCCGTGCGGGAGGACAGCAGGTTGAAGTGCTGGAAGATCATGCCGATGGAGCGGCGGGCGTGGCGCAGGGCGGATTCGGGCAGCGCCGCGATGTTGGCGCCGTCCACGATCACCTTGCCGGAGGTGGGCTTCTCAAGGCCGTTCACGAGGCGTATGAGGGTCGACTTGCCGGCGCCCGAACGGCCGATCACGCCCAGGATCGAGCCCTGCGGGACGGCAAGGTCGATCTCGCGCAGGGCCGTGACGGGCTGGCCATCCCGCCCAGGGAAGGTCTTCGAGATCTTCTCCAGGCGCACGATGGGTTCCGCCGGAACCAGGCGCTGCGCCGGCGGGTCGCCGAGATATCCGAGAGGGGCGTTCATAGGGTCGCCTTTTAGGTCGTCTCATGGGTCGGTATGACAGATGATGGCAATCGTTCTCTAAGTCAACTGATTTGTTCGATAAAAAGGATCTTCTGTTCCGAAGAACGTCCTTGGCCGCCGCCCGGCCCCCTGCTTATCTCTGTCGCGACATCACAAACCGGGGATCGCCGCCATCGTGCGGACATTTCTCCTTTCTTTCGCCATGAGTGCAGTTGATCGGGCTGCGCTATGTTCCTATGGAGCCAAAGAGCGGTTCCCCGTCAGGAGAAAAGAATGATTAAGGCGAGCATCGCGCTGGCACTCATCGGTTTGGCGGTCCTGGGGGGCTCCCTCACGGGGGTGGTCGGGGTTCCGTTCTATCTGCCGCTCTCGACCCTGGTCCTGGCCGGAATCGTGATGATCGGCCGGGAGATCCCGATCTTCCTGCGCATTTTCCTGGTGATGCTCTCCGCAACCCATGTGGTCCTGGTCCTGCTGGTCCTCGGCGCGGCGCTCGGGGCGATCACGGGGGATTACACGGGCTATGTCCCGCCGCCTTCCGCGGCTCTCGGCGCGACGGGCTTCGGCATCCTCATCTATGGGTTGTCCTTCGTGCCGGTGGTCCGCACGATCTGCCGCATCACCGACCGCTATCTCGGGTCGCAGGCCGACAGCGTCATCCGCATCCCCTTCATCGGACTCGTGCGGGCGCGCGAGGGGAGGATCGGCATCTGGATGATCGCGATCCTGATCGCGATCAATCTCGCCCAGGTCGCGCTCAACGTCCGCCTGAGCTTCTTCTCGCGCGACATGTTCAATGCGCTCGAGGCCAAGGACGCCGCCGCCTTCTGGTACCAGCTCTTCGTCATCTTCACGCCCCTGGCGGCCGTCTTCGTCGTCATGGCATTGACGGAGGTTCTGCTGCAGAACGTGCTCACCATCCGCTGGCGCGCGTTTCTCAACACCTATTACGTAAGGGAATGGCTCGGCGAGGGCGTGCATTACCGGATGCAGCTCATCGGCCGCGGGGCGGACAACCCGGACCAGCGCATCTCGGAAGACCTGCGCAAATTCGTGGAGAGCACCTATTCGCTGTCCGTGGGCCTCATGAACCAGGCCGCGACGCTCGTGTCCTTCGTGGCGATCCTCTGGACCATTTCGGCGGGCTTCACGTTCCCCGGAACGAATGTCGAGGTCCCGGGCCTGCTGGTCTGGGTCTGCGCCGGCTATGCCATTCTCGGCACCTGGGTCACCCACCTCATCGGCCGTCCCCTGATCGGCCTCAACTTCGAGCAGGAGCGGGTGGAGGCGAACTACCGCTTCTCGCTCGCGCGCCTGCGCGAATATACGGAGCAGGTGGCGCTTCTCTCGGGCGAAGCGGCCGAGCGGGAAGGCCTGGCCAGGCGCTTCGGCCAGATCGTCGACAACTACATGCGGATCGTGGTCCGCCTCATCAAGCTCAACACCTTCACGGCCGCGTATTTCCAGGCCAACGTGGTGGTGCCCTACATCCTGACCGCGCCCTATTACTTCGTCGGCAAGATCTCGCTCGGCCAGATGCAGCAGGTGGTGGGCGCGTTCTCGCGGGTGGAATCCGCCCTGACCTACTTCATCCAGATCTACACCACCCTGGCCGATTACAAGGCGGTGCTCGACCGTCTCACCACCTTCGAGGGCTCCATCGCCTCGGCGCAGCGCGTCGGCGGCGAGAGCAAGCTCGCGATCACCCCGGAGGTGAGCCGCGAGCTGCGCCTGAAGGACCTCAATGTGGGCCTGCCCGACGGCCGGATCCTCATGCAGGCCGATGGCCTGGCCTTCCGTCCGGGCGAGCGGACGCTGATGACGGGACCGTCCGGTTCCGGCAAGTCGACCCTGTTCCGCGCCATCGCGGGCATCTGGCCCTTCGGCGAGGGCGAGGTGCTGGTGCCCCAGGGCCAGAGCATGATGCTCCTGCCGCAGCGGCCCTATATCCCCATCGGCACCCTGCGCGAGGCGGTGACCTATCCGGCCCATGGGGATGCCTATAGCGACACGGAAATCGCGGATGCCCTGCGCGCCGCGAAGCTCCCGCAGATCGCCGACAGGCTCGACGAGGAGCGCGCCTGGAGCCAGACCCTGTCGCTCGGCGAGCAGCAGCGGCTCGCGGTCGCCCGCGCGCTTCTCGCCAAGCCCGACTGGCTGTTCCTGGACGAGGCCACGGCGGCCCTCGACGAGCCGACGGAGGCCGAGATCTATCAGGTGATCAGGGAGAATCTGCCGCACACCACGGTGGTCTCCATCGGCCATCGTTCGACGCTCGCGGCCTTCCATGATCGGCGCATCGACCTCACGCGCATGGAGAACGGCCTTTCCACCCCCGTGGACACGATGCAGCCCCAGCCGGCCGAGTGATTCAAGTCCGGGCGAGCGTGCTCCCGACCTCCTCGGGATGAGGGTGGAGGCGGGCCGTATCCCCACCCGTCATGGCGGTCCCTCTCCGTCATGGCCGTCCCCGGACTTGATCCGGGGATTGACCCGGCCATCCCCGTCTTCAGGAACCGCAGCGGTGCAAAGACGTGGATCCCCGGCTCAAGGCCGGGGATGACGGTGGAGGGTGGGATGACGGTGGGGGGCGGGATGAGGCGGAGAGCGGCAGGGCGGCGCAGCGCCTGTGGATAATGTTCTGCCTTTGTTCTTGACAGGCGAGGGGATTGGAACTATGTTGCATTCATCCCGGCCCGACGAGGGGCGCGCTCGCGAGGCGTCGCCAGTGACGGGGTGGGGAACGGTCCCGTGCGGCGGCTTCACGCGAGCCCTGCGACGGGAGGCCCTGCGTG
>Ga0182742_1003752_pt1 | contig 14482 bp, 12 predicted proteins | sample eDN5th37CBELigMG_FD_128880 | JGI IMG/M metagenome (GOLD analysis project Ga0182742, IMG submission 128880) | Enriched Miracle-Growth compost microbial communities from Emeryville, California, USA - eDNA 5th pass 37_C BE-Lig MG (version 2)... ... | reverse complement strand
CGTCGAAGGTGGTGAGGATGATGACGCGGGGCGGCCGATGCTCGGTGCTCCCGCGGGCGAGCATCCGGCGCGTCGCCTCGATCCCGTCCGCGTCGGGGAGGCGCACGTCCATGAGGACCACATCGGGCTCCTCCCGGCCGACGAGGTGCGCCGCCTCGCCGGCGGTGGCCGCCTCGCCCACGACCTCGAGGTCCGGCTCGGAGGAGAGGATGGCGGTGATGCCGACGCGCGTCGGCACGTCGTCGTCGACTACGAGCACCCGCACCCGACTCGCGGGCTCGGTCACCACGCCCCTCGCGGCAGCCGGGCCCGGACGCTGAAGCCGCCGTCCGGCCGTGGCCCGGCCTCGATCCACCCGCCCAGCACCGCCACCCGCTCGCGCATGCCGGCGAGCCCCCGGCCCAGCCGGTCGCCGCCGGGTGGGGGTGCGCTGGACGGCGGGCCGTTCACGACGCTGACCTCCACGCCGAGGTCGTCGTGGTGGACGGTGACGTCCACCCTGGCACCGGGTGCGTGTCGGGCAGCGTTCGTCAACGACTCCTGGATGATGCGGTAGGCCGACCGCCCGACCAGCGTCGCCGTCGGCCGGGGCTCGCCCTCGGAGGCGAGGTGCACGTCGACACCGGCGCGCTGCAGGAGCACGACCAGCTCCGGGACGGCGGCGAGGCCCTGGTTCACCCCGCTGGACGGTGTGCCGTCGTCGAGCAGCCCCAGGGCAGCATCGAGCTCGCCCATGGCACGCCTGGTCCGGTCCTCGATGTCCTCGAGCAGCTGGCGGGAACGGACGGGATCGCCGGGCAGGGCGCGCCGCGCCGCGCCGACGTGGAGGAGCGCGGCGTTCATCGTGTGGCCCACGACGTCGTGCAGCTCGCGGGCGATGTGGCGCCGCTCGCTCTCGGCGGCCGCCGCGGCCGCGGCCTCGGCGCGGTCCCGCTCCGAGCGGGTCACCGCCAGATCGTGCTCGGTGCGGCGGCGCTCCACCACCTCGGCCGCAAGCGCGAGGGCCGCCAGCGGGGCGACGACGAGGAAGAGCTGCACGTAGGCGAGGCGGTCCGTGGTGCTCCCCGGGACGACCAGCTCGTCGGCGCGCCCGGTGGACACGACCCACTGGGCCGCGAAGGCCACCCCGAGGGTGGCAACCGCGACCGTCAGCCGGTCGCCGACCCTCGCCGGCACCACCAGCACGAGGAGGACCAGGTAGAAGAGCGGGTACTCCCAAACCAGCGCCGGGACGACCGTGACCGCCACCGCTACCGCGCTGGTGAGCAGCAGACGGCCGGCAACGACGGGAGCGTCGAAGGGCGTCCGCCGCTGCCAGACGAGCAACGGCATGCCGACCGCCAGCACGCCGAGGGCGTCGCCGAGCGCCCAACGCCATGCGATCTCCAGCCATGCCGCGTCGGTGCCCGCCACGGAGACGACCGTGGCGGCGAGGGCCGCACCCACCGCCGGTCCCGCCACCATCCCCGCCGACGCCACCTGCGCGAGCTCGCGGCCCGCCGTCCGGGAGCCGTCCGAGGCCAGCGCGCGGAAGGCCGACGCGCCGACGAGCGGTTCGACTGCGTTGGCCAGCGCGAACCCCAGCGCCATCCCGACGGCCTGCCCGTGGGCCAGGTCGACGAGCAGCTCTGCGGACGCCACGGCGGCCAGGCACCACGGCCACAGGAACCGTGGGGTGAGCACGAGCACCGCGAAGGTGAGCCCCGCGGGCGGGAAGAAGGCCGCGCCTTCGGCCGGCGTGCTGACCAGCCAGAAAGGGAGCTGGGCGCCGAGCGCGTAGAGGGTTCCGAGCGCGACGACCAGGGCGAGGCACCGACGCCGCGACCACGGAGGCCCCGCCGACGCTCGTGCGTCGTGCGCCGGGGGCGAGGGCGCCCCTGACCCGCTCGGCGGGGCCGCCGGTGGGACCGGGGCCGGCTCCGTCCTCGTGGCGTACGCACCCACCGACAACCCGGGCCCCCGTTCCCCGTTGGTCTCTCCATTGTGGCGCACGGGCCGACGAGACCGCGGCCCCGCCGTCAGCGGGGCCGCCGCCACGAGGGGTGAGATCGTCCGTCGTGACGCGGGGCCTCAGCCCGACGTCGTGGTCGTCGCGCTGATCGTGCAGGTCGACTCCGCCGCGAGCTGGTCGGCGGCCTGCTGCAGGTTCTCGAGGGCGGTGCGCACCTGCGGGAGCGCCTCGGCGATCGTGTCCTGGTCGTCGATGCCGTCGATCTCCTCGTTGAAGGCGTCGAAGGCGTCGCGCGCCTCTTCCACCCGCGCCTCGGCGAGATCGCCGCGCTCGTCAACCAGGTTGTCAACTGCGTCCTGCATCGCGTCGCGGGCCCCTTGGAGGTCCTCGACCGTGCTGGACGCGCTGAGCTCTCCCACCGAGCGGGCCTCGCCGACGAGGACCTCGACGGAGTCACACACGTCAGCGGCCTCCGCAGCGGTGTCCTCGTCGTCGTCACTACATGCCACCAGCAAGGCTGCCGTCACCAGTACCGCAGCCATCGATCGCGTGGTTGCTCGCATCCCGCACCTCCTTGCTCCGACTGTCGCCCCAATCGCTCGGCCGGGCGTCACCCGTGACGGGTGAGCCGCGACCATCCCGGGACATCGGCATCCGGCGCAGGACCGTCCGAGTCGTCGGAGAGCGACGCGGCGGAACGCCGCTCCGCTCGCAGAGCGTCGAGGCGCGTCGGCAGGCGCCTGCCGTCGGGGGCGTCGTCACGCACGACACACGTCTCCGCCAGCACGTCGTGCAGGGCGCGCCGCTCGCGCCCGATCACGATGCCGACGAGGCCGAGGCCGAGCAGGGCGAAGCTGAGCGGGTACGTGATCGTTCGGACGAGGGCGCGACGGGCGGTGATCGGCGTGCCGTCGCGGGCGACCACGCGCAGGCCGAGGAGCGCCTTGCCGGGCGTCCGGCCCACGAGCGTCAGCGACCCGAACATGTAGAGGAACGACCAGACCACGAGGCCGACCGTCGAGACCGGCCCCTGGTGGTCCAGGTGCAGGTTGGTGACGAGCCCGAGGACGTAGCCGATCATGCCGCTGACGAGCGCGAAGGAGCCGACGACGCCCACGTCGTCGGCGATGTGGGCGCCCAGGCGGCTCACACCGCCGGCGTACGGACCCGTCGCCAGGCGAGGCACCTCACCGTCGTCGACGTCGCGTGCAGCGTCGTCGAGCAGCGTGACCGGCGCGAGCGGCGCCCATCCCTCGGGCCGGTGGAGGAGGCGTTCGCCGACCCCGGCGACCGCTTCGTCGAAGGCGGCCACGGTCGAGCGCGCGGACCGCAACGCGGTTGCAGAGACCGAGCGGCTGCTCTCCCGCACGAGCGCCTCGAGGTTCGCCCGCTCCACCAGGGCCTGCACGTCCACGCGATCGAGGAGCGCGTTGACGTCGACCCGCTGCACGAGCGCGTCGACGTCGAGCCGGGCCGCCAGCGCGTTGGCGTCGAGCCGCGCCACCAGCGCGTCGAGGTCGATCCGGGCGAGCAGCGCATCGATGTCCACGGCCGCGAGCACGATGTCGAGGTCGATGCGAGCCAGCACAGCGGTGGCGTCGATCGTGGCGAGGAGGCGGTTGAGGTCCAGCCGGTCGAGCAGCGCGGTGACGTCGATGCGCGCCACCAGCTCGTCGAGGTCCGCCTTCGCCAGGAGCGGGTCGAGGTCCACTCGGGAGGCGAGGTCCGCGACGTCCACCCGCCGCAGCAGGCGATCCAGGTCGATCCGGTCGAGCAGCTTGTCGATGTCGATGCGGTCGAGGACCGCGTCGACGTCGATGCGAGCCGCGACGGCGTTGACGTCGATGGAGGAGATGGCGACGGGCACGACCCGCTCGACGACCCGGTTGATGCTGCCGCCGAACGGGTCCATCGTCACAACGTACCCGTGATCGCTCGAGGCGGGCCTGGCTCAGTCGCTGCCGTTCCCGTCGATGGCCACCGCCAGGCCGGCGGCCCGCAGGATGTTGCCGGCCGAGGCCGTCACACGGGCGGTCCCGATGATGGGTGCCACCGCCACGAGCGTCCCCTTCAGGTCGCCGACCGTCACGCCCGCGTCCATGGCCGCACCCACGTTGACGAGGTACGACGCCGGCGGGGCGCCGATGGCCGAGAGCGCGGCGAAGCGCACGAGGTGGTACGTCCTTGCGTCGAGGTCGCACAGCTCACCGGTGTCGAGGTGCATGCGCATCACGGCCTCCAGCACCGGCGCGTCCTCCTCGGCCAGGCCCTGGAGATCCTGCGTCGTCGCGACATCGCTCATCGTCGGGCTCCTTCCCGCTCCGTTGTCCAGCAACGCCAGCGTGCTCGCCCCGACGCGCCGCCACGTCACTCCTCAGGGGTGAAACGTCACCGGGCCCGCGACCGCGAGGGTGCGTGTGGTCGCGTCAGCTGGCGGAGGAAGTAGTCGAGCTCGGCACGATGCATCTCCTCGCGCTCGAGGTGCTCGATCCCATCCCACCACGAGGCCGTGATGCGCCGCCACCGCCGGCCGAGGTGACGGAGGTCGTCCCACCCTGCGGCGAGGACCAGCGCGATGAGCACCAGCTTGGCGGCGCGGATGGCCAGGTCGGCGCCGGGGACGTCGACCTCGGGCGCCGGATGGGCGTTCGTGAGATCGGGGCTCATGCTGGTGTGCCTCCGCCTGCGAGGTCGCCCGCCGCCGGGGCGGGTTGCACCGAGGGCTGGGCCGAGGGGGCCGGCGCGGCGGGATCGACCGCCGTGGCGCTCTGCGAGAAGGACGCGGGTGCTCCCAGGTCCCGGGGCAGGAACAGCGCCGCCGCCAGGCCCACCAGTCCGATCACCGCCAGGGTGAGCATGGCGTAGCCGTACCCGTGGTCGTTGGTGAGCTCGGCCACGAGGATGGTGCCTGCCACCGCGGTGCCGAGCGACGAGCCGAGGTTGGACACGCTGCGGGAGAGACCCGAGATCTCGCCTTGCCGGCTCTCCGGCCATGCCGACTGCACGACGTTGACCGATGGCGTGAGCATCGTGCCGAGGCCGAGGCCGATGAGGAGGAGGCCCGGGGCGAAGGCCCACGCGCCCGGCGTGCCCACCACCATCGCGAGGAGCAGCGCGATGCCCGCCAGCGTGACCAGGAACCCCGCGCCGATGAGGCGGCGCTGGGGGTGCCTGCTGGCCATCCGCTCGGCCGCGAGCGACGAGACGAGGATGCCGGCCGTAGCGGCAGTGAAGATGATGCCGGTCTCGATGGCGTTGTAGCCGCGAACGACCTGGAGGTAGCCCGACACCACGAAGGCCGTGCCCATGAGCAGGAGCCACTGGATGTTCTGCGTCACCAGCCCGATGTTCGAGACGCGGTTCTTGAAGAGCGCGGACGACAGGAGCGGCTCGCGACCGGCCCGCTCCACCGACCGGATGTAGAGGAAGAAGGCGGCCAGCACGGCGGCCCCACCGGCCATGAAGAGCGCCATCAGGGCGGGATCGTCGTCGGCGAGCAGGATCCCGATCACGAACAGCACGAGGCCAAGAGCCGACAGGACGGACCCGACGAGGTCGAAGGGGCGGTCGGGCTGGGCGGGGACGGGATCGGTGATCTTCCGGGCCAGCACGACGATGACGATGATGATCGCGGCCTGGAACAGGAACGCCGCCCGCCAGCTCACCGCGGTGGTGATGAGGCCGCCGATGAGCGGCCCGGCGGCGGCGCCGATGCCGCCCATGCCGCTGATCGCCCCGAAGGCACGAGCTCTCGAGCCCAGGTCGTCGAACAGCAGCGTCGTGAGGATGTAGACCGGCGGGATCAGCAACGCCGTGCCCACGCCCTCGAGCACGGCGTTGCCGACGAACAGCACACCCATGCCCGGCGCGACGGCGCTGAGGAGCGCGCCGATCCCGTAGACGGTGAGCCCGAGTGTGAAGCAGCGCTTGCGCCCCCACCGGTCGGTGATCTTCCCTCCCGGGATCATCAGCGCCGCCATCACCAGCAGGAACGCGGTGATGGTCGTCTGCACCGCCTGCACCGTCGTGTCGAGGTCCTCGCTGATGTCGTTGATCATCACGTTCATGTTCGAGCCGGCGAAGCTGCAGATGAACTGGGCCAGCGCGAGCGGGATCAGCATCCGGCGGAGCTCGGGCCTCGGTCGGGCCGCGGTGTGATCAGCCATGTCCGTGCCCTCCCGGGACTCGTGCGACGACCGTGCCGGTGGGGTCGTCGAGGCGGCGGTCCAGCGTCAGCGCCGCGTCGATGAGCGCCAGGTGGGTGAAGGCCTGCGGGAAGTTCCCGACCTGCTGGCCCTCAGCGTCGATCTCCTCGGCGTAGAGGCCGACGTGGTTGGCGTAGGTGAGCATCTTGGCGAAGGTGAGCCGGGCGTCGTCGAGGCGACCCGACCGGGCCAGCGCGTCGACGTAGAAGAAGCTGCAGAGCGAGAAGGTGCCCTCCTCGCCGGGGAGCCCGTCGGGTGAGGCCGCCGGGTCGTAGCGGTACACGAGGCTGTCGGAGACCAGCGTCGCGTCCATGGCCGCCATCGTCGATCGCCAGCGCCGGTCGTTCGGCACGACGAAGCCGACCAGCGGCATCAGCACGAGCGCGGCATCGAGCACGTCCCCGCCCTCGTACTGCACGAAGGCGCCGAGCCGGTCGTTCCAGCCCTTCGTCATGATCCGGCCGTAGACGTCGTCCCGGGCCGCGCTCCAGCGGACGAGGTCCGCCGGGCGCCCACGGGCGCGCGCCATCTCGATGGCACGGTCGAAGGCCACCCACGACATCAGGCGGCCGTACACGAAGGGCCGCCGCCCACCGCGCGTCTCCCAGATGCCCTCGTCGGGGTCCTCCCAGTGGTCGCAGAGCCAGTCGATGATGCGCACCAGGGCCGCCCAACCGTCGTGGCCGACGCCCCAGTCGCCGAGGGCACCGCCATCCAGTCGGTGGATGGCGTCCACCGCCTCGCCGTAGATGTCGAGCTGGAGCTGGTCGGCCGCGCCGTTGCCGATCCTGACCGGCCGGGAGCCTCGGTAGCCGTCGAGGTGGTCGAGGGTCTCCTCGACCAGGTCGGAGCTTCCGTCGACGCGGTACATGATCTTCAAAGGCCCGGACGCGGTGCCCGCCTGCTCCTCGACCCGCTGGCGCAACCAGTCGCCGAAGGCGGCCGCCTCCTCGGCGAAGCCCAGCCCGAGCAGGGCCCGCACGGAGAAGGCGCCGTCGCGCACCCACGTGTAGCGGTAGTCCCAGTTGCGCGCGCCGCCGATCTGCTCAGGGAGCCCCGCCGTGGGCGCGGCGACCAGGCCTCCCGACGGCGCGTACGTCATCAGCTTCAGCGTGATGGCCGAGCGCTCCACCGACTCCCGCCATCGGCCGATGTAGCGGCTGCGGTCGAGCCAACGCCGCCAGAAGGCCTCGGTCTCCCGGTACATCGCCAGGACCTCGCCGTGGCCGATGGGGGTGGGCATGCCGGCCGATCCCGACTCCAGGAGGAAGCCGCTGACCTCGCCGGCGACGAGGCGGAAGCGGGCCACGACGTCATCGGCCTCCCGCTCGAGGGGGACGAAGCTGCTCAGGCGGAGGTGCACCCCGGCGCCGTGGAACACCGCCGAGGTGCCGTCGACGTGGAGCGCGTGGGGCGCTCGGCCGTAGTCGAAGCGAGGCGCGACGCGAGCTTCCATCGCCACCTCGCCGCGCACGCACCGCACGACGCGCACCAGCCTCCGGTGGTCGGAGGCGACGGTCGGCCGCTCGATCGGCATGAAGTCGAGCACCTCAGCGATGCCGGTGGCCGACAGGAACCGCGTGACGAGGATGGCGGTCTCCGGCACGTACATCTGCTTGGTCGTCCGAGGCGGCTCCACCGGTCGGAGCGAGAAGTGCCCACCGCGCTGGTCGTCGAGCAGCGAGGCGAACACGGACGGCGAGTCGAACCGCGGGCAGCAGAACCAGTCGACCGTGCCGTCCGCCGCCACTAGAGCCGCGGTCTGCAGGTCGCCGATGAGCCCGTGGTCTGCGATCGGCGGGTATCCCATGCGTCCTCCCTGTCGCAGTGCCACGTCCGGGCTCGACGCTACGGACGACGCCTCGCGGTGTCGTCACCCACGGCGGGTGACCGCCACGGATGCGGAGGCGCGACGAGTCGCGTGCGCGAGTCGGGCGAGCGTGATCACTCGCCACGGGTGACGTGAGCGCCCCTACCGAGGCCGAGCATGGGACCCGGCCATCCGGCGCGTGGCGAGGAGGATCCGATGGCGGGTTGGCACGATCCCCCTCACGACCAGGTGACCTTGACGTCGGCCGAGCTGGACACCCTGGCGCGACTCGAGCAGGTCCTCAGGGAGGGCCAGGCGGGATCCGAGCGGCGGTGGTGGCGCCGTCCGCGCGCCCGGCGGATCCGCCGCCGCGGGCGGCTGGTGACGCTGTGCCTGCGGTGGTCGCGGCTCGCACCCTGGGCGCTCCCGGCCGGCCTGCTGGTGATGCTCGCCGGTCTCACCAGCCTCCCGGTCGCCGCGTCCGGGGCGCTGCTGGTCACGGTGGGGCTGGCGGCGCTCGTCCGCCGGCCGCACCGAGCGCGTCGTCCCCGGGCTCGCCGTCGCCGGGCCCGCCGTCCCTGGGACAGGCCCTGGGAGATCCGAGGGGAGATCTGAGCGCCTCTCAGTCGCAGTCCTGCGCCAGCTGCTCGCCCATGGCACCGAGCGCCTCGACGAGCGTCGCAGCCGCGTCGGTGACCGACGAGACACCCGCGCTCGCCGACCCCTGCTCGTCGAAGGACGCCACCGCGTCCCGCAGGCCGTCGAGCGCGTCGCGGACGCCGTCCACCTCGTCCTGGAAGTCGTCGGACGCAGCGTCGGCGACCTCGTCGACCGATGCACCCACGTCGTCGAGGGCCGCCATGAGCGCGTCCGTGCCGCCTTGCACGACGTCGACGTCCCGAAGGCGCTGCAGCGCTTCGGTCAGGTCGTCGCGCGCGTCGCACAAGGCAGCCTGGTCGGCCGCGGGCTCCGTGGCCGCCGCCGTCGCCCCGTCGTCGTCACCGCAGGCGGAGAGCGGCAACGCGAGCGGAGCGACGACGACGACCAGGCCGAGTCGAGCGCGACGACGGCGCCTCATGACCACATGCTGCGGACCGGCGCCACGGTCCACCTCACCCATGAGGGGTGAACGTGTCGACGGTCATCCTCGGCGAGTGACGACCACGGCGATCCGATGTGGCGACATGGGGTCGGACGAGAGGGAGGAGCGCCGCATGGCGTGGCCCGGAGACACCACCGTGTTCGAGGTGAACGCGCTCGTGTGGGTGGAGGCGTGGTCGCGGCGCCTGCGGCGCCGGCTCACGCTGGCGACGCTCCCAGGCGAGGCCTGGGACGAGGTCTGCCGACCGGGGGTCGAGGCGGTGTGGCTCATGGGGGTCTGGGAGCGCAGCCCTGCGGGGGTCGCCATCGCGCTCGCCGACCCCACGCTGGCGGCCACCCACCACGAGGCGCTGGCGGACCTCACCGACGCCGACGTGGCCGGTTCCCCGTACTGCATCCGCCGCTACGAGGTGGACGACCGGCTGGGCGGACGTGACGCCCTGGCGGCCGCCCGCGCCGAGCTCGACCGCCGGGGCTGCCGCCTCGTGCTCGACTTCGTGCCGAACCACGTCGCACCCGACCACCCGTGGGTGGCGGTCCACCCGGAGCTCTTCGTGCACGGGACCGACGACGACCTGGCGCGCGCGCCGGAGGCCTACCTCGACGCCGGAGCGCACGTGCTGGCGAAGGGCCGCGACCCCTACTTCCCGGCCTGGCCGGACGTGGTGCAGCTGAACGCCTTCAGCACAGACACCGCGGCGACAGCCACCGCCACGCTGCTCGACATCGGCGAGCAGTGCGACGGCGTGCGCTGCGACATGGCCATGCTGCTCCTCCGGGACGTGTTCGCCCGCACCTGGGGGGACGCGGCGGGGGAGTGGCCGGCGCGCGAGTACTGGGAGGCGGTGCTCTCCGGTGTGCACCGGGTGCACCCGGGCATGGGCTTCCTGGCCGAGGCGTACTGGGACCTCGAGTGGCGCCTCGTCGAGCTGGGGTTCGACGCCTGCTACGACAAGCGCCTCTACGACCGCCTCGCCGGCCATGACGTCGCGGGCGTGCGGGCCCACCTCGCGGCGCCCGTCGAGGGCCAGCGCCACCTGGTGCGGTTCACCGAGAACCACGACGAACCGAGAGCCGCGACCACCTTCGGCCCGGCCGCCCGGGCGGCCGCGATGGTGGTCGCCACCGTGCCCGGCACAACCCTGTGGCACGAGGGCCAGGCCGAGGGCCACCGGCAGCACCTCCCGGTGATGCTCTCGCGGCGGCCGGAGGAGCCCGACGACGCCGAGCTGCGCGCCTTCCACGGCCGCCTCTGGGAGGTCGCCGCCGGCGCCCGTCGGGGGGAGTGGGCGCCCGCGTCCAGGTCCGGGTGGCCGGACAACCCGTCGCACGAGCAGCTGCTGGCCTGGACCTGGACCGCGCCCGACGCAGCCACGGTGATGGTCGTGAACTTCGCCGATCGCCCGGCCGCCGGACACGTGCAGGTGCCCGCCGGCTTCGCCGGCATGCTCGCCGGTGAGCCCGTCCTGATCGACGGGCTCACCGGCGCCAGGTACGCGCAGGACCCCGAAGAGGTGGCGCGCCGGGGCCTGTTCGTGGATCTCGGGCCGTGGCAGGGCCACATCCTCAGCACCACGCACCAGGCGGCGACCGCGCTGGTGGGAACGTCGACAGGAGCCGCACGATGATCGACAGCGGAACCGCTGAGCGAGCCCGGCTCGCCGCGGCCGACGAAGGCCGCGAGCCTTGGCGCCTCTGGGGGCCCTACGTCAGCGAGCGCGCCTGGGGCACCGTGCGCGAGGACTACAGCCCCTCCGGCGACGCATGGAGCTCCTTCCCGCATGACCACGCTCGTTCCCGCGCCTACCGCTGGAGCGAGGACGGGCTGGCCGGCGTGTGCGACGAGCGCCAGCGCTGGTGCTTCGCACTGGCGCTGTGGAACGGCGTCGACCCGATCCTGAAGGAGCGGATCTTCGGCCTCACGGGCCCGGAGGGCAACCACGGCGAGGACCCCAAAGAGTGCTGGTGGTACCTCGACGCCACGCCCACGCACTCCTGGATGCGCTGGCGCTACCACTACCCCCAGGCCCCCTTCCCGTACGGCGACCTGGTGGCCGAGAACGGACGGCGTGGCCGCCAGGACCCGGAGTACGAGCTCGTCGACACCGGCATCTTCGACTCGGGGCGGTACTGGGCCGTGACCGTCGAGTACGCCAAGGCGTCGCCCACCGACCTGTGCATCCGCATCACCGCTGAGAACCGCGGGCCCGACGAGGCCACGCTCGACCTGCTGCCCACCCTGTGGTTCCGCAACACCTGGTCGTGGGATCGCGATCCCCGGCGACCGCAGCTGCGCGCCTCGGGGTCCACCTTCGTGGCCGAAGCCGACGGCGTCGGCAGCCTGGTACTGGCGGCCGACGGCGCGCCTGAACCCCTCGTGTGCGACAACGAGACCAACTTCGCCCGCCTGTGGGGCCAGCCCAACCCGTCGTCCTTCCCGAAGGACGGCATCAACGACCACGTGGTCGCGGGCGCGGCGACGGTCAACCCCGACGGCAAGGGCACCAAGGGGGCCTTCCGGTACCGAGCCACCGTGCCCGGGGGAGGGGCGGTGTCGTGCAGGCTCCGGTTGACGGCGGGCGACACGGCCGGCGACCTCGGTGCGGGCTTCGACGAGGTGGTGCGCACCCGGTCTGCCGAAGCCGATGACTACTACGCCGCGCTCACACCGCCCGGGACCGACGACGACGAGGCGCGGGTGCTGCGGCAGGCCTTCGCCGGCCTCCTGTGGACCAAGCAGTACTACGGCTACGACGTGCGGCACTGGTTGGACGGCGATCCCAGCGGCCCGCCCCCGCCCGAGGAGCGCCGACACGGGCGCAACAGCCGCTGGCGCCACGTCGCCCACCACGACGTGATCTCCATGCCCGACAAGTGGGAGTACCCCTGGTTCGCGGCCTGGGACCTGGCGTTCCACTGCGTGGCCCTCGCGCACGTGGATCCCACGTTCGCGAAGTCGCAGCTCCTGCTCATGTGCGACGAGCGGTACATGCACCCGAACGGGCAGATGAGCGCCTACGAGTGGGACTTCGGCGACGTGAACCCGCCGGTGCACGCCTGGGCCGCCATGGAGGTCTTCGAGATCGACGGCGGTCGCGACGTCGACTTCCTCGAGCGCGTGTTCCACAAGCTGATCGCCAACTTCACGTGGTGGCTGAACCGCAAGGACCCCGAGGGCGACAACCTCTTCGAGGGAGGCTTCCTCGGCCTCGACAACATCGGCCTGTTCGACCGGTCGAGCCCCCTCCCGGGTGGGATCCACCTCGAGCAGAGCGACGGCACGGGGTGGATGGTGCACTACTCGCTCGAGATGTTCAGGATGGCGCTGCGGCTCGCCATGGAGGAGCCCGCGTACGACGGCATGGCGGTGAAGTTCGCCCGCCACGCCATCGCCATCGGGTTGACCGCGAACAACCAGGGGCTCTGGGACGACGAGGACGGCTTCTTCTACGACCGCCTCCGCGCCGACGACGGGCGCCTCGCCGTGCTGCGGGTCCGCTCCATGGTCGGGCTCATCCCGCTGTGCGCCGCGGTCACCGTCGACGACGCGTCGCTGGAGCACGTGCGGAACCTGGCCCGCAGCTGGGCGGAGGAGCACGCGCCGGAGCTCGTCGAGCGGATCGGCGCCGAGCGCCGCCGCCAGCTCATGTCGATGCTGACGCGGCCCCGCCTCGTGCGGGTGCTGCAGCAGATGCTGGACGAGGCGGAGTTCCTCTCTCCGTACGGGCTGCGCTCGCTGTCGGCCTTCCACCTCGAGCACCCGGCCTCCTTCCAGAGCCTGTCGCTGCGCTACCTGCCGGGCGAGTCCGACACCGGGATGTTCGGCGGCAACTCCAACTGGCGGGGGCCCATCTGGTTCCCGCTCAACTACCTCCTCGTCAACGCGCTGCGGCAGTTCCACCAGGAGTTCGGCGACGAGCTCCGCGTCGAGCACCCCACGGGCTCCGGCCGGCAGTGCACGCTGCAGGAGGTGGCCGACGACCTCAGCGGGCGGTTGATCGGGCTCTTCCTCGACGGCCCCGACGGGCGACGGCCGGTCTTCGGCACCAACGAGCTGTTCCAGCGGGACCCGGGCTGGCACGACCTGATCCCGTTCCACGAGTACTTCCACGGCGACACGGGGCAGGGCCTGGGTGCGCCGCACCAGACGGGGTGGACGGCCCTCGTCGGCAACCTGGTCCTCGAGCGGGGCCGTCCGTCCGCCGTGGCCGACGGCGCGAGCAGACCGCGTCGCGACGTGGCGACGACGACGACCTGACGACCGGGCGTCGGTCGGCGTTCGCCAGGGCACGAGGGGGAGGCGGCGTGGCGGGAGGTCACTACGAGATCGTGGTGAAGGGGCTTCTCGTCAGCACCCTGCTGCGGTGGTTCGAGGAGCTGGAGGTGCGCTCCGACGGGCCCGGCACCACCACCGTGTCCGGCTGGTTCGTCGACCAGGCGGCGCTGCAGGGCGTGCTGAACCAGCTCGGCGACCTCGGGCTCGAGCTGTCCTCCGTTCGCCGCCTGCCTGACGACCAGGCGCGGGACGTGCCCCCGAGGCCCAGTCCCCGGGGCCGGTGAGCAGGGCTCGATCGGGTGCGGTCACAGCATGGCGAGCTCGTCGGCCCGCTCGACGGCCTCGTGCCGCCCGCGGACGCCCAGCTTGCGGTAGATGACCCGCAGGTGCGTCTTCAGCGTGTTGAGCGAGATGAAGAGCTGCGCGGCGATCTCCGTGCTGGACAGCGGTGTGGGCAGGTAGCGCAGCACCTCGAGCTCGCGGTCGCTGAGCCCGATCGCGTCCTCGGCGGGCACCTCCGTGGTGGCCGCGGCCGACGCTCGCGCCAGGCGCACGGCGTACGGCGTCGGCTCCGCTCGCGCCAGCGCCGCCAGGAGGCGCGTCACGGGACGGCCCGCGTCGAGGAAGAGCCGCAGGCGGCCCTCGAGCTGCGCCGCGGCCACCACCTCGGCGGCGGCGCGCAGGGCCTGGCGGCGACGGCCGCGCTCGAAGTCCATGACCGCGGCCCACAGGTGGTGCTCGAGCCGATCACCCTGCTCGACCGGCATCGCCGCCCAGCGGGCGAGGTGCTGCTCGGCCACCGGGAGGTCCTCGCGGGCCATCGCCAGCTGCACGGCGGCCGGGAGGACGGCGGCCGACACGGCGTCGAGGTTGTCGAGGACCGCCTCGGCCCGGGCGAGATCGTTCAGGGCGAGGTGCAGGCGGATCTCGGCGGCGGCGAGGCGCTCCGCGACCCCGGTCGGCGCCGGTGCGTCCCCGCGCTCGCGGCAGGCATCGATCTCGCGCAGCCCCCGCGCCGGGTGCCCCGTCGCCAGGTGGCCCAGCGCCCGCTCCAGCGCGCACAGGGCCAGCGCGTGCGGCCGGCGCGTGCGCGTGGCGATCGCCTCGGCGTGGTCGACGATCTCGGCCGCCCGGTGCGG
>Ga0182742_1003751_pt1 | contig 14487 bp, 16 predicted proteins | sample eDN5th37CBELigMG_FD_128880 | JGI IMG/M metagenome (GOLD analysis project Ga0182742, IMG submission 128880) | Enriched Miracle-Growth compost microbial communities from Emeryville, California, USA - eDNA 5th pass 37_C BE-Lig MG (version 2)... ... | reverse complement strand
GGAGGCGGCTTGCACAGAAACGAGAAAATTGGCCGACTAAAGCGCCACGTCCTGTGGCGACGTCGGCACTAGCACATCCTGTGCGTCGGAGACTCCGACAAAGAGGCGTATTTTGCCTCTGAAGGAGGAGTTGAAATTTCTCGAGTTTCTAGCCGCTGCAACTGGACAGGTCGCTGTCGCGTCTGCGGGGTCTCAAGTCTCATGCTTTTCCCGCTGGAGTCGCCGCCTTCCGCTTCAATCAACTTGGTTTGCACTTCTTATAAAAGCAACAATCTATTAGAAAAGAGCCATTTTAATCTACTTACTTTTTAAAAAGCCACCACTCTCCCGTTTATGAGGCCTTTTTTGAAAAAAATAAAAGCCTCTTTCTCATCAGAAAGAGGCTTGAAGCATACAAAAGTCTTCGCACCTCTTATCTACCAGAAAGAAAAATCCTTCTGTTGGAATTAGCACCGTGCCTTACGGGTCATACCCGGCGAAAAAAACTCGCCCCATTTCACAATGGTATTACGGTCGGTTGCTGGGCGTCATAGGGCCAAATCCCTCAGCCTACTCTTGATAAGAGAAAAATACAGCAAACATATTCAATTAACTTCATTCAAATAACTTACTTGACGAGAATGATATCATGCCCAAAAATAAAATTCAATATTTTTATAATAAAAAATATTTTAATAGTGAAAATGTTTTTTGGCGAAAAAATGACCTAAAACGCAATTATTGGATTTAGCACGTAATTGTGGTCGAGTATCACTCAATAATCGAATTTAACGCGCAAATCTGGGCTAGCTATCGCGCAAATATCAAATTTAACACGCAATTGCACCCGCACAGTCTCATTTTCCACACAAAAAAACTAGAAGAACCAAATCCCCTAGTTTCCTATAATGCTTTTTCGTTCCGATCAAGTACACGTGCATAATTTTGCTCAAATAACGGCATTTCATCCCCCGTTAGTTGTGAAGCAAAAATGTGCTCACTTTCTTTTTTTAATGTTTGAAGCAACAGCATCATGACGGTTTGTACGGTAAGGTTTGGATCAACTAATTCCGACAAAGAAGCCATTGATTCGGGCTTTACATCTGGGTAAACAAATTTCGTCTCCGCACCTTGCAAACCTATATCATAGAACCGACGGATGATGTCTGCTCGTTCTGACCCACTTCCGGTCACACCTAAATAAATTTGCACAGCCACTCCATTACGTAAGCGGCGCTGAGAAATGCCCGCAAACTTTTTCCCATCTATACTTAGATCATAGCTTCCTGGGCAATATGATCCAACGATTTCTCGTGCAACGATATCGACTTCATAGCCCTCAAGCATTTTTCGAATGAGTTCAAGCATGGTATCGTATCCGCGGTTAATATCAATCCCTTTTTCCGTCTCAGGAAAAATGAGTGAAATGTTCAACACTCCCTCATCTAATACCACTGCTAGTCCACCTGAATTCCTAACAATCGCGCGATAGCCCAATGATTCAAGGAACTCAACCCCTTCATCCAAAAAAGGCAATTTAGTATCCTGTATCCCAAGAACTATGGTTTGATGATGAACCCAAGTCCGCGCTGTAGCTGGCGATTCACCTTTACCCACAAACGCACAAAGAGTGTCATCTATCGCAAACGATTGTAGTGCATCAAATTGATAGCCTAGACTAGATTGATCAATAATCCGCCAACTTGGCTGAAATAAAAGACTTTCGGTCATAAGGCATACTCCTATAATATCAAATGCGCCATGGCGTATTTGTGCCCAGATTTTAGGCCCACATGAAGTGGGTCATAAAGACGTTGCCACAGGACGTGGCGTTCTTAGTCTTTGAACTTACTTGCTCGAAAAGTTTCCATTGAAAATCTGTGGCATCCGCCGGAGGCTTTAACTTTATTCAGTCAGAGTTAGAACCCCGACTGAATTGTATACTCTGTTTGCATTCATCCCCCACAGAAGTAGGAGACTTCTGAATGAATAAAGTTAATAAATACTAGATTAACGATGAGGTTCTTAAAAGAAATAAACCCCAAAAAACCAGGCGATGCCTGGTTCCTGTACCGTCCTATTTTACCCTTAATTTACGTATTTAGCTACCTCATGTCGTGAGGTTTTACTCATTTTAAAGGCAATCATTTGATTGATTTTTTTCGTTACGGCCTCAACCGTTGTATCTAACGTAATCGCCAATTCTTTATAAAATATTTTTTGTAAATAAAGAAGTAGACGACGGTCATGTTCCGACAATTTTTTATCGTTCATTTCAAATTCATGCTTTTTACAAAGCAATGTATTTAGTACTTTAGATATTTCTTCTCTATTTCCGGACGAAGCTATTCCAGAATAGACTTTATGACGCTCCGAACTGTTGTCAATCCACTGAATTCCTGGTAGCTTAAAGGATTCTAAGATTTCCTCTGATTCACTTTTATCAATAATTCCTTGCATTAATACTCTGTCATTATCCACTGGGTTTTGGATTATCAACGTGCTGTCTTCAATTGGGTGCATTATATAATAAGTCCGAGTCATACCACCGTATGTTTTTTCACAAATATCATCTATCTGGCATATACCCATATTCGAATAAATCACTAGATCACCGATATTAAACATGTACCATGCTCCTATCCAATGGATTGTCAACTTAGTTGACTTTATTTAATCATACACCATAATCCGAAAAATATCAACTTGGTTGACAAAAATAACATTTCCAAGAGAAATAGCTGACCTGTAAAACCTCAATATCCTGTATAAATCGACAAAAGTTTCAGCTTAACCCTCACATATATTTTGTCAACTTAGTTGACTACATCTATTTATTTTTGTATAGTAATGGCGATTATAAAAACGGGAGTGGAATTTATGGACCCTGTACTTCAACATTTAGATTTAATCGACCTCTTAAGTGAAAGACATGGACAGCTTCGAGGGATTGCAGAAAAATTATGGAATGAGACCAGCGACATCGCGATTTCAAATTCAGAATGGTATATCATGTCGCGGATCTATAAAAGACAAACAACGATTGCGAATGTTTCTAAAAATGTTGATATAACTAGGCAAGCAACACATAAATTTATAAAAAACTTAAAGGCAAAAGGGCTAGTCAACGTAATGGATGTTGAAAACAACAAAAAGGAAAAACGAATCGAATTAACCCCCCTTGGTGAAGAGTGCTATGAGAAAAATGAGGAACTAAAAGCAACGATTGAAAAACAAATCATAGAAAATATCGGGGATGAACAAGTAGAGCTATTAAAAAAAGTATTAAAAACGGATTGGAACATTTGAAATTCAGACAATTGGGTGTGTAGCTGACGATTTACTGCCACTGTTTCAGAAATACTGCCATTAATCTTAATTTACTGCCGCTATTTCTAATTTACTGCCACTAATCGAAATTTACTGCCACTAGCCAAAATACACCCACAAAAAAGGCCATGTCCTAAAAGACATGGCCTTTCTCATTCTTACAACGCTTGCGCTGCTGTGATTAAAGCAAGTTTATAAACATCCTCTGAGTTACAACCGCGTGAAAGGTCGTTTACTGGCTGATTTAAGCCCTGTAAAATTGGACCAACCGCTTCAAAGTTTCCGAGACGCTGTGCAATTTTATATCCGATATTACCCGCTTCAAGGCTTGGGAAAACAAATACATTTGCGTCACCTTTGATTATGGAATCTGGTGCTTTTTTCTTTGCAACAGATGGAACAAATGCCGCATCAAATTGGAATTCTCCATCCAATACTAAGGCAGGATTCATTTCTTTTGCAATTTTAACAGCCTCTGCTACTTTTTCCGTTTCAGGAGATTTTGCAGAACCTTTGGTTGAGAAGCTTAACATAGCTACTCTTGGTTCGATATCAAACATATCAGCCGTATTGGCACTTTCAATTGCAATCTCTGCTAAATCCTGACTATCTGGTGCAATATTAATCGCACAATCAGCAAATACATATTTCTCATCTTCACGAACCATGATAAATACACCAGAAGTCTTCTTCACACCTTGTTTTGTTTTAATGATTTGAAGGGCAGGACGAACCGTGTCTGCAGTTGAATGTGCCGCACCACTTACAAGCCCGTGTGCTTTACCTGTATACACTAGCATGGTTCCGAAGTAATTTTCATCCTTAAGGATCTTACGTGCATCCTCCTCAGTTGCTTTGCCCTTACGTCGTTCAACAAATGAAGCCACAAGCTGATCGAACTCTGGATATGAATTAGCATCATAGATTTCCACTCCTTCAAGGGAAACACCAAGTTCCTTCGCTTTGCTTTCAACCGCTGCTTTTTCGCCAACAACAATTGGTACAAGTACCTTTTCACTTGCCAAACGGCTTACCGCTGTTAAAATGCGCTCATCTAATCCTTCTGGAAAAACAATTTTCATTTCCTTTCCAGATACCTTTTGTTTTAATTGAGTAAATAAATCGCTCACTCTTATTCCTCCTAGTATGTTAATAAATGCGTTTTATGTAAGTTAGGCATATAGCCGTACCAAAACTGCCAACCATTAGGATACGGCTTTTTTCATCAATTGAAAACCAAAAAGCCTTAAAAATCATGTGACAGTATTATGACACTATCTTCAATTTTCCCAACAACCTGACAAAATACTCACTCTCACATTTGTTCACAAAATCTCCTAAGGTTTAATCACTTTGCTATAGGGGAAACTGTGATATAGTAGTGTTGAATACATAAACATGTGATAAATAAGGAGTGATTGTAATGGCTGAAGCAGCACAAACGCTTGATGGCTGGTATTGCCTACATGATTTTCGTTCGATCGATTGGACGTCTTGGAAAACCCTTTCTAGTGACGAGCGACAAGCAGCAATTCATGAATTTCTTGGTTTAGTAGATAAGTGGAATAAAACTCAAGCAGAGAACCAAGGAAGCCATGCATTATATACAATTGTCGGCCAAAAGGCTGATTTCATGATGATGATTCTTCGTCCAACAATGGAAGAACTAAATGAAATCGAAAATGAATTCAATAAAACAAAGCTTGCTGAATACACAATTCCTACATATTCTTATGTTTCTGTTGTTGAATTAAGTAACTATGTAGCAGGCGAAAGCAATGAGGATCCATATCAAAATCCTTATGTACGCGGACGTTTATACCCAACCTTACCGAAGAACAAATATGTTTGCTTCTATCCAATGGACAAGCGCCGTGAAGGCAATGACAACTGGTACATGCTTTCAATGGAAGAACGCAAAGAGCTTATGCGCAGCCACGGTATGATTGGCCGCCAATATGCAGGAATCGTAAAACAAATCATCACAGGCTCTGTTGGCTTTGATGATTATGAATGGGGCGTAACCTTATTCTCGGACGATGTGCTTCAATTCAAGAAGCTTGTCTATGAAATGCGCTTTGACGAAGTAAGTGCTCGATACGGTGAATTCGGAGCATTCTTCGTTGGAAACATTTTAACTGAAGAAAAAGTACCACAATTCCTACACATTAATTAAGAAAAGTGACAGGTGCCCAGTTTTAGGCGACAAGCATAAGAAAAGCGCTGACAGAAGGTGCATTTTACCTTCCGAAGCGCTTTTCTTAGACCAGAGAGCCGATGGCGCATGAAACTAGACATAAAAAAAAGAGAGGGGCTTCCTCTCTTTTTTTTATCCATATTCATAATCCTTTTTCCTCGCTCATACAATGCAATGATGAATCCACTAAACATACCACCAAAAAGTTCTAGTCAAAATCCCAAAAATAATCAAAAAGTAGGAACCCATCTTTCACCTAAACAATAAGTTAGTAAAGAGGCTTTTTCATTATCCTTGTCTTCTTTTGTAGTGAGGTGAAAAGATGGCAGTAGTTGCGCACACGGAAGCAGATGTAAAGCTGTTAGCAAGGTTGTTACGCGCTGAGGCTGAAAGCGAAGGTAAACAAGGCATGCTATTAGTAGGGAATGTCGGGGTAAATCGCGCGAGATCTCGTTGTCTGGATTTTAAAGATATTAACACCATCCGAAAAATGGTCTTTCAAAGTCCTGGTGGCTTTGAAGCAACCCAAAAGGGCTATTTCTACCAGGCCGCTCGACCGTCTGAGATTGCACTTGCACGAAGGGTACTAAAAGGGGAAAGGTTTCACCCTGCTAGGTTTTCTTTGTGGTTTTTTGAACCATCAGGAAACTGTCCGGCACAATGGTTTAACCAGTGGAACGTGGGAAGATTTAAAGCACACTGCTTCTACCAACCAACACAGGAGGATTGTCCAGACGTTTTCTAAGGCATATGCCTTAATTTAAAAAGAGAAAAATTAAACATTCTGAGGAGGGCTTACATTGAGTCAAGATAATCAATCAATGCAAAATCCATATGCTGCTTACGGGTTTAACCCGCAAAGTATGGGCCAGTTTGGGGGCTACATGGATCCAAACCAATTCGCATATGGGGGATATCCATTCCAACAGCAACAACAAGGAGGCTTTCAGGCACCACAAACGCCAACTTTCGCTCAAACGGGTGGGGTCGCGCAAAATGTACCGGGTATGCTTCCGCTTGAAGAATCCTACATCGAAAACATTCTTCGCCTGAACAAAGGAAAGCAAGCGACTGTTTACATGGGCTTTGATACCACGAACCAACAAAAAGTCTTCAAAGGCGTTGTTGAAGCTGCAGGGCGTGACCACATTATTTTAAGTGACCCTCAAACAGGCGTGCGCTACTTACTCTTAATGGTCTACTTACAATACATTACATTTGACGAAGAAATTGAGTACCAATATCCATTTGGTGGAGGCCAAGGCCTAGTCAATTACCCACCACGCTAAAAAAGTAAGGAGTGTCCGCGGACACTCCTTTAATCTTTCCTTTTTTACATATGTTTTACGGCAGCCACTATTAATAATACCCAACCTAGTAAAAAGGCAACCCCACCAAGCGGTGTGATGGCACCAAGGATTTTAATACCAGTCACACTTAAAACGTACAAGCTTCCAGAAAATAAAAAGATTCCCACAAGCAAACTCCAACCAGCCGTTGTAATTAAACTAACTTGTGAAAACTTGTCCGCTAAAAAGGCAACAACAAATAATCCAATCGCGTGAAACATTTGATATTGGACAGCTGTATTCCATGTTTTTAAGTATTTTTCGGTAATTTTACCTTCTAAACCATGGGCACCAAATGCACCAAGCGCAACTGCTAAAAATGCATTAATCGCTCCCAATATTAAGAACAATTTCATTTTCGTTCTCCATCCTTTTTTTAAAATTCGTATTTTTATTCTACCATATTCATTATAAGATAGGAGTAGGACTCTAGACCATAAAGGAGTTTTACTATGAACTACGAGATTATACCTATTGGAGACATGGCCCTGCAAATTCTATACAAGGAGCCTGCTTCAGACAACTTGCAGCGTCAAATTCAGCAAACCACGAAACACATTGAACAAATGAATATACCAGGTGTTGTTGAACTCGTTCCTGCCTTTCAATCAATAACAGTTTACTATAATCCAATTATCACTACCTATCATTGTCTTTTTGCTCAGGTTGCTGAGATTTGCGAAAAGCATTCCACAGAACAAAGCACCACTTCAAAAGAGATCATTGTGATTCCAACCTGTTATGATGGTGAGGACCTCGAGAATGTCGCTCGCAGGAATGGGCTCTCAACCGAAGAGGTAACTTCCATACATAGCAGCGTTGATTATCTTGTCTATATGATTGGCTTTTTACCGGGCTTCCCGTATTTAAAAGGGCTTCCAGCTACACTTAGCACACCGCGCCTGGCAACTCCCCGATTAAAAGTTCCAAAAGGGGCGGTCGGCATCGGCGGTGATCAAACAGGGGTGTATCCACTCGAGTCACCAGGAGGGTGGAATCTCATTGGACGAACTCCGGTACCTTTATTTGACCCGGAACGGCAGAATCCGTTTTTACTAAAAGCAGGGGACTACCTCCGCTTCACTCAGATTTCAGCACAAGAATACAGAGAAATTGAAAATCTAGTAAAAGAAAACCAATACAAAGTAGAGGTGAAAAAAATTGAAAACCATTGATTTAAATTGTGACTTAGGGGAAAGTTTTGGTGCCTATAAAATCGGGAAAGACGAGGAAGTCCTCTCCTTTATTTCCAGCGCAAATATCGCTTGTGGGTTTCACGCAGGCGACCCGCATGTAATCAATCAAACTGTACAGCTGGCGAAGAAATATGGCGTCGCTATCGGTGCCCATCCAGGCTTTCAGGACCTTGTCGGATATGGCAGGAGAGCCATGGCCGTTTCACCAAAAGACGTCTATGATCTTGTTCTTTATCAAATCGGTGCTCTTGCTGCATTTTGTAAAGCACACGAAGTAAAGCTCTCTCACGTAAAACCACACGGTGCTCTTTATAATATGGCAGCAGTCGACACTAACCTTGCAGAGGCAATTGCTAAAGCTGTCAGCATATTTGATCCAACTCTTTCACTCTATGGACTAGCTGGTAGCAAGTTAATTGAAGCTGGAGAAAAATACGGCTTACATACGGTTTCCGAAGTGTTTGCTGATCGAACCTATCAACCTGATGGAACCTTAACACCAAGGACCCAAGGGGACGCAGTTATTCACGACAGCCATGTTGCAATCAAACAAGTTCTGCAAATGGTGAAAGAACAAACCGTTCAAACGACAACTGGCGAAATTATTCCAATTAAAGCTGACTCCATTTGTGTTCATGGAGACAATGATCACGCCCTCCAATTTGTACAAGAATTACGACATGCACTAACCAATGAAGGCATTACAATTAAGGCATTTAGGTGATTATATGGGACAACCGCTATTTACCGTCCTTAAAAAAGGACTTTTAACCACATTTCAGGACCTTGGCCGCTATGGCTACCAACAATTTGGAGTCGTAACAAGTGGAGCAATGGATACATATTCAAGCCAGCTTGCTAATATTCTAGTCGGTAACTCTAGAGAGGAGGCCGTACTTGAAATTACCATGCTTGGCCCGACATTACGGGTAGAAGCAGACGCAATGACACTCTCTGTTTGCGGGGCAGACTTGAGCATGACCGTGAATGGAAACAAAGCCCCATTATGGCAGTCGTTTGTTGTGTCAAAAGGGGATATTATTAAGTTTGGCAAACCCGTATCGGGAACTCGCGCATACTTAGCAGTGGCGGGCGGATTTGAAGCTCAAGAAGTCCTCGGAAGTAAATCATATTACGCAAAGGCAAAGCTTGGGACAGAGATCAACGATGGTGATATTATTTACGGTTCTGTTGATACTCTTCGAAAAAATACAGGACTCTCGCACTACCTTGTTCCAACCTTTGATAAAGGGGTAACCGTTCGCGCAATTTTAGGGCCACACCAGGATTATTTTACCGAGAGTTCCATCGAACAGTTTTTTAGCGACACCTTTCAGGCCCTTCAAGGGGACCGGATGGGGTATAGATTAAAGGGGACAAAACCCTTGCAGCATAATGAAAGGGCCGAAATTGCATCCGACGCAATCCCTCTTGGTGGTATTCAAGTTCCAAGTAGCGGCGAGCCCATCATCCTATTAGCAGACCGGCAAACAACAGGGGGCTATCCTCGAATCGCAACGATCATTGCCGCCGATACTTATAAAATCGCCCAGCTACCGCCTGGTGGAACGATTCGATTTGAGCGCTGCAGCATTGAAACTGCCCATCAACTCTATAAAAAAAGAGAGAACTTTCTCAAAAACCTCCAATGGTGATGCACCTTGGGGGAATTTTTTTGCCTCATACTTTGATATCGGACACAATTTTACAGATATCGGACAAAGAAAGAATTTTATCGGACATAAATTTCAATATATCGGACATTCCCGGCCAGATATCGGACATAACTCTCCTTTTATCGGACAAAACCAAAACAGATAAAAAAAGAGACCTCTGTTTAGAAATCAAACAGAGAATCTCCATTAGCATCGTCTTCCTCTAATTTTGTAGCGTTTTGGATTGTCGTTGTTTGCGGCATCGCAGGAATGGACTGCACAACCTGTCGCACTGGTTGTACAGGCACCGCCTCAACCCGCTTTCCCTCTGTTGGGGCCTCATCCAACACAAGGTCACATAAGGTCCGAATGGCCAACAAACGCTCTCTTACCTTTTGTTCACTCTCTTCACTCTTTACTCTCAACAATTCCTGCTGCATTTTATCTAAAATCTTATTCAAAGATATATTCACAAAGTTCACTCCTCTATGCCCGAATATCTACGTTGTAGGAAGGGGTTTGCTGTTGCTTGATATGCTTTTCCTCATACTTCATACAATGTACCCCAGAAGATCTAAAAACCGCTATAGAGGGCATTGCCTGCGTCTTAAAATTGAAGGCGCGACAGCCACGAGGAAATTTCGGTTCCCATGTCGTATAAAAATGCTTGCATTTTAAGCAATTGACTCGTTTTTGCATCCCTTCACTACCTTTGTAAAATCGATACTCCTATTTTCCCATGAGCAATAGGGGTGCGTCAAACTCACATTTTGACAATCTAGCAATTCGCATATAGGCTTTTACAATCGGTTGCACACTTTTAGTCTAAGAGTATGAAAAAACCCCTCAGATCGTCTCTGAGGGGCATTTGCGCAGGGATTATGTAATATTACTTACCAGCTACTGCGTCTTTAAGAGCTTTACCTGGTTTGAATGCAGGTACTTTGCTAGCTGCGATTTCGATTTCTTCACCAGTTTGTGGGTTGCGGCCTTTACGAGCAGCACGCTCACGAACTTCGAAGTTACCGAATCCGATTAATTGTACTTTATCTCCGCTACTTAATGCATTTTGAACTGCTTCAAATACTGCGTCAACAGCTTTTGTCGCATCTTTTTTAGATAGTTCTGCACTTTCAGCAACTGCACTGATTAGTTCTGTTTTGTTCATTTTAAAATTCTCCTCTCCAAATAAGCACATATTCTTTTTACCACTTTTTTCATAGGTTCGCAAGAATTTAAGCTAAATTCATCCTATTAAACTGGTGGTATAAGTATTACATCACTAGATTAGCCAAAAAACAAGCGTTTCAAACCAAAAAAACTGAATTAAATAAAAATCTTTTAAAATGTTGTTACTACCAAGTTTTACCGAATCTCTAGATTTTATACTAGGGAATACTTTAAAAAATTACATGACGAAAGGAGTGTCCCTATTGGCACGAAAAAAACGTCGACCACTCATTCCTGAAGCAAGAGAAGGGCTTGACCAACTCAAAGCAAATGTAATGCGAAAACAAGGCTACAAAACAGATCCATCTAACCCTGACAGCGTAAAATACGAAGTCGCAAAGGAACTGGGGATTCCATTAAAGGAAGACTACAACGGAAACCTCACGTCCAAGCAAGCAGGCAAAGTCGGTGGCAACATCGGTGGCAATATGGTTAAAGAAATGATCCGCATGGCGCAAGAAAACTTAAATAAACGCGGGTAAGGTGGTGTTCGTATGGATAAAAAGAAAAACCGTGATGGTCAATCCAATCATAGCCAATACAAAGTTGCCAAAGGCCCGAAAGCAAGAGAGTCTGGCTATGAGGCAACCTATGAATACACAACTGGTAATGAAGTAGGAGAGCCAGATCATAAATAACTCACTCAAAATCCCCTATGCCTTACTTAAGCATAGGGGTCTTTAAATTAACCTAACCGATATACTCGTGCCTCATACGCTCTTAATTCTATTGAATCTGTAGCCTCGTGTGCATCGATATAATAATTTGCCAACATTAGCTCATTATGCCTAAATTCACCTTCTGGCAGACGACAAATGGCATTTTCTTGAGATAGATTCGTTACAACAATCACTTTCTGATCGCCTAGCGTGCGTGTGTATACATATAGCTGTGGGTCTTCGGCTAGTAATAAGTCATACTCACCATACGTGAATACTTTATTCGCCTTTTTCAAAGCAATCATTTTTTTATAAAAATGCAGCACAGAATCTTCATCAACCTGCTGGTCTTCAACATTAATTTCCACGAAATTTGGATTAACACCCATCCATGGTTCTCCTGTTGTAAAGCCTGCGTTTTCAGTATTGGACCACTGCATTGGAGTACGTGAGTTATCCCTACTTGTCGCCCAGATGACCTCCATAATCTCCTCATGCGGGACACCCTCAGAGCGCTTTTCATGATACAAGTTTTTTGTTGCCACATCATCATATTCTTCGATGGATTGGAATTGAACATTTGTCATTCCAATTTCTTGCCCCTGGTAAATGAAAGGAGTTCCTTGCATGAAAAAGTACATGGCACCTAGCGCCGTTGCACTTTCCTTCCAATAGTCCTTATCATTTCCCCAATTAGATACGACACGTGTTTGATCATGGTTCTCGATAAACAATGCATTCCAGCCCATGTTTTCTAGTCCCTTTTGCCATCTCGTAAGAACTTGTTTGAGCCCGACCACATCAAGTTTTTGTTTCTCTTCATCCCATAGGCCTAAATGTTCGAACTGGAACACCATATTGAATTTTCCTTGTTCCTCGCCAACCCATTCTTCTGCATCCTCGACACTTACACCATTTGCTTCACCAACTGTCATAATGTCGTATTTGGCAAAGGTTTCTTTCTTTAATTCTTGTAAAAATTCTTGAATCCCGGGACGATTCATATGGCCGTCGAAAGAAGAAACATACTTTAGACCAGTTGGATTTGGCAGATCAGGGAAACCCGGTACTTTTTTAATATGACTAATCGCATCTACCCGGAAACCATCAATGCCTTTATCGAGCCACCAATTAATCATGCGGTATAACTCTGTGCGAACCTCTGTGTTCTCCCAATTGAGATCAGGCTGCTTTGTAGAAAAAATATGCATGTAATATTGACCAGTCTCTTCATCAAAATCCCATGCCGGCCCCCCGAATATACTTTCCCAGTTATTTGGCTCTTTTCCATCTTTTCCATCATGCCAAATATACCAATCCCGCTTTGGGTTATCCTTTGAAGAACGAGATTCGATAAACCAGGGGTGTTCATCACTTGTATGGTTAATAACTAAATCAATAATGAGTTTCATCCCACGCTTATGGGTTTCCTCTAGTAATTCATCAAAATCAGCCATCGTTCCAAAGTCAGCCATGATGTCTTGATAATCGCTAATATCATAGCCGTTATCATCATTGGGTGATTTGTAAACAGGGCAAATCCAAATTACATCGATCCCCAGATCTTTTACATAATCTAATTTGGATATAATCCCCTGTAGATCACCGATACCGTCACCATTTGAATCCATAAAGCTTCTTGGATAGATCTGATAGGCAATTGCTTCCTTCCACCATGCTTGCTTCATTTTTGTATCCTCTCTTCCCTTCTACAGATGGTACTCAAATCCACCTTCAAATCGTTAACCGATACACTCTTGCCTCATATGGCTTTAATTCTATTCTTTCAATTGATTCATTTTGATTGACATCATAATTGCCAATCAATAGTTCCTGTGATTTGTAGCTACACTCTTCTGGCAACTCAAATAATGTATGTTCATTTGAAAAATTCAGTACTACCAGTAACTTTTCATCAGCTAATATTCTAGTATACGCATAAATCGTTGGATGCTCCGGCAACAGCAGGTCATAAGTACCATATACCATAATCTCATGCTGCTTTCGTAACTCAATCAATCTTTTATAATAATGAAAAACAGAATTTGGATCATCCACTTGTTTAGCCGCATTAATGTCCCGGTAATTCGGATTCACCGAAATCCATGGAGTGCCTGTCGTAAACCCAGCATTCTCACTTTCGTCCCATTGCATAGGGGTACGCGCATTGTCTCTTCCTTTTGCGTAGATAGACTGCATAATTTGCTCTGGAGCCACGCCTGCATCTACCTTTTCCTTATACATATTTAGGGTTTCGATGTCCTTATAATCGTCAATGGAATCAAACTGAACATTCGTCATCCCAAGTTCTTCACCTTGATATATATATGGAGTTCCCTGCAACATATGCAAAAACGTTCCAAGCATCTTTGCTGACTCTAACCAATACTCACCGTCATCACCAAATCTAGACACCATCCTAGGCTGATCATGATTATTTAAATACAAACTGTTCCAGCCAGAGCCTTCCAGACCTTTTTGCCATTTGGTAAACGTTTGTTTCAAATCTAGTAGATTTAATGGTCGCAAATCCCATTTTCCTGTTGGACCTGAATCTAAATCCATATGTTCAAATTGGAAGACCATGTTTAGCTCATTACGGTCCGAACCTGTAAACTTTTGCGCTTCTTCTGTGTCGACACCCGGCATTTCGCCAACAGTCATAATGTCGTATTTCGATAACACTTGTTGGTTCATTTCCTGTAAAAATTCATGGATTCGAGGTCCATTCATATAATAAGGTGCACCTGAAGCATATTTTTTTCCTTCCTGCGGTTCACCATCTGGTAGCGCTGGAACTTTTGAAATTAAATTGATGACGTCCATTCGGAATCCATCTATTCCTTTTTCAAGCCAAAAAGTCATAAGGTCATAGACTTCCTCACGAACTTT
>Ga0182742_1003750_pt1 | contig 14487 bp, 14 predicted proteins | sample eDN5th37CBELigMG_FD_128880 | JGI IMG/M metagenome (GOLD analysis project Ga0182742, IMG submission 128880) | Enriched Miracle-Growth compost microbial communities from Emeryville, California, USA - eDNA 5th pass 37_C BE-Lig MG (version 2)... ... | reverse complement strand
GCCTTATCGATTCCATTTTCTTATACACGATCTCTAGGACCCAACATACTAAACTGATTCAAACAAGGGTGTGAAGTTGATCTGTTTAAATACGGACTCTTACAGGTCCCATAGACGGATCGATCTTCCTTCACTTCTACTATAAAAAAATAGTAGCACAAACCATGGCCTTGGTTTGTACTACTAATGTTAGTATGTTTATCAGCTCGGGTGCTACCTGATCTCCCCAACCGATGTCGTGGCTTTTTTGTGGCTTATATAAATTGAAAAGGGTCCGTATGAATGGTTGAAGCGAAAATATTTACTTCATATTTTTTTTGCTTACACATTTCTGTGAGCTTGGTTGCTACTCCTTGTTTCATCACTTTTTCTACATTGTGACCTGGGTCTATAATATTTAATCCTAGCATCATAGCATCATGAGCAACGTGATAATACATATCACCCGTTATATATACATCAGCCCCCTTGAAGCTGGCAGCTTGAATATATTTATTCCCATCCCCACCAAGCACTGCTACCTTTTTCACTTTAGAATCTAAGTCCCCAACGACTCGAACGGCAGGCACATCTAGGCCCTTTTTAACAAATTCTGCGAATTCGCGGAGAGTTGTTTCTTGGACGGTCCCTATCTTACCCAAACCTAGTGACTTTGCTTGATTTTTTAGTCGGTAAACATCATACGCTACTTCTTCGTATGGATGTGCTTTCATCATTGCCGATAGTACCTTCTTTTCTAAATGAGCAGGAAACACGGTCTCTATTCTTGCTTCCTCCACTTGCTCCACTTTTCCTATCGCTCCATAAGTAGGATTTGCCCCTTCTAAAGGGATAAACTCTCCTTTTCCTTCAGATGTAAAGGAACAGTGAGAATATTGGCCTATTGAACCTGCCCCCGCATTGCCTAATGCATTTTTTATCGCTTCCTCATACCCTATTGGTACATAGACAACGAGTTTAAGTAATTCAGAATCGTAAGTTGGTACCAGAACCTCTGTGTTTGATAATTTCAAGGCGTCTGCCAGCAAATCATTTACTCCGCCTTCTGCAACGTCCAGATTCGTGTGAGCTGCATATACAGCGATATCATGTTTGATTAACTTTTCAATGATTCGACCTGTTGCTGTATCTGTCACGAGCTTCTGTAAAGGACGATAAATGAGTGGATGATGAGCAATGATCAATTCAACATTATTATGTATCGCTTCATCCACTACCTCTTCTAGTACATCGAGTGCAATCATTACATTTGAAACTTTTTTGTTTAATCTGCCAATTTGCAAACCAATCTTATCTCCTTCTAATGCAAGGTTCTTTGGTGAAAATTGTTCAAATAGACTAATAACTTCATGTCCATTTACGGTTTTCACTGGCCCAAAACCTCCTTTACCATTGAAATTTTCTTCTGTATTTCCGTTTTCTTTTCTATTTGGCTAGACTGGCTCATCTGTTTTAAAATACGTTCCCAATTGTTCCATTCAGCCGTCCACTTTTGAATAAAAGCCTCGTTCTTTTCTTTACTTAAGAATGGTCCAAAAAGCAATTGATTTTCGATGTTCTCAGAATAAACCGATTCGGAATTCCCTCTTTCTGCAACTAAGATTTCATAAATCTTTCCATCCTCTTCTAAAATAGCTTCGTTTATGAGACTCCACCCATTTTCTAAGAGCCACAATCGTATTGAAATAGCGCTAATATTCGGTTGAAGAACAAGCCGCTTCACACCCTCAAGCTTTTCCTTTCCTTCTTCAAGGATACTAGCAATCAGGGCACCACCCATTCCGGCAATGGTAATGCACTCTACTTCGCCTTTGCCTATAACTTCAAGACCATTTCCTTTTCGCACCTCAATTTGTTTCGTTAATCCTTCCATTTCTACTTGTTTCCTCGCAGATTGAAAAGGTCCTTCAACCACTTCACCTGCTATTGCAAAAGGTACTTTTCCAGCTCTTACCACATGACAAGGAAGATAAGCGTGATCTGAACCTATATCAGCTAGTTTCGCACCCTCTGGAATAAAATCAGCAACAGTGCTTAGCCTTTTCGATAATCTTTCTACATTCATTTACAAACACCAACTCTTTATTTGATTATATACAGTATAAAAAAAGTCCTTTACATATGCAAAGGACTTAAAACGCTTACTTATTTAAGCTCCATTAACCAATCAGCCATTGCTCCTGCATTCTCAGCAGTAACGAGTCCTGATGGCATTGAGCCTTTTCCGTTTACAAGAATGTCTTCAATTTCTTCTTTAGACAGTTTGTCACCAACACCTGTTAAAGCTGGACCTACGCCCCCTTGGTATGAATCCCCGTGACATCCAATACAGCCCGCAGACTTATAAATATCTTCAGGATTGTTTGAAACCTCTTCTGCCTGTTCTCCACCGCCTTCTTGTTCTGCAGCTAGTTCCTTACTGTCACCTAAGCCTTTAAACGAAAAAAGGAACATCGCAGCAATACCAAGAACCATGATTAAGACGAATGGAATAATCGGATTGCGATTCATGCTTTTCCCTCCCTTATGTAAGTACATCAAAAACTATTTAAATATAGAATGCAAACAATATCTATTTTACTTGAAAATGGGCAGAAGGAAAAGTACTAAAGTAAACTTTGTCACATTATGTTCTCATTTTAGACAAAACCTCACTAGGTTTTTGTGAGGTCTGTCATAAACGAAGGAAAGCTAACAACCTATTTCTCTTGCAATTACCATGCGTTGAATTTCTGAAGTACCTTCACCAATTTCTGTTAACTTTCCATCACGCATATATCGTTCCACATGATAATCCTTCATATACCCGTAACCCCCGTGTATTTGTACTGCCTGATCGGTAACCTCCATACAAATTTCTGAAGCGTAAAGCTTACACATGGAAGCTTCTTTTGTAAAAGAACGTCCCTGATCTTTTAACCAAGCCGCTTTATAAACCATATTTCTAGAAAGTTCAATCTTCATGGCCATGTCTGCAAGCTTGAATTGTATCGCTTGAAAATGGGACAACGATTTTCCAAATTGCTGCCTTTGCTTTGCATAGCTCAATGCCTTTTCGTAAGCTGCCTGAGCAATGCCTACTGCCATTGCACCTATTCCAATTCTTCCCCCATCAAGAGTGATTAAGAATTGTTTAAACCCCTCTCCACGCTTTCCTAGTAAATTCTCAGATGGTACTTGAACATCTTCTAATACTAACTCGGTTGTATTGGAGGCATGAAGCCCCATTTTCTCATAATTACTGATGACTTGAAAACCAGGGGAATTCGTTGGAATCATAATAGCACTAATTTCTTTTTTTCCATTTTGTTCCCCAGTAACTGCGGTAATAGCTAGATGCTTGGCGTAGCTTGCATTTGTAATATAACATTTATTACCATTTATAACAAACGTCCCATCTTTTTCTACCGCTCTCGTCTTAGTACCACCCGCATCGGAACCTGCATTAGGTTCGGTAAGTCCAAAGGCCCCAAAAGATTCACCTGTACAAATCGGAATTAAATATTTTCTCTTTTGTTCTTCCGTACCAAACAAATGAAGTGGTGCACCGCCTAGCGATATATGGGCTGAGTACGTAATTCCTGTAGAGGCACAGGCTCTACTTAGCTCCTCTGTGACTATGGCAAAGCTTATTGTATCTGCTCCCCCACCACCGTATTCTTCTGGAAATGGAAGCCCCATTAAGCCTAATTCAGTTAGCTTTTGAAACACTTCATGTGGGAACTGCTTATGAATGTCTCTTTCGAGCGCACCAGGTGCAACCTCTTCATTAGCAAATTCTCTTATTGTTCGAAGGATCATGCTTTGTTCTGATGTTAAATCAAAATTCACGTTTTTCTCCTCCTCATACCTAATAATGAAATCGCTTTCATAACTATTATATAAGGAGTTAAATCATTTTCCTAACATTTTAAATTTTACAATAAATAATCATTATATAAATATAGATCCAATTAGTAATAGCAGCCCTAAAATGGAAGAAATGCTAAAGTACAATAACTTTGCCTTTTTGCCAATGATAAACCAAACGATACAGTTCAAAGTAATGATTACATAAAGGCTTACATGATTATTAGGAAAAAAATATGTGGCTAGATCTACAGAGCATAACAAAGCGATGAGGGCAGTAGAAATCATTGGAATGATAAAGTCAGTCGCTTTTCTAAAAAAATAAAAACTAGCACCAAATCCAAATAATAGCAATAAAGCATAAAGAGTCGTTTGCAAAAAGAAAGATAATTCAGTAAAATATATAAATATACCAAATGGAACCAGTAGCAATGGAGTATAAGCGAGTAAAAACTTCTTCTTGATGCTTCTTTTTCCAACTTTCTTTCCGTTAATTTGTTCACCTTCTGTATATAACGCTAATAAAAAATTGCAATATTGTTCTGGTAACAGCTTCGTTTCTTTCCAATACTGAATTTCTTTAACAATGATTTCTTTCCGATTATCACTCATACCTTGTCCTTTCTCTTGCTATACACATAAAAATAGTTTACCTCTATTGTAAGAAGTAAACTATTTTTAGACAATCATTTTATTCTAAGAAATCCTTTAAACGCTTGCTACGGCTAGGGTGTCTTAACTTTCTTAACGCTTTTGCTTCAATTTGTCTTATTCGTTCTCTAGTGACACCAAACACTTTTCCTACTTCTTCTAAAGTTCTCGTGCGGCCATCATCAAGTCCAAAACGAAGTCGTAAAACATTTTCTTCACGGTCGGTTAATGTATCAAGGACATCTTCAAGCTGTTCTTTTAACAGTTCATAAGCTGCATGCTCAGAAGGGGATGTAGCATCCTGATCCTCAATGAAATCACCTAAATGCGAGTCATCTTCTTCACCAATTGGTGTTTCTAAAGAAACTGGTTCTTGAGCAATTTTCAGGATTTCACGAACCTTGTCAGGCGTTAAATCCATATCTTCTCCAATTTCTTCTGGAGTTGGTTCACGTCCAAGATCCTGAAGTAGCTGACGTTGAACACGAATTAATTTATTGATGGTTTCCACCATATGAACGGGGATACGGATGGTTCTTGCTTGGTCAGCAATCGCACGAGTAATTGCTTGTCGAATCCACCAAGTAGCATACGTACTAAATTTAAACCCTTTGCGATAATCAAACTTTTCAACAGCTTTAATTAATCCCATATTTCCTTCTTGAATCAAATCAAGGAACAACATACCGCGACCAACATAACGTTTTGCAATACTAACTACAAGACGTAGGTTTGCTTCTGCTAGTCGGCGCTTTGCTTCTTCGTCACCTTGTTCAATACGATTAGCAAGTGAAATTTCCTCTTCTGCAGACAATAAGTCCACACGACCGATTTCCTTTAAATACATTCGGACTGGGTCATTAATCTTAACACCTGGCGGTACGCTTAAATCATTTAAATCGAATTCTTCTTCACCTTTAGCAAGCTCCTGAATATTTGGGTCACCATCTTCAGAGTCACCCACTAATTCTACACCTTGCTCACCTAAAAATTCATAAAACTCATCCATTTGATCAGAGTCCACATCAAAATTAGCTAATTTTTCTGCAATATCGTCATAGGCTAGAACCCCTGTTTTCTTTCCAACCTCTGTTAACTGATCTTTTACTTGTTCTAGGGTCAAATCTGAATCAACCTCTTTTGAACGGGCCGATTTTTCAGCCATATGTACCCCTCCTTCCAAAGTCAAACAACAAACTCAAATCTTTAATGTTTTGCGCAATTGGATAATTTCCATCGCAATCGCAGCAGCCCTTCCATGATCCTTTTGTCTCTCTGCTTCTTTCTCTTCTGCTTCTTTTTCTTTTATTTTTAACATCTTTTGATAATTAAACACCTGCTTAATGTAATCGGAAAGTTCTTGGTCGCTTATTTCCTCACCTATAGACATCATTCCAATATCTGCTACCGTACGTCTAAGCTTTTCATCTTTTATATACGTTAGGAAATCACTAGGATTTGGTTCGAGTCCCTTTTCATAGTAACCATACAAATAAGTGATGATTGCTTGATGCTCATCAATATTTAAGGGAGTACCATTTAACAAATCCTGCACTTTATATGCTATGTCATAATCCTTTAACATATAAGCTATTAAACGTCTTTCTGCAGTTTCATAAGCCGGCCTTAAGTTGGAAGATTGTTTGATAACCACATCTTGATTTCTTTTTTGAACGTATTGCTCACGGTTTCCTTTTTTGTTCGCAAAGAAAAATTGTTTTTGTTGTTGCTTTAATGCATCAAGTGAAAGTGAAAACTCACTTGCTAGCTGTCTCAAGTAGTGATCTCGTTCCACTACCTTCTCAAGTTGGCTTATTTCCTTTAATACTTCTTCGATATATTGGAGGCGAATTCCTTCATTATTTAAATCCTTTCCTCGTCTTAAATACCGAAGTTTAAAATTCATTAATGTTACACTAGCAGAGATAATTTCGTTTTGAAATTTCTCTTCACCATTTTGACGAATATAGTCATCAGGGTCCATTCCATCTGGCAATATTGCCACTCGAACCTGAATTCCCGAGGAATGAAGAAGCTGACTAGCCCGATAAGCGGCTTCAATTCCAGCTTTGTCTCCATCGTAACAAATCGTAACTGCTTCAGCGCTCCGCCTGATCGACACGATATGATCGTCTGTCAAAGATGTTCCCATAGTTGCCACACCATTGTGTACACCTGATCGATCGGCAGCTATTACATCAGCAAACCCCTCAAATAATACGATTTGATTCGTTTTTTTAATACTTGCCCTTGCTTGATGAAAATTATATAAAATTTTACTTTTGTTAAAAATTGCTGTTTCAGGACTGTTTAAATACTTTGGCTCATCCGACCCTAAAGATCGTCCTGAAAATGCAATTGTATTGCCTTTGTGGTCTAATATAGGAAACATAATGCGGTCTCTGAAGCGATCAAAATAAGTACCATCACGTTCACGTTTTATAACGAGCCCTGCTCTTTCCATTACATCAGGAGGAAAATTACGTTTCGTAAGAAATTTGTAAACAAAATCCCACGAATTTAATGAATAGCCTATTTGAAATTTTTCTATCGCTTCGATTGTAAAGCCTCTCGATAAAAGGTACTCAAGTGCATGTTGACCGTCTTTTGTGTTTACTAGCAAATGATGATAGAATTTACGTAATAAATCGTGAGCGTCAATCATCTGCTGAAAATCATTCGGAATCGCCCTAGTATTAGTGTGAGATGACGAATCGATATGTAGCTCAACATGTCCTTTTTCAGCTAGTTTAACAGCCGCTTCTATAAATGAGACACCTTCTTGTTCCATTAAGAATGAGAATGCATTTCCACCTGCTCCACATCCGAAACAATGATATATTTGCTTATCCGGAGAAACGGAGAAGGACGGAGAGTTTTCTCCATGAAACGGACAAAGTCCAAAATAATTCCGACCTTGTTTTTTTAGCTGAACATAGTCGCTAACCACGTCCACTATATCAACCGCCTGGCGAATTTCATTAATTTTATCCTCAGGGATACGTTCTGCCATGAAAACAACTCCAGGTATTAGTGAGTAATTCGCGATAAATTATAGATTTCCTGCAAATTTCGACAAAATGCTATAAAAATTTTTCGCAAAATCATCTCGGTCAGTTTGACCAAAACGTTTGGGCCCTTTTGAGTGTATCCCTTGTCGCCTAGCTTTCGCGGCAAGATACCTCATATCAAGAGCAAGATTAATATCCTTCTCTTCGTATACATTCCCCCTTGGAGAAAGTACATAAACACCTTTATTCACGAGAGTCGAAGCTAACCCGATGTCTTGGGTGACTACAAAGTCTCCTTTACCCACATGGTTCATGATATATAAGTCAACTTCCTCCTTGCCCGTATCGACATATTTCCATGTTCCTGTAGCTTCTGTTGAACTCATATGATTATAAGATGCAACAAAAATAACTTCTAATGAAAAATTCGACGCGATTTCGACAATTTCCTGCTTCACTGGGCAGGAATCTGCATCAACAAGAACCTTTGGTAAACCTAATGTACTATTAATTCTACATCACTCCATATATTCCTCCTTATTTCAAGGAATAACTTAGTGGAAAAGCGTTTGTCGAATTTTTTTCGGACGAGTATCTTGACTTCTGACAATAAATAGTTTATTCCTTCATAGTGAAGTCTAAACCTAATCTGATACATTTTTATCACAATTTTTTATTATAGTATAAAAAAGTCTATTTTTCCATTACTTTTTTTGTGTTACTCCCCAAACAATAAAAAGAAATAGCACATCATTTTATGCGCTATTTCTTTTATTTATCCTCTTTTTAAGTAACGGTTTAAAATAACATTTGCTGTTTCCTCAACAGCTTTGTTGGTTACATCAATTACATGACATCCTATTCTTGAGACAATTTTATCAAAATACTCGATTTCCTCTTTAATTCGTTCAATATTCGCATAGCTTGCTCGGTCATTTAAACCTAAAGAAAGTAATCTTTCTCGTCTAATATTATTCAGCTTTTCTGGGCTGATTTTTAATCCGAAGCATTTCTCTGAAGGCACTTTAAACAATTCCTCAGGCGGATCAACCTCAGGGACAAGCGGAACATTAGCCACTTTAATACGTTTATGAGCCAGATACTGTGATAATGGAGTCTTTGAAGTTCTCGAAACACCCACTAAGACGATATCAGCCTTTAATATTCCTCGTGGATCGCGACCATCATCATACTTAACTGCAAATTCAATTGCTTCCACCTTTTTAAAATAGTCCTCATCAAGCTTCCGAACTAAACCAGGTTCAAATAAAGGCTGTTTACCACAGATATCTTGTATTTGGTCAATTAAAGGTCCAATAATATCACATGCATAAATCCCTTCTGCCTTCGCTGTATCTCTCATGTACTCGCGCATATCTGGCTTTACAAGTGTATAGGCAACCATCCCACCGTCTAATTTCACAAGTGAAATCACTTCATCAATATTGGATTTATCCTCTACATATGGAAACCTCTTGATTGTGACTTCTTGTCCATCAAATTGGCTTATCGCTGCTTTTGTTACGAGCTCTGCAGTTTCTCCTACAGAATCTGATACCACGTAGACGATTGGCATTTTCCCCAACTTCCTCATCTCCTACATCTTTTGTAATAGTGTTATGCGAATCGAGTAATTCCATTTTCGAAAGTGTTAATTTCCTTCTGCTAATGCTACAAACGCCTTTGTTAGATTTGTTTTGGTGATCCTACCAAGTACTTCGAAACCTCTTTCCGATTCCCTAACAACAGGCAATGCATCAATTTGCTTATCAATTAATTTATGTGCCACATCAATGAGTAGATCGTCTTTTCCGCACATGGTAACATTAGGCATTCTTGTCATGATGATATGCACCGGTAATGTGGTTAGTTCCTGCTTTCCAATACTTGCTCGAAGCAGATCTTTTCTAGACAATACGCCCGTGAGCAATGAAGATTGATCGACAACAAATAATGTTCCAACATCTTCGAGAAACATGGTACAGATCGCATCGTAAACAGAAACGTTTTCGTTCACTACTACCGGAATCGACTGATAATCCTTCACATACAGTTTCTTTAAGTTCTCCGTTAATAATTGAGTGCCTGATTTCCCTGTGTAAAAATAACCTACCCTTGGCCGTGCATCCAAATATCCAGCCATGGTTAGAATGGCTAGATCTGGTCGAAGTGTAGCTCTAGTTAGATTGAGTCGTTCTGCAATATGCTCTCCGGTAATCGGTCCATTTTCCTTCACAATTTGCAAAATATGCTCTTGCCGTTTATTTAGCTCGATTGTACTCACCACCTAATTGCCCTTTAGGCTCATATGTATGTCATACTTATATAAAATTATTATATACTATCTCTCATAAATGAAAAGACATAAGGATAAAAAGAGCCTTCACCATTCAGAAGGCCCTCTTTTATAAAGTCTATTTTGTTACAATTTCCTTCACATTCGCAAAGCTCATAATCAACTCTGCCAACTTTGACATTACTGCTAATCGGTTGTTTTTCAACGCTTGATCCTCAGCCATAACCATTGTATGGTCAAAGAAATCGTTGATTGCCTCTTGTAAAGAGGCAAGTTTGTCGAAAAACTCTTCCTCACTCACTTCATTTGATTCTAATTCCAATTTCACACTACGATATTGATTATATAGTGCTGTCTCATAATCGTTTTCAAACAGGGACTCATTGATTGCCACATTTTCCACTGCTTTATTAGAAATGGTTAGTACACGGCTAAGAGCTTCAACTGTCTCTTTAAATCCGCTCGCATCTTTTTTGGTTTGAAGAACAGATGCCTTTTTAACCAGTGCAGGTAAAGCTGTAATATTTTTTTCTAATACGGCATCAATAATGTCATAGCGAATGCTTTGTTCCTGTAAATAATGCTTTAAGCGGAGCTTGAAGAAAGCAAGAAGCTCAACCAGTAACTCCTCTTCAGCTTTTTCTCCGATTCCCTTTTCTTTTATAGAACGAATAGATAGACGGAGAAGATCAGTTAATGAAACATTCCATTCTTTATTGATTAGAATTTGAACAATTCCTGAAGCTTGCCTTCTTAATGCATATGGATCCTGTGAACCACTTGGAATATTACCGATTGCAAAAAACGAGACAATCGTATCTAATTTCTCTGCTAAGGCGAGAAGGGCCCCACTATTTGATTTAGGAGTTGAGTCTTCTGCGTTTCTTGGCATATAGTGTTCATTAATCGCAACAGCAACTGCTTCAGATTCTCCTTTTTGTCTAGCATACTTCTCACCCATGAAACCTTGAAGTTCCGGGAATTCATATACCATATGAGTGACTAAATCAAACTTACTGATCTCAGCAGCACGATCCACTGTCTTTTTATCTTCTTCGTTAAAGCTTAATAACTCTGCTAACTGATTTGTTATCGAACGAACCCGAGCAACCTTTTCAGAAAGAGTACCAATTTCCTCATGATAGACAATGGAAGCAAGCTTAGCTAGAGAATCAGCAATACTCGTTTTTTGATCTTCTCTATAGAAAAATGCTGCATCTGATAGTCTTGCTCTGAGTACCTTCTCATTTCCTTTAGCTACTGTCTCAAGATGCATATGATCCCCATTTCTCACTGTTACAAAGTATGGCAGTAGTGTACCGTCCTTTTTCTTAACAGGGAAATAGCGCTGATGCTCTTTCATGGATGTGATAAGTACTTCTTCTGGAAGCTCTAGAAATTCTTCCTCAAATCTACCAAATAAAGCTGTTGGATATTCCACTAGATTCGTTACTTCCTCTAATAGCTCCTCATCGACAGGAATTGTCCAGCCTTGCTCTTCCTCTAACTTAGAAATTTGTGAGAGGATTGCATTTTTTCTTTCTTCTGCATTAACCATTACAAATTCAGCTAAAAGCTTAGTTACATACTCTTCTGGTGTACCGATTTCTACTTCTTTTCCTAAGAAACGATGCCCGATTGTACGATTGCTCGTTGATACATTCGTGATTGCAAAAGGGATAGTCTCACTTCCATATATAGCCAGTAACCATTTGATCGGACGAATATATTTTAGTGTTTCATTTGCCCAACGCATATTCTTAGGGAATGTAAGTCCTGTAATAATATGCTCTATCTCAGGAAGTATTTCTTTTGTCGCTTGCCCTTTCGTAAACTTACGAACATGAGCGTACTCGACCCCATTTATTTCTTTAAAATAGATGTCCTCAACAGACATTCCTTGACCTTTAGTAAATCCTATAGCCGCTTTCGACCAATTGCCTTCGTGGTCAACAGCAATCTTTTTAGCAGGTCCTTTTGCCTCTTCCTCTACATCCTCTTGACTAGTACTAACACCGTAAGCAATAACTGCTAGACGTCTTGGAGTAGAAAAATGAGTGATGGACTCAAACGAAATCTTTTTCTCTTTTAACCAGTTCTCAATTTTTGATGTTAACTGTTCAATTGACCCTGTCACAAACCGAGCCGGCATCTCCTCAAGCCCGATTTCTAGTAATAAATCTTGCTTATTCATGCGTATCTTCCCCCTTTTGCTGTAGAATCGGGAATCCTAACTTTTCTCTCTCTTCATAGAAGGTTTTAGCTACCTTTCTTGCTAGGTTTCTACATCGCCCGATAAAACCAGTACGTTCAGTAACCGAAATAGCGCCTCTAGCATCTAGAAGATTGAATACATGAGAGCATTTTAAGACATAGTCATAAGCAGGATGAACAAGACCTTCGTTCATTTGACGGTGTGCTTCTTTTTCATAAATGTTAAACAGATTAAAAAGCATCTCAGGATCTGATGTTTCAAAAGTATATTTTGAGTGCTCATATTCAGGCTGTAAGAAAATATCACGAACGGTAAATCCGTTCGTCCACTCTAGGTCAAATACATTTTCCTTTTCTTGAATATACGAAGCAAGGCGCTCGATTCCATAAGTGATTTCAACCGAAACAGGCTTACACTCAAGTCCACCTACCTGTTGGAAATACGTAAATTGCGTGATTTCCATACCGTCTAACCATACTTCCCAACCAAGCCCTGCACAACCAAGTGATGGGTTTTCCCAATTATCCTCTACAAAACGAATATCGTGTTGAAGAGGATCAATTCCCAGCGCCTTCAACGAGTCAAGATAAAGTTCTTGAATATTGTCAGGAGAAGGCTTCATAATGACTTGGAATTGGTGATGTTGGTACAAGCGATTAGGATTTTCACCGTATCTTCCGTCGGCTGGTCGTCTGGACGGCTCCACATACGCTACATTCCATGGTTCAGGTCCTATCGCGCGTAAGAACGTATAAGGGCTCATAGTTCCAGCACCCTTTTCCACATCGTACGCTTGCATTAAAATACATCCTTGATCAGACCAATGCTTTTGCAAAGTTAAAATCATGTCTTGAATATTCATCGTACACCTCCAAAATTTATCGCATAAGAGATGATTTTTTTGGGCAAACAAAAAAACTCCCGTCTCCTATGCCTTTTTAAGCATAGGGACGAGAGTTACCCGCGGTTCCACCCTATTTGCCGACCATAATATATGTCAGCCACCTTAATCCGAAATTGCTCGGGAACGCCCTTCCTTAACACTCTATTCCTAGCTTTCACCGTCCTAGGATCGCTTCAAAGTAGAGAAAGTTAAGTACTCCTTTCCTTCAACGCAAATATTAAATTTAATTTGAATCTTAGCGGAAACAACGTCTGTTGTCAACTTTTAAAATCAATACTTCCTAGTTGACTAATCTGATTTAGGAATTTTTTCGTTTTTAAATGTAAACCAGAGTATTCATCATAATAAGCAGTAATAATCTTTTTTAACTCAGCCTTCGTTTCTTGCTTCACAGATATATTCCCTAACCTACTCATATCAATGAAATAAAATAAACGAAGTAGTTTTACTGTTGACTGAGAGATTTTATAGTGATATGGATCCTTTTCCAAACAACGATGACAGATAAATCCGCCCTCTCGGATCGAAAATGAAAAATGACCGTCTGTACTTCCACAAACGGCACATTGATTAAGGATGGGATACAACCCTAATGTATTCAACATTTTCACTTCAAAAATATGAACAATAATTTCTGGGTCATAGCCTTCGTTAATATAATTTAGCGTTTGATATAGCATCTCAAATAAAAAAGGATTTGCCTTTTTTTCGTCAGTACTTTTATCTGTTAGATCAATAACGTAACTTGCATAAGCGGTAAGGAAGATATCCTCCTTAATAGAGCGCATCGAGGAAAGCATTTCTCCTTGCTGCAAACTTCCTAGACCGCTGCTTGTTTGCACTAAGAATTGACCGTATGTAAAAAGCTGAGTGATGGCAGCTAAGCGACTGTTTGGCTTTTTTGCACCGCGTGCCATCACCCCAATTTTCCCCCATTCACGTGTGAATAGAGTGACAATTTTATTTGTTTCACCATAATGATTTGTTCGAATGACGATGCCTTCGCATTTTTGAAACATCTAGAACACCATCCTAGTACGAGACAAACCTAGAGATATGGAAATTCAACCTCTGCTAGCTCATCATCCTGATTCCCGGGTATGTCTTGATTCTCCTTCTCTAACTCCTTAAAGAGCAGATAAGTGTCAATGTTACCTGTTTGCGAAAATACTTTCCAGGTAAAATCCATCATCAAAAACCCCCACCTTTCAAATAGTTGACTAGCAATAAATCCAAATCGTTACCATTATCATAGCCTTGTCTACCAAAAATAATGAGTCGAAAATATTGTTAATAAAAAAGGTGCATAAACTAGAAAGATGAATAATATTCTAAAAATGGTAAATCAATATTCGTCCTCACGGAACCCAAAATCTCTCAGTTGGGACATTTTGTTGCGCCAATCCTTCTGAACTTTTAACCATAATTCTTAAAACCATTTTGTTCCCAGTAAGTTCTCAATATCCTGCCTTGCTCGTTTACCAATTTCCTTTAACATGCTTCCTTGTTTACCAATCACAATTCCTTTTTGGGAATCACGTTCTACGATAATGGTTGCCAT
>Ga0182742_1003749_pt1 | contig 14489 bp, 11 predicted proteins | sample eDN5th37CBELigMG_FD_128880 | JGI IMG/M metagenome (GOLD analysis project Ga0182742, IMG submission 128880) | Enriched Miracle-Growth compost microbial communities from Emeryville, California, USA - eDNA 5th pass 37_C BE-Lig MG (version 2)... ... | reverse complement strand
GTGGCGTTCCAGCGCGCCGCGTTCAGCCCGACGATCTCGGAGAGCATGGATCGCTCCGACGGCATCTATCATCCCAACAGCGGCGAGCTCATCGCCCAGGGTGAATGGGGCATGCCGATCTTCGTCGGCTGCATGCGTTTCTCGACGCAGGCTGCGCTCGAATACATCCGCAGCCGTAACATCGAGGTACGGCCCGGCGACGTCTTCATGTTCAACGACCCTTATCTCGGCGGCACGCATGTCATGGACGTGAAATTTCTCCGTCCCTATTTTCATGACGGGCGGATTTTTGCCTGGTTCAGCAATACCGGCCATTGGCCGGACTGCGGCGGCATGGTGCCGTCCGGATTCTCCTCCAACGCCACCGAGATCGAGCAGGAAGGGCTGCGCCTGCCGCCGGTCAAGATTTTCAAGGAAGGGCAGCTCGATCAGGAGATCGTCTCGATCGTTCTTTCCAACGTCCGTGTCGCGGAGGAGCGGATCGGGGATATCAAGGCGCAGATCGGTGCGCTGACCGTCGGCGAGCGGCGGTTTACCGAGATCCTCGAACGCTATGGCGTCGAGACGGTCGAAACCTGCATCGCGGAGTTTCGCACCCGTGCCCAGCAGCTCATGCGCTCCCGCATATCCCTGATCCCGGACGGTGTCTACGAAGGCGTGTCCTACGTGGATTCGGACGGGGTGAAGGACGAGCCTTTGCGCATCCACATGACGGTGCGCAAGGAGGGGTCGGATCTGTACTTCGATCTCTCGCAGTCGAGCCCCGCCTGCGCGGGACCGATGAACAGCGTGCTGGCGACGACCAAGTCGGCCATCTACCTCGCCGTCAAGCACCTTTTTCCCGATCTCCCGATCAATGAGGGGACGTTCGAGCCCATTCACATCGCCGATCCCGAAGGCACGTTCCTGCACGCGACGTACCCGAGCCCGGTCTCGGGTTGTGCGGCCGAGGTCAGCCAGCGGGTATGCGAGGCGGTGTTTTCGGCGCTGGTCAAAGCCGTCCCCGATCTCTGTTGGGGGGCGCCGGCGGGCACGGTCGGCAATCTGTCGCTCGGCGGCTATGATCCCGGCCGGGCGCGCCGCTACGTGATGTACAATTTGAGCGGCGGCGGCTACGGCGGCGATACGTTTGCCGATGGCATGAGCAACGGTTGCTCGACCACCGGCAATGCCGCCACGACGCCTGTCGAGGTGCTCGAGCAATATTATCCGGTGCTGGTCGAGCACTATCGCTTGCACGAACGGTCCTCGGGTCCCGGCAAGCACCGCGGCGGGCTCGGCGTCAACTATCGCTTGCGGCTGCGTGATGGCGAGGCAAAGCTGTCGTTCATCATGGATCACGGGCGATACGGCCCGCAGGGAGCTCTCGGCGGCCTCGACGGCGGAAAGAACCGGGTTGTCGTTACCTACAAGGACGGCCGCGTTTATCATCCGCCGCACCTGAGCAAGGACCAGGGCATCGTGCTGGGGGTTGGCGATGCCGTGGAAGTCTGGACGCCGGGCGGCGGCGGCTTCGGCAATCCGCTGCAACGCGACCCCGCGAGCGTGGCGCAGGACGTCTTCCTCGAATACTACACGGCGGAGGACGCGGCCCAGCAGTACGGCGTGGTCATCAATCCGGACGGGGCGGTCGATGCCGCGCTGACCGCAAAGCAGCGCGAGCGGCTTGCCGCACCAATTGCCGCCAACTGACCGGGAGGCGCGCCCACAAAGGTCGGGCGCGCCATACGGGCTGTTTCAGAAGCCGGGCTGTTTCAGAAGCTTCGTGCGGAGCGTTTCGAGCCGGCTGACCGCTTGCTCCAGCGCCTCGAGGCTGTCGACGGCGTAGCCGTCTGCGAGCGCCGGATCGTATTTCTGCATCGCGCTCCGCGACTTGCCTATCAGCCTCATGTGCCGCGCGGCCTCGTCGAGATGAAGACCCTCCATCTCCTCGAATTTCTTGTTGAAGGCAATGGCTTCCTCGGCGGTGATGCCGTCCGGCAGGTTCAGCGCGAGGTTGCCGCTGTCGATCCGGACCGGATAGCCACCCGGATAGCCGAACGGCCCTGCCGCGTGACCGATGTAGGATCGGCCGCTGACCAGGGCCAGCGCCATCGGGACGACGGTGGTGCCGGTGATCTGGTTGAGCGAATCGTCGGAGCCTGGCGGAAACTTGATGGCCTGAAAGCGGGTCATGAAGTCCGGCACTTCCTTGCCGTTTAGCCATGCGCGGGGATTGATGTTGCGCCGTTTTTCCTGCGGCTCGCGGAAATCCGCAACGTGCGGCTCCCATTGCCCGATGATGCGCACGTCTCCCGGCGTCCGCGAGCCGATCTGGGCCGCCACGGCAACTGCCACGATATCGATGTTTCCGAAGCCAAGCGGAGAGGGTATTCCGGCGGACCTGATCATCGCGTTGGCGACGTCCGGATAAGCGCCGTTGATGATCGTCGTCGGCGTGGCGGCGCGTTCGACGGCTCGTGCAAGCCGCGCCGTCAGAATGGTGTGGAAAGGCGTTCCGAGACCGTAGCCACCCTCCCGCACGAGAGCCGCCCAGGCATTGTTGTGGACCAGCGCCCATGGAGACTGCATCGAGGCGGTCTGGATGATAACGCGTGGCCGCAGGGATTTGACGAGCGTTTCCAGACCGCCGACGTCATCCCATGGAATCGGCGTCGGAGACGTGTAGTTAGGCAGCGAGAAGGCGGCGGCGCGGGCGTTGGCCGCGAGCGTCAGCCACGTGCAGCGATCGGCATTGCGTCCTCCGATTGCGATCCTGATCGGACGGCCGGCATCCGCAGTCGCCATGGCAAACAGGGCTGCCTCCGCCAAGGATCCGGTGCCCGCAATCAAAACGTCGCATTCTGCCATGGCTGCACTCTCGTTTCGGCGCAATCGATCTCTTCACCGCAGGATATCGAAGCGGTGACGCCGGCGGCATTTTCAAAAGTGCACCCGATGTTGTTCGGACGAACACTTCGCGCGCGTGGCGGGGCTTGCTATACACCGCGCATGTTTTTGCGCGATCAGATCGCCATTGTCACGGGTGGCGCGAAGGGGATTGGACGGGCCGTCAGCATTGCGCTGGCGAAAGAAGGTGCCGATCTCATGCTTGTTGCGCGCGATGCTGCCGCGCTGAGCGAGGTAGCTCGCGAGGTTGCCTCGCTCGGGCGAACGGTCGAGGTCGCGACGGCCGATGTCGGCGACGCGCAGGCGATGGAAAACGTGGCGAAGCAATTCCGCCGCAGTTTCGGCGAACGCGCCGACATTCTTGTCAATACGTCGGGCGTGCCGGGCCCGATCGAAACGCCGCTGCAAAATGTCGATGTCGACGCCTTCGAGCATGTCATGCGCGTCAACGTCACCGGCACGTTCCTCGCCATGAAGTATTTCGTTCCGATCATGATCGAAAACCGCCGCGGCAGGATCATCAATATCGGAAGCAATTCCGGGCGGGGCGGATATCCGAACAGGATCGGCTATGCCGCCAGCAAGTGGGCGGTGCGCGGAATGACGCGGACCGCGGCCGTCGAACTCGGCAAATACGGAATTACGGTCAATTGCATCAATCCCGGCATCGTCGACGGCGCACGGATGCAGACGCTTTGCAGCGAGCGGGCGAGGGTGCGGGGCGTGTCGGAGGATGTCATCCGCCGCGAGTATGTCTCCAGCCAGGCGATCGCGCAGGTGACGAGCGAAGCCGACGTGGCGGCCGTCGTCGTGTATCTGGCGAGCGAGGCGGCGACGAATATCACCGGTCAGGATATCAATATCGACGGCGGCTGGCGGCTATAGAGCCTCCTCCAATGCCGCTCCGTTGCTGCGCTCGTTGGCGATCATCGCCGCATGGGTGCGGTTTTTCGCGCCGAGTTTCTTGAACAGGCCGCGCATGTAGTATTTGACGGTATACTCCTCGACGCCGAGCTTTCGCGCGATCTCCTTGTTCGAGGAGCCGCCGCGCAGCATCTCCAGAATAATGGATTCATCCGAGGTGAGCGCCTGCTTTTCGGGTTTGCCGGCATCCTGGGCGGGAGGCGAAAGAACCGCGTTCATTTGATCGAGCATGCTTGCCGGGACGTAGCGGTCCCCGGCGAGAATGACCTGGAGAGCGCTCAACATGGCGCGGGCGCCGAGCGACTTTGGAATGAAGCCCGCGGCGCCCTTTTGAAAAGCCTCCGTCATGATCGCGGGGTCGGTCAGCCCCGAGAGCAGCGCGACCGGAACCTTCGGTTTGCAACCGAGTGTTGCGACGAGCCCGTCCAGGCCGTTCATGCCGTTCATGTCGACGTCGAGCAATACGACGTCGAGATCGGGCTCCGCCTCGGCGATGACGAGCGCGTCGTTCAGATTTCGCGCGCTCAAGACCGAAAAGCCCTGCGGCTGCGACTCAAGGTAGCTCTTCAGCGTGTCGCGCAGAAGATCGTGGTCGTCGGCGATGAGGATACGTGTGGGCATGGACGTCATGATCCATTTGTCCGCGGGAAGGATAGCGGCAACGGGCCAAAAGTCAAAGTCAACGACGGCCCGTGAAGGGCGGATCGATCGGCCGGGCCGCGCGAGGCGGCTGGCAGTCTTCGGCGTCGACTTTGGACATCATGCTGGTGTTCTTTAGAACGATGAGGTGGCAGCAATTGTGGGAGTAAGCTTCGGTCGACGGCAGCCTGCGGCTTGGGGTGCGAGTAAGCGCGTGCGGCGATGTCGGGAAACTCACGGCTGGCTTTCTTAAGGACTCGGAACAGTTTCTTGTCTCACGATCTTGAACGAGTGGCGTCTGCCTCGCCGAGGGCTCCGGCTGATCTCGCCGAAGCTGAGCGCCTCGTTCAGATTCAGTTCGGAATCTCCGGGCGGGCGCGGCGGCTGGGAGGGGAGATCGGCGATAATTTTCATGTCATGGCGGCGGACGGCAGGGAGTATGTCCTGAAGATCTCCGCGCCATCGACCGAGCAGGCGACGGTGGACCTCGCCACTTCGGCCCTGTTGCACATCGCGCATGCCGATCCGTCTCTGACGGTGCCGCGCGTCGTCATGGACAAGGCTGGCCAGGCAAATCCGGTGTTCGCTTTCGCCGACGGCACCTTTCGGGTTGTCAGCATGCTGACCTACCTGCCGGGACAGCCGATGCAGACCGTTGAAACGGGCCAACTCCAGCGCGTGGAGCTGGGGCGCCTGGCCGCCCACATACGACGCGCGTTGCGGAATTTCCGACACGCAGCAGGCGACCGCGATCTCAGATGGGATGTCAAACGCGCATCCGGCTGCGTTCCGCTGTTGTCCTTCGTCAAGGACACCGGCCAGCGACGCCTGGCCGAGCTGGCGCTTGCGAATTTCGAGCAACATGCCCGGCCGCGTTTTGCCGAGCTTCACCAGCAGATCATTCACGGCGACCTCAATCCGCACAATGTTCTGGTGTCGCCTGAAAATCATCTGCGGCTGGCAGGCGTTATCGATTTCGGCGACACGGTGCATACGTTTTCGATAAACGAGCTTGCCGTCGCGGCTTCTTATCAGGCGCAGGGCAAGGGCGACCTGCTGGTCGACCCGCTGTCGCAGGTCGGCGATCTGGTAAGAGGCTACAACGCCGTGCAGCCCATCGAGATGGTCGAACTGGACGTTCTGTTCGATCTTGTGGTCGCGCGCCTGGCGATGATCCTGATCATCTCCGAGTGGCGTGCGACGCTGCATCCCGAAAATCGTGACTATGTCACCCGCAACAGTTTTGTCGCGTGGCGGGGGTTGGAGAGCCTTGCCCGCGTCACCAGAGAAGAAGCGCAAGCATATTTTCGTTGCCTGTGCGACATGGAGCAATAACGGCATGACCAGGCAGGTAATCCCGGGCGTGATGCGAAACGCCTATCGCGCGGAGGATTCGGATCAGATCCCGCCGGCCGATCGTGCCCTCATTGCGCGCCGCGAGCGGCTCCTTGGGCCTGCCTATCGTCTCTTCTACGCACATCCCCTGCATATCGTCAGGGGCGAGGGCGTGTTTCTGTACGATGCCGAAGGGCGCGCCTATCTGGATGCATACAACAACGTCGCCTGCGTCGGTCACGGTCATCCCGAGGTCGTCGATGCCATTGCGCGTCAGGCTGCCATGCTCAACACGCACACGCGCTATATCCATGACGGCATTCTGAATTACGCAGACCGGTTGCTTGCCACCTTGTCTGGCGGCCCGCGCCAGATGATGTTCACCTGTACCGGCAGCGAGGCCAACGATCTCGCGCTGCGAGTTGCCAGGGCCCACACGAAGGGTACCGGAATCATTGTGACCGAACTCGCCTATCATGGTGTCACCGAGGCGGTATCCCGTATTTCGCCGTCCCTTGGACGTTCCGCGGAGGGCGATCCGGGCGTCAGGCTTGTCCCGGCTCCGGATCGCTATCGTGCGAAAGGTAACGACATTGGCGCAGCATTTGCGGCAGCCGTTGAGGAAGCAATCGAGGACATGCGTCGCGCAGGCATTTCGCCAGCCGCTCTCATCGTCGACACGATCTTTTCCAGCGACGGCGTGCTCCCCGATCCGGCGGGCTTTCTTGCTCCCGCCGTCGAGGTCATTCACCGCGCAGGCGGCCTATTCATCGCCGACGAAGTCCAGCCCGGCTTCGCCAGGACCGGTCCGATGTGGGGCTTCATGCGCCACGGGATCGATCCTGACCTGGTCACGATCGGAAAGCCGATGGGCAACGGCTATCCGGTCGCCGCCATGATAGCCAAAGCGGAGTGCCTGAGGGAGTTCGCGGAACAGTCCCGCTATTTCAACACGTTCGGCGGCAGCCCCGTGGCCTGCGCGGCAGCGATGGCCGTTCTGGATATCATCGAGCGGGAGCGACTGGGCGAGAATGCGCGCGCGACCGGAGATTATCTGCGCGACCGCCTCGGCGCGCTGGCTGCCAAGCATGACTTGATCGGCGATGTGCGCGGCGCCGGCCTTTTCGTGGCTGCCGAACTCGTCCTGGATCGTGCGAATTTGACGCCGGCACCGGCCGAAGCGGGCGCGGTCGTCAACCGGATGCGAGAGGATGGAGTTATCGTCAGCACGACGGGGACTTACGGCAATGCGCTCAAGATCAGGCCGCCTCTCGTCTTTAGCCGCGAAAATGCCGACCAGTTTGTCGAGGCTTTCGACCGGGCGCTCTCGGCCGCCTAGCGAATACGTAAGCGGAGGCAGCAGACGGCATCCGACCGAGGTCCCGCGCGAGCAAAATTCTGGCGTCCCGGGGCAGGTCCGCAGTTCCGTTATCCGGTCGGCCGCTGGCAGCGCACTTGCATACGCTGCGGCAGCCGGTATCCTTGCCGCATCGGATTTTTGCCGCTCCGCTTGGATGCGACCAAATCGAAGGATCGCCATGCACGCGATCGGAAGCACGGGAGTCCAGGGCGGACGCTGGAATCAGCGTGACGTTGAAGAGCTTCTGCTGGGGGCGATAGAAAATATTTCGGAGGGATTTGCGCTTTACGATAGCGACGATCGGTTGGTCCTTTTCAATGACAACTATCGTTTCTTCAAATCGTCGGATATCGATACCGTCCGGATCGGCGCTTCCTTCAGCGATATTGTCCGAAGTGCCACGGCGGCGGGCTATTACCCTGTGGCGCATGGCCGCGAGGCTGCCTGGATCGACGAGCGAACGGCCTATCACAACAATCCATCGGGCGTCTTCGAGGTGGAGTTGAAGGATGGCCGGTGGTTGCAGATCGTCGAGCGTCGCACGCCCTCGGGCGGCACCGTAACCGTCAATACCGACGTCACATCCAAACGTCATCGGGATGAAGCGCTGCAACAGGCGTCGAGGCTTCAGTCGCTGGGCCAGCTCACCAGCGGCATTGCGCACGATTTCGGTACTGCCTTGATGATCCTGGAAGCCAATCTTGCGCTGATTGAGCAGCAGGTCGGGCAGCGGCCGGACACCGAAGTATACTTTCAGAGTTCGAGGTCCATTGTCGGCGTGGCGCGCAGCTTGATCGAGCAGCTGTTGGGCTTTGCCGGGCAAAAGCCCTTGCGGATGACGATTACTGACGCCAATCCGCTGGTCAAACGTGTCACCGAGATGTTGCGGCATATCCTGCCATCGTCGATCACGATCGAGACCAGGCTGTCCGCTGATGTCTGCTCGATCTTGGCCGATCCTCATCAGCTCGAAGGCACATTGATCAATCTCGCGCTCAATGCGCGCGACGCGATGCCGAAGGGCGGGGTGCTCGTATTCGGAACGGAAAACGTGATGCGGGGCCCCGAATGGGCACAAAGGCGCTCCGATATGCGGTCAGGCAGTTACGTGATCCTCACGGTGGCGGACACCGGGATCGGAATGTCGGCGGATATTCTCGTTCGAGCGCTCGATCCGTTTTTTACGACCAAAGGTCCCGGCAAGGGTTGCGGGCTGGGGCTCAGCACGAGCTATGGCTTCGTCAGGCAGTCGGGAGGCGATCTGGAACTCATCAGCGCGCCCGGCGCGGGCACGACGGTGGTGCTGTCGCTGCCGAGGATCGCTGCCGGATTTCATGATGGCGCATAAACGTCTCTAGGTTCTGCGCTCAATAGGAACGCCCGTTGCGGCGCGAACGGGATTCGAATTCGCGGACCCTTCTCGAGCGTCTGAGACGCCGATTGAGATCGTCGGCGCGGCCGACGCCGCGACGAACGAGACATCCCGCATTCGAGAAGCGGGAGATTCGGCTGGTTGAGCGGTCGCGCCTGTCCGCCGGTTGTATGTTTTGTTTACGTGCTTTTGGAGCTGTTGATGCGCCGGCCGGTGGGTGCCGGGCCTGTGCTCTCGCGCACGTTCAGCACGGGAGCGGGATGTCCTATGATGGTTTGACCCGGCTTCGGCAGGTCGCCTTTGCTGACAATCTCGACGGCTTTCGCGCCGAGCTCGAACAACGGCATGACGACGGCGGTCAGGGCCGGTGTCAGATATTTTGCAAACTCGATGTCATGCAGCGCGATGATGGAGATATCGTCGGGAATGCGCAGCCCTCTCGCCTTGATCGTTTCGAGGGCGCCGATCGCCAGAAGAATGTTGCAGCAGACGATGCCGGTGATACCCGGTGCCTGATCGAGCAATTCCCTCGCTCCCGCGGCGCCTCCGCCGATGGTCGAGGACTGATGGACGAACCATCGCGGACTGGGCTTCAGTCGAGCCTTGCGCAGGGCCTTGGTCCAGCCCCGCCGACGCGCTTCGGAAAACGTCAGCCCGGCTCGCGTGCCGATGCATCCGATTTTCCTGTGCTGAAGGTCGAGCAAGTGGCGAGTCGCCAGTCCGGCCGCCTCTTCGTCCGGCAGGCTGACGAGATGGGTCGATCCCTCGATGCTGGCCTGCAGCAGGACGGTCGGAACCCTGCGTTTGGCGATTTTGGCGACGATGCTCTCGGCATTGCCGCCATGGCCCTGCAACACCATCCCGTCCAGGCCGCCGCCGTTGACCAGTTCGACGAGGTGTTCGGCGCCGCCGTGTTCCTCTGAGACGTCGCCAAGCAACAGAGCCTTGTTGGCCTGGGCGGCCGCCTGCTGGGCGCCGCGAACGATTTCGGAGTACACCGGATTGCTGACGTCGTGGACGACAAGGGCGATCAATCCGGACTTGGATGAGCGCAACGAGCGTGCAGCGATATTGGGAGAATAGTCCATCTCCTCCACGATACGCAGCACCCGCGCCCTCGTCTCCTTGCTGACCCGCAAGGTCTCGTCGCGGTTGAGCACGCGCGATACGACAGCCGGTGAAACGCCTGCCTTCTCCGCGATCTGAACGAGCGTAACCAAAATTCCGTTTCCTCGCCTGCAAAGCTCTTATCACCCGCTTGACAAAGAGTGCAAATGGAGTGCATTGTCTGGTAAAACGAATTACCAATGGAATATCCGACGATGCCGGCGGTGCTTCGTTCCATTTGCCCTGGCTCGCCATCTCCGGGGACGGGATGCTGAAGGAGGATGACAGTGGAGCGATCTTGCACGCTCAAGCGCGCGGGCGGCACTCGTGCCGGTTATATCCGGGAGTGCGCGCTGTGAGTTCGGCGTCGCCCCAGGCTCTCGATGGCGTCCGCATCCTGGATTTCACCCAGATGATGCTGGGACCGTTATGTACGCAGACGCTCGCCGATTTCGGCGCCGACGTGATCAAGGTCGAGCGGCCCGGCAAGGGCGAGTGGATGCGCGGTATGCCGATGATCGGTGAGTTCGTCGGCGGCGACAGCTCGGCCTTCCATGCCTTCAATCGCAACAAGCGGTCCATCACGGTCGATCTGAAGCACCCGCAAGGCCGCGAGGCGCTGCTTGAATTGTCCAGACAATGCGATGTCGTGACCGAGAATTTCCGTTCGGGGGTGATGGATCGTATCGGCCTGGGGTACGAGGATTTCAAAAAGGTCAACCCGAAGGTCATCTATGCCTCGGGTTCGGGCTGGGGCGCGGGCAGCCATCTGGCCGAACAAGGCATGCCGGGGCAGGATCTGCTGATCCAGGCCATGTCGGGCGTGATGATGAACACCGGCCGCGCCGGCGACCCCCCGACGCCTTGCGGTACGCCGGTGGCCGATTTTGCCGCCAGCCAGGCATTGGTCATTGGCATTCTCGGAGCCCTGATTGCACGTGATCGCCACGGCATGGGCCAAAGGGTGGAGACCAATCTCTATTCGGCGACATTGAATGTCATGGCGCAGGAGAACTTCGCGGTCCTGAACCAGGGGATCAAACTCGATCGCTCCAAGGAAGGTCTGGCCACCTGCTGGAACGATGCACCCTATGGCGCGCATCCGACCAGCGACGGCTGGATCGCCATTGCCATGTGTCCCCTCGAAAAGCTCGGTCCGCTGATCGACGACCCGGGTCTGGCGGAACTGGATTCCTGGAAGGAGCGCGACGCCGTCAAGCTGCGGATCGACAAGGGGACAGTGAAGAAAACGACCGCCGAAATCATGCAGGTCTTCAAGGAGGCCGATATCTGGGCGGCGCCGATCCGCACCTCCCGCGAGGCCATGGACGAACTGATCGACATGAATTCGCCGAGGCTGGTCGAGATGGATCATGCCAAGGCCGGCAAGATCAGGGCCATTGCCAATCCGGTCACCATGTCCGAAACGCCGGTCAGCCTGCGCTACGCGCCGCCCCAGGTCGGCGAACATACCGACGCCATCCTCGGCGGGATGCTTGGCAAGGACGCTCTCGCCAAACTACGTGCATCCGGAGCTCTCGGGTGAGCGCGCGGCCGCACCCCAACCTGGTGGTGGAGCGACGGGGCACCGTGGAGGTGCTTCGTATCGATCGCGAGGAAGCCCTCGGCGCCCTGAACTTGTCCATCATGGAAGCGCTCGGCGATCACGCCGCCGATCTTGCCGCCCGCAGCGCAGACGTTCGCGTTCTCGTCCTGACCGGAACGGGACGGAGTTTTGTGGCGGGCGCCGACATCGCCGGCTATCACGGCGCCAGTCAGACCGATTTCGATGGATTCCAGCGCCGGTCGCGCCGCACCTTCGATACCATCGCCGCGCTTCCGCAAATCACGATCTGCGCCGTCAACGGCTATGCGCTTGGCGGCGGGTTCGAACTGGCGCTGTGCTGCGATTTTATTCTGGCGAGTGACAAGGCGAAACTCGGCCTTCCCGAGATCAAGCTCGGGCTGCTTCCGGGCGGCGGCGGCACGCAACGATTGCCCCGGCTGGTCGGCCCGATGCGTGCCAAGGAGATGCTGCTGAGCGGCCGCATGATCACGGCGGCGGAGGCGGTCGAATACGGTGTCGCGCTGGAAGCCTGCGATCCCGACCGACTGATGCCGCGTGCCCTGGAACTGGCCGCTATGCTGGCTGAACAGGCGCCGGTGGCGCTTGCCGAAGGCAAGCGCGTCATCGACGACGGGCTGGATGCCGCGCTGTCCGCGGCGTTGAGTTTGGAGCAACGCGTGCTCGGGGCCTTGTTTGCCACGCATGACGGCAAGGAGGGCATCGCGGCGTTCCTCGAGAAGCGGAATCCGGTATTTCAGGGGCGCTGAAGGAGACTCTACCAAATGACGCATTCGGTCATCAGCTACACATCCGGCCCCTTTGCCACGGTGTCGATGGGGCTTCCGGGCGACCATGAGGGCAAGACGGCGACCCGCACCTTCTTCGTACGCGGCGCCGACAAGATCGCGTTGATCGACAGCGGCCTCTATGGCGGGCTGCCGGCACTTCAGCGGGCGTTCGGCGAACTGGACATCGATCCACGGCAGCTCGACTACCTGCTGCTGACGCACGAGCACATGGACCATGTCGGCAACAACGGTTGGCTGAAAGCGACGACCGGCTGCACGATCATGGGCCATCCTGGCCGCGCCGACCGCGTTGCCGACAACATGCTGAATGCAAAGGCTATCGTTCATGCCTTTCCCGAGGGCGAAAGCTTCGATCTCTATTCGGAGTATCTCGACTGGATGGGGCCGACCGAGGGGCCGATCGACGAATTCGTTCGGGACGGCGACGTCGTCGATCTCGGCGGCGGCGTCGAACTGGAGGTGGTCGAGGTGCTCGGTCACTCGATGGCCGAGGTGGGTTATTTCGAGCGCTCGACGCGGACGCTGATCATCGCCGATCCGTTGTTGCCGTCCTTCAACCCGGTCCTTTACCTCTATGAGGACCCCGATGTGATGCGCGCCACCTTCGACAAGATCGAGCGCTTCCTGGACGAGCGCAACGTGCGGTCCGTGCTGTTCGCTCACGACGACGTCAAGAGCGCTGCCGAAACCAAGGAACTGGTCGCGGACTGCCGACGCCGGGTCGACAAGGTCGAGGAATCGATGGTGACCCACATGAAGGCCAGGCCGGGGATCACGTTCGCCGAACTGCGCGACAAGTGCTGCGACGATCAGGACAAGGTGCGCGAATGGCGGGCTCTGGTCTCGATCGATGCCAGTCTCAAATCGTTCCAGTCCAAGGGTCTGGCGGAAAGCCGCAACGGCGGCTGGCACTATGTCGGATAACGGCCTGCGCACGTGCGCCGTTCTCGGCGCCGGCACCATGGGCGCCCAGATCGCTCTGTCGTTGGCGCTGGGCGGATTTGAGGCGCGGTTGTGGGCAAGGCGACGCGACAGCCTGCCGCCCGCGCTTGCGCGCATCGCTGATGGCTATCGCGTTCTGGCGGCGAACGGCCTCGCCGCTCCCGGCGCCGAGGGCGAGACATTGGCGCGGATTTCGGTCGTCTCCGATATCGCCGAGGCGGTCAACGGCGCGGGCTTTGTGATCGAGGCGGTCGTCGAGGATGCGGCGACGAAGCAGGACTTGCTGACAGCCGCGGAGAAGGCCGCGCCTACTGATGCGATTTTGTCCTCGACCACCTCGGCTCTCAGCGCCAGCGCTTTGCAATCGGCGTTGCGGCGGCCGGAAAATTTCTGTGTCGCTCACTTCGCTCAGCCGGCGCATCTCGTAAAGCTCGTCGAGGTTGTGCCCGGCAAGGCGACCAGCGAGGCGACGATCGGGGCAACCATCGCCGTCCTTGAGGCAGCGGCCAAGACGCCGGTGGTCTGTCCGGACATTCCGGGTTTCCTGTGGGCGCGAATCCAGCATGCGATCCTTCGCGAGTTTGCGTCGCTGGTCGGCAAGGGGCTGGTCACGCCGGAAGCCTGCGACACCATTCTGAAGCAGGGATATGCGGCCCGGCTGCCTGCCATGGGCTGCTTCGAGCACGCCGATCTCGCCGGCCTCGATCTGATGAACAGCCCGGCCGCCAAGGCGGTGTGGGCGGATCTCTCCAATGTGACCGATCCGGCCGAGACGCCGGTCGGCGTCCTCCTGTCCCAAGGACACACCGGCATGCGGAGCGGCCGGGGCTTCTACGATTGGACGGCGCGCGATCCCGACCAGTTCAGGCGGGCGCGCGACGAGGAAATCATACGCAGGGTCAAGATTCAGGCTGGAGGAAGGGTCGAGCTCGACTGAGAACGACGCTGCCCGGTGCCGCCGAGACAGGCCGCGGTCTGCAAGAGGAATACGAATGGCTGGCGTACAGTTGATCCGGGTCACGAAGTCTTATGGCACCGTGACGGTCATCCCGGAAATCACCCTCGATTTCGACGAAGGCGAGTTCGCCGTGATCGTCGGACCGTCGGGCTGCGGGAAGTCGACGACGCTGCGGATGATTGCCGGGCTGGAGGAGGTGTCGGGTGGCTCGATCCGCATCGCCGGCAAGGACGTCACCTGGGCGATGCCGAAAGAGCGCGACATCGCGATGGTGTTCCAGTCCTACGCGCTTTATCCGCACATGAATGTCGCAGGCAACATGTCATTCGCGCTGCGGCTGGCCGGCCGGCCGCGGGCGGAAATCGAGGAGCGCGTGCGCCGCGCCGCCGCGATGCTCGAACTGACGGATTATCTGGAGCGCAAGCCGAAGGATTTGTCGGGCGGCCAGCGCCAGCGCGTGGCGATGGGTCGGGCGATCGTGCGCCAGCCGGCGGCCTTCTTGATGGACGAGCCGCTGTCCAACCTCGACGCCAAGCTGCGCGTGCAGATGCGCGCCGAGATCGCCCGGCTCCAACGCGACCTCAAGG
>Ga0182742_1003748_pt1 | contig 14496 bp, 7 predicted proteins | sample eDN5th37CBELigMG_FD_128880 | JGI IMG/M metagenome (GOLD analysis project Ga0182742, IMG submission 128880) | Enriched Miracle-Growth compost microbial communities from Emeryville, California, USA - eDNA 5th pass 37_C BE-Lig MG (version 2)... ... | reverse complement strand
GCGATTTAATAAGGAAAAAGGGGAATTTAAATCTTATGCTTATTCTTATATGATAGGACGAATGAAAAGCGCTCTTACAGAGGATAAAAAGATGGAAGAAAGAGAAAGTCAGAGTGAGGACATCTGGGTTGAAGATGAAACAACCTTTGGGAATTTTTCAACTATATTGTGGGAAGCCCTGTTTGAAAATGTCTCTTCCGTATTGTCTGAGAATCAATGCAAATGGGTGAAAGCTTACTGTTTATATGGGAATACTCCCAGTGAAATTGCAGAGGATGAAGGGGTTTCGGTTGCTGCTGTGAAAGGGTGGCGCAGGGGAGCTATTAGTAAAATGAGAGAGTATTTTAATAGAAAAGATTCTAGTGAAACATAAAAATAAAAGGGATTGGCGACGGACAAGTTTCGCTTATCCCTAGATTATCTTGCTAATGTATTTTGATCAATTCGACATTACCGTTGAACAAGTGGGACACCTTACCTGTCCCCTAGTTCCACGAATTTCTTGTTGAATAATGTCTATTTATTTATGTTTAAAAACTGGAAAATATATAGTACTATTTAACTACTAATTCTTATGATGCAGAAAAAGGCAAACCTTTCGAAAGAATGGGACGCAAAGTTACAGATCTAAAGTTTATACTATGATGGCTGTGCCGCCTAAACCAAAAACACTTTAGAATCTTTCAAATTAATTGACAAAAAAGGGATCAACTTTGCTAGTTATAGGCAACACCTTTTTTGTAAAGAAAGAGGTATTTTCATTGGAAGATTTACAGGATCTTAAGGAAAAATACAAACGTGCTACTTTAATGATTAATCATCAAAAGATCGAACTAAGGAAGGCTAATGATTTAATACTAAAATTAGAGGAAGAGAACCAGGATCTATTAGAGTATAAGAAAGCCTACTACTCATTAAGAACTGCTGGTGTTGATCTCCCTTACGCCAGGATGAAAGTGGTTAACAAACCTGAGTAGATTCATAACGCAACTTAGATTTTAGGAGGCAAACAATGAAAACATCAACGATGGATGAACATAGTTTAGATAAGGAATGGTTCGAGTTAATTTTACATGCCTTTCAATTAGGAATTCCTATTGGTGAAATTAGAGATTTCCTGAAGAAAACTTCTAATCAACGGTTTTAAATATCTACTATATAAAATGAAATTTACTATTGTTTTTCAAGAGCACCCTTTATTTGAACCTGGGTGTTTCTTTATTTGTAATGTGATTTACGAAAAAAGTCTGTACTCACTTCACTACTATTTTCTTCAAACTTCTTGTGAAAACTTAAAAATGATGCCCAAATTACCACCTCTCCTTCTTTAAGGAAAGAAGACTGACAACCAATCCGCATAACATTATTTACTTGGAATATCCTTATATCTCCAACCCTCTAGAAATATCCGGCGTCGCATGTGACATCACTATGCGGGACAATGAACCTGTCCCCATATCCCAATATTTTATCTCACTACCACTTTAATTAATTAAAATACTAAACTATAATATAAATATACTAAATAGACTTGGGGGCATTAATGATGAAAAAGAAGGTTGCTATCCTTGGTAGCAGTGGAGGGAATCTTTATTCTCTTGGTGGGAAGGATCCGGAGAAGCTTCTTGGCGAACTTTTGTTGCAGTTAGAGGCAGCTGGGATGGAGTGCGGCTCTCTTCAGTTTATTGCAGCTAAAGGTTCGATGGATTCTGTGAAAGAAACAACAGAAGCTGCCCTTTATGGCTGGGATGTAGATTCTAGTAAGCCTTATATAAAACTGGAAGGAACATTAAAAGAGATTAATAAGGAAGCAGTAAAAACAGATCTGGAAATTTCAGAAAAGATAAAAAATGGGGAGATTGATGGGCTCATCTTTATGAGTGCTGATCCAAATGGCGCTAATAAGAAAGCAGTCGAAGCTGCAGCAAAGATGAAACTGCCGGCAACAGGGACTGGCGGAACTTCCATGGCAACGATTAGTTCTAAAGGGATCAATGTCATTTCCACTTCAGGAACAACAGGTACCACCAATCGAACTCGTGCGGTGACCTTTGTTACATCATTAAGTAAGCATTGGGGGATTTCTTATCGTCCGATTATCGGGAAAATGACGGCTTCCGAAAAATCACAAGAAACATCGCCTTGGAGAAGAATCAATATTCGCGGGATGATGCTTGCTTCTCTACCAGGTTTTATTGCGATGGCATTAATTCTCGCGTTAAGTAAAATCCCTGCTTTATCGATGCTTGGGGATGTTTTTGATTTAATGATCAATGCTCTACCTATTATTCTTGCCGTTATTGCCGCGAAGCAAGTGGCTGATCTTGATGATGTCTCTATCGTTGCCGGAATTGTGGCCGGTGTATTGTCTACAAACGGCGGAATTATTGGTGGAATTATCGGCGGGATTGGTGCAGGGCTTTTAGTTCAATATATTTTCAGAAAATGTGTGGAATGGAAATTCCCAGCTACGACTGTTAATATTGCGGCTGGCGGGATTGCCGGGTTAATCTCGGGATTAATCGTCTATTTTCTTTTCGCTCCGATCGCTCTTCAGCTTGGTGAAGGGATTCGATCATTATTAGATACGCTTGTAGCAATGAATCCGATTGTTGCAGGATTGATCGCAGGCTTACTTATTTGGCCGGCCATCATTGGTGGAATCTATCATGCTGCTATTCTACCAATCGTCCTATTGGAAATGGAAACTTCGGGGAACAGTTTTTTAGGTGCGGTCGATATGGTGGGATTGGTTATGGTATCAGCAGGCATCACGTTAGCCAATATTGTTGCACCTCGAGATAAAGGTGAAGCAGCAGTCGCAACACCAGGCTTTTTGATTAACGTCGGATTTGGTACATTCGTTGAGGCAGCTTATCCCTTTATGTTCTCCAACAAACTGATCTTTGCGGGGGCTATTGTCTCATCCGGTATAGGTGGCTTGCTTGTTGGTCTTTTTGATGTACGCGGAACAGCTTATGTTCCATCTGTTATGGCACCGTTCCTTTCGGATAATATGATTGGTTTTATTATTGCGATGGTGGGAAGTTTAGTGTGTGCATTTGTGATTACATTGTTTGTTAATTTGTTTGCTAAGAAAAAGGCTCGGGATAAGGATGAGTTGTTGTCTGCTTGATGGTTTTTGAGTCTGAAAAAAGTTTTACGAATGGCCGATAGTATTGGTATTCTCAATTGGTTAGGATGTAGAGAGTGTTTAGATAAACTCTTAACATCCCAGAGAAACAAGATATTCTTATGGATATCTTGTTTTTTGCTGTTTATGGTTATTGAATGAATAGCCTTTTGCCAGTGTATGATAACATTTTTCTTGCTTCCAAACGAAAATATTTCACTCCCTTACCTACTATGTATGAGGTGGGGGTTTATAGTTTTCTAAAACGATAAAAAATAGGGACAGTTCACCTGTCCCCCTGGTCCTCACCCCACACTAAATACTCTTTTGTTGAGATACTTTTTAATGCGGTTCTGGTAGTCTTCTATTTTGTTAAATTCACCGGTGTATTGTTCTTTTATGATTGGGTCGTTTTCTAGTCCTGTGTAGTTATTTGGTTGGTATTTTTCCTTGCCAATTGTGTCGGTGATTGGGTCGTTCTTGGCTATTAGGATATTGATTTTCACTAGTCTTGCTAAGTATTCTTGGTAAATAAATGCTTTTTGTAAGTGGGTCTGGTATGGGTATTCAAGTGTGTCGCTTATTAGAATGTTTAGTTTGCTTCTTGTCATGATGGCTTCATTCATGATTTGTTTCCATTCGTCTTCCATCTCTTGTGAGACTAGTTCAAGGAAAAAGGCTGATCTTGCGTCATTGTATTTGATGAAGCCTTGCCACATGATATCTTCCTTACTGTTATCTAGCGCCTTTTTAAAGGCATTTCTTGATTCTAATAGATACATCGTATACATTTCCATATCTTGATTATTCAATGTGTCGATGTTTTTCATAATGTCTTTTAAGACGTGGATATCGAAAAAATCCTGTTTTTCCATGTTAAAATGCTTACGGAGAATATACATCGCTTTTTTGTTGTAAAACAAGCCGAGGTAATTATAATAAACCGTTTGTGTTACAGAGTTTTTCAGCATACTTCCTCTTACTTCTAATAAGGATGAAGCAATTTTGAATTCATTTGTATGGATCAATTCCTGATAGTTCATTACACATTTGATTAAATTGACGGTTTCCTTAATTAAGATTGAGTTCCCTGTACTAATTGAAAGAAGCTCATTCTTACGTTTATCTACGAGATCCAGCAGTTTATTCATTCGATCAATGTATTTATCCTTATCCTTTGAGTGGAAAAGGGATGGAAAAAAGACAATGACATCAATAAAATATTGAAGATGGTCGGTAAATTCAATGGCTGTTCTAGGCTTTTTACGGAATCTATTTTCAAGGTTTTCAAATATTTTGTCCCCTACTTCTTGTGAGCTTTCCATATGATATTCCCTTAGTAAAGCTATAGTAGAGGTAACATAATGTTCGTTTTCTAGCACGTTACCTTCCATTTGCGAAATGACATTAACACTGTCAATCGATATGTATGTCTGAGTTGCGATAATAAAAGCGATTAAGGCAACGACTAGTGAAAGAAAGGTAATGGTGAAATTGACCAGGTTCACTGTTTTTTCAGTCGGAAAAATTTGATAGCAAACGATAATCGTTGTGATTCCTAATACAAACATGAGGAGATAAGGATAATGAAATCTTAATTTAGGAATTTTTCTCATGTGTTTGCTCCTTTGCTTATTTCTGGTTATTATAGCATGTAATTTTAAATTAAGTGTTTGTATTTTTCAAAAGAATTTCAAGCATATCCATATAGTATTATGTAAAAAAGATGGAGCCCACAAAAGAGCGAGCTCCATATAGTTAACCCTCTATTATATAAACATTCCAACCAAATTCCTTCTTTAGTTGGTCTGCATAATATTCAGCGACATTTCTTCCAGTAAACAAGCCTGTTACGATTCGGTAACGTGGATTCAAATCTGTCGATGTAGCTTGTTCATGAATTAACCAGGAATATTTCTCCTTCAGTCTTCCTATTGCTCTTGCAAAGGTTTCTGCGTTATCGAATAAACCAGTCTGTATTCTCCAACGATTGCTATCCGTTGGTTGAGGAGGTCCCGATACAATCGATTGCAAACCTAAGAACTTTGCAACTCCTCTTGCGTGTGCCTCACCAACTGCTCTTAAAAAGGTTTCATTTTTAAGACGCTCATGATCTGAGCTATCAATAAACAAGTTTTCAGTTAAGACCGCAGGCATATCCGTTTCACGTAATACAACAAAATCAGCTCTTCTTTTACCTCTATCCGGAGTTGGACCAAATTCATGCATAGTAGCTAATATTTCAGCATGTAACATGTTCTGAAGAGATTGTGTTGCAGCACTTACGTTACCATTATAGATATACGTTTCAAAGCCGTTTCCTCTGCCAGCATTGATATGAACACTTACGAATACATCTGCACCCCAATTGTCTGCTAAATCATCCCGACTATTTAATTCAACTGACTGATCACCAGTTCTACTTGTTCTTTGTTCAAACCCAGTATAGTTAGCTGATAAATAACTCATAGCATATTCAACAATTTTGTGTGTTAATACTTTTTCTTGTAAACCATTTGCAACTGCTCCTGGATCGGAACCTCCATGACCTTTATCCCAAAAGATTTTTTTTGCCATAATATCCTCTCCTTACTATTAATAAATGCGAGAGCATATTCCTTTGGAACAGCAGATGGACTAGGTGATTTGTATTAATTTTACGTTAATCCGTCATCTTTTAATGCATGTCCCCCTTCTTCGTATAAATAGAAAAAGAGTAAACAGATAGCACTGATTACTCCTTTTATACGTTTATTTCTTCTTATTACTTTCAAAATCCTTAATAACCGTTTTCAAATTATTGCTCTCTGTTATGATGATATGCGGTCTTAAATCAGGATCTAATCTTTTCATTACTTTAATTAAACTGTCTTTGTACATAGCTACGCAGCCTAATGTATATTTTGTCGTTGCTTCTTTGGTATGAAGAAAAATAGCACTCCCTTTACCTTTAACAATAGGAGTTGTTTTCCGATTATAATTTATGACAACAGCATGAGAATATAACTTATGTGTTAAGCGTTCATAGGATTTCCATTTTTTATCAGGATTCCCTCTGTAATACACCATTTTATTGTAATCCTTGGATTTCACATCATCAATCCAATAATGATACCTGTTTGTTTTTGTGTACGGTAATTCAACTCCCGATGGCTTAGCTGATGTGCCAAATGCCGTAGTTAAACTGTAAACTCCCTTTGGTGTTTTACCGTCGCCTTCTTTTTTCTTAGCAGTAATCCCATTCTTACCTACTACACCATTCATGTTCGAGTATACTTTTTTCCATACACCCTTTTTCTTCTCATAAAAAGAAATGACTGCAGTCCTTGAAGATCTCTTACTTGTAGAAACAAGAACAACCTGACTTATACCGCCCTTTAGCTCACTTAATTGACTCTCGACAGTATTCTTGGAAGCTCCAAATGCAGGTGTGGAAAAAATAGGTACAATTGCAATAATAATTGATAAAACACTTATTAAGAATAATTTTTTCATTTTTACTTCCCTCTTAAAAATTGATATAGATTAAATTATATTCACTTTTCCCATTTTTGGAAAGTAATAGTTTCTACATTTATTAGTAACAAAATTGCCGAAATGATTTGAGATATATTTTGCAATAAACAATTAAATAAGCATTGGAAATTTCTAATCGACAAAAAACAAATAACCTTAGCCCTCAAGATACAGGGCTAAGGCTGCTTCATCTCTTTTTAGTGTCCTTGACAATGTGCCAGTTTAGCTGAACACTTACCTCTCCAACTTCTTGTGATTCTATATATTTCTTCGCTTAGCTTTTCTAGCCATATTCATTCCAACACCTGCTAACATGACAAATAAACCTATCAACAACCAGTTGAAAATATTTGTTGCAGTATTTGGAAGAATTGCACTGTTATTGTTGTTGCTACTGTTTTCTACATTATTAATGGTTTTATTATTAGCATTGTTGTTATTGTTGTTATCGCTGCTATCGTTACCTTTCGTGCCATGAACATGTTCTTCTTTGTTATTCTTGTTGTTATTAGTGTTGTTATTAGTGTTGTTATTAGTGTTGTTATTATCGTTATCTTTATTGTCGCTATTTCCCGGTTCATGGTCGTCCTCTTTATCATTATCGTTATGATCGTCAGGATTTTCGTTATCATCATGATCACCAGGATCATCTGTCGAAGGCTCAAAATCCGCCGTAGTAAATCGGAAAATATCAGATGTCCTTGTTGCACCATATTCGTCTGTAATGTCTATATACCAATAATAGATTTCATTTGGTTGTAAGTCTGTCCACTCAGCTTTAGCTACGTCTCCAGAAGCGACTCCTTCGTCGACTCCGATCACCTTATCAGAATAAACATTGACACTGAAATAATCAGTCGCCACACGTTTATTGATATCCATTAATTGATAATCTGCTGTGAACGTATCGACTCCTTCTTCGTCAAAGAAATTATAGTCATCAAGAATGGGTGAATAGGTAACAACATCAACGGTTTCAGTAGACGGATTAAATGTCAAATAACGAACATATCCATCCCCGCCATTCGGGCCACCTTGGTAGTCGGCAAGCATTTCTAGTACTTTTCTTGTTGAACCATCTTTATTTGGAAGTTCAGAAACGCGTGTTGCTACACCATGGTAATGACCACCCATGACCATTTTTACATTTTCATTTGGTGTAACGATTTGATCGAATACATTTTGTGACATTTTTGAAAGTGTGGCGCTGTATTCTAAGTATGCATGCATCACTAAAATTGCGTTTCGATCTGAATGCTTTTGTAATGCTTCATTGGCCCAGGCAATCGTTTCAGGCGTATCTTCTAAGCCAAAACCAAGATATAAGACGATGAAATCATGACCGCCAAATGATACTAAGTCATAATGGTTACGATTGTTATCCATCGAACCACCGTACCACGGATTGTTTTTATATCGATCTTCTCCGACCCATTTATGGTAATAAGAATAATCGATACCATCAATGATGCTATCATGGTTTCCAGCAAGGACACCATATGGAATTCCTGCTTCATCCCATTTTTTCAAATTGCGGTCTGCTACCATCCATTGCTCATCACTATCTGCAACGTTCACGATATCCCCTGAATGAATGACGTAATCAAACGATCCTTTGTTGTAATCTTCTACAATCCAATCACCTAAACCATCCCAAATATAATGATAGCTTTCAGCATAGTACTGGGTATCTGTTGCCCAAAGAATGGTAAATGGATCATTTGCATTTTTCACTTCATCCTGAACCATTGCCTGGACTTTTCCGTCTCTAATGAATTTATCTTTATCGACTTCTGCTGTAAGAACAATATCGCTTTCAGCCGCATCCCCAGTAGCAGATTGCAAGGCTATCCATTTTCCTTCTGAATGATCCCATGCATAAAGAGTAACCTTTCGATTTGGGAATGTTTTTCCTTTCCAGTAAAGCTCAACTGTATCTCCAGCTGCCAATTTTTCATCAATTGCTACCTCAAAACGGTGATAAGGGAAGCCCATATTGGAATCGTTTACGAGATATTCACCATCTTCAAAAGCTAGCTTTGTCCGGTCATCTTCAGATAGTTCATTTTCACCTGGAGTTTCTAACGTTAGTGGTGGTTCTCTGTCAGCAATATTGGCAAAACCTTCAATGCCATCTCCTCTAGCAAAATCATATTTGCTTCCTTGATAAAACGCCACATCCATCTTGTCACCACTTGGATCGGTTACTTTCGCTTTTAACGTGACATCCTCTGAAAGCTCATCCTCAAAGTTAGCAGGACCAACATCTGTCGGTTGTTCCGGTGTTTCTGTATCAATTGTAAATGTCACTGAATACGATGACGTATTTCCTGCACCATCATAAACATTTACATGTAATTTATGATCACCTGGAGCCAAGTCCTTTGAAGAGGTTTCATAAGGGAATGAGACGGATTCTCCGTCTAATGTTGCTTCCACTTTTGAGATCCCTGTTAAATTATCTGTTGCTTTTACATCAAAGAATAAATCTCCTTTGAGTTTTTCCAAATTGGTGATCATCGATCCAGGAGAATAGGAAATACCATTGATTACTGGATCTGTATTGTCAATTGTAATCGCAGCTTTATCAGCATTTGCATTATTACGGTTTAGGTTAAGTTCATATGTGCCGTCTGCAAAAGCTGTTGTATCGATTTCTGAATATTTAGCTGTTAATTTTTCTTTCGGAATATTAAAGATGAAATCACTCTTCATTGGCTTATTAAGGTTAGTATTCGTTGGTGCGCTTCCATCTCCTAAAGTGTAAAACACATTTTCCCGATAAGGTAAAACCGTTTGTTGTAAATTACCTAAATAGCTGCGTACATTCTCAGGCTTAATCGTTGTTCCATCTGGTAAAACAAGATGAACATTGATGACTTCAAAATCGTCAAAATTTGTTTTATTAAAATATTCATCATGGACATCTAAATCATATGGAACGTTTTCTCCACCAGAATGGATGGAAACTATGCTATCTGATATAAAATAATCAGGAGACATATCATACGTATACCATGCTCCACTTACATAGCTAGGTAAAATTCTTGTAAAGTATTCTCTTTCACCAATAGGATTTTTTGCACTGGCAGATGCTTGATAAATATAATCAATACCATTAGCTTGGAAACCCAACTTGGCCTTACCTGGTAATGCTGGTTTCGCTTCAAGTTCCTGGCCATCAAAAGAAATAACCATATCATCATCAGCAGACTCCCCATAAGCGTAAAAGCCAACATTTCCACTGACCATATCTCCATTAGATAAGGATAAGCCTACTTCCGGGAGCTCCGTGCCGGTCGCTTCTTCAATGACAGTTATTTGGTTTCCTCGTGAATTATATGGAACCTTTGTCACATTGCCACTGACATCCTCAGCAATAATCATGTAACGGTATTTACCCAAATCATCGATATTTAGAATCGCTTCATAAACATATTTACCATCCACTTGTTTGACAACATTCATTTCAACATGATTTGTAAAATCGGTTAACGGATTTTCAGCCGTACCATACACTAACTCTGCTTTCGCCAACTCTTCATGACTTGTCATGGTGATTTTTTTATTTGCCCCTGCCTGCATTTGGTAAAATGGTTGATCATGTTCAATCATTGGAGCAACCACATCTCGACCAGATACTTCAGGAACTTGTCCCTCATCAATGCTTCCCGGATTAGAATACGCTCTTGCTTCAAGACGCTCCATTGATTTACCGGATTCCGGGTACTTATAAATAACCGCACTGTTACGAAGATCGTTAATCATACGGTCTGGACTGTCAGTACTTGACGGATCATACCACGCTTCAACAATCATATCATCCAAGCTATCAGAACTCGATATGGCTAAACCACGTTGCAAAGAGTTTGGTAAGTTAAAGTCCGATGAATTTTTATTATCATAAATGACAATGTCCTTTTCTTCCACCGCAGAATTATAGTGAATATTGAAATCCTCAACTGTCGTATAACCATCACGGACTGCCTCTTTTGCAAACCAAATTATTCCCGTACTATAAGGATCAATGGCTGTTTCTTCCGTTATGGTCCATTTTTTCGGGGCGGGCGAATTATTTGGGTATAGATAGAAAAGTGTGTACCCTTTCAAATTCAACACTTCATCAGAGTTATTATAAATCTCCATATATTCATATTGATTACCACTTCCTTTGCGATAATCACCAGCAGGATTTGGCGTCATTTCTGTAATAAGAATTTTAGGAGTTTCGCCATTTTCCATACCATTTACAATCACTTCATAGATTTCTGATTGTACGTTTGCTTCACCATCACTTGCTTCAATATAATAATGAATCACATCACCAGAAATAGAAGCAGCAGGTATCGTATAGGAGTACTGAGAATTTTTCACTGGTTCCAAACTTATTTCCGTAAATTCTCCATATTGATTCAATCGGTAGAAAAATTTTATATCTAACGAATCATTATCTGCATCATCAACCATGAAGTCGACAGTAAAGTCTGAACCTTTTTCAATGGTTCCTTCAGATTGATGTGTGATATTCGGCTTAACATTTGAAGAAGCTACAAGCTGTTCGGCATCGACCAAACCAGGTGTTGGATCACCTTTTCTCAAATAGGCTGCCGCAGTAACACCTTCCTGTGGAACACGCGTATGGAAACTCTTCCCATCTGCAACATCATCACCAGTATATCTTATTTCACTGATGATATTGTCATGATCATCCTTTGTTGTAATATAGAAGCTGCGGTCACCGCTATTTGGAAGCCCATCTTGCTTACGGACTTTAAAAACTGGTACATTTTCCGGGATATTGTGATAAGATCTAAAATCTGCTTCTTTTAAATTCGCGGCATCATCAGTAATCGACGAGTGTGTTCGTTCTATCCATAAAACAGCCGGACTGTTTGCAGGAATTTTAACATTTTCATTATCTGCATCATCTGCTGCAGTGACGGATAAGTCTTTGGTACCTGACCGCCAATCATATCTGATTTTGTAGATGCTATTAAAATCGAGCTCTTCATCGCCCATATTATAAATTTCGACAAACTCAAATAAATCATTTGATCCTGCACCATTGATTTGACTGTTATCTTTATCATTTGGATAAATTTCCGTAAATAGAATAGTAGAATCTGAGTTTTCAACAGGTGCTTCATTTTCTTCCTCTGGTTCCTCTTGTGGTGGGGAGGTTACTATAGCCACTTCAAATGTGTCTGATTGAACGTTTTCTGTTCCATCACTTACAGTCATATAGTAGACAACAGAATTCCCACTAACTTCTTCACCTGGAATCGTATAAAAATACGCCCCTTCTGCGAATTCCATGTCTACTTCATGATAATCTTCTTTCTCATCAATACGGTAAAACAGTTTTACAGTAAGCGGGTCTTGATCTGCATCTTCGGCAGTTGCTGTAACCTTAAAATCTGACCCGGCTTCCATAGATTCGACTATACTGTGCGTAATTACAGGTGCATGATTCAGCGCAGGAATAAGCTGTTCCTCATTAACAACTCCTGCAGTGGGTGCTGCTTCTTTTGCAAAGCTATCCATAGTCGGACCATTTTTTGGAACTTTCTCATGGTAACTTAAACCATCACCAACATCCTCGCTTGTATAATGGACATGAGATATAATGTCATCATTTTTATCTTTCTTTGTAATGTAAAACCCTCTATCCACATTATTTAATCCATCTTGACCACGCAACTTAAAAACGGGCACTTCAGCTGGTATTTTATGATACTTCCGGAAATCCTCTTCCGTTACATTAGCTGCCGCACCAATAATATTTGAAGTTGTCCGCTCCACCCACAGTACAGCCGGGCTCTTGGCCGGGATTTTAACTTCTAAATTTGTTTTGTCATCAACTGATGTGACAGTTAAATCTTTTATATTTGATCCATAATCATATCTAACTTTATAAAGACTATTAAAATCTAATTCACTATCTGTATAATTATAGATTTCAACAAACTCAAATAAATCATTAGAACCAGCTCCATCGATATGACTATTTGATTTGTCATCAGGATATACTTCCGTAAAAAAGACAGGCATTTGTTCTTCTGTGTTATCTTGTTGAGTAGAACCACTAATGGCATGTACAGCGTTTACAAATGGATGTAAGACGACTAATAAACAAAGAATAATAGCAACTATCCTCTTCATTTCTCCCTCTCTTCCGACTATAAAAGTCTACTCACTTATAAAAAAATGGACTACAGAATTTGACAAATTCAATCATATATTCCCATCTTACCTCCTTACTTCCTATATACTGACAAAATCCTGTACTCTATTAAATTATAAAATTCTAATGTAAATTGATTATTCTGATTTTGTAAAATTTTGTTGTAATTGTTAGGATTATGTAAAAATAATGTAAAACGGTGTGGAAAAGTAGGAGAGAAGACATTCTGATAAACAGGAATACCTAAAAGGACTCTTCACGATTAGGTATATTAAGGAGGTATCGTTTCCTGTTTAAGCTTTTATCTTGTTGTTCTTAAATTTGGAGAAGTTCGTCGCATTGCTTATAGAGGGGTGGGGATAGGTTAATCCAGTTTGATTGAGAACCTTCTGTTGCAACACTAGGTTGATTAACATATAATTTGGTATGTTTTGTGGAAGCAGACTTCCCTTCATGTTCTCCAGCAAACTGAACTTTGCTGGAGCAATGATGGGAGGCTTGCTTGGGTCTCTTTGATGTACATGGAACAGCTTATGTTTCATCTGTTATGGCACCGTTCCTTTCGGATATGTTGGTTTTATCATTGCGATGGTAGGAAGTTTGGTATGTGCATTTGTTTATTACACTGTTTGTAAATTTGTTTACTAAGAAAAGACTCGAGAGAAGGATGAGTTTTTCGGCTTGGTGTTTTTTGAGATCAGAAGGTTGGTGAATGGAAGGATGGCACCGGAACTCTTTGTTGGGAGTTATAAATATTGCAACCATCCTATTTAACATAATGATGACGATTATGTTAGGTTTTAACCGCTGCTAGTTTTATTTTCAATGAATACTTTTTTAAAAGTGCATCCCAATTGTTAGGTTTCTCTAACAATTGGGGTGGTCCAAGGAACCTGTCCCCTTGGACCAGTGCTTAGATTCCTAGCATCTTGTTCGTTATTTTATAGGCGATATACATTGCAAGGGATGTGATTACGATTTGTATGGGAATTAGGATGAGCTTGGTTTTGAGGTCTTCGAATGCAAGCAGGCCTATTAATACTTGAGCTATGATAAAAATAAAGTAGAAAAGGAGTGTTATTCGTTTACCGTTATTAGTCCAAAATTGTTGCATGTTTTTATCCCCCTTCTATGGAATGTGCTTTCTCTCTAAGTGCAAGCTCTTCTTTATTTTCGTAGCCTGTATAAAGGACATCCTCTATCATGTCATGGTTGAAAAATAGGTTGTAATCTTCGGAAATATTCCCTTCTGGATATGGTACAGAAACATGTCGTACACTTTATTACTGGAGGTTTGTCGTTGTTCCCTTCCATACACCATCACAAGTTTTCTTACCTTCTTAAGCTTTACTACGCTGCCTATTGGAAGCCATACACGTTCTTCATTACTCACTCTTATTTCTCCCTTCCAAACATTATGGTTTACGTTGCAATTCAGGGTACTTCTTTACCCAGTATCTTGTTCGAAAAATATGGAGTCCAATTGCAGGTATAATAGTAAAGATAAAAATAACAAGGCTAACAACTATCCAGTCTTCCATCGTTTTATCCGGATTTCCTCCTAATAAAACCAACCCCGTTAATAAACCAGCTGCAAGTAATACACAACTCCCAATAATAAATGCTACATTTATACTCTTAAGTAATTTTATTTTTGATTGTT
>Ga0182742_1003745_pt1 | contig 14500 bp, 12 predicted proteins | sample eDN5th37CBELigMG_FD_128880 | JGI IMG/M metagenome (GOLD analysis project Ga0182742, IMG submission 128880) | Enriched Miracle-Growth compost microbial communities from Emeryville, California, USA - eDNA 5th pass 37_C BE-Lig MG (version 2)... ... | reverse complement strand
GGGCTTAATCCGTTTAAATACCTTCAATTCATTTTCAGCCAATTGCCGGGAGTTCAGTTCGGACAGCATCCCGAGTTTCTTGAAGATTACCTACCCTGGAGCCCGGAAGTACAGGAAGCCTGCCAATAGAGCAAAGCCCAATTACACGAGGCTTTGCCTTTTTTTCTATCCACCGAGTTATTTGACGCTTACGTCAGTCCATTTAATTCGTGTCATTTATCCTAAAATTCCATGTTACAGTTCATTGTTGATAAAATTCAAATGCTCAGATAATGAATGTCTTTTTTAATCATTACTAAACCTATTGAAAACAATTCTTTATACCAATAACCGCAGTAAGCGAATAAGTCTTTCCTTCGTTGTCACGCCTTCCGTCTGGATGAGAAATTGATACAATACCGCATACTGGCGAAGGTATCGGCCGGCCACTCCCCGCATTCTTGCGTAATGCTTGGCAAATTGATCCCTGATCGGAGCGACATTCCGGGAGTGGAACAATATCCGTTCCGCGCGGAAACCAACTGAGCAGGAAGTTGCCGGATTGCCTATGACGGTTAAACCATCCTTAGGCAGCCTGTCCCATTCCGCCTTATCCCCGATAAATACTTCTCCCTTACGGCTTTTGCAGAATACAACGGTGTTTTTATGTGTGACAACGTCTGGACCTGCCTTTTTTTGCCCTTTGTTGGAAGGGTTAACCTTAACCTCAGCATATTCAACGATACCGGTTAGGGCAGAATATACATGCTCCATCAGATGGGACATAATTTTCTTGCGCCAAGCTTGGGCGGTGGTCGGACTGATCCCGACTTCCCTCGCACTTTCGCGAATAGTCATCCCTTCCAGGATACACTTCAGGAAAGCGGGCCACTTCTCAAGCTTCTTCGTTCTATGGAACAGGGTATTGGTGTGATCGTTAAACGTACTGCCGCAGGATCGGCATAAGTATCTTTGCCGTTCACCGCCGGACTGCATATGTCCGTAACAGACAATAACGCCTTCCCCCCCAGAGCCGCAACGGGGACAGGACAAACCCGACACATGCTTCCATTCCCGAATTTGCTCCGAGTTGAAACCGAGGGATTTATTGAAATCCTCTAGTATTCTCTCCTTCTTCTCGGGAGAAGCCTTCTTTAATAGTAGAAATAAGTGCTCTCCACCCCAGGATTGTGCTGTATGGGCCATGTCCATTCCCCTTTTGTCACTTAATATCATCTACAAATCATCATATCGAAGACGAAATCGATGATCAACAGGAAACTGGCACATGTACACGTTGGAAATGTTGGAAGCTTGCGCAAACGTTTGGTCTTTGATTATATAGGTAGAAATAGGGTTATAGGAACGGGAGAATGATAATGTGATGGAGCTCACTGCGCAAGCATTACGGAGTGTACCGGAACTGAAATATGTGAATGCGGAAAATGTAGTCCGCTACCGCGCGATCATGCGATTCTTCTATCAAGAGTACAAGCGTCTAAGATACTGGATGAAGCCGGAAGAGGTGTTTGCGGGCATCTCGGAGTGGGGAATGCTGCCTGACTATACGTTGGAACAATGCGTGGCGGACTTGGAGCAATTAGAGCAATGGGGAAACCTGGCTTCCCGGCATGACGGGGGACGGGCATCTACGCTGGAAGAGTATTTGAAGAAGAAGATGCAGTATCTTATGCGCCCTTACTCCATTGAAATTGAGAGACTTCTGGAAACATTAGAGAGGGTAACAGGCTACGGAGGCTCCTTGGAGCCAACGTTGTTCGATTTGATTGGGGACAAGCTGTTTGAAATCCGGAGGATGGATTGGGAGCAATCCCCTGAGGTGGCGTTGGAGCTGTGGACGGCTTTGTATGAGGCGTTCACTCGTCTGCACGAGAATGCGGCGGACTACATTGCCAGCTTGCAGACTGCGAAAGCGGAAGAGATGATGGTGGCCGAATCGTTCTTAATTTTTAAGGACCGTTTAACGAACTATTTGCAAAATTTCATACAAGCGTTGCAGCGAAGCTCCTATAAGATTGAAGGGAATTTAGAGAAAATCAATGCGAATATACGAGATTTATTTCTGGAGCAGGTAGCAGCGGCGGAGCTGGACAAGCCCAGATTGGAGGATGCGCCGGACAAGGAAGCGTTGATGGTGGAGCTCTATCAAGGCTGGGCAAACCTTCAGCGCTGGTTCCTGGGGGACGGTGTCTCGCCATCGGAGCTGATGCTGATGGAGAGAGCAACGAAGGATGCGATCGCTAGAATCGTACGAAGCGTCATCCGCATGCAGGAGCGGAAGCGTTCCGGTGTGAACCGGAAGAAGGAGCTGGAACATCTGGCGCTATGGTTCTCGCGGATGGAATCGTTGGACGACGCGCATCGATTAGCGGGGTACGCGTTCGGATTGTTTCCTACGCGTCACTTACAAGGGGAGGACTTGCGCACGTCCGATCGTGCCGATCTATCGATGTGGGAAGAGTCGCCGACGATCCGGACGCTGCGCTCCCGCAGTCGCAAGCGCACGGGAAAGCAGGACACGGAGCCAATTCCCGATAACAAGGAGCGTAAACGCCGGGAGCGCGAAGTTGTGCTGAAGCGGCAGGCGGAGGAGTGGGAGGCGCTGAAGCAGTTGATTGGAAGCGGTCAATTGCGCCTTTCGCAGCTTGGAATGGTGCCGGTGGAGACAAGGATTCGGCTGCTGCAGTGGATCGGGCGATGCAGTGCAGCCCCTGGTCATACCTTCGTGACGCCGGAGGGGGTTCAGGTGACGATGTTGAACGCGGGGACGAAGCAGCGGACAGTGCTTGCCTCAGAGGACGGCGAATTGGAGATGCCGGATTATGAATTCGTCTTTACGCTTACCGATGCGGCGAGGGAAGCGGCGGCGACGGAGGAGAGAACATCATGAGTCTGAAGAAATTAAGTTCAAGCTCAGCTTTAGCAGCGGAGCGAAAGATGGCGTGCGCACATGCGCTGCTGAACCGTCCTTGGATCCTGAAGGAGAAGGACCAGGAGCTTTATTTTATGATTAAGGATCATTATGAAGAGCTGCGGGATTGGTTTATGGACCAGACGGGATTCTCGCTGATCCTTACGCGAAGCTTGGCGAAGCTGGAACGCACACCGGTTGTTTCCTTCCCGTGGATGGGCTTTGATGAGTTTCGCGAGACGCGGGATTATGTTTTCTTTACCTATGCTCTATGGTATCTGGAAGGGAAGACAGAAATCGATCAGTTTTTGCTGTCCGATCTCGTGGAGGAAGTGAGGGAGCAGATGGCGATTGCAGGCCTGGAAGCGGACTGGCGGCATTACCATCATCGGCTGGCGATGGCTCGCGCGCTGAAGAAGCTTGCCTCGCTTGGCGTATTGATCGTTGTGGACGGGGATGAGGGGGACTGGGCCCAGAACGAAGAAAAGAATGCGCTGTATGAATGTTCTCCGTATTCCCGGTATGTGTTGAGGCGTTTTCCGCAGGATTTGACCGCTTACGAGAGATTGGAGGATTTGGCGGATCCTATTCTGTACGCTGATACGGCGGACGGAGCGAATCTGCGCAGAAGGCATCGTGTATATCGAAGATTCCTGCTGGAGCCGGCGGTATTGGATAAGCAATGGGATGAAGAATTGCTTCCTTATGTATTGACCCAACGCAGAGCGATCATGGATCACCTGCAGCGGATGTTCGGCTTCGAGGGGCGAAGGTACCGGGAAGGGCTGCTATTCTTCTACCCGGAGTTAACTAGCGAAGGGCAATTGTTTCCTACTCTGTCCGGCGTATCCGATGTCATTCTGCTTCTTGCGGGTGAACTGCGCAGGCAGCTGCACATGGATGGGAGCGGCAGATACGCGGAGTCGGACGGATCTATTCGGCTGGAGCGAACGGAGCTGGAGGGGTTATTGCTGCGCTTAAAGTCGCAGTATGACGCGTACTGGAGCAAAGAATTTCGGGAGTCGACCTCATCTCAACTGGCTGAAGTCTGCTTCCGTCACATGGAACAATGGGGGCTGGGCGAATGGGAGGATGCGAACTTCTTTCTGATTTCCCCTGTGTTGGCCAGGTGGAATGCGGAATATACGAATGCGGATTTCGATCAGGAATAAAGAATGGAGGCGGGGAAAATGACATTGGATACCGGAGCGCGAAGCAAGGCGGTTGACCGTTGGCGGATGAGCCGGGCGGGACTGCTGAATTTCTGGCATTACGATGAAGAAGTATTCGAATTAGAGGAGGGCCGCTTAATTTTGCGCGGGGCGAACGGCTCAGGGAAATCTGTCACGATGCAGAGCTTTCTTCCTCTCGTGCTGGATGGAGACAAGCGGTCACACCGGCTGGACCCGTTCGGCTCCCGCGATCGAAGAATCGAATATTATTTGCTCGGGGAAGCGGACAGCGGGAAGACGGATGTAACCGGATATTTGTGGATGGAATTCGCTCATGAGACGAAAGGCTTGACCAAGACGATCGGGATCGGGCTTCGGGCGCGCCGGGGTGCGAATCAGGTGCAGTTTTGGGGCTTCTTGTTGGATGATGGGCGGAGAATTGGTAAGGACTTCTGGCTGTACGACCGCAAGGAATGGTTCGAGCATCAGGTGAGGACTCCTTACGGACGGCAGGATCTGGAGAAAGCTATCGGTTCGGGCGGTCAAGTCGTGCAAGACCAATCATCTTACCGGGACATGGTGAACAAGCAGGTGTTCGGTTTCGCCGATACGGAGGCATTCTCGGATTTGCTTCATCTGATGATCCAGCTGCGCAGTCCGAAGCTGTCGAAGGATTTCAAGCCTTCAGCGATCTATGAGATTCTCCATGGAGCACTGCCGCCGCTGCAGGATGACGATCTGCGTCCGCTCTCCGAGGTGCTTGAGGATATGGACCAGATTGCCGACCGGTTGGACGAGCTTCGGTTGCATAAGCGGGAGATGGAAAAGCTGCAAGGCGCATATGATCGGTATAATAAGCGAACGTTGTACGATCTGTCGGTGCAAGTGTTGGAGCGGAATGCGGAGTATTGTGAGATGCGCCGCCGGACGTCCGAATATGAGGCGAAGCTCGCGGAGGCGGAGACGCTGAAGGAAGCGGCTGCTGTAAAGATTTCTGAATTGGATGCGGCGATGCAAGAGGCGGCGGCGGAGCTGGAGATTCTGGGGAATCACGAAGCGATCGGAAAGCAACGGGAGCTTGAGTCGGCGGTTACGGCATTGGAGGAAACGGGGAAGCATCTGAAGCTGGCGGAGGACCGCATCGAGAAGCACCGAAGCAAGCTCTCTGCGATTCTGAGGGACCTGGGTGATTTGGAGACAAAGCAGCTCTTGTATGATTCGGAGCAGGATGAAGCGATGGGACAATTGGAGCAGTTGTCGGGGGTGATCGAGTTTGCCGAACACTCTGTATATCAGCGCAATTGGAATCGCAATGGGCTTGATAATGAAGACCGGAAGGAACCGTGGAAGCGAGATTTGCGGCTGCATCGGGAACGGTTGGAGAAGGCTGCAACGAAAGCGCGGGAGGAACGGGAAGCGGCCGGGCAGGTGGAACAACTGGAGATCGCGCTTGGGGAAGCCCGCAAGGAGCGGGACGGCAGGGAACGCGAGAAGGGAGAGTGTGAAAGGGCTCTAGAAGCCAGCAAAGAGGAGCTGAAGGAAGCGATTCTGCGCTGGCGCGGGACGCTTCAAGAGCTGCCCTTCGAGGATGATGTCTTGCGGAGTGTGTTCGAAGCGGTGACGGCGTTCGGACCGGATGCCCGGTCGGCACAGTCCATTCGCGAGCCTGTTGGGAGCGCGTTAGGGACGGCGAAGGAACAATTAGGGAGCGCGAAGCTGCGGCTTCAGCATGAGAAGAACGAGCTGGTGAAGAAGCGGGATCACTTGCGTGAAGAGAAGCGGATGTGGGAGGAAAGCCGCGAGCCGGAGCCGGAGCGAAGCGTGGCGCGGATGAAGCGGCGTTCGGCATACCCGACAGGAAGCGGCGCTCCGCTGTATGCGGTATGCGATTTCCAAGAGCATATTGGCGAGGAGCAGCGGGCAAGGATTGAAGAAGCGTTGGAGCGATCGGGACTTCTGGACGCATGGATCGCTCCGGACGGACGGATCGGCGCGGTTCATGAGGGGCAGGAAGAGATGTGGATCGTCCCGCAGCCCCATGAAATCGGATATACCCTTGCCGACGTACTCCGCCCTTCGCCATCGGCGGAAAGCGGACTTCGCGAAGAAACGATCGATGCGATCCTGCGGACGTTCTTGTGGGTGGATGAAGGCGATGTGGACGGTTACGATGCGTTAGGTGCTGTTTTGTCCGGCAGCGGCCTGTTCCGCCTTGGACCTCTGGCCGGCGCGGCAGCTGCGAAAGACCGTGCCCAATATATCGGTAAGGAAACCCGCAAGCGCACTCGTATGTTAGAGATTGCCCGCCTGCAGCAGGAGATCGAGCAGTTAGCGGAGGAGATTGCCGAAGTCGATAATGCGCTGGCAGCGATTGCGGAACGGGAAAGTTTGCTGCTGAGAGAAGCGGCCGCGTTCCCTTCTTGCGATGACTTGGAGTCAGCGTTGAAGCGGTTGTTGGAAGCAACGTACCGGCTCGACGCGGCGAGAGGGCAGGAGGAGAGAACGTCGGAGCGGTTTAAGGTGCGTTCGTCGGAATGGCGCGAGCTGCAGCGGCAGCTGCACGAGCTTACCGCGGATTGGACGAGGCTGAAGCGGGAGAAGGAGCTGTTGGAAGCCGTCTCGATGACGAAGGATTACGAAACATCGATTGGGGATCTGTTTTCCGCTTGGAGCCGGAGCAGGGACGCCGCGAGCCGCATCGAACGTCTGCGGGAGGATGAAGCCTCTGAGAGGGAAACCTTAGAGCATGACGAAGGATTGATTGAGGAGCTGGAGGAGAGCAAGCGCCGTCTGAGGTCGCAGATAGAGGCATTGCGCAGGCTCATGGATGAGCTGGGCTTGGCGGATATTTCGAGAAGAATTGAGGAGCTGAGGACGAAAGGCCGTGAACTGCAAGGCGAGAAGAAGAACGCGGTCGGCGAGCTGGATAAAGCCAAGGAGCTTGCTTTTCAAGCTGGGGCGAGGCTGCAGAACTATCAGGAGCGGGAAGCCGAACTCGAAGGGTATCTAGAATCCGCGGTGTCTCAATGGGAACGGGACCTTCGACGAAATTTCGTGGAGGAGTGGAAGGATCTCGTGCCGGAGCGGGGAAATCGGGAAGGAAGCGTCCGATTATCCGCGCGGATTAAACAAAGCTACGATGCGCAATTTGCTTCGAGGCACGCGGATTCGCTCAAGAACAGTTTGCTGGAACAGTTCAATACGGTTAGAAGCATATTGACGGAATATGTGCTCGAGATGGAGATTGAGGAGGATACGGGACGCATTATCATTCAATCCAAGCGCGATCGTTCGAACCCTCTGCCACCGTTCGCACTGGTAGAGGAGCTGACACGGGAAGAGGCGCACCAGAGCGCCCTCCTCAGTGAGAAGGATCGGGAGCTGTACGAGGAGATCATTCTCCGCAGTGTCGGGAAGGCGATCCGCCAAAGAATTCATCGGGCGGAGAGCTGGGTGAAGCAGATGAACCGGTTGATGGAGGACCGCAATACGTCCAGCGGATTGCGGTTGAAGCTGGACTGGGAGCCGAAGGCGGCGCAGCATGAGCTTCAGATGGATACAATATCGCTGGTGGAGCTGCTGAAGCGGGATTCCCATCGATTGCGGGACGATGAGATTGATGCCATGATTAACCACTTCCGTTATCAGATCGGATACGCGAAGCAGACCGCTCAGACGGAGAAAGAATCGCTGCGCAAGCACCTGTACGAGGTGCTGGATTACCGGAACTGGTTCCAATTCGAGTTGAAGTATAAGAAGGGAGAGCAGGCCGGCTACCGCCCGTTGACGGATTCCCGATTCAATGTGCTGAGCGGCGGGGAGAAGGCAATGGCGATGTATATTCCACTATTCGCCGCAGCTTGGTCCCGTTACTCAGATGCACGCGCTGATGCGCCTAGACTGATTTCGTTAGACGAGGCTTTCGCCGGCGTGGACGAGGAGAATATGAAGGACATGTTCGGTCTGCTGTCGGAGATGGGCTTTGATTACATGATGACATCTCAAGTGCTGTGGGGCTGTTACGACACGGTGCCGAAGCTTGCAATTTATGAGATTCACCGTCCGAAGGACGCGGATTTCGTTACGACGTTCCACTATCGATGGAATGGACGTTATAAGGAGCTCGTTGTAAGTGAGGATGATGCTTCGTGAGTAAGCAGGTAAAGATGTATTTCAGTCATCCGGGTTTCCGCAGGCTGTTGGATGGCATATGGAAGAGATATGAAGCGTTAGAGCGAATCGGCGGCAACGTTTCGCTGAAACGAATTGCTGAAGATGAGTGCGAGGCGATTAACCCTTTTTTCGGATGGAACTTGAAGGTTGGAGAAGATGTGTCTGTTCCATTGGCCTTGTTTGAGAAGGAATTGAGGGATTCCAGGTTTTGTATAGGGATTCAAGAATTGCATGAAGTGTTGAAAGGTGAACCACTACTCACAAAACACGAGAAACAGCTATTAGCCGATCAATCATGGCGCAAGCTGTTCCAGACGGTTCGCGATCAGGTGGGCCTGGATATTCCCACCCTCCTTATGGATTGGCTTGTTCAAGTGGAACAAGGCCGTGGCGCGGGTGCCCGGACACTGCGGGATGTATATAAGTCGGATCCCGAAGTTGCATTGGAATCGCTTGGAATTGTGGTTCGAGCGCTGCGGGAGGTGCTTGCCCGTTCAGAGGGAGAGCCTCCAGTAAGAATGCCCGTCCTGGCAGTGCGCGTAAGCGGCGATGCTCATGCGCTGGATGGAGATCGGCCAGCCGGGAGAATGCTGACAGCGTTCCTAAGTGAACGGTTGACAATAGGCGAGGAGGCGGAGGGCGGCGACGATGGTGCGGCTACTTTGAAACGCAGGGAGATGTACCGAAGATTTGGAATTCTGGACGATGATCTATCCTCGATCGTTCATTGGTTCGTGCCGGAGAAGCATACGCCGATTGTGCCGAACGTGTGGACGCTCAGGCAGGTCGAAGCGGCGGATTTTGTATATAGCTGTTCCCATATTTACGTTGTTGAGAATCCTGCGGTATTCTCATCTATTCTGGACGCTATCCCGGCGGAGATGCCGTTTCAGCATCATCCGCCTGCACTAATTTGCACGAGCGGCCCAGCCAGCGCGGCAGCCATTCGCTGGATCCAGCGTTGTCTGGCGAATTCACCGGGAACCTGCAACATCTATTATTCCGGCGATTTCGATGGGAAGGGATTATCGATGGGACTTACATTAGCGGCACTGTTTCCGGACCGCTATGTGCCTTGGCGATTCGACTCTGCCACATACCGGACCGTAGTGAATCGACTCCCTGGACCATCCATTACTGGGGAGGAGCAAGAAAGACTCCTGAAGTTGCCGATGATATGGGACCCGTCCTTGTGCAAAATCATGTACAGCTTGGCTAGGAAGGTCCATCAGGAGTCTTTCGCGGAGCTTCTTGTAGGAGATTATCTCGCCGCAATAACACATACGTAAGTTGTGCGATCCATTCATACCCGCAATGATGTAATGTTGTTGTGGATTTCTTCCTTCCACAACGCAATAGTTTGATGTTTTTTTACAATGTAAGTGGCAATCTTATTCGAAACTAGGTGCTGGAATGAATGAAGAATTTCGCGCATTATTCATTACATCTTATGAAAACGGAAAAACAGAACGCTCCTGTCTGCATGAGACAGGAGCGCCTATTTTAAGCGAATTTTTTAGCTACATCTTCAAGCTTTGATTTGTAATGCAATAGATCGACAGGTTTTTCTATAGGTGTAAGTGCTCGTTCATCGTCATTGAACTGGATGAATTTGTTTGTTCCGTTTAAATGTAATCGGCAAATCCATTTACGGATCGAACCATCGAGTAGGATGTTAAAATAACTAAGGTTATCCCGGAACCCAATGCGGTCTGGATCTACGACATCGCGTAACATGAGTTTCACCGTTGCATATCCTTCAATCTCTTCCGCAGTGGTAATGACTTGCGGCGTTTGTACTGTTGCTGCTGCGACGGCTTCGTTCTCAATGTCTGTTTTTTTATCATCGATTGCAGGCGGGGCGGACAGCGGTTCATTATTACTGGCAAGCGCTGCTTTTAATTTGTCATTTACCATTTCGTTGATGAATTGCTTTAAAGAATGTTTCACAAGACTGCTAAATTTCTCAATTACTTGTTTTGTTTTCTTTCCTGGGTAAATGTCTGAGATCACAAATGCCACGAAATCTTCCGTCGGATGTTCCCATTGGTTTGCCAAGAACCTTATAATTTCTCCAGTGTAACGAAGTTCAGATGCGGTGGTTATTATTTCATCTACATTAAATACGGATTTTCTGAACTTAAACAACTCCGAAATGTGTGTATCCTTCGGTTCTAATAAATTAAACTCAAAAAAAGGCGAGGAGTCCATCTTATTTGTCTCATCCAGGTCGGTATAAAATCGATAAATCAGTCCGTTGGTGAGGATCGCGAATTTCGCCTTGGATACAGCAAAATAGCGAAATAACTGTGAATCATGTTTTTCCAACTTTTCGTTTACCGATTTCGCTTCTACCAAGATGATGGGGGTGCCATTTTGCAAAATGGCGTAATCTACCTTCTCGCCTTTCTTAATCCCAATATCAGCGGTGTATTCGGGAACGAATTCCTCTGGGTTAAAGATGTCGTAATCTAGGGTAGCAAAAAACGCATTATGATCGAAGTCTTGGTTGCTTCTTCTGTCAGGATGCTGTCCTTCATTTTTAAGATGCGTTTAGAAAGTGTATGTATTTTATCACGAAATTGATCCAAATCCATTCGGCATTCCTCCATCCAAGAAAGTAGTATTAGCGTAGTATACTACAGTTTATTTGAAAACTTTACCTTATCTGGATGAAACTATTCTTCCGAAGTTTCCGGTATCTGCCGATGGGAATGTCGAAACTTGTTGATTGACTTCTTACGTAGGAAAAAAATTATTTAAGTAACAGATCTCTCCCGCGTCTCTGCTTGCATGCGTAATAGGGCGAGCCATTTTTTATGTAGGGGTTTGTGCTATGGTCGAAGTCTTAGAAGTAGAGTTAAGACTTGCGAAACTCTTTAAAAGCCTTGAAATTTCGGATAATAACACCTGAATAAAATTGGGTTACGAGGTTCGATTCTATCATTGGCGGGATAGTAAAGTGGACATGCGGATGGTTAGTTTTAGGGAAGATTGATATGCTTATGAATTAACAAATATAAGTTTTTCGTCCCCTTCACGTAGTGAGGGGGAATTTCTTTTGCATCCCAATCCTACTCTATTCCTTTGTTTGTTCCTTCATTTCAATCTCCTGTTCGATTCTACGTACAATTTCAGAGGGTTTGATTTGGAGTGCTTTAGACAGCGTATATAAGGTTGTAAGGGTTGGTTGATGGATTCCGCGTTCTAACATGGATATATATGTACGATCCAGATTGCTTTTGTTTGCCAATTCAAGTTGACTGATTTTCTTTTCAGCCCGCAATGCTTTTAGTACCTTAGCGAATGATAGTTCTAAAGTCATCTGTTTCCCCCTCCTTGAAGTTTAAGTATCTAGTCAGTATTGGGAAACACTCAACGGAGTTTACTCTACATTTTATATAAATTTATGTTATTATATGAATTAAATAATTCCATGTTTCTACATAAATTTACATTAGTTCTCAGAACGGAGGTGTTTCGATGGCAAGGGTTTTAATCGCTGAAGATCATGCTCCTGTTCGTTGGTTGATATCAGAACTTGTTACCATATCCGGACATGAGGTAGTGTCTGAAGCCAGCAATGGGTTAGAGGCACTAACATCCTATCTTACAACAAAACCTGACTTAATAATCGTAGATTATCAGATGCCTTGTATGGATGGAATCTCATTAATTGAAGAAGTTATGAAATTCGATCCGAGTGTCAAAGTGATAATGTGTTCGGCTAACATAATTCCATCTGAACTACAGTCTAGACTAAATAAGTCGATTCCGTTTGTAAGTAAACCTTTTGATAATGACAAGTTTATGAACATGTTGCAAGTTGTACTAGCCGATTAGATACGACCCATCATCGCAGTTCGATCGTGATGGATTACTCGGGAGATAAGCCGACTGATTGCGTACAGCGACGCGCGTTCGAATATGCTGTATGGTGCTGATCGCCCTAGCGCGCATTTCAATGGCTCAGCCCGGTTGCGGATGTGTGGGCGTTCTTTCCGGTGAAGGAAGGGCGGGAGGAGCGGGTTACTGCATCCTTTGACCATAACCTGCGGTTGATCCCACTCAGTCCTGGCGCGGAGAATGACCATGTGCGGCAGGAGTTTGAGCGCATTCTGGAACAGCTGCTGCGGGATAGTGCCGGTTTTGTAAGATAGTTTAGATAAATGCGCTTATGTGTTAAATAGACCGCTATTCTTTGCCACAGGATAAGCGGTCTACATCTATGAAAACATATATCTAAAAATTGTGTATTTAAAAATTAAAATAAAATTTGTTACAGTTAATCTGTACTCGTTACAAACACCAAGAGAAGGGGATGGAAGCATGAGAGGTTGGGAATTCACAGGTACGAACATTCCGTTGAAGATTGTTGAGAAGCCGGATCCGGTTGCGACACCGGGCAGAGTGATCATTGATGTAAAAGCTGCTGGTTTGTGCCATTCTGATGTAGGTGCATTAAGAGATGAGAAATGGATGAAGCTGATCAGTGCTCCGATTATCATGGGCCATGAAATCGCGGGTGTTATTGCAGAAGTGGGCGAAGGCGTAACAGACTTTAAGGTTGGTGACCGTGTTGGCGTTTGCCCTGTACCGAAAAGCGGCACCTTAGGCCCTGGTTACGGTTATGACGGGGGGTATGCCAACAAAGTGAGTGCTCCTGCGGAGGATCTTGTGCGGATTCCCGATGGCGTTTCCTTCGCTCAAGCGGCAGCAGGAACGGATGCAGGCATGACTTCCTATCATGCGATGTTCCGCACCGGAGGCGCGAAACCCGGCATGAAGGTCGGTGTCATCGGCATCGGCGGTTTGGGACAGATGGCTGCTCGCGCCGCTGTAGTAGCGGGCATCGAGGTTTATGCCGTCGACACGAACCCTGCGGCTCGCGAACTCGCGAAGCAATTCGGCTGTAAAGAGGCTTTCGCTAACGTCTCCGATTTGGCAGCCATCGCGCCGCAATTGATTGTAGACTACGCCGGTTTTGGAGTGACAACAGCCCAAGCGCTTGAAGCTGTCGCTCCGGGTGGACGAGTTGTCCTGGTAGGGATGGGCAAGCTCGAAACTACGCTCAACACGGATACGTTAATCCTGAAGGCAGCTGAAGTTGTTGGCAGCGTAGGCGGCGATACGGAAGACATCGCTGCAGTGTACGAGCTTATGGCGCAAGGCCATCTGGATCCGGTCATTACCGAAATTACATTCGACGAAATTTGGGATGGCATTCTCCGCCTCGAGCGTCATGAAGTGAAGGGCAGACTCGTCGCGAAGATTTAAGAGGATCACAAACTATATTTAGAACGAAAGACGCTGGGAGATTGTCTCCCGGCGTTTTTTTTGGTCTATACAGCATAGTACCATTGACCCCTCCGCTTCTTCGCAGATCATGCTAACCATTTCAGTTTATTTTAATATTTCTCCTGTATGCTTATCCCATTCAGAAAGGAGGATTACATTGCAATCGCCCCTAAAATACAGGCACGAACTGAAATATCATGTAAATCCCCATCAATATTTCATTATGAAGCAGAGGCTTAAGCATCTCCTCATCCCTGATAAACATGCTGGGCCGGAAGGAGCATATCACATCCGCAGTTTATATTTTGACAACATTGACAACCAAGCCCTGCATGAGAAGCTAGGAGGAGTTGCGGATCGCGAGAAATACCGGATTCGAATTTATAATCGTTCGGACCGGGTCATTCATCTGGAAAAAAAGCTGAAACGCAATGATTACATCGCCAAAATCAAGGAGCCGCTGACGCGGGCGATGACGGAGGCGATCGTCGCGGGCGATCCGGAGGTGTTGAATGTGCCGGATAAGCCGTTGTTGTTAGAGATGTATCAGAAAATGAAAAACGAACGTCTTCAGGCAAAGGTGATCGTGGATTACCTTCGGGAAGCGTACATATATCCTTATGGCAACGTCCGCATTACCTTCGACAAAGAGCTACGAACGGGGCTGAGCAGCACGGATCTGTTCCAACCCGACTTGCCGACGGTCAGTGCCTTCGACACAAACCTTATCGTTCTGGAAATTAAATATGATGAGTATTTGCCGGAATTCATACGAACGGCGGTGCAGGGTGAGAACATTCACCGGCAATCCAATTCGAAATATGTAATTTGCCGCAAGCTGCTAAAGGAAAACTCATGGGAGGATCAATAAGATGAACAATGACAATACGCTTAGCTTTAGTGACATTATTAAAAATTCCGTGCTGGATCAATTTTCAAACAATTT
>Ga0182742_1003743_pt1 | contig 14506 bp, 10 predicted proteins | sample eDN5th37CBELigMG_FD_128880 | JGI IMG/M metagenome (GOLD analysis project Ga0182742, IMG submission 128880) | Enriched Miracle-Growth compost microbial communities from Emeryville, California, USA - eDNA 5th pass 37_C BE-Lig MG (version 2)... ... | reverse complement strand
GGGAGGAAGCCCCGTACGTTTTGCCGGAGTGAGCAAGCGTTACGGCGAGTTCGTCGCGGTGCACACGCTGGACATTAATGTCGGGGCCGGTGAGTTCCTGTCGTTTCTCGGCCCGTCCGGCTCGGGCAAAACCACGACGCTGATGATGCTGGCCGGCTTCGAAACACCAAGCTCGGGCAATATCCTGGTGGGTGATACCCACATCACCGACATGCCTCCGGCGCGGCGCAACATCGGCATGGTCTTCCAGAGCTATGCGCTGTTTCCTCACATGACGGTCGAGCAGAATATCGGCTTTCCGCTGAGGATGCGCGGCATCGCGAAGGCCGACCGCGTCCGCGCCGTCGGCCGTGTGCTCGAGATCGTCGGGCTGAAGGGCCTGAACCACCGTTTCCCCCGTCAGCTTTCCGGCGGACAGCAGCAGCGCGTGGCGCTGGCGCGCGCGATCGTCTTCGAGCCGCCGGTGCTGCTGATGGACGAACCGCTCAGCGCCCTGGACAAGTATCTGCGCAGCCATCTTCAGGGCGAGATCAAGCGCATCCAGCGCGAACTCGGCATCACCGTCATCTATGTCACGCACGATCAGGACGAGGCCATGACCATGTCCGACCGCATCTGCGTGATGAATGAGGGGCGCATCTGCCAGATTGGCGCGCCGGAGACCCTCTATCGCAAGCCGAACGATGTCTTCGTCGCCGGTTTCCTCGGCGAATCCAACATGTTGACGGCACAGGACGCGCGGTTCGAAGGGGGATCGCTGGCGCTTTCCCTCGCCGGCGACACGGTGACGGTGCCCGTAAGCCGTGCGCCCGGATCGGAGGTCGTCGTCTCGGTGCGGCCGGAGCACGTGAGCGTTTCGGCCGCGACCGACGGCACGGCCCGCGTCACCGACGTCATCTATGTGGGCGATCATCGCCGCTATGAGGTCCGGCTGGCTGACGGCAGGATGCTCGCGGTCAAGTCGCAGATCGTCGATGACAGCGCGCCCATCGCAATGGGCGAAACGGTGAAGGTGCAGTGGCCCACCCACCAGATGCGGGTGTTCTCCGGCGGAGCAACGCTGCAATGACAGCCCGTTTCCGGTATGGCCTGCTTGTCCTTCCGTTGCTGGCCTTTCTCCTCGCCGCCTATCTCGTGCCCGTGGCCCTGATGCTGTCGAATACGGCCGGCGCATCCTTCGATTTCGAACCCCTGCGGCAGGTCATTGCGTCACCGGTGGCGATGAAGGTGTTTCTCTTCACGATCCGGACCGCGATCTGGGTGACCGTCATCACTCTTGTCCTTGCCTATCCACTGGCCTTCTTCATCGCCACCGCGCGGCCCCTCACGGCGAGCCTTCTGATGGCCGTCGTGCTGATCCCCTTCTGGACCAGCATATTGATCCGTTCCTATGCCTGGATGGTGCTGCTCGGCCGAAAGGGCGTCATCAACGAATTCCTGATATGGGCCGGGCTGCTCGACCAGCCGCTCAAGCTGCTGAACACCAGCTTCGCCGTCTATATCGGCATGGTGCATGTGTTGCTGCCCTTCATGATCCTGCCGATCCTCGCCTCCCTGAAAGGCATCGACGGCCGGCTCGTGGCGGCGGCGGAAAACCTCGGCGCCGGCCCGGCATCGGTCTTCCGGCACATCATCCTGCCGCTCTCCATGCCGGGTCTGCTGGCCGGCACCGTGCTGGTCTTCGTGCTCGGGCTCGGCTTCTACATCACGCCCGCGCTTCTCGGCGGCCCTTCCGACATGACGATCTCCATGCTGATCGCGCAGGAGGTGGATCTCTATCGCTGGGATGCCGGCGCGGCCATGGCCGCATTGCTGTTGGTCATGACGCTGGCCGCCCTTTTGCTTTTCGGCCGGTTCGTCAGCCTGGACAAGATCCTCGGAGGCGCGAAATGACAGGTTACGGCATCACGCTTTCCAGCCCGTGGGCGCGGGCGTTGCTCGGCCTCATCGCCCTGGCGGTGGCGGTTTTCCTGATCGTGCCGGTGCTGGTGATCGTGCCGCTGTCGTTCTCGTCGGGCAGCTTCCTGTCCTTTCCGCCGCCCGGCTTCAGCCTTAGATGGTATCAGCAGCTCTTTTCGCGCAGCGACTGGATGCAGTCCGCCTGGCTCAGCATTTGGATCGCCGCGCTCGTGGCGCTGCTGGCCACCGTGCTGGGCACGGCGGCATCGTTCGGGCTGGTGCGCGCACGGTTCCCCGGTCAGCGCCTGCTGCTCGCCTTCATCCTGTCGCCGCTCATCATCCCCGGCATCATCGTGGCCATCGCCGTCTATTTCTTCTATGCGAGGCTGCAACTCGTCGGTTCGCCGGTGGCGATCGCCGTCGCCCACACCGCCCTTGCCGTACCCTTCGTGGTCGTCAACGTATCGGCCTCGCTGCACGGTTTCGACAAACGGCTGGAAATGGCCGCGCAAAATCTCGGCGCCGGCGCCTTCGACACGTTCCGTCTCGTCATCCTGCCCGGCATTCGCCCCGGTGTCATTGCAGGCGCGCTCTTCGCCTTCATCACGTCTTTCGACGAGCTCATCGTTGCCCTGTTCATCGCCGGCCCATCGCAGGTCACGCTGCCGCTGCGCATGTGGGAGAGCATGCGCTCGTCGCTCGAACCGACACTGGCGGCGGTGTCGACGCTTGCCATCGTCGCCTCGGTGTCGTTGTTCCTGTGCGCTTCCTGGCTGCAGGGCCGCGCGCGGGCAACCGGCGGCAGGATCGCCGAGGAGGACACGTGATGACCGCTGCAAGGCTGATCCGCGCCGGCATGATCGTCGCCTTCCAGCACGGCGAGCACCGGCTGCTGAGGGACGGATGCGTGGTGGTCGAAGGCGACCGCATCGTGCATGTCGGCCCCCATGTCGAGGGAAGCTTCGAGAATGTTCTGGACATGCCCGATGCACTGCTGACGCCGGGCCTCATCGACATGCACGCGCATCTGACCAGCGCATCCTATGACCGCTCCTATGTCGAGGATGTCGGCAAGCCCGGCTTCTGGTTCTCCGGCCTGCCGGAATTGCTGCCGGCGATGAGCGCGGCGATGGACGAGGAGGCGCAATCGGCGGCCGTCGACTATTCCATGGCCGAGCTGACCCGCAGCGGCACGACGACGGTCTTCGAGATCGGCTGGCTGGGCGATTACACCGCCGGGGCGGTCGAGCGTGCCGGTCTCAGGGCCTATATAGGCGAAGGCTACGGGTCGGCGCGCTGGCACACGCAGGACGGCAAACGCGTGCGCTATGCCTGGAAGCCGGACGGCGGCATGGAAGGCCTGGACGCCGCGATCGCCTTCGTGAAGCGGATCGAGGGGCGCGCGGGAGGCCGCATCCGCGGCATGCTCACGCCGATGCAGGTGGCGATGGCGACGCCCGAACTGCTGCGAAGGACGCGCGCTGCCGCGCAGGAGCTGAACGTTCCGGTGACGTTGCATACCGCCGAGGCCGTGTTCGAGTTCCACGAAATGGTACAGCGCGAAGGCATGACGCCGGTCGAATGGCTCGCCGCCCAGGATTTCCTCGACGAGCGGACCATCCTTGGCCACTGCGTCTTCACCAGCGGCAATTCCTGGGTGCGGCATCCCGGCGACGACCTTTCGCTTCTGGCGGACAGCGGCGCCTCGGTGGCGCATTGCCCATGGGTCTTCGCCAGGCGCGGCATCGCGATGGAAAGCTTCGCGGCCTATCTGGAGGCCGGGGTCACCATGTGCCTGGGCAGCGACACCGCGCCCCAATCCATCCTTCATGCTATGCGCAACGCGGCGATCATTTCGAAGTTGCAGGAGCACGATTGCCGCAGGCCGACGGCCATCGATGTCTTCAACGCCGCCACCATCGCGCCCGCCCGCGTCCTTGGACGCGACGATCTCGGGCGCATCTCGCCCGGTGCGAAGGCCGACCTCCTGTTGTGGGACACGACCGGCTTCTCCATGGTTCCCTGCCGCGACCCCATACGTAACCTCGTCTATTATGCCGGCAGCGAGGATCTTCACCATGTGATGGTCGACGGCGAATGGCTGATGACGGACAAGGCCTTGCTGAAGGTCGACGAAGCGTCGGTCCGCGGCAATCTGGCCAAGGCGGCCCGACGCATCTGGGAGTCCATCGGCCCCGGAGACTGGGCCGGGCGCGACATAGATCAGCTATCACCCCACAGCCTGAAGGAATTCCAGTGAAGTTGGCCCCCCTTACCGCCGATTCCGGTTACAGCGCTTCTGGAAGCCAGGTCGATCTCGCCTACGGGATGATCGAGGACATGATCGTGACCATGGAGCTCGCTCCGGGCTCGCGCATAGCCGAGGCCGCGCTCGTCAATCGCCTCGGCATAGGACGCACCCCCATCCGCGAGGCGCTGCTGCGCCTTGCCGCGGACCGGCTTCTCACCTGGCTGCCGCGCCGCGGCATGGTGGTGCCCGAGATCAACATTCAGCTCCAGCTCAAGGTCTTCGAGACGCGCAAGGCACTCGAGATGCTGCTCGTCCCGGCCGCCGCGCGGCGACGGACCCAGAGCGAGGCCGAGGCCATCGCGCAGATCGCCGCGGAATTCCGTCGCCTTCTCGGCTCGGAACGCAATCTGGAGCTGCTGCGGCTTGACCGTCATTTCATCGCCACGCTGATCGAGGTGTCGCGCAATCCGTTCCTGCATCTGATCGAGCCCCTCTACTCGCTGTCGCGTCGGTTCTGGCTGGCGCATCGCGATCTCTACCGGACGCGCTTTCGCGACGAGACCTTGACCGAATTCCACATTCGCATCGCGGAAGCGGTTGCGGAGGGGGACGAGACGATGGCGCTTCGCCATGTCGAGGATTTCACCAACTATGTCGAGGAATACACGCTCTATCTCGGCACCGAGCTGTCGCTTCCCGAAAGGAAATGAACGATGATGGAGCGCAAGGCAGCGGGCGGAGCCACCCTTATCCGCAACGCCGAATGGGTGGTCGCCTATAATGCGGACGACGATTGCCATCGCTATCTCCGCGACGTCGACATCGCTTTCCGCGGCGACCGCTTCGTTGATCCCGCCACGCTCGATCAAGACGGCATAGACGAGGTCGTCGACGGTCGCGGCCTGATGATCATGCCCGGCTTCGTCAATATTCACTCCCATCCGGGCTTCGAAACGATGCTGAAGGGTCTGACCGAGGAAGTGGGCAGCCGCAAGCTCTGGATGAGCTCGCTCTACGAATATCTCTTCCTGTTCGATACGACGAGCGAGGGCATGGTGGCAGCCACCCAGATCGCCCTGTCTGAGCTGATGCAGAGCGGCGTGACGACGGTGTGCGACCTGTCCACGCCCCATGAGGGCTGGATCGACACGCTGGGCGCCAGCGGCATGCGCGCCTATGCGGCGCCGATGTTCCGTTCGGGACGCTGGTACACGGAGAACGGCCACGAGGTTCTCTACGAATGGGACCTACCCAAGGGACGCAAGCGTATGGAGGCGGCCCTTGGCGAGATCGACGCGGCGATCGCCCATCCGGGCGGACGGCTCTCGGGCATGCTGTGCCCCGCGCAGATCGACACCTGCGATGCGGACCTGTTCCTTGAGGCGCAGGCGGAGGCGAAGGCGCGCGGCCTGCGCCTTCAGACGCATGCCTCGCAGAGCGTGGTCGATTTCAACGAGATCATGCGCCGCCACGGCCGCACGCCCGTCGGCTGGCTGGAAGACCTTGGCCTGCTGGGTCCCGACATGATCATCGGCCACGGCATATTCCTCGACCACAACGACTGGCTGCACTGGCCCGACAGCCGGGATCTCGGGCTGCTGGCGGAGACGGGAACCAGCGTGGCGCACTGCCCGACCGTCTTCATCCGGCGCGGCATCACGCTCCAGCATGTCGGCCGATATCTCAAGGCCGGCGTCAATCTGGGGCTGGGAACCGATACCTATCCGCACAATTTCCTCGACGAGATCCGCAATGCCATCTACGCCGCGCGCATCACCTCCCGCGACGTTGCGGACGTGGATGCCCGTTCGCTGCTGCATATTTCCACGCTTGGCGGAGCGCGGGCGCTCGGACGCAGCGATATCGGGCGCATTTCACCGGGTGCCAAGGCCGATTTCTTCACGGTCGACCTGCGTCATCCGACCATGCGCCCGCTTTACGATCCGGTACGCAGCCTGTTCTACAGCGCCGGCGAAAGACCGGTCCGCGACGTCTATGTCGATGGTCGCCGCGTGGTGAGGGACGGCAGGGCGCTTGCCTTCGATGTCGCCGCCGCCATGGACCGGCTGGAGGCTGCCCAACGCGCCTCGGCCGCGGATGTTCAGAAATACGATTGGGGACGGCGCAGCGTGAGCGAACTGATGCCGCCGACCCTCTAGCCCGCACTTTACGGCCGCACGGCAAGGGAACGCGGCCATTCTCCAAGAAAGGAATTCCGACGATGAACGGTGCAGATCGCCTGTGCGACGGGTTGCTGGCCAACGAGGTGGACGTCTGCTTCGCCAATCCCGGTACATCGGAAATGCATTTCGTCGCCGCGCTTGACCGCAAACCGCAGATGCGCTGCATCCTGGGATTGTTCGAGGGGGTCGTCACAGGCGCCGCCGACGGTTATGCGCGGATGGCGGGCAGGCCGGCCTCGACGCTGCTGCATCTCGGGCCGGGCCTGGGCAACGGCCTTGCCAATCTGCACAATGCGAAACGCGCCCGCACGCCGATGATCAACATCGTCGGCAATCATGCGACCTATCACCGCCAATACAATGCGCCTCTCAACAGCGATGTGGAAACGCTCGCCGCACCGATGTCGGACTGGGTGCGCAGCACCGAAAGCGCCAGGGAGATCGGCACGGACCTGAACGACGCCTGGATGGCCGCGGTCGGCACTCCCGGCGTCGCCACGCTGATCCTGCCGGCCGATACCGCCTGGAGCGACGTGCCGGATGCGTTGGTGACGCGCGCGCAACGCCCGGCGCCGAAGCCGTTCGACACAGCATCGGTGGCACGGATAAGGCAGGCCATTTCCAAAGGCCTGCGCGTTGCGCTTCTGCTCGGCGCCGGGGCGCTCAAAGACGAGGCGCTGGAGATCGCCGGCAGGATCGCCGCGCATGGCGGCGTGCGGCTGCTGTGCCAGACATCCGTGGCGCGCGCGCAGCGCGGCGCGGGGCGCGTGCCGGTCTCACCCTTGCCCTACCGCATCGAGGCCGCCGTCAAGGCGCTTGAGGATGTCGACATGCTGGTGCTGGTCGGCGACGAGGAGCCCGTGGCGTTCTTCGCCTATCCGGGACGACCCAGCAAGCCGGCGCGCCCCGATGCACAGGTCGTCGACTACGCTCCGCCTGGCGCGGACCTTCGCGAAGCGCTCGGCTATCTCGCGCAGGAACTGGGTGCGGAGCAGGCACGGCCCGTGCTTTCGCGCGCCGAGCCGCCGGATGTGCCGCAAGACGGAGCCCTCACCGGCGAACTGGTGACCCAGGTGGTGGCGGCCATGCTGCCGGATCAGGCCATCGTGGTGGACGAATCCATCACCGCCGGATGGCGTTTCGGCGAGCAGGCGCGCGGGGCCGCGCAATATGACGTGCTGGATCTGACGGGCGGCGCCATCGGCATCGGCCTGCCGCTGTCCGTGGGCGCCGCGGTGGCTTGCCCAGACCGCAAGGTCGTCTGCCTGCAGGCCGACGGAAGCGGCATGTACACGCTGCAGGCCCTGTGGACGCAGGCGCGGGAGCAGCTCGATGTCGTGACGATCATTTTCGCCAATCGCGCCTATTCCACCCTGCATGGCGAGATGCGCAATGTCGGCGTCAACGATTTCGGCGAGAACGCACGCCGGATGCTGAACCTCGACACGCCCGCGCTGGACTGGGTGGCGCTGGCGAAGGGACACGGCGTGGAGGCAGCGCGCGCCGAAACGGTCGCGCAGCTCACGCAACTCCTGACCGCGGCCATCGGGCGCAAGGGACCGTTCGTGATCGAGGCCGTGATCTGAAGCACGCGGGAGTGGCGCCGTGTCCGCGGAAGAAGAAGAGACGGCCAGCACAAGCCTCGAATGCACGGGAACGACCTTCCGGCAGCAAATGTTGGCGCTCTTCCCGCTTGTCCTCGGAATGCTGGGAATGCAAGCGGCAGCGGGCGTATTGGGCACAGGCATTCCGCTGCAGATGGCCCTGGCTGCCGTATCGCCCGAAACGATCGGGCTGGTCGCCTCCGGCTATGCGGCCGGTTTTGCTACCGGTTGCCTGATTTCCCCGGCGCTGATCGCGCGCTTCGGCTACCGCAAGGCGCTCGCCTTCTTCGTTATGCTTCAGGCCGGGGCGACGGTGGGCTTGGCGCTCCTGCCATTCGAGGGTTGGATCGCGCTCCGTGCGGTGATGGGATTCTGCGGAGCCGGAGCGGTCGTCATCACCGAGGGCTGGGTCAACGCGGCCGCGCCCGCCCGCATGCGAGGACGCGTCTTCGGCGCCGTCAACATGCTCGGCCGCATGGCGATGATGACGGGCCAGGCGGCGGCGGCCTTTCCATGGGCGGCCGGCGTCCTGGCTTTCGCCGGTCCGGCATTTCTCTATGCCGTTGCTCTCGTCTTCATGGTGCCTTCCGTGCATGGGGGGCCTCTCCCGGCGAAGGATGCCGGGAAGAGCCGGTCCCTTTCCTTCCTCGATACGCCGGCCATCGCGGCGGTGGGCGTGATCCATGTCGGCGCGGTCGGCACGACGCTCATCAGCCTCGCGCCTGCCTGGGGCGTGCTCGTCGGCATGTCCATGGGTGCGGCGGCCATGCTGACCGTGTCGGTGCAGATCGGCTCATTCGTGCTGCAAGGCCCGCTGTCTTGGTTGTCGGACAGGGTCGACCGGCGCTTCGTCATCCTGTCTTCGGCGATCATCACCACATTTTGCGCGCTGGCGCTGCTGGCAATGCCCGCCGGGCTTCAGAAGCCGCTGTTTCTGATCTATGCGCTGATCGGCGGGGTGACGCTGCCGGTCTATGCGCTCTCCTTTGCCACCGCGTTCGATCATGGCGGCGCGGCCGCCAATTTCAGGCTTTCCAGCGGGCTGCTGTTCAACTGGGCCCTCGGCGCGGTCATCGGACCCACCGTCGCCACGGCCGCCATCGCCCGGCTTGGTCCGCAGGGCCTCCTTCATTTTCTCGCCGTGACGAGCGCTGCCACCGCCTGTCTGCTGGCCCTCCTGATATTCCGCGCCCGCCGTTCCAATGCGCCACAAAAATAATATATTATTTAAAAGAAATTTCATATTTTCATTTGCATCCCGCTTGAGAGCTTACTAGCATCCGACCGGGAAAGTTCATCGGGGACGCCTTCAAGATCCGGCGCCGGCGCCCTCCTTAACGCAAGAGACCGATCGCAACATCTGCGTGAACCCAGGAGAGAAGAGGATGAAGGACGATATCAGCAGGCGTGAGGAACTGAATCGCAGGCTCCGGCAGTCGGTCATCGTGCCGCCGACGGCGCGGCGCGATTTCCTGAAATTGTTCGGCGGTATCGCCGCCCTTGCCATGGCGGGGCCATTGCTTCCGCGCGCGGCCTTCGCGCAGGAAGCCGAACTCCCCGAATTCGACGCCATCCCGGATTCCTGGAAGGGCTCCGGCGAGGTGGTGGTGGTCACCTGGGGCGGCATCGGCACCGACATGCAACGCAAGGCCTGGTTCGAACCTTTCGAGAAGCTTTGCGGCATCAAGGTCGTGGAGGCCATCGGCCCTGATCCGGCGAAGTTGAAGGCCATGGTCGATACCAAGACCGTGGCGTGGGACGTATGCCAGATCGGTCGCGGCGCCATGATCGAACTGATGAAGCAGGGCGACTATCTCGCGCCCATCGACTACGGCCTCGTCGAGGACGGCGTCACCGAAGAATTCCGTTCCGAACACGGGCTGGACATCGTCCCCTACTCGCAGAACATCGCCTATCGATCAGACGTGTTTCCTGACGGTCCGAAGAACTGGGTGGATTTCTACGACCAGCAGCGCTTCCCCGGCGGACGGACCATGCCGATCGCGACCAAGGGCAACATTCCCGAACTCGTCGGCGCACTGCTCGCCGACGGCGTCGATCCCAAGGACGTCTATCCGATCGACATCGACCGCGCGATCAAGAAGCTCTACGAGATCAAGCCGGCTGTGGTGAAGTGGTGGGAATCCGGCGCGCAGCCCATGCAGATGCTGATCGACAACGAGACGCCCATCGCCACCGCCTGGAACGGCCGCGTCAAGGCTGCGAAGGATGAAGGGCATCCGCTCGAACTGGTGTGGAACGGCGGCATGGTGCTCAACAATGCCTGGCTCATCCCCAACGGCGCCCCCAATTTGAGCAATGCACAGAAATTCGTGGCCTTCAGTTCGTCGGCCATCGCCCAGGCGCGTTATTCCACGCTGCTTCCCTACGGCTATACCAACGTGGAATCGGCCAAATATCTCTCCCCGGAAATCCTCAAGAACCTGCCGACCTCGCCGGAGAACTATTCGGTGATGGTGCCCTACCAGCACGAATGGTGGGCGGCGAACCGGCCCGAGGTGATCGAGAAGTTCAACGAGATGATGTTGTCCTGATCGTCAAACGGCCATGCCCGACCGGGCCGCCGGGCATGGCCTGCTTTTCCTAGAAATCGGGAGTTGGATGACCATGCTCGACCGCATGCCTGTGGATACCGTCGTCGTCAACGGCCGGATCCATACGATGGAATCGCCGGGCCGGACGGTGGAGGCGCTGGCCATCGCCAACGGGCGGATCGTCGCTCGCGGCACCAGCGCCGATATCCTCGCCTTCGCTCCCGATGCGAGGGTCGTGGATTGCGAAGGCCAGGCTGTCGTCCCCGGCATCATCGACAGCCATTGCCACCCCGACATGCAGGGCGCGCGGCTGGGTCGCTGGCACGATTTTTCCGATGGCGCCGTCCGGGATCGTGGCCAATTGCTGGACCTCGTGGCGCGCGCGCTCGACGGCAAGCCCCGCGATCACTGGTTCGTGGGCTACCGCTTCGATGATCGCGACGGCGGCTATCCGCTCATCGAGGAGTTGGACAGGGCGGCGGGCGGCAGGCCGGCCTTCATCTATCGGCGTTGCGCGCAGATGGGTTTTGCCAACCGCGCGGCGCTCGCCGCCGTGGGCTTTTCGGCCGAAACGCAGGATCCGCCCTTCGGCCGCATCGAGCGCGACGAAAGCGGCGCCCCGACCGGCCTGCTGCGGGCGCGAGCGGCCCATATGATGATCGAGCACATCCAGGCCGACTATACGGTCGATGACTTCCGGCGTGGCCTGGCGCGGGTGTTCGACGAATATCTCTCCTATGGCGTGACCTCGGTCCACAACAGCCTCACCCAGTTCAAGGCCATCAAGGCCTATCAGGACATGCGGGATGCCGGCGAGCTGAAGGTGCGCGTCGGCATGCTGGCGACGGGCCGCGACGAGGATCTCGTGCAGGCCGTGATCCGTTCCGGCCTTCGCACCGGCTTCGGCGACGAGTGGCTGAAGCTGATCGGCGTGGAATGGGTCGGCGACGGCTCCACATCCGGGCGGACCGCGGCCTATAACGAGCCCTATGTCGGCGAGCCGGTGCTGGGCGAGCCGCCGGACAATCGCGGCACATTGCTGCTCGACCGTGCGCAACATACCAGTCGCGTCACACAGGCCCATCTGGCGGGCTTGATGGTTTGTACCGATGCCATGGGCGACCGCGGGATCGAGCACGTGCTGGACATCTACGAGGATGTGCTGGCCGCCCATCCCCGGCCCGACCACCGGTTCCGCATCGAGCATTGCTGCGCGGTAACCCCGGCGATCCTGGAGCGGCTGAAACTGAGCGGCATCGTCTGCTCCTCGGCCGCCGGTTTCGCATGGGATCTCGGTGACGCGCATATCGACAATCGCGGCGCTGCGGCGATGAAGACGATGTGGCCGCATCGCGCGATGATCGATGCGGGCGTCATGGCACCCGCCCATTCCGACGCGCCGGTCTGCACCGTCAATCCCTTCGCGGCGATGTCGGCCCTCGTCAACCGCAGGACGCGGAGCGGGCGTTCGCTCGATGCGTCGCAGGCCATCACCGTCCACGAGGCGCTCGAAGCCTATACCCGGCTTGGCGCATGGGCAGGGCGCGAAGAGGCGATCAAGGGCGATCTCGGCCTCGGCAAGCTGGCCGATCTCTGCCTGCTCGACCGCGATCCTTTCGCGATCCCAAAGGAAGCCCTGGCCGAAGTGGTCGTGACGAAAACTCTGGTCGGCGGCGAGATCATGTTCGACCGCGCAGCGATGAAGGCAGCCTGACATGCAGCAAGCGGACACCATCCTCACCGGCGGGCGGATTTTCCTCGGCCTCGCGGAAGGCGAGGCCGAAGCCCTCGCCATAGCCGGCGGCCGCGTCCTGGCCAGCGGCTCCCGCTCCGACATCCTCGCCCTGGCGGGGCCGGCGACGCGCATCATCGACCTGGATGGCCGCGCCGCAACGCCGGGTCTGATCGACGCCCATCTGCACCTGCTGACCCTCGGCCTCGGCATGGGTGAGATCAATCTCCGGCCGGAAACAGGGACGGCCTCCATCGACGACATCCTGTCGGCCGTGCGCGACGCGGCCGCGCGGACACCGGCCGGCGCCTGGATCAAGGGCCGGGGCTACGATCACAACGAGCTGGCGGAGCGCCGCCACCCGACGCTTGCCGAGCTTGACAGAGCGGCGCCGGATCATCCGGTCTTTCTGGAGCGCACCTGCGGTCATCTGGCCGTCGCCAACAGCGCAGCCATGCGGCTTGCGGGCGTCACGAAAGACACGCCCGACCCGGCAGGCGGCTTCATCGAACGGCAAGGCGGCGATTTGACCGGGCTGCTGGCCGAGCGCGGCATGCGCTTCATCGTCGATATCCTGCCGAGACCCGGTCGCGACGAGATGGTCGCCGCCATCGAGCGGGCTGGACGCTTCATGCTCTCGCAAGGCTTCACCGGTGTGATGGACGCCGCCATCGGCATGAATTTCGGCGTGGCCGAAGTCGAGGCCTTCGAAGCCGCGGCAACGGCCAGGCGCATCCCGCTCGACATCTGGGCCTGCCTCTATGGCGACCCCGGCGGCGTGCTCGAAGCCGCCTGGCAGCGCGGCTTGCGCTTCGGCAGCAGCAACGGTCGGCTGCGCTACGGCGCCGCGAAACTGTTTACAGACGGCTCCGCCGGCAGTCTGACAGCAGCGATGAGCCGGCCCTATCTTGCCGGCGATCCCGGCAATACGGGTGTCCTCTGCTTCGAGACCGAAGAGTTGCATGCACATATCCGTCGCTTCCACGAACTCGGCTACCAGCTCGCCATCCACGCCATCGGCGATGTCGCCATAGAAGAGGTGCTTTCCGGTATCGAGGCCGCCGATTCGCCGGAACATCCGATCGCCGGGCGCAGGCACCGCATCGAACATTGCGGTTATCTCGATGCCGGACAGATGGCGCGCATGGCCGCAGCCGGAATTTACCCTGTCCCGCAACCGATCTTCATGTACGAATTTGGCGATCTCTACGTCACCAATCTCGGCCGCGAGCGGGCCGAAGCAGCCTATCCGATGCGCAGCTTCCTGGATGCGGGCCTGATGCCGGCGGCCAGCTCCGACGCACCGGTCGCCACCACCGACCCGTTCAAGAACCTTTATACGATGGTGACCCGCCGCAGCCGCGCCGGTACGCCGCTCGGCGAGAACCAGCGCCTGTCGATCCAGGAAGCTGTGCATTGCTATACGGCCTGCAGCGCGTTCTCGCAATTTGCCGAAACCGATGCCGGCCGGCTGGCGCCGGGAATGCGGGCGAATGTGGCGATCTTTTCGCATGACATCTTTTCCGTGCCCGCCGAGTTGCTGCGCGACGACGTGCGCTGCGACATGACGCTGCTCGACGGAAAGATCGTACACGGCGGATAGCGGAAGGCTCGGAGCCACAGGCCGGCGCGATGCGAGCACACATCACTTTGATGAACACTCGCTGGACTCTCAACCCTATGTTGACTTTAATGGAGGAACGGACTGGCGAGGAGGGACGCGAATGGACACCCACCGAACGGAACGGCGTCACAGGCGACCCCCGCCCATCCTGCCTGCCTGCGCGATCGTTGTGGCCGCCAGCCTGAGCCTCGGCCCGGGATTTGCGCAAGAGCCGGTTATCCGCACCGAACAGCCGGTTGCCTCGACTGAGTTTCCCCTCACCTTCACCACCTGGACCGGCCCCTATATGCGCAGCCAGATGCTCGGCTTCGTGCGGCCCTACGAGGAGCAGACCGGATCGAGGGTCAAGGTCGAGCATTATGCCGGCGGATTGAACCATCTGCGCGATCAGGTCGAATCCGCCAATGTCACCTGGGACGTGGTGGATCTGACGCAGGCGGACCTGCTGCGGGCCTGCGAGGAAGGCCTGCTGGAGAAAATTCCCGACATCACCCTGCCGGCGGGAGCCGACGGCACGCCCTTCAGGGACGATTTCGTCGAGGGCGGGCTGCACGAATGCGGCGTCGGCGTCATCGTATGGGCGACGGCCTATGCGTTTGACCGCGAGAAGTTCGGGGCGGACCCGCCAACCACCATTGCCGACTTCTTCGACACGAAG
>Ga0182742_1003741_pt1 | contig 14508 bp, 10 predicted proteins | sample eDN5th37CBELigMG_FD_128880 | JGI IMG/M metagenome (GOLD analysis project Ga0182742, IMG submission 128880) | Enriched Miracle-Growth compost microbial communities from Emeryville, California, USA - eDNA 5th pass 37_C BE-Lig MG (version 2)... ... | reverse complement strand
CTGGATCGACCTCACGAACTCGCCGCACGTGCTCGTCATGCGCCCGGTGATCGAGGCGCTGCGCCGCCGCGGCGATGAGGTGCTCGTGACCGCGCGCGACTTCGCGCAGACGCTCGGGCTGCTCGAGCGCTTCCAGATCGACCACACGGCGATCGGCCACCACCGCGGCGGCCGGCTGGCCGCCAAGGGCCTCGGGTTGGCCTCGCGTTCCGGGGCGTTGACGCGCTGGGCCAGCGGCCGCGGGATCGACCTCGCGCTCGGCCACGGCTCCAACGACGTCTCGGTGGCCGCGAAGCTGCTGCGGATCCCGTCCGTCACGGCCTTCGACTATGAGTTCGCCCGCCAGCAGCACCACATCAACTGCCGGCTCGCGTCGCGGATCGTCGTGCCCGACGTGATCCCGTTCGAGCGGCTCGCCCCCTACGGCGCGACGGAACGCAAGCTGCGCCGCTACGAGGGTTTGAAGGAGGAGTACTACCTGGCGGACTTCGAGCCCGACCCGGCCGTCCTCACCGAGCTCGGGCTGGATCGCGACAAGCCGATCGCGGTCGTGCGCACGCCGCCCGCGGTGTCGCTGTACCACCGCTTCGAGGCGCCCGTGTTCACGCAGGTCCTGGAGCGCCTGCAGCACCAGCAGACCGTCGTGCTCCCGCGCACGGACGAGCAGCGCGAGGAGCTCACCGGGGCGGGTGGGTTCATCGTGCCCGAGCAGGCGATCGACGCGCCGAGCCTGGTCGCGTTCGCCGACCTGGTGATCTCGGCGGGCGGCACGATGAACCGCGAGGCGGTCGCGCTCGGCACGCCGGTGTGGACGACGTTCGAGGGCCGCCTGGGCGCCGTGGACGAGCGGCTGATCCAGGAGGGGCGCCTGCGCCGGCTCACGAGCGCGGAGGACATCACCCTGACGCGCCGGAACCCGGCCGATCCCGCGCCGGAGCGGGTCCGCCGCGACCCCGAGCTGTTCACCGATCTGTTCGTGAAGGCCGGTTAGCGCCATGCCGACGCGCCGGAAGGCCGAATACACTCCTCGGGATGCGCCGCCGGCTCCGTAGCGCGGCCTTTCCGATCCACCGCCACGCGCTTCCGCAATTGGCGACGGACGCGGGGCTGGTCGCGCTGGCTTACTACCTCGCCTACCGCCTCAGGTTCGATGGGGGTATCCCGGAGTACTACTCGGACCTGATGTGGCGGACGTTCGCGTTCGCCATCTTCGGCTCGCTGTTCTGCTTCGCCGCGGTCGGCATGTACCGCCACTGGATGCGCTACTCGTCGCAGCGCGAGTACGTGAAGATCGCCTACGGCGTCGTGCTGGCGGTGCTGGCGCTGATCGGCTACGTGGCGGTCGTCCAGCCGCAGTTGATCTCCACGGGCGAGGGTTTCGTCGCGCGCTCGATCCCGACCGGCGTGCTGGTGCTGTTCGGGCTGATGTCCGGCGCGTTCCTGACCGGCACGCGCTTCCTCGTGCACCTCGTCTACCAGCGCCCGTGGAACGGCTTCCGCCCGCGTCGTGACGCGCGCTCGGTGCTGATCGTGGGCGCCGGCAACGGCGGCCGGCTGCTGCTGAACGAGCTGCTCAAGAACCGCGACCTCGGCTACCGCCCCGTCGGCTTCGTCGACGACGACCCGCGCAAGCAGGGCATGGCCGAGGTGCTGGGCACGATCGAGCAGCTGCCGGAGGTGCTCGACGACGTCGAGCCCGACGAGGTGATGATCGCGATCCCGTCCGCGCCGGGCGAGCTGCGCGCGAAGGTGGTCAGCGCCTGCCGCTCGCGCGGGATCACGGTGCGCACGGTGCCGACGGTCTTCGAGCTGGTCCAGACCGGCGGCCAGCTCTCCAGCCAGCTGCGCGACGTGCGCGTCGAGGACGTGCTCGGGCGCGACCCCGTGCGGATGGAGATCGAGTCCGTCGGCGGCTACCTGACGGGCCGGACCGTGCTGATCACGGGCGCGGGCGGCTCGATCGGCTCCGAGCTCGCGCGCCAGATCGCGCGCGTGAACCCGTCCAACCTCGTGCTGCTGGACCAGAGCGAGGCGAACCTCTTCGAGATCGAGCGCGAGCTCGTCGAGGAGCGCCACGTGCTGTTCACGTCCGCGGTCCTGGCCGACTGCAAGGACGAGGAGCGCATGCGCGAGGTGTTCGCCGAGCACCGCCCGGACGTCGTCTTCCACGCCGCCGCCTACAAGCACGTGGCGCTGATGCAGCAGAACCCGGTCGAGGCCGTGCGCAACAACGCGCTGGCGACCCGGATGCTGACCGAGATCGCCGGCGAGGTGGGCGTGAAGACGTTCGTCCTCGTCTCCACGGACAAGGCGGTCGCGCCCGCGACGGTCATGGGCGCCTCCAAGGCACTCGCCGAGTGGGCGGTCGAGGCCGCCGACGTGCGCTTCCCGGACACGACTTTCTGCGCGGTGCGTTTCGGCAACGTGCTCGGCTCGTCGGGCTCGGTGATCCCGATCTTCCGGCGCCAGATCGAGATCGGCGGCCCGGTGACGGTCACCGACCCGGAGATGACGCGCTTCTTCATGACGATCCCGGAGGCGGTCCAGCTCGTGATCCGCTCCGGGTCGCTGGCGCAGGGCGGCGAGGTGTACGCGCTCGACATGGGCGACCCCGTCCGGATCATGGACCTGGCGGAGACGATGATCCGCTTCTCAGGCCGCGACATCGCGATCGAGATCATCGGCCGCCGCCCCGGCGAGAAGCTGCACGAGCAGCTGTTCAACGCCTACGAGCGCGCGGAGCCGACCCCGGCGCAGAAGATCATGCGCGCGGCCCGCCCGGCGGTCGACCCGGCCTGGGTCGAGTACGTCTTCGACAAGGTTTCCGCGCTCGTCGCCGAGGGCGACGCCGCCGGCCTGGCGGCCGCCGTGGGCGAGCTTGCAGGTGGCCGGGCGGCAGTCGTCGAAGCTACCGCGGAACCCCCGGCGCAACCCGCCTCCTAGACTTTCGTGCTCGGTTCCATGGTGCTGCTCGCGTTCTCGCTTCAGGACCAGATCGACAAGTACGGCACCTACATCGGGATCGCCGCCTTCTTCGGTCTGGCCATTCTCACGCTGCTGTACTTCGCGCAGGCGCGCGAGGTCAAGCGTCTGCGCGAGTGGGCGGGCCACGCGCCCGAGAAGATCACCGAGCTCGAGGACCTGATCGAGGAGCTGCGCAGCGCGCCGGTGGCCGCGGCGCCCGCCGTGCAGCAGGCGCCCGCGCCCGTCCAGGCCGAGCCGCAGCCCGCGGTGGCCGCCACCAACGGCACCGCGAAGCTCGAGCCGGCCGAGCTGGCCGCGCTCGCGTTCGCGCGCTCCGCGGGCGTCCACGAGCCGCACCTGCCCAAGCCGCACACCGCGCCGGTCGCGACCGTCGCGGAAGCCCCGCCGACCGAGGTCGCCACGGGGACCGCCGCGAGCGAGCCCGCGCAGGCCACCAACGGCGGCAGCGCCGGGCACCCGCCCGTGCCGCGGCCGGCCACCCCGGCCGCGCGCCGCAACGAGCCGCCGCTGCCCCCGCTCCCGCCGCGCCGCGCCGCGGCCGCCGCGAACCGCCGGCCGGCGGCCTCGCCGCCCGTGCGCGAGGGCGGCGGCAACCGCGCCGTGATCCTCACCGCGATCATCGGCGTGCTCGTGCTCGGCGGCGCGGTCTTCGGGATCACGCGCATGACCGGCAACGACGACCCGGCTCCGCCGCCCGAGAACGTCGTCGCGACGCCCGGGCCGGAGGAGGACACGGCCGAGGAAGAACCGACCGCGACCCCCGAGCCGCGCGTCACCAAGGAGAACGCGCTGATCGCCGTCTTCAACACGACGGGCGTGTCCGGGCTCGCCGCCGGCCAGGCGGAGCTGCTGCGCCAGGAGGGCTACCCGGACGACAACCTCAGCACGGGCGACGCTCCGGAGCCGCGACCGACGTCGACGGTGCTCTACGCGCGCGGCGCCCGCAGCGCGGCCGCGGCCGTGGCCGAGGTGCTCGGCATCACCGACATCAAGCAGCTTGCCGACGACCAGATGGCGCAGGGGTTGGTGGAGAGTTCGCAGAAGAAGTGGAACGTGGTCGCGATCATCGGCGCCGACAAGCAGAACTAGGCCCGTGACGAGGGCGATGCCGCTCGTCGCCCGGATCACCTTCCTGGTGCTGGTGGGCGCGACTTTCTCGGCGTTCTTCGTCGCTCAGCGCCTCAAGAGCACCCCGCCGGCCATCGAAGTGCGCAGCCTCGCGCGCTTCTTCTCACCCAACGGCGACGGGATCCGCGACACGAACAAGTTCTCGCTGCGGCTGCGCGTCTCCGACGACGCGACGGTCGACATCGTCAACCTCGACGGCGACCGCATCAAGCGGCTCGCCGACGGCGTCGCCGTGCGCCGCGGGCGGCCGCTGCGGCTGGAGTGGGACGGCACCACGGACGCCGGCGACCGCGCCCCGGACGGCAAGTACCGCGTGCGGGTCGCGCTGCACGACGAGGGCCGCTCGGCCACCGTCCAGAAGACGATGAACCTCGACACCCGCGCGCCGCGCCCGCGGGTCTGCGTCGGCGTCTCCTGCACCAAGCGCGAGACGGCCAACATCGTCTCCCAGGGCGATCGCAAGATCCCGCTCTACGTGCACGGCGTCTCGCGCTTCCGCACCACCTTCACGATCTTCCGCACCGACCAGGGCAAGCCGCGCGAGGTCACGAGCTTCCGCGTTCCGGGCAAGCGCAACCGCCACTACTGGGACGGCCTGGTGGACGGCAAGCCGCTCGAGCCCGGCACCTACATGGTGCAGGCCACCGTGCGCGACACCGCGCACAACATCGGCACCAGCACGCCGGAGCAGGGCCGCCCGGGCCTGACCGTGCGCGGGCTGGCCGCGCAGCCGCCGCTGCGGCCCGTGATCGAGGGCCGGCGCGCCGAGTTCCGCGTCGACTCGCGCGGCGCCCCGTACCGCTGGCGCGTGCGCCGGCTCGGCGACAAGGCCGTCCGCAAGCGCGGCACGGAGACCGACACGCTGCTGGCCTTCCGCGCCCCCACCGGCCCGTCCGGCGTCTACCTGCTCGAGCTGCGCTCGGGCCGCTGGCACACGACCGTGCCGTTCCTCGTGCAGTCCGAGAAGCGCGCGCGGGTGCTCGTGGTCGTGCCCGCGATCTCGTGGCTCGGCTCGGACCGCGTCGACGACAGCCCGTTCGACGGGATCCCGAACACGCTCGGCAACGGCGGCACGGTGCGCTGGCCGCGCGTGTTCGTCGGCGACGACGGGCTGCCGCCGGGCTTCGCGGACAACGTCGCCCCGCTGCTGGTCTTCCTGGACCGCCGCCGGATCCGGTACGACCTCACGAGTGACATCGACCTGGACCTCACCCGCAACCCGCGCGCGTCGGACCGCGAGGGCGTGCTGTTCGCGGGCTCGGAGCGCTGGGTCACCCGCCCGCTGTCGCGGCGGCTGCGCCGCTATGTCAACGACGGCGGCCGCGTCGCGCTGTTCGGCGGCGACTCGATGCGCCGCAGCGTGCGCCTGCGCGTGCTCACCGACGAGGACGCCGGCACGCTGCTGCGGGCCACGCAGCCGACCAACACCGACCCGTTCGGCGCGCGCTTCGGCAAGCCGCGCATCCTCTCCAAGCCGGCCACGCTCGTGCAGTACGACGGCGACCCGGAGTACGGCCTGATGGAGGGCGCGCTCAACCTCGAGGGCTTCACGCGCCTGGAGGAGTCGCTGCCGGCGGAGGGGACGCTGGCCGCGGTCGGGCAGCCGCTGTCGCCCGAGGAGGAGGCCGAGAGCACCACGACCGGCAAGGAGCCGCGCCCGCTGCGGCCCGCGCTGACCGCGGTCAAGCTCGGCAAGGGCACGGTGATCCGCGTCGGCCTGCCGGAGTGGTCGCAGAAGCTCGGCGACCCCAACGTCGCCCAGGTCACGCACAACATCGTCGACATCCTGCGCGGCGTGCAGCCGAGGATCCGGTCCAACCGATGAAGGACCAGCTGCTCGTCGCCGGGATGGTCGTGGCCGCCGCGCTGGCCGCGTGGGCGGTCGTCGGGCGCACCGTGCGCTCGCGCGCCTGGTCGATGCTCGGCGCGCTCGTGCTCACGCCCGTGCTGCTCGTGGCCGAGATCTGGGACTCGCCGCAGATGGAGTCCGTGCGCGACCGCGGCGCGCTCGCGCTGGTGGCGGCCGCGGTCGGGCTCGCCGCGATGGGCGCGCTGGCGCTGCTGTTCGCGCGCCGGCCCGGCGTGCTCGGGGTGGCGGCGCTGGCCGCGCTGCCGTTCCGGGTGCCGATCCAGTCCGGCGGCAGCACCGCGAACCTGCTCGTCCCGCTCTACGTCGTGATCGGCGCGGGCGCGCTGGCGTGGCTGGTGCCGCGGCTGTCCGCGCGCTACGCGGGCGAGCCGCCGGCCGAGCGCTCCGCCGCGCTCGAGTGGGTGCTGATGGGCGCGATCGTGCTCTACGCGCTGCAGTCGATCTACGCCGACGACAGCACGAAGGCGCTCGAGCAGGTCGTGTTCTTCTACGTGCCGTTCGCGCTGCTGTTCGCGGTCCTGCGCGCGCTGGAGTGGACGCCGCGGCGGCTGGCGTGGGGCGGCGGCGCGCTGGTCGTGCTCGCGCTGGTGTTCGCCGGGATCGGCTTCTGGGAGTTCCAGACGCGCCACCTGCTGCTGAACCCGAAGGTGATCGCGTCCAACCAGGTCGAGGAGTACTTCCGGGTCAACTCGCTGTTCTTCGACCCCAACATCTACGGGCGCTTCCTGGCGCTCGTGATGATCGGGCTGGCCGGCGTGCTGCTGTGGGCCAAGCGGCCGCGCTCGCTGCTGGCGGCGATCGCCGCGCTGGTCGTGCTCTGGGGCGGGCTGATCACGACGCTCTCACAGTCGAGCTTCGCCGCCCTGCTGGTCGGCCTGGCCGTGCTCGCCTGGCTGCGCTTCGGCGGCAAGTACGTGATCGCGCCCGTGCTCGGCGCGGTCGTGCTCGCGGCGGTGATCGTGCTCGCGTTCGGCAGCTCGCTGCGGATCGACGTCAACGACTCCGACTCGCTGAACTCCGCCACCTCCGGCCGCTTCGAGCTGATGGAGGGCGGGCTCGACCTCGCGCGCGAGAAGCCGCTGCTGGGCTGGGGCTCGGGCGGCTTCAACCCCGCCTACCGCGCGCAGGAGGACAGCTCGGGCCGCGAGGCGACGGCGGCCTCGCACACGATCCCGATCACGGTCGCGGCCGAGCAGGGGATCGTCGGGCTGGCCGTCTACGTGGCCCTGGTCGTGCTCGCGTTCGCGCGGCTGCTGCGCGGCGCCCGCGGCGCGCCCGTGCGCGCGGCGCTCGCGGCCGGCTTCGCCGCGCTCGTCCTGCACACGTGGCTGTACGCCGCCTTCCTCGAGGACCCGGTGACCTGGACCCTGCTCGCGCTCGGCACCGCCCTGGCGCTGCCGGTCACGCGGCGCGAGGGCGAGGAGGACGCGGCGGCGGCGCTGAACGGGCACCGCCGCGAGCCTGTCGTCGCGGCACGGCCGGTGACCTAGGGTGGCCAGCCGCTTCGCGCGGCCGGTCGAGCTCGGCGCGGTGGCGCTGGCCGTCGCGGTCGCCGTGCTCGTGTGGGCGATCACGCGCACCTATCCCAACTACGACTCCTACTACCACCTGGTCTGGGGCCGCGAGCTGCTGGACGGGCTCGCACCGTCGTTCGAGGCCTACGCCGCGCCGACCCAGCACCCGCTCTACATCGCGCTCGCCGCGCTGCTCGGGGCGGTGTTCGGCGAGAGCGCGGACCGCGTCCTGGTGCTCGTCTGCCTGCTCTCGCACGCCGCGCTCGTGATCGGGACCTACCGGCTCGGGGCCGAGGTCTTCGGGCGCTGGAGCGGCGCGCTGGCCGCGCTGTTCGTGGCCGCGAGCGCGTCCTTTCTGCTCTACGCGGCGCGCGGCTACGTCGACGCGCCGTTCCTGGCGCTCGTGGTCTGGGCCGGCGTCCGCGCCGCCTCCGGGCGCTCGCCGTGGCTGCTGCTGGTGGCGGCCGGGCTGCTGCGGCCCGAGGCGTGGGTGCTGACCGGGTTCGCCTGGCTGTGGGCGGTGCTGGCCGACAGGCGCGCCGTGCTCGTGCCCACGCTGGCCGTGATCGCCGCCCCGCTGCTCTGGGTGCTGACGGACTGGGCGGTCACGGGCGACCCGCTGCACTCGCTGAACTCGACCTCGGAGCTCGCGGACGAGCTCGGCCGCGTGCGCGGGCTCGAGCACGTCCCCTCGTCGTTCGTGACGTTCGTCTCCGACACCGTGCGCCTGCCGGTCGCGCTGCTCGCGCTGCCGGGCCTGGTGATCGCGTGGCGCGTGCTCGGCCCGCGCGCCCTGCGCGTCCCGCTGGCGCTGTTCGGCGCGGGCGTGGTGACGTTCGTCGGCACGGGCGCGCTCGGGCTCTCGATCCTGCCGCGCTACCTGACCGTGCCCGCGGTCGCGCTGTGCCTGTTCGCCGGCTACGCGCTGGCGGGCTTCACCGAGCTGCGCGACGACGTGTGGCGGCGGCGCTGGCTGCGCGCCTCGGCCGCCGCCACCGTGGTCGGGGCGATCGGGCTGGCCATCCTCGCGCCCTCGCTGACCAACGTGCGCGAGGAGGTCCGCTTCATCCGCGCCACCCACGACAGCCTGGTCGCGCTGCTCGACGACCCGAAGGTGCGCGACGCGCTGGCCTGCGGGACGCTCACGTTCCCGACCTACCGGCTCGTGCCCGACGCCAAGTGGCATCTGCCCGACGCGCGCATCGGCGCGCGCTCGGCGCTGCGGCGCGAGCGCGGGATCGAGGTCTTCGCGCTCGGGCAGAAGGCGCTGCGGCGCTACGGCTTCGCCGACGGCACGTCGCCGTCGGTCAACATCCCGGGCGAGGGCTTCACGCCGCTCGTCCGCCACGGGCTGCTGAGCGCGTTCAGTCGCTGCTGACGCGCTCGGAGCCGAGCCGCCCCGACGCGATCCCCAGCGCCTCCATGCGCTCCCACAGCGGCCGGTTCTGGGCGCGCGCGGTCTGCGCCAGCGCCCACTCGCGCAGCTCCAGGTCCGGTCGCGTGCGCACGCCGGCCTGCGAGCGCAGCGCCGCCACCCACTCCTCGACCGAGGACGCGACCGTGACCGCGCGCTCCCACGTGCGCACGCCCTTGAGGTCCGGGGCGACCGTCCGCCGCCCGAGCCGCGCGTACTTGAGGATCCGGTACGGCAGCGCGGTGTCGTTGAACTCCGAGCGCTCGAAGGGGACGATCCCGACGTCGGCGAGCAGGATCAGCCGCGCCGCCTCCTCGTCCGGGCGCCGCCCGAGCCAGACGAGGTTCGGCGCCCGCCGGCAGGCCTGGAAGTCGGGGTCCGAGCCGGACTCCTGCTCGTGCCAGGCGCCGATCAGCAGCAGCACGAGCTCGGGCATCGCCTCCGCGATCTCGCGCAGCAGCTTCCAGTCCGTGCGGTGCCCGAGGTGCCCGAGCGAGACCGCGACCACGGTCGCGTCCGGCGCGGGCGCCGGGAAGGAGTCGGCGGCCAGCGGCACCAGCAGCGGCTCGGCGCCCTGCTCGCGGGCGAGCTCGCCGAGCGCGTCGCTGACCACGACCGTCACCGCGGCCCGCATCGACGCGGCCAGGTGCAGCTCCTCCAGCCGCTCGCGCCGGCGCGGCGAGGCGTCGTAGGCGACCTCGTAGCGGTCCCAGCGCCAGTACCACAGCTCCGCGTCCGGGTGCTGGGCGATCAGCCCGCGGGCGAGCGGGTACTGGAGCGGGTGGAAGATCACGATCGCGCGCGGGACGCCCGGCAGCCGCAACCGCCGCGCCTGCGTCGCGGCCAGCCCGTCGGCGACCGAGGCCGGCAGCCGCAGGTACGCGCCGTAGGGGATCCGGGCCGGCTCGACCGCGACCACGCCGGGCGCGCTGAGCAGGTCCTCGGCCTGGTCGCGCAGGATGAACGACTCCAGCTCGCGCGGCAGCAGCAGCACGCACAGCGGCGGCGGCTCCTCGTCGCGCGCGGCCTGCTCGGCCGCGGCGCGCAGGCCCCTGCCGGATCGCCATCCGTAGCCGCCAGCGGGATCGGTCATCGCGCGCCCACGCTAGCGTCTCCGTCCGCCATGACGAGCTACCTGCGACGGCTGCTGCGCACGGGGGCGGCCTATCAGCTCGCCGACGCGGTCTCGAAGGTCACGGCGCTGGTGCTGCTGCCGATCTACACCGCGCACCTGACGCGCGCGGACTACGGCACCGCCGAGCTGCTGCTGACGACGATCATCCTCGTCTCGATCGTCCTGCGGCTGGGGCTCGGGGAGGCGCTCGTGCGCTTCCACTTCATCGACACCGACCCCGAGCGCCGCACGCGGCTCGCGCGCACGGCCACGGGGACGCTGTTCGCGGCGTCGACCGTCGTCGCGCTGGCGGTCGCGATCGCCGCCGAGCCCGTCAGCCGGGCGCTGCTGGGCGAGTCGCACTCGGCCGAGATCCGGGCCGCGGCGCTCGGGCTGTGGGCGTTCACGAACCTCGAGCTGGCCTACGCGCTGCTGCGCGTGGAGGAGCGCGCCCGCGCGTTCGCGACCGCGAGCTTGATCAACGTCGCGCTGACGATCGCGCTCACCCTCTATCTCGTCGTGGCCCGCGACCAAGGGGCGCTCGGCCTGCTGCTGGGCAACTACGCCGCCTCCGCGGTCGTGCTGGTCGGCCTGTGGCTCTCCGAGCGCCAGGCCTTCGGCTTCCGCCCCGGCGGAATCGAGCGCGCGCAGCTGGGCCCGATGCTGCGCTTCGGGCTGCCGACCGTCCCGGCCGAGGTGTCGGTCTTCGCGCTGTTCTTCATCGACCGCTTCTGGCTCTACCGCGCCGAGGAGCCCGACGCGGCGGGCCTGTACTCGGTCGCGGTCAAGCTCGCGGGCGTCGTGATCTTCACCGTGCGCGCGTTCCAGCTCGCGTGGCCGCCGCTGGCGTTCTCGATCGAGTCCGACGAGGAGGCCAGCCGGGTCTACGCGCGGATCACGACCTACTACGTGCTGTTCACCGGCGTCGTCGTCGCGGGCGTGACGCTGCTGGGCCGCTGGCTGGTGCGGGTCTTCGCCGACGAGAAGTTCTTCGCCGCGCACGAGGCGCTGCCCTGGGTGGCGCTCGGGTGGGCGCTGTACGGGCTGTTCCTCGTGCTGGTGGCGATGGCCGCGCGCGCCCACGTGACCGTGCGCAACGCGCCCGCCGCGCTCTCCGGGCTGCTGGTCAACGTCGCGCTGCTGGCGCTGCTGGTGCCCTCCTACGGGATCGCGGGCGCCGGGATCGCGCTGGCCGGCGCCTACGTCGTGACCCTGATCGTGATGTGGCTGCTGACCCGCAACCTGTTCCCGGTCGCGTTCGAGTGGGGCCGGCTGGCGCTCGTGGTCGTCGTCGCGGGCGGGATCGCGGTCGCGGGCGAGCTGCTGCTGCCCACGGACGGCGTCGACGGGTTCCTCACGCGCCTGGCCGCGCTGGCGGCGATCGCCCCGGCGCTGTACGCCGCGCGTTTCTTCAGGCCGGGGGAGCTGCTGGCGGCCCGGCGCCTGCTGACAACTGCCGGTTGAACTCCTCGGCGCCCTCGGCCAGCCCTTCGCCGCGGGCCGGGAACAGCGTCGCGCTGACGTGCTTGAGGTAGCGCTTGGGGTCGTGCCCGGGCAGCACGAGCGCGCCCGCGGCCCGCAGCGCGTACGTCCAGGCCGTCAGGTAGCGCACGAGCGCCGCCGAGACCGCCGAGTGGTGCTTGCGCATGTAGCGGTCGCGGTTGCGCGAGAACTCGACGATCCGGCGCGCCGGCACGCCTCCCGTCGAGAGCTGCTCGTGGTGGACGGCGCGCGCCTCGGGCACGTAGAGCGTGTGCCAGCCCGCGTCGCGCAGCCGGCGGCAGAAGTCGACCTCGTCCGAGTAGACGAAGAACCCGGGGTCGAAGTAGCCGATCTCGGCGGCCGCCTCGCGGCGGACGAGCATCGCGGCCGACTGCACCCAGTCGACGGTCCGCACGCGCTCGCCCTTGCTCTGGACGACGAGCGCCTTGTGCAGGAAGAGGGCGGTCAGCAGCGCCGTGCCCGGGGAGGGGAAGCGCCAGGCCGAGGGCTGCTGGACGCCGTCGGGGCGCACGAGCATCGCCCCCGCCGCTCCCGCGCCCTCGTCGGCGGCGAGGGCGGCGTGCAGCGCGACCGTCGCTCCCGGCTCGAGCTCCGAGTCCTCGTTGAGCAGCAGGCAGAACCGCCCACGGGCGCGCTGCAGCAGCGCGGAGTCGTTCTCGCTCTTGCCCCTGCGCTCGGTGAGCGCGATCACCTCCGTGGTCACGGGATGCCGGCGGGCGACGTCGGCCGAGCCGTCCTGGGAGGCGTTGTCGAGCACCAGCACCTCGGTCTCGAAGTCGACGGTGGCGCGCTCGCGCGCGATCGCGTCCAGGCAGTAGCGCAGCAGGCCGCGCTGCTCGGTGTTGACGACGCAGAAGGAGAGTTCGACGGGCAACGAGCCTGCATCTTGCCTTATTGCGTCGACTAGCCTGGCCCGGATGCGCGTGCACCTGGTCGATCCGGCGGCCTACACGCCGCCCTACGACCGGGCGCTGGCCGCCGCGTTGGCCCGCGCGGGCGCCGACGTGACGCTGTTCACGAGCCCGTTCGACTACGGCGAGGTGCCGCCCGCGCCCGGGGTCGACGTGCGCGAGTTCTTCTATGCGCGCAGCCTGCCGGGGCCGCGGCGGCCGGCGCGGCTGGCCCAGCACGTGCCGGACATGCTGCGCTACCGCCGGGCGGCGCGGGCGGCCGACGTCGTCCACTTCCAGTGGCTGTCCGTGCAGGCGCTCGACGTCCACCTGCTGCCCGGCCACCCGCGCGTGCTGACCGCGCACGACGTGCTGCCGCGCGAGCCCAAGCCCTCGCAGCTCACTGGTCAGCGCCGGCTCTACGAGCGCATGGACGCGGTCGTCGTGCACTCCGAGCACGGCGCGGCGCGGCTGCGCGACGAGCTGGGGCTCGACCCGGCCCGGATCCACGTGATCCCGCACGGCGTGCTCGACAACCTGCGCCACGCGCCGGCCGCGCCGCCGTTCGCCAAGACCAAGCCCGTGGTGCTGTTCTTCGGGCTGATCCGGCCCTACAAGGGCCTCGACGTCCTGCTGGAGGCGTGGCGGCGCGCCGCGCCGGACGCCGAGCTGTGGGTGATCGGGATGCCGCGCATGGACACCTCGTGGGTGCACGGGCCGAACGTGCGCACCGCGCTGCGGTTCGTCAGCGACGCCGAGCTCGCGGGCGCGTTCGAGGCCGCCGACCTGGTCGTGCTGCCCTACCGCGAGATCGACCAGTCCGGCGTGCTGTTCACCGCGATGGCGTTCGACAAGCCGCTGCTGCTCACGCGTGTCGGCGGCTTCCCGGAGATCGAGGGCGCCGAGCTCGTCGAGCCCGGCGACCCGGACGCGCTGGCCGAGGCGCTGACGCGGCTGCTGCGCGACCCGTCGCGGCTGCGGCCGGCCAACCGCGCCCCGTACGAGTGGGACGCGATCGCGCAGCGCACGCTCGCGCTCTACGAAGGGCTCCAGGCGTAGACGACGTGGTCCGGCGGGCCGGGCTCGTCCGTGCGCGGCTGCGGGCGGCGCTCGCCCGTGTCCAGGAACCCGGTCCGCTCCGCGACCCGCCGCGAGAGCCGGTTGTCCTCGTGGATGACGAGCTCGATCACGGTCAGGCCGAGCTCGCCCGCGGCCCAGTCGCGCAGCAGCGTGACGGCGCGCGAGGCGACGCCCTTGCCGCGCGCCTGGGCCGCCACCCAGTAGCCGATCTCGCCGTAGCCGGGCCGCTGGCCCAGCTCCATCACGCTGAACGAGCCCAGCAGCGTGCCCTGCTCGTCGACGGCGAGGTAGTGCGCCGCGATCTCGTCGGCACGGCAGTGGGCGATGTATTCGACGGCGTGATGGCGCTCGTACGGCGACGGGACCGCGGTCCAGCGCTGGATCTCGGGGTCCTGGCAGGCGGCGTGGAGCGCGTCGGCGTCCGCGTCGGTGGGGGGTCGGAGCGTGATGGTGCCGTCGGTGAGCGTTCGCGGAGTCTGCCACCATCTCGCCGCCTGTGCGCGCCCTGTTCTGGACCTCCGCCGCCCTGATCGCCTGGACGCAGGCGCTCTACGCGCCCGCGCTGGCGCTGCTGCGGCGCCTGAAGGGCTCGCCGCCGGTCGCGCCGCGGGGCGAGTTCAGCGGCGCCGTGAGCCTGATCGTCGCCGCCTACAACGAGCAGGCCGTGATCGCGGACAAGGTCCGCAACGCGCTCGCGCTCGACTGGCCCGACCTGGAGGTGATCGTGGCCGTCGACGGCGCGAGCGACGCGACCGCGCAGCTCGCCCGCGAGGCGGGCGCGCACCGGGTGCTCGAGCTGCCGCGCGGCGGCAAGATCCGCGCCCAGGACGCGGCCGTGCGCGCCGCCCGCGGCGAGATCGTCGCGTTCTCGGACGCCAACGCGCTGTTGGCGCCGGACGCGCTGCGCGAGCTGGTCAAGCCGTTCGCGGACCCGCGCGTGGGCTACGTCTGCGGCCAGGTGACGTTCGTCAACGAGGCCGGGACCAACCAGGAGGGGCTGTACTGGCGCT
>Ga0182742_1003740_pt1 | contig 14512 bp, 13 predicted proteins | sample eDN5th37CBELigMG_FD_128880 | JGI IMG/M metagenome (GOLD analysis project Ga0182742, IMG submission 128880) | Enriched Miracle-Growth compost microbial communities from Emeryville, California, USA - eDNA 5th pass 37_C BE-Lig MG (version 2)... ... | reverse complement strand
GGACGCTTAGAAGGCGAAATAGAGTGTTCGTGAAATCTAACGGACGCAGCGGACGCTTAGCGGGGCCGGAGGGGCGGAATCCCCCGCCATGAGGCGTATAAGCGTCGCGTGTGACCGTTAGTGAAACGCGCCGCCGGTAACGGACATGGCGGACGCTTAGAAGGCGAAATAGAGCGTTCGCGAATTCTAACGGCCACAGCGGACGCTTAGCGGGGCAGAATAGGCCGAATCCCCCGCCATGAGCACTCTAAGCTTCACGTATGTCCGTTAGAAATCCGAAACCGCAAAAAACGGCCTCTAAGCGTCGCGTCTGGCCGTTAGCGCACCATGGCCACGGTGGCGGAAGTGCTAGCGCCTTGCAAGCCAGTAAGTGCGATATCGCTGTTTTCCACCCACAACTACAAGTAGATGCTTAGTTGTTAATTGTTGAAGAATTCGTCTGGTGTGACGCGCAGAGAGTTGCAGGTGTTGGGATAGTTCATCCGCCGCAAAGGGCCGCAGTAATCTTCTGGCGAACCGCAAAGTCTCCGCTTCTGCCCAGTCCAAACTTTCTGGTATCGATGTGGATATGAATTTACCAATAAAGGAGAGCGTAAGCTGCTTACAGACCTCGGGGTCTTCCTTAATGGATAGGTAGGCGATCGGCAGGAAAAGCCAATCGTCCAGCGCGATTAGGGATTGTTTCATATTTAAGTCCTTAAAACGCTTGGCATCGACATCCCGAGCATGAGAGCGATAGTCCTGAATTTCTATACAGCCCTTGGCCCCTGCAGGCATATAGGCCAGGTCTAGGTAACGGTATCCGTTGTTGAAATCCCGTATCTCCCATTCAGGATATAAATGATCGAAATTTCCAACAGCAGGAAACCATATCGTTCGAAGAAAAGTTTCGATCCCGTGCCCTAACCCTTTCTTAAGAAGTTCTCTTCGCCTTGGGCTTCTCTCTTCAGATATATTTTTTGCGAGCCAATCATGGTATGCACGTTCGTAGAAACTGTCCATGTCTAACCAACCTCCATTTCAAGATTACAGCGGGAAACGCAAAAAGCCGCCTTAATACAGGCCTAAACTTAGCCTCGTATTAAAGCGGCATGTGCTTCACACCGATTCCATTGATTTCCTGAGGTTAGTATATCGCCTACATTGTGGCTATGCAAGCTAAAAAAATCGTTGTGGGAAGCAGTTTGGATCTTCTAGCAGTGGATGCGATGATGGAGTAACTATGGGAGTAGCAGTATGTTGTAGCGTGGGAAAAAGTTCGGATTTCTGGCAGTGGGTGCGTGGATGGAGTAACTATGCCGTTAACGTCCGTCAGAGAAATAACGGCCACAGTGGACGCTTAGAAGGCGAAATAGAGCGTTCGTGAAATCTAACGGACGCAGCGGACGCTTAGCGGGGCAAGAGGAGCGGAATCCCCCGCCATGAGAGGTCTAAGCTTCACGTATGTCTGTTAGAAATCCGAAACCGCAAAAAACGGCCTCTAAGCGTCGCCCATGACCGTCAGCGCATCGAGCGAAAATAACGGCCACAGTGGACGCTTAGAAGGCGAAATAGAGTGTTCGTGAAATCTAACGGACGCAGCGGACGCTTAGCGGGGCCGTAACTAGGGAGTCCGCGAAGTCCAACGGACGATGCTCGTCAAACTCGTCCGCATAAATGGTCAACCCCTCTCATAGACATGTATCGAGTAATACGAAATTGAGCGGAGGGGTGGACCTCATGAAGCGGAACAAATGGGCGCTGGCCCTGGCGTTAACGCTGGTTATGGCAATGCTGCTCGCAGCCTGCGGCGGAGGAGAGAAGGATGCGGCAGCCGTCGTTAGCGACATTGAGAAGCTGGTTGGAAAGTTGGAAAGCTACCACGGGGAAGGCACGATGCTGCTGAACACGGGGCAGGAGCCGCAGGAATACAGCGTCGTAGTCAGCTACCAGAAGCCGGAGTTTTATCGCATCGCGCTGACGAATGAAGCGAACGACATTACGCAGATCGTGCTGCGCAACGGCGACGGCGTATTCGTGCTGACGCCGCATCTGAACAAGAGCTTTAGGTTCAAGAGCGACTGGCCGAACAACCAGGGCCAAGCGTATTTGTACCAATCGCTCGCGGAGGCGATCATTCAAGACGGCGAGCGGCAATTTACAACGGAAGAGAACGCGTACGTGTTCGACGTGGACGCAAACTACCAGAACGCATCACTCGTCAGACAAAAAATTTGGCTGAACAAAACCGACTACAAGCCGCAGAAGGTCGTCATCACAGACGCGGACGCCAACGAGATGGTATCCGTCACGTTCAATAACTTCGAATTTAACAAAACGTTCGAAACGAACTGGTTCGATATGCAGCGCAACATGACAAGCGTCTCGATTCCGTCGCTGCCCGTATTGGCGGATGGAACCGCAACGGCAACAGAAAAGCCTAAATCCGTCGGGATCATCTACCCGGACTACAAACCTGAAGGCGTAGACGAAGGCGCAGCGCTTGACGTGAAGCTGGCAGAGAGCAACGGAGTCATGATCCGCTACACCGGCGAGTACAATTACACGCTGGTCCAGAAGCCTGTGGAAGAAGTGCGCGCAGCATTAAGCTCTTACGGTCAAGTGGTCGATCTGGGCGAAACCGTGGGGGTGCTGATCGGCGAAAAGAACCAGAAGACCTTACTGTGGACGGCGGACGGCATCGACTTCCAATTGGTCACCTCCAACCTGCCGTATGATGAAATGGTGAAAATCGCCCAATCGGTCTTTGGTCAGACAGGAAAGTAGGAGGAAAGTCCCGGACAGCATAGGGAATCGCTTCCATTCACACGCAGTTCATTGACAGGTGGCGGAATCACCTTTTAAGATTAAACAATGATTCCTTATCTGGAAGTGACTTTCTCGTGGAAAATTATCGCTGGACGTGGACCGAGATTGATCTCGACGCGTTACGTCATAATTTAGAGCAATTCCGTTCTGCGCTGGATCCGAGGATCGCGCTCATGGCTGTCGTCAAGGCGAATGCGTATGGGCACGGAGCGGTGAAGGTGGCGAAAGAAGCGATCAGCTTCGGCGTTCATTATTTGGCGGTCGCTTTCTTGGACGAGGCGCTGGAGCTGCGCCATCACGGCATCGAAGCGCCGATTCTGGTGCTCGGTTATACGTCGCCGGAGGGCGTCGAAGTGGCGCGGAGGCACAACATTACGCTGACCGCCTTTGACGACGCGCTGCTCGAAGCCGCCGCAGCGGATCTCAGCTTACCACCGTTGAAGGTGCATGTGAAAATCGATACGGGCATGGGGCGCATCGGTCTCACCGATGCGCCGTCCGCCATTCGTTACATCGAGCGCGCGCTGAGCGCGCCCGGCATTGAAGTCGAGGGGTTATTCACGCACTACGCCCGTGCCGATGAACATGATAAATCCCACGTACTCCTGCAGCATCGCCGCTTTACGGAAGTGGTGGAACATTTTGCACAGAAGCAAGTTCAATTCCGTTACATTCACGCAGGCAACAGCGCCACAGCCATTGATACGCCGGAGCTGACCTGCACCATGGCTCGCCTCGGGGTTGCGATGTACGGCATGTATCCGTCCGATGAGGTCGATGCCGACAGGGTGAAGCTGCGACCCGTCATGTCGTTCAAAACAAGAGTTGTCATGGTCAAAAAGGTTCCCGCAGGTACCACAATCAGCTATGGAGCGAAGTACGTGGCGAAGGAAGACGGCGAGACGATCGCGACGCTTCCGGTCGGATATGCGGATGGTTTCACGCGGATGCTGTCCGGCAAGGCGGAAGTGCTGCTGCGCGGGCGCAGGGTGCCGGTCGTCGGCAATATCTGCATGGACCAGTGTATGATTCGGGTGGACAATGGCGAGGCTGCGGTCGGGGATGAGGTGGTCATTTTCGGCTCGCAAGGAGAAGCGTCCATTCTTGCAGATGAGTTGGCGGATCAGCTCGGTACGATCAACTATGAGATCACCTGTATGCTGTCGCATCGGGTGCCGCGTGTGTATTTGAAGCATGGGGACATCGTCGAAGTGGATAATACGCTGTTGCATTTTACCAATGGGAAAAGCATAAGCTTTTAGAGGAGATTTTCCTTGTATGGCGAATATGTACTCTATCGTAATATCGAACATCCTCACCCCCTGTGCAACATAATTGATGTAACCGCAACATATATTTGTTTTTGTATATTTTCCCTTCCCTTACGCCATAATGGTAGTATTCTGCAATTTGCATATCATTGGCGGATGGAACGGAATAGTTCTGGAGGTGCGTTTCACGGTGTCCAATGCTCACAACACCAAAAGAATCATGATCAGCCTACCCGATCATCTCTTGCAAGAGGTTGACGGAATCGTTGAAAAGGAGAATTCCAACCGCAGCGAGTTTATCCGTCAGGCAATGAAATTGTATCTGACGGAGCGCAAGAAGCGGCATCTTCGTGAGACCATGCAGCGCGGGTATATGGAGATGGCGAAGATTAACCTATCTATGTGCACGGAAGCGTTCTTGGCGGAGGAAGAGGCGGAAAGCACCCTCACCCGCTTAGTAAGCGGGGTGTAGTCCGTTGATGGTCAAACGTGGGGATGTGTTTTTTGCCGATCTTTCACCGGTGGTAGGATCGGAGCAAGGCGGTGTGCGGCCCGTACTCGTCATCCAGAATGATATAGGGAATCGGTTCAGTCCGACCGTGATCATTGCGGCCATTACGGCGCAGATTCAGAAAGCGAAGCTTCCTACCCACGTCGAGATTGACGCGAAATCGCACGGTTTCGACCGGGATTCTGTGATATTGCTGGAGCAAATCCGCACGATTGATAAGCAGCGTTTGACGGATAAAATCACGCATTTGTCTGAAGAGACGATGCGGAAGGTGGACGAGGCGCTGCAGATCAGTGTGGGATTGATTGATTTTTAATAGCTTTAGCTTGCGCGCAATGAGCGGGGGAACAAGGTCCCTCGTTTTTTTGTGCTTGTTGGGGTGCGGCGGCGGTCCCCGGCCTCGTTGGTCTACGAAGTAACGGACATGGCGGGCACTTAGAGGCCGCAATAACAGGCCTTCATTGCCGTTTTTGCGGGTGAACGGCGATTCCGTTACAATAAGTGGTAGGTTTTTCATAAGGTAGCACGTGAAATACATAACGTAACATTGGAGAGGACGGACTAGCATGACTGACATAAACGGCATAACAACAACCGAGAGCGCTGTCATTTCGGCAGAGGAGCTCGTATGGACGGAGGCGGAGGAGCGCGCGGCGAAGGACCGGATGATCAAGCAGATCGCCGCCGAAACCGGGACAAGCCCGAAGCAGGTCGGCACGACGATGTCGCTGCTCGACGAGGGGAACACGATTCCGTTCATCGCGCGCTACCGGAAGGAAATGACCGGTGAGCTCGACGAGAATCAGCTGCGGGCGATTGAGGAGCGGCTTGCGTACCTGCGCGGGCTCGAGGAGCGCAAGCGCGAGGTGCTGCGCCTCATTGCGGAGCAGGGCAAGCTCACAGTCGAGCTGCGCGGCGCGATCGAGCGGTCGGGCAAGCTGCAGGAGGTCGAAGACCTGTACCGCCCCTACCGCCAGAAGCGCAAAACCCGCGCGAGCGTGGCGAAGGAGCGCGGGCTCGAGCCGCTCGCGGAGTGGATGCTGGCGGGTCCGAAGACCGGCAGCTTGCTAGAGGAAGCGGAGCGCTACGTCGACGCCGACAAGGGCGTGGCCACCGCGGAAGAGGCGGTACAGGGCGCATGCGATATCATCGCGGAGCTGATCGCCGATGACGCGAACATCCGCGCATGGGTGCGGCGCCATACGTTCCAATACGCAGACATTGTCGTGACGGCGAAGGACGCGAGCGTCGAGTCCGTGTACGAGATGTACTACGCGTACCGCGAGCCTGTGAAGAAGCTGCCCCCGCACCGGACATTGGCGATCAACCGCGGCGAGAAAGAGGACATTCTTAAGGTGAGTCTCGAGCTCGACCCGGCAGCGATATATATGTATATTGGCAAAAGGTTCGTACGGGAGCACACCATCGTGCAAGACGCGTTAACAGCGACGGTGGAAGATGCCTACAAGCGGTTGATTGCGCCTGCAATCGAGCGCGACATTCGCGGTGAGCTCACCGAGAAGGCGGAGGAGCACGCGATCACCATCTTTGCAGAGAACCTCCGCAATCTGCTCCTCCAGCCGCCGGTACGCGGCGCGACGGTGCTCGGCGTCGACCCTGCGTTCCGCACGGGGTGCAAGCTCGCCGTCGTCGACGACACCGGCAAAGTGCTGGCCAAAGCCGTCACCTACCCGACGGCGCCGCATCACAAGACCGCGGAAGCCGAGCGGATCTTCCGCGACCTCATCGCGAAGCACGGCGTCGATCTCATCGCGATCGGCAACGGCACCGCGTCGCGGGAAACGGAGCAGTTTGTTGCCGAGGTGATCCGCAAGATTCATGCGGACGGCGGCAAGAAACTGCACTACTTGATCGTCAACGAAGCAGGCGCTTCCGTGTATTCCGCCTCCAAGATCGCCCAGGAGGAATTCCCGGACTATGACGTCGCCGAGCGCAGTGCCGTCTCCATCGCCCGCCGCGTGCAGGACCCGCTTGCTGAGCTGGTGAAAATCGAGCCGAAGGCGATCGGTGTCGGTCAATACCAGCACGACGTCGCGCCGAAACGGCTCGAAAGCTCCCTTGGCGCCGTCGTCGAGTCGGCGGTGAACCACGTCGGCGTCGACGTGAACACCGCGTCCGCGTCGCTGCTCGGCTACGTCGCCGGCGTGAATGCCACGATTGCGAAGAACATCGTGAAATTCCGCGAGGAGAACGGCAAATTCACGAGCCGCAAGCAGCTCGCCAAGGTGCCGCGCCTCGGCGCCAAAACGTACGAGCAATGCATCGGCTTCATCCGCGTTCCGGAAGCGGACAACCCGCTCGACAACACGCCGATCCACCCCGAGTCCTACGACGTGGTGGATAAGCTGTTCCGCGAGCTGCGCATCGAGCTCGCCGCCCTCGGCTCCGCTGAGCTGCGCGAGCGGCTGGACGCGGTGGACGCTGTTGAGCTGGCGCCGCGCCTTGATGTCGGCGTGCCGACGCTGCGCGACATCCTCGACAGCTTGAAGCGCCCCGGCCGCGACCCGCGCGAAGAGCTGCCGCCGCCGATCTTCAAGTCCGACGTGCTGCAGCTCGAGGACCTCGCCGTCGGCATGGAGCTCATGGGCACCGTGCGCAACGTCACCGACTTCGGCGCCTTCGTGGACATCGGCCTTAAGAACGACGGCCTCGTCCACATCTCGCAGCTCGCCGACCGCTTCGTGAAGCACCCGATGGACGTCGTTTCCGTCGGCGACAACGTCACCGTCTGGGTGCTGGGCATCGACGCGAACAAAGGCCGCGTCTCCCTCACCATGAAGCGCCCGCGTTGACGCGCCACCGGCGGCCCGTTGTCAACTTTGTGTGTAAATTTGTGAACCCAGGTTCACAAATTTCGGACGACTTGCGCCTTCCGGGCCCGATTTGCAAACAAATCTTACAACTTGTAAGATTCAAGTTACAAAATTGCACATTTTGTTTACAAAGTGCTTGAACCCTTTTAATTTGTGGAGTATATTGTTAAAAAACAACGAGTGAAGCACACTCGGATTCCCTATTTAGGGACGTCCGGGTGTGCTTTTTTTGTTGATCCAAAGGGAGGAATCGTATCAATGCATCCACTGGTTGAATCGTATGTGAGAAAGATGGAAGCTGAAGCTGCGATGAAGGGAAGTTACCGAAATAAGATAGGAGTGAATGAGATTGAGTTTTTGGAACAGGTGTGGGGACCGGAATTCGAGTATCGTTTCGAGGGACTTACCGCCGAGTTCCCGTTTAAAGATTACCAAGGCAAAAGCAGGTTCGCCGATTTCGTATATGTGCGTGGGTCGCTGAAACTACTGGTAGAAGTAGACGACTTTACGACACATGCCAATCCCAAGCACATCACGGTCGCAGAGTTCTCAGACCACCAATCCCGCCAGAATGACCTTATTCTAGCCGGATGGATTATTCTTCGATTCACGACGTATCAGATCAAACATTTCTCCATGGTCTGCAGGAGGCAATTGAAGCAAGCCATCGGCATGTGGTGGGTGAATACGCAAGCGGAAAATCCGTATCAAGGGGAGAATCGAGCGAATATGTATCGAAGTCGGCTGATCCAGCTTGCCATCCGCGAAAATCGCCCAATTCGAACGTCGGACGTCGCCCGCACCTTGCAGATCAGCAGAACAGCGGCAAAACATTGGCTGGACAGATTCACAGAAGAGGGGATATTCACCCCTATCGAGGGAACCCGGAAAATTACAGGCTACCAGTTGAACACCCCCAACAAAAAACCGGACCTCCCGTAATGGGAAGCCCGGTTCGGTTATGGATGAGTATGTGTAGGATCTTCCTTGGTCCGGTAAAAAAACCAGCATTCGTTGAGCATGCGGATTTGCCGCCGGTCTTTCTTCCGGTAAGCTTGCATTAACTGTCGATACAGCCATTGCGGCAATGTGACCAGCCCCTTTCACCTGGTTGGTAATCCATTGTACGTAGGCGTCCGGGGAGAGGTGCAGGTCCGCTGAAACATTGTCAAAGATTAGTTGCCGTACTCTTCCTCATACCACTGCTCTAATTGGGCTTGCAGCGCGCGAATTTCGGTCAGCAGCGACACGAGCGGATAGCTGCGCTCCTGAACGGCGGCGAACGATTGCTCCAGCCGGTTCATATATTCCAAGCCGCTCGTAACCGAGTGCGCCGGGTCCACGATTTCAAGAGCGTCGCATTCCGCAACCGCGAGCGGTAACGAAGGCACGTTCTCCGCCGTCAGCTTGCCGATCTCCTTATGCAGCCGCTGGTGCAGGGCGGTCAGCTGGTACGCGTGGGAGGCGGGCATTTCTACAAATTCGAGCTTATCTCCGGTAAACAAAATATGATATCGCATGTATGGTTTAGACACCGTTAGCTTCTCCTTCCGAATACATGAAATATGTATTCCTATTTCTTCTACTTGACAGTGTAGCTTACCTGTTCGGTACAATTCAAGGGACTAGGGGAGGTTGCGGGGATGTCGGATGAACAATTGCAAGCCTGGGTCGAAAAAGTTTCCCTCGAAGTGTTCGGTTGGCCGTTCAAGCATAAAGCGAGGTTTAACGGACGGCTGAGGACGACGGGCGGCAGATATTTGCTGCGGTCGCATGATATTGAGATCAATCCGAAGCAGCTGGATACATACGGCACGGAGGAGACGGAGAAAATTATCAAGCACGAGCTGTGCCATTATCATCTCCATCTGCAGAAGCGGGGATATCGGCACGCGGATGACGACTTTCGCGCGCTGCTCGCGAAGGTGGGCGGGTCGCGCTACTGCCAAGCGGTTCCGGGGACGGTGAAGCGGCTGCCGGTGAAATATGTGCTGCATTGCGCCGGCTGCGGCATGAGCTATCCGCGCAAGCGGAAGGTCGATCCGCGGAGGTACCGCTGCGGACGATGTGGCGGAAAATTACAGCGGCATCAGCTTGACTAGCGAGGACGGTCCGTGATAAATTATTAATTGTCACATTCCCCGATAGCTCAGTCGGTAGAGCACTCGACTGTTAATCGAGTTGTCACAGGTTCGAGTCCTGTTCGGGGAGCCATTTTATTCTTGGAGAGATACCCAAGTGGCTCAAGGGGACCCTCTGCTAAGGGGTTAGACTGCGTAAGCGGTGCGAGGGTTCGAATCCCTCTCTCTCCGCCATACATACGAAACTGAACCGCCCATCCGGGCGGTTTTTTCGTGTTGAGGAACCGAGACTCGTATGCGTCATTGGATGTTTTGCGCCCTGCCCCGTCCATGCCGCCGTCACCCTATGATAGCGCCACCGCACCGTAGACGAAGGCGGCGACGATGACGAGGGCGGGGTGGATGCGGCGGCGCTGGATCAAATAGAAGGCGACGGCGGCGATGCCGAGAAATTGCAGCGCGCCGATTGCGCGCAGCGACGCCGCGGCGCTGTCCAGCGTGACAAGCAGCATCATGACGGCGATGACGGGCTGGACGAAGAGTGTCATGCCCTTCACCGCCGGCGACAAGCATGTTTGACATAATATAAAGCCTCCAAAGGTGCATTCCAAAGTAATTGTAGTGTACCACTTAGACCAAGGGAAGATCTGTCCAAAAAAATAGTTGCATCCTATTAAACCGCCTGCTATAATATCACTTGTCGTCAAAAACGTGGCCCGTTGGTCAAGGGGTTAAGACACCTCCCTTTCACGGAGGTAACAGGGGTTCGAATCCCCTACGGGTCACCATGAGCCATTAGCTCAGTCGGTAGAGCACCTGACTTTTAATCAGGGTGTCGAAGGTTCGAGTCCTTCATGGCTCACATTTTCTTATCATTATATAATGCGCGGTTGTGGTGGAATGGCAGACACGCTATCTTGAGGGGGTAGTGGGCGTAAGCTCGTGGAGGTTCGAGTCCTCTCAACCGCATAAAGAAGGAGATTCCTGATCTTGTCGTCAGGGGTCTTCTTTTTTTATGCGCGTCGGACTACAATGGTCTGGAGGAGAGGTGATCGGGTTGATCGATAGGATGAAGGAACTTATATATTATAAGGAACACTTGGAGCAGCACATTCTGCCGTTCTGGCAGCGAGCGCTCGATACGGAATTCGGCGGGGTGTACACTTGTTATACGAATACAGGCGACCGGCTGATCAGCACGGACAAGTTCACCTGGTCGCAGGGGCGGTTCCTGTGGCTCTGGTCGAGAATCGCGAGGATGAGCCGTCAAGGCCTTCTTGCTGAAAATGTTCCCGATTACACGTTGCATGCGAGGAGGACCTATCATTTTATCCATGAGCATGCATTCCTGCCGAACGGCAATGTCAGTTTCCTGCTGACCCGGGAAGGGCAACAGAAGGAGCAGGATACAAGCTTCTATGCGGATTGCTTTGTCGTCCTAGGCTTTACGGAATATGCCCGCTTGACCGGGGAGCGCGATGCGCTTAACCAAGCCGTCCAACTGTTCCGCCGCATTGAGGCGAGGCTGGCCGCGGGAACGGCGCGCAGCGAACCGTACCCGATCCCGGAAGGCTATGAAGCGCACGGCTTCTCGATGATTATGCTGAACGTGAGCCAAGAGCTCGCCGACGCGCTGGAGGAAGCGGGGGACAGCCGCGCCCCGGACATCCGGTCGAGCAGTGCCGCGTACATGGAGAAAATCATGACCGTCTTTCGCACGGAGCAGAACATCATTCTCGAGGTGATCCCGTCGAACGGTGACGCGGACGCCGATACGCTGCTCGCGCGCCATGTCAACCCGGGGCATACGATCGAATGTATGTGGTTTGTATTGACGGAAGCGAGAAAGCTGGGCCGCGCCGACATCATTCGGCAAGCGCTCGAAGTCACGAAGCAAGCCTACGCCCTCGGCTGGGACCCTGTGCACAGCGGCTTGCTCCGCTATGTCGACCGCGACGGCGGCGCGCCGCGCGGCGGAACGACGCCGGGTGACGGACGATTTGAACGGCTTGTGGCCGATACGTGGGATATGAAGCTGTGGTGGCCGCATTCGGAAGCGGTGTACACGATGTTACTCTGCTGTGAGCTGTCGGGCGGCGATGCGGAATTCGCGGACATGTATCACCGGGTGAAGGACTACACATTCCGCACCTTCCCGAATCTCGATATCGGGGTCGGCGAGTGGATTCAAATCCGCGATCGGCAAGGCGAACCCGCAAGCTCTGTCGTTGCGCTTCCAGTGAAGGATCCGTACCATATCATGCGCAATTTGCTGCTCGCCATCCAATTGCTGAGTTAGACGGTAAATGTTTCTCCGCCTTTACTTTCGGATCAGAATCATGTATTATTGTTCTTGCCGATGCGGTAACGTTCGCATGGCGCAATAATTGCATACGCGGTCGTGGTGGAATGGCAGACACGCTATCTTGAGGGGGTAGTGGGCGGAAGCCCGTGGAGGTTCGAGTCCTCTCGACCGCATTGTTTCATAACCTCCTTATGAAACATTCTTCTCCTATAAGGGTGTGAGTTGTTTTGTCGTTGTTGGACTTTCTATAAAACCCGATTGAACGTTATCATAAGTTCAATCGGGTTTTTCGCATAAAGGTTAGTGCCGTTAGTTTGAGGCACGGAAATGACAGCGGTTACATAATTGGCCTGCCACATTTTTCACGCAACGTATTTGGATCATTTCGCGCCACAGGATGCCATGAACCGCATTGTGATCGCTTACGAAGGTGTTCCGAACCATAGCGCGATTTGAATAAAAATCAAGCTTGACGGAGAGGGGAATTCGAATGACGGGTTATGCACCATTGAGAGAACTGCTGCGGTTTGAAATCATTCAACGGAGAGAAGAGGGGTGTGAGGTCGAGGGCTTTGCGGAACGGCTGGCGGACATCGGGGATGATCCCGCGGCGTTAAACGCGCTGTATGATGAACTGATGGCTCTGCAGGTGTCGCCGTCATTCCCGTATGTGGAGCCGACGGAGTGGGATGAGATTCAGGCGGAGCGCAAGCCGGGTGCGGTGCAGTTGGAAGAAGCGCAGCATACGGAGGAGCAATGGCGCGATAAATTTCTAGGCGCATGGCTGGGCCGTTGTGCGGGCTGCGCGCTGGGGAAGCCGATTGAGGCGTGGGATTTCACGACGGGCTCCGGGGGAAGGGCTGGCTGGGAGAATGTGAAGCTATGGTTCGAAGAAGCGGACGCCTGGCCGATTCAAGACTACACGCCGGAGTTTTCCCGCGCGCGGGAGAAGTACAACCTGCAGCTTGCCTCATACGGGATGAGAAGCGTTCGCGAGCGGATTCAGTATATGGAGACTGACGACGATATCCGCTATACGGTGTTGGGGCTGCTGCTGCTGGAACGGAAGGGCCGGAATTGGAGCTCGTGGGATGTCGGCAAGCTGTGGCACGGGCATCTGGCTTTTGCGCAGGTGTGTACCGCGGAGACACAGGCGTATCGGAATTTCACGCAGGTTACGTCACATTATGAATGGTCCGAGCCGCAGATATGGTCGGAGCAGAAGGATTGGGTCCGCACCTACCGGAATCCGTATCGGGAATGGATCGGAGCGCAAATTCGGGTAGATGCTCTGGCGTACGGCGCTGCCGGAAATCCGGAGCTTGCCGCGGAATTCGCTTGGCGGGACGCGACGTTCTCTCACGTGAAGAACGGTGTGTACGGCGCGATGTTTGTGGCGGCGATGATCGCCGCGGCCTTCGTGGAGCGGGATCCGGTGAAGCTTGTGGAAACCGGGCTCAGCGTCATCCCGGCACGCAGCCGACTCTATCAAGACATTCGTCAAGCGATGAAGATCGCGTCTTCCGCCACCGATCAGATCGATCTCGTCTCTCGGATCTGGGACGCATTTAAGCATTATGATCCGATCCATACGAATAATAACGCGGCGTTGGTTGCTGCATCGCTGATCTTTGCGAAAGGCGATTTCGAGAAAGCGATCACGACATCGGTGCTCGGCGGCTGGGATACGGACTGCAACGGCGCGACTGTAGGCTCCATCATGGGAGCTTCACTCGGGGCAAGCGCGCTGCCGGAGCATTGGACTTCGAAATTAAACGATACCCTCTATGCGGAGGTAACCGGGTTCCACCCGATTAAGATTTCGGAGTGCGCCAGCCGCAGCTACGAGGTCTTCCGGAATATTAATCCATAGATAAAAACCAGGGGAGTTGGCGGGGCTTCCCTGGTTTTTTCTTTCTATATTTATGGCAATGAAGGAGGCAGGCGTGTGACTTCCTAGCGGCTGTAGGATTAAGAAGCGGATATAGCGTTCACTTGACTGAAGCTCACGAATACGATGGATCCGGGAATGAAGCCCGAAGTTAACGGATCGGTTACCGTCATTTCGAAGCCGTTGTAATCAACGGAAATGACTCTTCCCCGGAATCTGGTCGATTCGAGGTCCACCGTTACCAAGGTGCTGGCAAGAGCCCAACCGAACAGGCGCTGTTGAAGCGATGGGCCGGTGAACGCTTGGCCGCCGAAGCCGCCGAGTCCACCGCCGTAGCCGCCTCCATAGCCGCCGCCGTAGCAGGACTTTACGCGGACGCGACCTTTCGCTTTCACCTTCACCGGTGCTTTGTGAACGATGCTGGCGTAGTTTTTTACGCGGAATCTTTTTCTCACTTCTTATTCCTCCTTTCGGTTTGATAGTATAACTTATGTGAAAGAATAGAGTATGTATGGTCAGTCATCTTAGTAGAAATGCGGAAAATGTAATAGAAAGTGCGAATGCGGAGGTTGAAGCGGATGAACGGGTTTTCGTTGAAACGAATCTATGAGCAGCCGGAAGAGAGTGACGGATGGCGCATTCTCGTAGACCGCATCTGGCCGCGGGGAATGAGCAAGGAGAAAGCTAGCATCGACGAATGGATGAAAGAGATTGCCCCGTCGGCGGAGCTCAGGCAGTGGTTCTGCCATCGTCCGGAGCTGTTCGAGGAGTTCGTGCAGCGGTATGAGGAGGAGCTGTCGCGGGAACCGGC
>Ga0182742_1003738_pt1 | contig 14515 bp, 15 predicted proteins | sample eDN5th37CBELigMG_FD_128880 | JGI IMG/M metagenome (GOLD analysis project Ga0182742, IMG submission 128880) | Enriched Miracle-Growth compost microbial communities from Emeryville, California, USA - eDNA 5th pass 37_C BE-Lig MG (version 2)... ... | reverse complement strand
CGAAGATGATGGCGAACAGGAGAACCGGCATCAACGTGATCTCGCCGGTGACCGCCACCCACCCGATCAGCGGCGGAAACGCTCCAGCAGCCCCACCGATGACGATGTTCTGAGGGGTACGGGGCTTCAGCCAAATCGTGTAGATCACGGCGTAATAGAGGATCGAAGCCGCAAGAATGGCCGCAGCAAGCCAGTGGACCGCGAGGCCCATGATACACACGGATCCCACCGATAGCGCCACGCCGAAATCCCGCGCATCGGTTCGCCTCATCCGGCCTTGGGGCAGCGGGCGCCGGGCGGTCCGCTTCATGCCCGCGTCAAGGTCCGCCTCCCACCACTGGTTGAGGGCACCCGCCCCGCCCGCGCCAAGAGCGATGCACAACACGGCTGTGAAACCAATCACCGGGTGAATGTGGCCGGGCGCGGCGAGGAGGCCGCAGAGGCCGGTGAACACCACAAGGCTCATCACCCGCGGCTTCGTCAGCGCAAAGAAGTCGCGCCACTCGGCGGGGATCGCATTCGTAGTGCTGGCCGTGTTCATCGTATTTCCAATCCCCTCCCTGCCTGAGCAGTGCGGGAGGAGTCACTATTATCAGGCAGCAAAGGGCGGGGCTCCGTGCCCCACCCTTTGAGCCTCGCGCCTCAGTGCGCGGTCGCCGACCCTGCCGCTCCGATATGGTCGTGGTGCGAGTGGTGATCCTCGATCACGGGCAGGGTGGAGAACTGGTGGAACGGCGGCGGGCTTGACAGCGACCACTCGAGGGTGGTCGCACCGGCGCCCCAGTAATTGCCTTCCGCTCGGCGACCGGCAAGCAGCGAGTAGATCATGTTCACGAAGAACACGGCCATGCCCGCAGCCATGATGTAGTAACCGATCGAAGCCACCTCGTTCCAGTAGGCATAGGCCGCCGTATAGTCTGGATAGCGGCGCGGCATGCCGTTCATCCCGAGGAAGTGCATCGGGAAGAAGATCAGGTTCACGCCGACGAAGAACACCCAGAAGTGAATGTGCGCCAGAAGCTCACTGTGCATACGCCCGCTCATCTTCGGGAACCAGTAGTAGATCCCGGCGAAGATTGCGAAGACGGCGCCGAGCGACAGCACGTAGTGGAAGTGCGCCACGACGTAGTAGGTGTCGTGCAGGTTGTCGTCCACGCCGCCATTGGCGAGCACCACACCCGTCACACCGCCTACGGTGAAGAGGAAGATGAAGCCGAGCGCCCAAACCATCGGGCTCTTGAACTCCAGGCTTCCGCCCCACATCGTCGCGATCCAGCTGAAGATCTTCACGCCAGTCGGCACCGCGATGACCATCGTGGCCGCCGTGAAGTACATCTTCGTATTCACGTCGAGGCCCACCGTAAACATGTGGTGCGCCCAGACGATGAACCCGATCACGCCAATGGCAACCATCGCATAGGCCATGCCGAGATAACCGAACACCGGCTTGCGGCTGAAGGTCGCCACGATCTGGCTGATGATGCCGAAGCCAGGCAGAATCATGATGTACACTTCGGGGTGACCGAAGAACCAGAACAAGTGCTGGTAGAGAATCGGATCGCCACCGCCAGCCTGGTCGAAGAAGGTCGTCCCGAAGTTACGATCAGTCAGCAGCATGGTGATCGCCGCAGCCAGCACCGGCAGCGCGAGCAGCAGCAGGAACGCAGTCACCAGCACCGACCACACGAAGAGCGGCATCTTGTGCAGCGTCATGCCCGGCGCACGCATGTTGAAGATGGTCGTGATGAAGTTGGTCGCGCCCAGGATCGAGCCGGCACCCGCGAGGTGCAGCGAGAAGATCGCAAAGTCCACCGCCGGCCCCACGGAACCGGTCGTCGAAAGCGGTGCATAGGCCGTCCAGCCGATGCCAGCGCCGAGACCAGTGCCGCCGGGAACGAACAGGGAGAACATCAGCGACAGAAAGCCCGCGACCGTCAGCCAGAAGCTGATGTTGTTCATCCGCGGGAAAGCCATGTCGGGGGCCCCGATCATGAGCGGCACGAACCAGTTACCGAAGCCGCCGATCATTGCAGGCATGACCATGAAGAACACCATGATCAAGCCATGCGCCGTGATCAGCACGTTCCACATGTGCCCGGCCTTGTCGAAGTCGCTTGGGCCACCGCCCATGAATTCGACCCACCAGCCAAGATACTGAATGCCGGGCTCCTGCAGCTCGACGCGCATGATGCCCGAGATCGCCCCACCGATGATCCCCGCCATTACCGCGAAGAGCAGGTACAGGGTTCCGATATCCTTGTGGTTCGTCGACATGAACCAGCGAGCGAAGAAGCCCGGCTTGTGGTCGGCATCATGGTCATGATGCTCGTCCGGATGAGCCTGAAAGGTGTCGGCAGTGGTGGCCATCGTCAGCGTACCTGGTCCTGATCGTTCTATACTTGTCAGTTCGCGGCGGGCGCGGGGACACCCGGAGCGGTCGTAGTGGTCGGAGCCTGTCCCGCACCGGGGGCACCTTCTACGCTGCTCTCCGGCTCCTGCGCCGGCGCAAGCGCGGTCGGGGCAGCCTCAGCCTCGCCACCTACGGTGCCGCCCTGGGCGCGAACCCAGGCCTCGAACTGGGGACGAGGCACCGCCTCGATGGCAATCGGCATGTATGCGTGGCGCGCACCGCACAGCTCCATGCACTGGCCGTAATAGATGCCGGGCTCTTCGATGACCAGCATGCGCTCATTGATGCGCCCCGGCACCGCATCGATCTTGAACCACAGCGAGGGGACACCGAAGGAGTGGATCACGTCCGCGCCGGTCGTCTGCAAGCGGATGGGCTCGCCAACAGGCACGACCATGCGATTGTCAGCCTCCAGCTGCGCCGGAAAGCCCTCAGCCAGGGCCTCGCCCTCATCCTTCATGTTCGAGATCACCTCGAACCCGCCATTGTCGGGATAGGTGAAACCCCAATACCACTGATAGCCTGTCGCCTTGATCGTCAGCGCGTCCGCCGGAGCGCTGCGATACTGGCGAGCCAGCAGTGTGATCGACGGGATCGCGATCGCCACCAGGATCAGCACCGGAACGGCCGTCCAGATCACTTCGATGAGCGTGTTGTGGCTGGTCTTGGAAGGAACGGTGTTGGCGCGGCGATTGTATCGCGCGACCACCCACAGCAGCAATCCAAGGACGATAAGGCAGATCGCCACGATCAGCGGCAGCAGGATCGCATCGTGGAACCACAGCGCGAACTTGCCCTGGGGCGAGTGCTGGGTCTGGAAGGTCATCGCGCCGGATTCGGGCGCGCCGCGGATCCACTCCGGCCCAAGCGGCGTATAGGCATCGGAGCCCGCCGCAACGTCCTGCGTGGAGGCTTCCGCAGCTTCATCGACCGGCGCGCTCGGATCGGCGACATTGGGCGAGACAGCATCGGCCTCGCTCGTCGTCATGCCCTGCGCCTGTGCAGGAGACTGCTCGGCAGAAGCGCCGGCCTGCTGCGCAGCCTGCGCCAGCGCCGGCTGGACAGGGGCGACAAGAGCCAAGGCGGCGAACAGCAGAGGGAGGGAATGCAAGCGCTTGCGAGCGACACCGCCAAGAATCATCAGTCTGCTGCTTTCCGTTCTTATTAAGGCCGTTTTTATGCGGCCCGCTGGCTGGCGCGCATGGGCCGCGCGGCCCACCCGAAAGGCCGGATTGGCCGGGCCTATACGCGCGCTTGCCCCACGCCTCAAGCGCTTCTAGGGAGATTTTTCGCGAGCGACGGCGCATCGAGGGAAAGCTTTCCCCGCGCCTGCACCAGGTGACCGAAAGAGGCGCATCCCCGATCATGACCGACGACGAGGTCCTTGCCGAGTTCCGTGCCAGCCACGCGCTTCTCGAAGGCCATTTCAAGCTCTCCTCCGGCCGTCACAGCGCCTACTACCTACAATGCGCCAGGGTACTGATGAATGGCGAGCGGGCCGGCCGTCTCGCGCGCGCGTTGTGCCAGACCCTTCCGCGCGAGCTTCGCGCGAAAGTGGAGAAAGTGGTTTCCCCGGCAATGGGCGGGATCATCATCGGCCATGAAGTCGGCCGGGCTCTGGAAAAGGACGCCGTCTTCCTGGAGCGGCCGGAAGGCACGTTCGAGCTGCGCCGCGGCTTCGACATTCGGCCGGGCGAAAAGGTGCTGATGGTGGAGGACGTTGTCACGACCGGGCTTTCCAGCCGCGAGGCGATCGAGGCCGTGCAGGCGGCCGGGGGCGAGGTGCTGGCCGAGGTGGCGCTGGTGGACCGCTCCGGCGGGACAGCGGATCTGGGCGTGCCCTTCTATCCGCTGGTGCAGATCAACTTCCCGACCTATTCGGAGGACGAACTGCCGCCCGAGCTTGCCGCAAAGCCTGTCACGAAGCCGGGCAGCCGCAAGAAGTGAGCGCGCCGGCAGGTGGAGCGGCCGGAGGGCCCCGGCCCAACAAGCTCAGGCTGGGCGTCAACATCGATCATGTGGCGACGATCCGCAATGCGCGCGGCGGAGACCATCCGGACCCGGTGAGAGCAGCGGAGATCGTCGCGCGCGTCGGAGGGGACGGGATCACCGCCCATCTGCGCGAGGACCGGCGTCATATCCGCGATGATGACCTGAGGCGAATCCAGCAGGCGACGGACCTTCCGCTGAATCTAGAAATGGCGGCGACCGAAGAGATGGTCAGCATCGCCCTTGCACACCGCCCACATGCTGCTTGCATCGTGCCCGAACGGCGCGAGGAGCGCACCACGGAAGGCGGCCTGGACGCGGCGGGCCAGCACAACCATCTCCAGCCGCTCGTTTCACGCCTCCTTGACGCCGGTATCAGGGTCAGCCTGTTCATCGGCCCGGAAGAGCGTCAGCTGGAGGCGGCGCTGCGGCTCGGCGCGCCGGTCGTAGAATTCCACACGGGCGAATATGCTCATGCGACGGGCGAGCAGGTGGCGGTGGAGTTGAGGCGGGTCGCCGATATGGCCGCGCTGGCTGCCAAGAACGGGATCGAGCCCCATGCGGGCCATGGCCTTACTTACGAGAATGTGCAGCCGATCGCCGCGATTCCCCAGCTCGCTGAGCTCAACATCGGGCACTACCTTGTGGGAGAGGCGGTGTTCGTCGGGCTGGAAGCCGCGGTGCGTCGGATGCGCGAGCTAATGGATGCAGCGCGGTGAGGCGGACCGCATGATCATCGGCCTCGGCTCGGACCTGTGCAATATTGACCGCATCGCCGCTTCGCTGGAACGCTGGGGCGAGCGTTTTGAGAACCGCTGCTTCACCGAGATCGAGCAGGCGAAGGCACGCCGCCGGGTACTCACCCGGGCAGGCACATACGCCAAGCGCTTCGCGGCCAAGGAAGCCTTCACCAAGGCTGTGGGCACCGGCTTTTCGCGCGGCGTGTTCCACAAGGACATCGGCGTGGTGAACCTGCCGTCCGGCGCCCCCACGCTGCATCTCACCGGAGGTGCGGCGAAGCGGCTTGCGGAACTGGTGCCGCAGGGCCATGAGGCGCACATTCATCTGACCCTCACAGACGATCACCCATGGGCGCAAGCCTTCGTGATCATAGAAGCGCTGCCCCGATGAGCTCCGTCCCAGGCAATCCCCCAGTGTCCGACCGCCTCGCCGACACTCCAGCTGACGCCAATGGCTCCCCACCGGGAGAGCCGGCGGCCGAGAAGGAGAAGGGAGTCAACTGGTTCGCCGAGATCCGCGGCCTGGCGCTGATGCTGTTGGGAGTGCTGGCCTTCCACACTCTGGTGGCCAAGCCGTTCTACATCCCCAGCATCTCCATGGTGCCGAACCTTCTGGTGGGGGACCGGCTGGTCGTCTCCAAATACCCCTATGGCTGGAGCTGGGTTTCGGCCAGCTTCCACCTTCTGCCGCGCGGAGACTGGCGAATCGCTCCCGCCACGCCGGAATATGGCGACATCGTGATCGCCGTGCCGCCTGATCGGGCGGAAGATTACATCAAGCGTGTCGTTGCCGGGCCCGGCGACCGGATCGCCATGGTGGACGGGCGAATCATCCTGAACGGAAAGGAGATCCGGCAGGAAGTCGAGCCGGCGGTACAGATCCCGGTCGCCGAGCAGCAGATGTGCGAAGGTCGCCCCTGTCTCGCGGCGTTCGAGCCCTATCGTGTGCGCCACGCCGACGGGCGCGAATTCTATGAACCGCCGACCTATCGGGAGACTCTGCCCAACGGCGCAACCTACCTGATCATCGACCACCGGAACGATAATCCGCTCGACGATTTCGACGAGATCACGGTCCCGGAGGATCACGTGTTCCTGATGGGTGACAATCGCGATCATTCCGCGGACAGCCGCGCCCCCGCCTTCCCTTACGGCAACGGGCTCGGCGGTCCGGTGCCGATCGCCAATATCGGCGGCAGGGCGGAGATCATCACCTTCTCACTGGACGGCAGTGCGAATTGGAACCCGTTGAGCTGGATCAGTGCGCTGCGGGAGAACCGCGCGCTGACCTCGTTGCGCCCGCCGCTGCGGAGCCCTCCTGCGCAAGGCGGAGCCGAGGATAACTGACCATGGCCATTGATCGCGGCCTCGCGCAACCGCCTCCTGAGGTGGACGACCGCGCCAGCCCGACGCGCATCTCTAGTCCGGAGTTGCAATTCGAGGCGAAGCGCGCGCTCATCTGGGTGCTGATCGTCGGCTTGGCTGTATTGTGCATCTACATCTCGCAATCACTCCTGGTGATCTTCGGCGCCATGGTCTTCGCGGCGATGATCGATGGCGGCGCCCGCTTGCTGCGCCGCGTCCTCCCCATAGGACGTGGCCTCCGGATCGCGATCGTGCTGCTGCTGACCGTCGCGTTCTTCGTCTGGCTCGGCATCTTCGCAGGCTCGCAGATCTCGCAGGAGGCGGCGCAATTTCCGGCGATCCTGAGCACGCAGGTCGGCCGCTTGCTGGAATGGCTGCAGGGCCAAGGCTTCGCGATCAACCCTGACGATATCCAGAGTCTCGCCGGCCAGTTGATGAGCGGGGTCGGCATGGTCACCCGCGCAATCGGCGGCATATTCGGCGGGCTCACGCTGCTGGTGCTGATCACGATCATCGGCATCTACGTCTCGCTGGAGCCGCGGCTGTACGAGCGTGGCTTTGCCTGGATGCTGCCGCGAGAGAAGCGGCAGGACTTCCACATCACCGCCAGCCGCATGGCGGAAACGATGCGCCGGCTCATGGCCGGGCGCCTGCTGGGCATGGTGTTCGAGGGCGCGATCACCTGGCTGATGCTGTGGGCGTATGGTGTGCCCATGGCGGCGCTGCTGGGCATCCTGACCGGGCTGCTGGCGTTCATCCCCAATGTCGGTGCCGTCATTTCCGGCATCCTGATGGTGCTGGTGGGCTTTTCCGGCGGCGTCGACATGGGGCTCTACACCATCTTCGTTTACGCGCTGGTGCAGACCTTCGACGGTTATGTGATCGTACCGCTGATCGCCAAGAAGACGGTGGATCTGGCACCCGCGCTCGTCCTCGGCGCGCAGCTCATCATGGGCATTCTTTTCGGCATCCTGGGACTTTTCCTCGCCGACCCGCTGCTGGCCATGATCAAGGTTGCGCTGGAGCGACGGGCGGAGCTGAACGGAGCCGCCGAGGAAAACGGAGCCCAAGAGGGACGGCAGGCCGCCAGCACACATGGCGCGTAAGTTCCTGTACGTCGTTGCCGCGCTGATCGTCCTGGTGCTGGCGGTGCTGTTCGCCCTTCGCATCTGGGCGGACGAGTTGACGGAACTTGCCCTGGTGCCGACGGCGGAGTTCGAGGAGCAGAGCGCGCTCGCGACCAATGCGTATGAAGATCCGGCGATGTGGTTCTCACGCCCCGGCATGGGCAGGCGCGCCGATCCCGCGCGCTGGCAGCCGCCCGAAGGACTGGCCGAAGCCGAAGACGGTGAAGGCGATCCGGCACCTGCACCAATCGCCGACTCCACCGCCGAAGCTGAAGCTGCGCCGCCCTTCGCCCTGTTCTTCGTTCACCCGACCAGCTTCCTCAACCGTGCCCGCTGGAACGCTCCGCTCGATGACGAGGCCTCGCAGGACAGGGCTCGGATCTTCCTGCGCGGGCTGGCGAGCCCGTTCAATCAGGCGAGCGAGATTTGGGCGCCACGCTACCGGCAGGCGACCTTCGGTGCTTTCCTGACCGACGCGCCGGAAGCGGGACAGGCGATCGACGCGGCCTATCGCGACATCGAGCAAGCCTTCGCCTACTTTCTCGAAAACATCGACGCCAACTCGCCGATCGTGATCGCCGGGCACAGCCAGGGCGCCTTGCATGTGATTCGCCTGTTGCGCCAACGCGTCGCCGGCACGCCGCTGGAGAGGCGCATCGCCGCTGTCTACGCGGTCGGCTGGCCGATCTCTCTCCAGCACGACCTCCCCGCCCTCGGCCTGCCCGCTTGCGCGACGCCGGACCAGGGGGGCTGTATCGCCAGCTGGTCCAGCTTCGCAGAGCCGGCCGACCCTAGTCGGGTGCTGGCCACCTATCGCGCATCGCTCGGCTTCGACGGGCAAAGGCGGGGGGACAGCCCGATCCTGTGCCTCAATCCGTTGACCGGGACCCTCGGCGGTGAAGCCCCCGCCGCCGCCAATCTCGGAACCCTGGTCCCGAATGGCGATCTGACCGATGGGACCCTGGTACCCGGCGCCGTCCCGGCGCGCTGTGATGAGCGCGGCCTGTTGCTGATCGGCGATCCGCCGGAGCTCGGCCCCTATGTGTTGCCGGGCAACAATTATCACGTCTATGATATTCCGCTGTTCTGGCGGAACGTGCAGGCGGACGTTGCGCGCCGGGTGCGCGGATGGGGGAGCCAGTGAGCGCTGCCCTGGTCACTGAAACCGCGTCAGAGTTCGCGGCCGCACTGCCGAATGGTGGCGTTTTGATGGGGCTGGACCTCGGCACCCGCACGATCGGCACGGCCTTCTGCGATGCCGGATGGAGCTTCGCCAGCGCAGGCAAGACGGTGTCGCGCGGCAAGTACTCGCGCGATCGCGTCGTGCTGGACGCCTTGGCGGCGGAGCGGCGCGTGAAGGGGCTGGTGGTCGGTCTTCCGCTCAACATGGACGGCAGCTCCGGCGCGCGGGCGCAGGCCAGCCGCGCCTTTGCGCGCAACCTCGCGCAGCAGACGGGCGGCTTGGGGCTGCCGGTGCTGCTGTGGGATGAACGCTGGTCCACCGCCGCCGCCGAGCGGGACCTGATCGCGCAGGACATCAGCCGCGCGAAGCGAGCGGAAAAGATCGACAGCCATGCCGCAGCCGTGATCCTGCAGGCGGCGATCGATCGGCTGGCCGGCGGAGTGTTTTAGCCGGCAGGCTTAGGCCATTGCGGCGAGCCAGGCCCTTTGCCGCTTGGCTTCCATCGCGACAAGGCGGTTGCCGGACACTTCCGCCCGCGCCCAGAGCGCATCCCGCTCCTGCTCCGCCAGCACGCCCGCCTGCGCCTCCAAAGCGGCAAGCCGCATCCGGTCGCTCGGGTGCGTGCGGGCGAAGCGGTCCGCAAGGTCCCGAGCCTCCTCTCCGCCCAACCCCACCGCGATGCGCAGGAACACCTCGCTCGCGCCCGGGCTGAGCACCCCGGAGATGCGGTCGTTCTCCGTGTCGAAGCGGTATTGGTCCGTCCAGCCCTGCGCCCCTCCCGCATGCATGATGTTGAGGGAAACGGACGTCTGCTGCGGCGGCAATTGCGAGTGAACGTCGCGATGTGCGCGATAGTGCATCAGCTTTCCGGGGGTGAGCTGCGCCCGCTCCACGAAGCGGAGCCCCGCCGTCTCGCCCACAGCACCGGCCACGGCTTCGTACTCATATTCCCAGTAATCGGACACATAGCCCGGGCCGAAGTAACCGTAGGTCAGGAAGTCGAAATTGTGGTCGTGCGGCAGCTCGTAAACGAAGGCGGAGCCGCCGCTGGCCCTGAACAGGTGCTCGTCTCGCGAGGGCCAGATGTTCGCCCGCAGGAAAAACTCCCTGCCCAGAGGGGAAAGCATGATGACCTGCGGGCCATAGGCTGTGGCGGGATCGTCACTGCGGTGACGGGCGCGCAGTTCCTCCAGCATGAGGTCGGCAAGAAAGGTGCGATTCTCGCCCAGCCGCCGCAGCCAGGAGGCGGCCCTCAGCAGGCTCTCCTCGTCGCGCGGATCAACGCCGGTCGCCTCCAGGGCGGCGTCGCATTCGCCGAGCTCGCACGGAATGGCCTCGTCGGGCAGTTCGTGCGCTTCGATCACTCGGGGCATCAGGCCGTCTCCAGCAAAAGCAATTGGGGATGCGCCTCCACCAGTTGGGCCCGCAGGGCACCGGCCGGGGCGGCGAGCGGGTCGTCCGCTCGTCGTGCGAGCGTCACCAGCGCCCGAAAACCGGTTGCGGTGTCGAGCGCCAAGCATTCGCGCAAAGCCTGCCAGCGGAGGGAGGTGTCGCCCTCCTCCAGCGCCATCTCGGCCATCAGGGGCGCGGCCTCCCCGGCCTCCATGCGGCCCAAAAGGGCCAACATCATCTCCTGCCGGCTGGTGCGGATGTCTCCCGCCGCCTGGTGCAGGAGCGCGCCATCAGCGAGGCGATATTCGCGGCTCGGCTCCGCCTCCGCGGCGTAACGCTGAAGCCGCAGCGAAACGAGTCGGCGTGTCGTGACGAGCACTTGCAGCGCCTCGCTCGCGAGATCGAGCGCGATTTGGGTGCCCGCACCCAGGGTCAACACCTCCTGGTGGAAGGGCCGCTCTCGCGCCCCAGGGCCGAGCGTGGACCGGACAATGCGCGCCTGCGCCTCACCGGCCAGCACCGCCTCGTAACGTAGCGCGTCGCTGAAGCTGACGGTGGTGAAGTCAGCCGCGCCTGGCTCCCGCGCATGGAGGATCAGCTGTGCACGACCGGATCTGGCGAGAAGCAGCGTGGAAGCCGCGCCGTCGTAGCCGTGGCGCATGGCGGGGTGCCCCCACGGTTCCTCCACGAGGGCTGCGGCGACGAGCCGGCACAGGCCAGTTGCCAGTTCCGGCGCCGCTTGAGCGCCGGTGAATAGCGCCTCGAGCGCCGGGCACGCCTCGAGCGGGGTGCCAGCGCCAAAGCGCTCGAGTTCCGCCACCGCCGGAGCGACGGCCGGGTCAGCGCGCCAGGCCTCCATCGTGGCGACCATCCTCGCTTGGGTGCGGCGCTGCAGCCGAGGGTCCGCCTGCAGCGCCGCAATCATGGGATCGATGCGCATCTTCCCCTCCCCTTGGTGCGATGCGCTTAGGCCGATGCTTCGTAGATGAAGGTCGCGAGGATCACGACCGTGTCATCATGGCCGCGGCCGGTGTAGCGCAGCGTGCCGAACAGGCCGGTCAGGGTGTCGAGGTCGGGCAACAGAGAAAGATCGAGCTTGGGGAGGTTCATGGTGGACTCCGTCGAGGTTCCGCGCACGAGGCTCCATGCCACGTCGCCCCGCGAACCTGCCCACGAGCCCAGGCGGCTTTAAGTTAAATGACTGTAATCCGCATCTCGCACCCGATCGTGCAGATGGCGCAGTCAGGCGCGGCGCAACACCAGCACCAGCGCCCCTTCGGCGCCTGCAGCATCGCCTTCATCACCAAGCGGCCGCCGCAGCGCGTCGGCGCGCGCGCGATCCAGGATCGCCGCGGGGATGGCCGAGTCGAACAGGATGACGTCCGCCGTGCCGAGCAGCCGCGCCTGGCGCAGCGTCAGATCCTCCGGATCGTCGCTGGCTATGGTGAGCGTGACCTGCCCCGACTCCGCACCAATGGCAGGGCTTTCCAGCCATTGCTCCAGGCGCGCGGCTCCCTCAGGCATCAGTGGGTCGAGAGCACCGCCTGCTGCCAGTGCGCTGTCGAGCGCGCGGCGCCGCTCTGCCGCGCGGGGCCAGCGGCGGCGCAGGGCCTCGCGGGCATCCTGGAGCGCCTCCGCCAGACCACCGAGATCGGCCGGCAGAAGCGCTTCCAGTCGCAGCCGGATCTGCTTGGCCAGGCCCGCCGAAGCACCGCCCGTGCCGACCGCCACCAGCACCGGGTTGCGGTCCAGAATGCTGGGCGTGGTGAAGTCGCACAGGTCCGGGCGGTCGACGACGTTCACCAGCAAACCGGCGCTTTGCAACCGGGATGCATCCGCCTCGCAAGCGCCTTGATCCTCATGCGCAACGAAGGCGATTCGCGCGCCGCGCTCGATCCCTTCCGCCAGATCCGCCACGACATCGCCGCCCGCGCGCTCGACCAGCCGGCGCTTGGGTTCGGCCGCCGGCCCCTCCCCCAGCACGATCACCGGCTTGCCGGCAATTTTATGGAAGAGCGGCAGCGAGTGCATCCCTAGTCCAGCCAGGCAGGAACGCGTTCGGCGGCGGTGATCGTCTCCGGCGCGATCCGGTCGGCAACGGTGGCGAAGCGGTCTCCATCCACCATGACCTCGGCGACGAAGCCGCGGCTGTTGTAGCTGCTCGCCATGGTCGCACCATAGGCGCCCGCGGTGCGGAACACGGCCAGGTCGCCGGGCGCCACCGCGACGATGTCCCGCCCGGTGGCGAAGGTGTCGCCGGTTTCGCAGATCGGGCCGACGATGTTGGCGGTCATCCGTTCTGGCCGCTGCTGCACCGGCTCGAAATCATGCCACGCGCCGTAGAGTGCGGGACGCGCAAGATCGTTCATCGCGGCATCGACAATCACGAAGGGGTCGCGATTGGCATTGCGCTTCACCCGCACGACGCGTGTCAGCAGCACGCCCGCATTGCCGGCGATGACACGTCCCGGCTCAAACATCAGGGTCGTACCCCAGCCCTTCGTCACGCGCGCGACCATCGCGCCATATTCGGCCGGGCTCGGGAAGGTCTCTCCCCCCTTGTAGGGGACGCCGAGGCCGCCGCCGAGATCGGCATGGGTGACCGTGCCGCCGCTGGAGCGCACTTCCCGAATCAGGTCCCCCAGCCTTCCGAACGCCGCCTCCAGCGGGTCGAGCGAGGAAAGCTGGCTCCCGATGTGGACGGCCAGGCCACGCATCTCCAGCCCGGGTAGCGCGGCGAGGCGGGCATACATTGCCGCCGCCTGATCGATCGGCACGCCGAACTTGTTGTCGCGCTTGCCGGTGGAGATCTTCTCATGCGTTCCGGCGTCGATATCCGGGTTCACCCGCAGCGCACAGGTGGCGCGCTGGCCCCGAGCAGCGGCGATGGCGGAGAGCTCTACGCCCTCCTCCTCGGACTCGAGGTTGAATTGCCCGATGCCGGCATCAAGCCCCTGCACCATCTCGTGCGCCTGCTTGCCGACGCCCGAAAAGACGACGTCCTCCGCTGCGATCCCGGCTGCCAGCGCGCGGGCAAGTTCTCCGCCGGAAACGACATCCGCGCCGAAGCCCTCGCGCTGCATCACGCGCAGCACGGCGAGGTTGGGGTTGGCCTTCACCGCGAAGGCGCAGTGCGTGCGGCCGGCCTGCGCGACAGCATCACGGAACACGCGTGCGTGACGTTCAAGCGTGGCGCGCGAGTAGACGTAGACGGGCGTGCCGACGGCTTCCGCAATGCGGGCAAGCGGCACATCCTCGGCGTAGAGTTCGCCGTCGCGGTACTGAAAATGGTCCATGAAAAATCAGCCTTCAGGCGGCGGGAGGTCGAAAGGATCGTCCTCGCGCTCTTCGGATCGGCGGCGCAGCTCCACGCTGCGTTCGGGCGCTGCCTGCGGATCGAGCGCGAGCAGCTCCTCAGCCGTGGGACGATCGGCCCGGCCGTAAGGTGGCGGCGGGAGCGACTCGCCAGCGGCGGGGCGCAGATCCTGCGTCTGGCCGCAGCCGGACAGCGTTGCCGCGAACGCGAGGGCGAAGAAGAGGCGCATCAGTCCATTTCCAGCACGGCGCGCGCTTCGGCAACCCGCTTGCGCACCTCGTCGGGCGCGGTGCCGCCATGGCTGGCGCGTGCAGCGACCGATGCTTCCACGGAAAGCGCAGCGAATACGCCCGCGCCGATTCGCTGATCGATGGAGCACAGATCATCCAGCGTCAGCGCGTCCAGCGCCACGCCGCGGCCTTCCGCCATCTTCACGGCCGCGCCGGTGATGTGGTGCGCTTCGCGGAAGGGGATGTCCGCCTCCCGCACCAGCCAGTCGGCCAGATCGGTAGCCGTAGCGTAGCCGAGCTCGGCCGCCTGGCGCATCCGGCCCGTCTGGAACTGGCTGTCCGCGACCATCGCCGTCATCGCGGCGACGGACAGGCCGAGCAGGCCGTGCGCCTCGAATACCGGCGGCTTGTCGTCCTGCATGTCCTTCGAATAGGCGAGCGGCAGGCCCTTCATCGTCACCATCAGCGAGACCTGACAGCCGATGATCCGCCCGGCATGGCCGCGCACAAGCTCCGCCGCGTCAGGGTTCTTCTTCTGCGGCATGATGGAACTGCCGGTGCTCAGCGCATCGGGCAGGCGCACGAAGTGGAAGGGTTGGCTGGCCCAGATGATGAACTCTTCCGCCAACCGTGACAGGTGCAGCGCGCACTGAGCGGCGGCGGCGAGGTAATCGAGCGCGAAATCCCGGTCCGACACCGCATCGAGGCTGTTGTTGGTCGGCCCGTCGAAGCCGAGCGCCTGCGCCGTCATCGCCCGGTCGAT
>Ga0182742_1003737_pt1 | contig 14518 bp, 16 predicted proteins | sample eDN5th37CBELigMG_FD_128880 | JGI IMG/M metagenome (GOLD analysis project Ga0182742, IMG submission 128880) | Enriched Miracle-Growth compost microbial communities from Emeryville, California, USA - eDNA 5th pass 37_C BE-Lig MG (version 2)... ... | reverse complement strand
TGCCGCGACGGCGGCGAAGGTGAAGCTCGTGGCCTCGGAATGCGCGGTGCGTGTCTCGGAGGCCGCCATCCGCATCCATGGCGGCGCGGGGATCATGCGGGAATATCCGGTCGGCCGCTTCCATCGCGACGCCTTGGTCTATGTGATCGGCGAGGGCACCTCGGAGATTCAACGCAACCTCATCGCACGGGGGCTCGGGCTGTGAGCGGCTATCAGACCATCGCCTGGCAGGTGCAGGACGGGATCGGCGTCCTGACTATGAACCGTCCGGACAAGCGAAATGCGCTGGACGGAACCATGCGGGAGGAGATTGCCGATGTGGTCCGCCGCGTGCGGCGGGATGCGGCGATCAAGACCCTGCTGCTGACCGGGGCAGGGGGCGCCTTCTGTGCCGGCGGCGACCTGGCTGCCTTGGAGGGTGCCAGGCAGGACCTGCAGGCGGCGCGGGAACGCATCCGCGCCCTGCATGTCTGGCTGCCGGAGCTGATCAACCTGGAGAAGCCCGTCGTGGCAGCGGTGGATGGCCCCGCCTTCGGGGCCGGCTTCATGCTGGCGCTGGCTGCGGATTTCGTGCTCGCCAGTCCGCGGGCCCGCTTCTGCGCCGTTTTCGCCCGTATCGGCTTGGTGCCGGATCTCGGTGCCTTCTGGTTGTTGCCGCGCATCCTGGGCCTGCAACGGGCCAAGGAACTGGTGATGACCGCCCGGACGGTTGGGGCCGAGGAAGCGAAGGCGCTGGGCATCGTTCTGGAGATCCATCCGCAGGAGGTGCTGCAGGACCGTGCCATGGCCTTCGCCGCGCGGTTCCGCAGGGCGCCCGTGGCGGCACTCGGCATGGCCAAGCATGCGCTGAACCAGTCCTTCAACCTGGACCAGCGGGCCCTGGGCGAGATGGAGGCCTATGCGCAGGCCATGGCGATCAACAGCGCCTATCATCGCGAGGCAGTGGATCGTTTCCTGAACAAGCAGCCCCTGGAATTCGACTGGGATCGGATGCAGCGGGAGGAGGGCGCATGAGCCGCCGCGCGATCATCACGGGGGCCGCCGATACGGCGGTGGGGGAATTGCCGGGTTCCTCCTGCATGGGCCTGCACGCGGAGGCGGCCTCGCTTGCCCTGGCAGATGCCGGCCTGCGTGCCGCGGACATCGACGGCGTGCTCTGCGCCTATTCCTTCACCGAGCCGCATCTGATGCTGGCCTCCGTCTTCTGCGAGTATTTCGGCATCCAGCCGGCCTATTCCGCTGCCATCCAGGCCGGGGGTGCCACTGGCTGCCTCATGGTCATGCAGGCGGCGGCCCTGGTAGAGGCCGGGTTGTGCCGGCATGTGCTCGTGGTGGCTGGCGATAACCGGCTCAGCGGCTTGTCGCGCGACAAGGCGGTGGCCGCGCTGGCGGAGGTCGGGCACCCGCAATTTGAGCGCCCTTTCGGCGTCACCATTCCGGCACTCTATGCCCTGGTGGCGCAGGCCTATATGCACGAATACGGCGCAACACCGGAGCACCTGGCGGCGATGGCCGTCGCGTGCCGCACCCACGCCACGCGCAACCCGAAGGCGCAGATGCGCAAGCCCATCACGGTGGAGGATGTGCTTGCCAGCCGCTTCATCGCCGAGCCATTGCGGCTGCTGGACTGCTGCCTGATTTCCGACGGCGGCGCGGCGCTGGTGGTCAGCGCCGCGGATGCGGCCCGCGATACGGCGAGGCGCCCCGTTGCGGTGCTGGGCACCGGCCAGAAGAACACGCATGAGCATCTGGTGGCCGCACCCAGCCTGACCGAGTTTGGCTGCCGCGAGAGCGCCGCCCAGGCCTTCGGTCGTGCCGGCGTGTCCCCTGCCGATATCGATGTGGCGGAGATCTATGACAGCTTCACTGTGACCCTGCTGGTGGAACTGGAATCCATCGGTTTCTTCCAGAAGGGCGAGGCAGGGCCAGCGGCGCTCGCTGGCGCGCTGGACCTCGGCGGCAGGCTGCCCTGCAACACGCATGGGGGGCTGATGTCCTACGCCCATTCTGGGGCGGCAGGCGGCCTGTTCCATGTGGTGGAAGCAGTGCGGCAGTTGCGCGGCGAGGCGGAGGCGAGGCAGGTGCCCGGTGCCGAATTGGCTTTCGTGCATGGCGATGGCGGCATCCTTTCCGCACATTGCTCGCTTGTCCTGGGGAGGGCCTGAGCCATGGCAGAGGACCAGTCGCTGAAGCCCCTGCCGGTGCCGAACGCCGACACCGCTGCGTTCTGGGAGGGTTGCGCATGCGGCGAGTTGCGCCTGCAGCGCTGCACCGCCTGCGGCACCGCACAGTTCCCTCCGCGTGTCGTCTGCGCCGCATGCCAGTCGGGGGCGCCGGCCTGGGAAGTTGCCTCTGGCCGCGGCCGGATCGCCAGCTACACCCGTGTGCACCGCCCGCCCTCTCCGGCCTTCAAGGCAGACCTGCCGTATGTCGTCGCGCTGGTGGCGCTGGAGGAGGGGCCACGCATCATGCTCGGCCTTCGAGGCGCCGCCGCCGAGGCACCGCGGATCGGAGATGCGGTACTGATCCGCTTCGATCCGCCGGCGGGGCCGCACGGCATCGCATTGCCCTACGCGGTGGCGATGGAGGACGCATGATAACCTATGACAGCTTCACCCCCGGGCAGGTGATGGGCGCTCGGGAGATGGTGCTGGACGCCACCGCGCTGGAGGCGTGGCGCGAACTCTTCCCTCAGGACGACCTGGGTGGGACGATGCCGCACGGCATGGTGGCTGCGATCTCGATGCGCGCCTATGCCGAGATCCTGCAACCGCGCCCGCCAGGCAATGTGCATGCGGCGCAGTATTTCGAGTTGCTCCGCCTGCCGCGGCAGGGGGAGCGCCTGACCACCACGATCACCTGCCTGGAGAAGGAGCGGCGGAAGGGCCGACCCTGGGTGACGCTCGGAATGGAAACCACGGGTCCCGAAGGTCCTGCCTTCCGCGGCCGCATGACTGTGATCTGGGCGGCATGATGACCGAGAAGCTCCCCGAGATGAGTCTGCTGGTGGACCGCAAGGCGATTCTTGCCTATGCGGCCATCACCGACGATTTCAACCCCCTGCATGTCGATGAGGCCTTCGCGGCCTGCACCCCGTTCGGCCGCCCGATCGCGCATGGGATGCTCTCGCTGAATCTGGTGTGGCAGTCGCTGCGCCGCGCCTTCGGTGATGCGATGCCGGTCTCCCTGGAGGTGCGCTTCGTCCGACCTGTCCTGCAGGATACGCGCGTTACTGCCGGCGGGCAGCGCCGTGCCGAGGGCGGCTATGAGGTGTGGGTACGCGATGCGGAGGGGCAGGACGTGATCCGCGGCATCGCCTGGCCCGGCGGGCAGACAGCATGAACCGGGGCGGCAGCAGCGCGCGCCTCGCCATTGCGCGGCGCGATGCTGCCTGTCCGGCGCGCCTGAAGTTTCGGACGTGAAGATCCTGGAGGAAACATCCATCATGCGCAGCATCTCGCGTCGCGCCGCATTGATGGCGCCGCTTGTCGCCCTTCCCCCCATGCATCCGGCCTCGGCCCAATCCTGGCGGCCCGCCCAGACCATGCGCATCGTCGTGGCGGCCGCTCCCGGCGGCACGACGGACATCATGGGCCGTCTGCTGGCGACGCATTTGCAGGCACGCTGGGGCACGCCGGTCGTGGTCGAGAACAAGGGCGGCGGAGGCGGCACCATAGCCGCGGCGGAGGTGGCACGCGCCGCGCCGGACATGCTGACGCTGCTCAGCAGCAATATCGGGCCACAGAGCATCGCCTATTCGCTGTTCCGCAATCTCCAGTACCGGCCGGAGAATTTCCAGCCGGTTTCGAACATGATCCGCGGGCCGAATGTCCTGGTAGTGCATCCCTCGGTCCCCGCCAACACGGTCCCGGAACTGGTCGCGCATCTGCGGCGCAACCCGGGCAAGCTGAGCTACGGCACGGCGGGCGTGGGACAATCGCCACATCTCTGCGCGGCCTGGTTCCACCAGCTCACCGGGACGGAAGCGGTGCCGGCACACTACCGCGGTTCGGTTCCTGCCATGCTGGATCTGCTGGCCGGGAACATCCAGTTCATGTTCGACAACCTCTCCACTGCTATCCAGCAGATCCGCTCGGGCCGCGTCCGGCCGCTGGCAGTGACCAGCGCGGAGCGCAACGCGCAACTACCCGACCTGCCCGCCCTGCGGGAGACGATGCCCGAACTGGCGGAGTACGACATGAACACCTGGTTCGGCATCTTCGCCCCGGCAGGCGTGCCGCAGGATGCGCTGCATGCCGTGAACCTGGAGATGAGGGCGCTGCTGGAGGCGCCCGAGACGCGCCGTCGCTTCGCCGAGATGGGCGGCGTTCCCGCCTATGGCACGCCGGAACAGTTCAGCACCTTCGTGCGCGGCGAAATCGAGAAATGGGGCGCCGTGGTGCGCCGCGAAGGAGTGCAGATCGATGCAGCGTGACATCTGCGCAACACGACGCGGCCTGCTGGCCGGCATCGCTCAGGTCATGGGTCTGCCGAGTCTGGCCCGGGCGCAGGAAGCCGGCCGGGCCGTACGCATCATTGCCCCAATCGCGCCGGGTGGACTGACGGATGGTCTTGCCCGGCTGCTCGCACAGCGCCTCTCGGAGCGGACCGGTCAGACCTTCGTGGTGGAGAACCGCCCGGGCGGCGGCGGCATCATCGGCATGGAGGCCGCGGCACGCGCCACGCCGGACGGCAACACCCTAGTGCTGGTCTACCAGGGCGTCGCCAGCGTGAACCCCGTGCTGTACCCGGCTTTGCCCTATGACACGCTGCGCGACTTCAGTTGCGTCGGCCTGGCCGGAAGCTTCCCGATCTTGCTGACTGTTCCGGCGAGCCTGCCGGTGAACAACGCCGCCGAATTTATTGCCCTGGCTAGGCGGCAGCCGGGCGCGCTCAGCTACGGATCTGCCGGGAACGCCACCACCGCGCATCTGGCAATGGAGTTGTTCAAGCGTCAGGCTGGAGTGGACATTGTGCATGTCCCCTATCGTGGAGAGGCGCCGGCCCTGGCCGAGTTAGCCGGAGGACGGATCGCCGCCGTCTTCGCTACCGTGGCGGCGGCGAAGCCGGTGATCGATGCCGGCCATATCCGCGCCGTCGGCGTCGCAACGCCTGGGCCAAGTGCCTTGGCGCCCGGCATACCGGCCATCGCCGCCAGCGGCCTGCCCGGCTTCGAGGTGACGGGCTGGTACGGGTTGCTGGCGCCACGCGGCACGCCGGCGCCGGCCATCGCCCGCCTGAATGCCGAACTGCGGGCCATCCTTCGGGAGCCCAACACGCAGGCACGCCTGGCCGCAATGGGGCTGGAGCCTTCCGGCAGCACGCCGGAAGCCTGTGAGGCCTGGATCCGGGATGAGACGCGGAAATGGCGCGAGGTCATCGCCGCCGCCGGCATTCGGGTGGACTGACGCCATGCTGGGACAGGCATTGGCCGGAGTGACGGTGCTGGATTTCAGCCAGGGAATTGCGGGCCCGCATTGCGCCTGTCTGCTGGCTGACTTCGGCGCCCGGGTCATCAAGGTGGAACCACCGGAAGGCGACTGGTCGCGTGGCCTCGGCGCGCGGATTGGAGAGGCGAGCGTCACCTTTCTCACCCTGAACCGGGGCAAGGAGGGGATCGTTCTCGACCTGAAGACCCCGGATGGCAGGAGCAGCGCGCAGCAGCTCGCGCGCACGGCCGACATCCTGATCGAGAGCAATCGGCCAGGGGTGATGGAGCGTTTGGGTCTTGGCCCAGCCGAGCTCTGTCTGCGGCAGCCCGGTCTTATTTACCTCTCGATCAGCGGCTTCGGGCAGCACGGGCCGCATGCGCAGCGCCCGGGCACGGATGCGATCCTGCAGGCGATGACTGGACTTGCCTTCGGGGCAAGCGGGACCGGGGAGCCCATCCGGGTGCGGGTACCACTGGTCGATCTAGTCACGGGCGTCTATGCAAGCCAAGCCGTCCTTGCGGCGATGCTGTTGCGGGGCCGGACGGGCAAGGGCTGCCACCTCGACATCAACCTGCTTCATGCGAGCCTGGCGCTCCAGAGCTACAAGGTTGCGGAGCATCGGGTGACCGGTGGCGCGACGGGACGGGAGGCCTATGCGACGGTCGGCATCTACCGGACGCAGGATGGCTATATCGCCCTGTCCGGCACCAAGCGACGGCATGTGGAAGATCTGCTTGGACTCATCGGCCGAACTGAACTTCTTCAGGATCCGCGTTTCGCCACGGATGCCGCGCGCTTCGAGAATCAGGAGGCGTTGCGAGCCGCGATTGCAGCAGAACTCGCCGGGCGGCCCACCCAGGTTTGGTTAAAGGCCATGGAGAGCATTGACCTGCTGTGCCAGGAGGTGCTGCCCTATGACCGCGTCACTGCCGATCCACAGGTGCTGGCAACCCGGTTGTTCGAGCCCGTGGCTGGCGATTTCACAGGTGTCCGTGCCCCTGGCTTGCAGCCGGGGGAGATGAACCGGCGGTGCGCTCCGGCGCTTGGGGCCGATACCCGCCGGATCCTCGAGGAACTCGGGCGAAATGCCGTTTGACGTTCGGGCGGTGCGCGTGACAGTTTCCGCGCCGCAGACCATGGCCAGCAAGACCCGAACAAGGAACACCGCGCCCAAGAATTCCGACTCGGCCCATATCGCCGCGCGGTCGCGGCGGCAGGAGAAGGCGGACCAGGTAAGGCTGGCGCTGTTCGACGCGGCGGCACGGGTCGTGGGCAAGTATGGCTATGCCGGTGCTTCGGTGGCGCGCATTACCAGCCTTGCCGGCGTGGCGCAGGGCACCTTCTACAATTACTTCGCCTCCCGCCAGGATCTGCTGGACCAATTGCTGCCGGCGATGGGGGAGGAGATGCTGGCGCATATCGCCGCCGCCGTGGCCGGCGAGACGGACGAGCTTGCCCGCGAGGAAAGGCGCTTCCGTGCCTTCTTCGGCTTCCTGCGCAAGCGGCCGGCCTTCCTGCGCATACTGAACGAGGCGGAGCTGTTCGCTCCGCGCGGCTTCCGGCAGCATTTCGACAATATCGCAGCCGATTACCGCCGCGCGCTGGAGCGGGCGCAACGGCGCGGTGCGCTGCCTGGTTTCGAGCCCGACGAGATCGAGCCGCTGGTCATCCTGCTGATGGCGGCGCGCAGCTACGCCAGCCTCCGCTATGCCTACGGAACGGGCGGCCGGGTGAAGGCGCCGCCCGAGAGCCTGATCCGCGCCTATATGAAGTTGCTCCGGTACGGCCTGAAAGGCGGTCCGGCCTGAATCGGGCCTGATCCGGGCTGGGCTGGCTGCCGGCAAAAATGAATGGTGATTCGTTATTCATATTCGCATTGACCGGCGGCGCGGGCTTCGCCTAAGCTCGGGACAACGGAGCGTGAGCATGCAGTGACGCTGCCGGGAGGAAACAGTCATGTCCCAGTCCGATCGGGGCGGCCTCGGCCGCCGCAATATCCTGAAGGCAGGGGCCGCGCTTGGCGGCGTTGCGGTCACCGGCTTCCCGATGATCGCTTCCGGCCAGGGGCGCCGGCCGATCCGGATCGGCATGCCCACCATTCTGTCCGGCCGTGTCGCGCAACTCGGTGTCTCCTCGCGCAATGCGGTGATGATGGAGGTGGAGCGGTTCAACGCCGCCGGCGGCCTGGACGGCCGCCCCATCGAGGTCATCGTGCGCGACAGCCGCGGCGTGCCGGCAGAGGCCGCCCGCATCGCGCGGGAGATGATCAGCTCCGACGGCGTCGACCTGCTGTTCGATGGCGAGCCTTCCTCCGGCGGCTTTGCCGTGCATGAAGTGGTGCGGGAGAGCGGTACGCTCACCATTCACCTGAATTCGGAAACATCCTCGCTCACCGCCGATCCGAAGCAGCGCTTCTGGAATGCCTTCCGCGTCGCCCGCGTCGGCATCCACGATTCGATCGCCGGCGGCGCCTATGCCGCGGAAATCGCCAAGGCGCGCAACCTGAAGCGCTGGATGACCGTCTCCCCCGACTATGCCTACGGCCGCGATACCACGGCGGAGTTCATGGAGTATCTCCGTGCCTTCGCGCCGGATGTGCAGGTGATCGGCGAAACCTGGCCGAAGCTGTTCCAGCCGGACTACACCGAGAATGCGACACGCCTGGTGCAGGGCCGGCCGCAGGCGGTCTATTCCTGCCTCTGGGCAGGCGACCTGGTGACCTTCGTGGAGCAAGCCTCGCTCTACGGCCTGTTCAACCAGTCGCAATTCTTCGCGGTGAACATGGCGGACTACACCACGCTGCAGCAGGTCAAGGCGCTGCCGCGCGGCGTGCATTCCGGCAACCGCTACCTGAAGAATTTTCCGAATGTCCCCGGCAATCTCAGTTTCGCCGAGGAATACTACCGCCGCTACAACACCTATCCCACCAACTGGTCCTGGCAGTCCGCGACCGCCGTGCATCTGCTGGTGGCGGCGCTGAAGAAGGTGGGCGGGACGGACCCGCGGAAGCTGGCCGAGGCGCTGAAGGGCATGACCATCGAAAGCCCCTTCGGGGCCGACGGCAAGGTGACCATGCGAGCGGAGGACCAGACGCTGGTCGGCTACGCCATCGGCTGGGGCACCACCATCCCGAACGATCCCTATGTCGAGGGGATGAAGACCGCTGACTGGAACATGATCTTCCGCCTGGAGCAGGAGTGGAAGAAGGCGAAGGGCTGGGCCTGATCCATCCGGGGCGCGACCAGTCGCGCCCCCTCCGCATCCGACCGGAAAGGCCCTCATGGATCTCGGTGAACTCGCCTCCTGTCTCGGCTCGGCTTCCTGCGTCGTCACGCAGGTCTCGGCTGGCCTCACCATCGGCATGCTGCTGTTCTTGGTGGCCTCCGGCCTGACGTTGATCTTCGGCGTGTTGGGGCTGGTCAATTTCGCCCATGGCACGCTCTACATGCTGGGCGCCTATTTCGCCCTCTCGGCCTATGGTGCGACGGGCAGCTTCCTGGCGGCGGTGCTGGCCGGCGCGTTCGGCGTGGCGCTTGCCGGTCTGGTGATGGAGCGTTTCCTGCTCAGCCGCATCTACGGCACGGATGTGCTGATGCAGCTGCTGGTCTGCTACGCCATCATCCTGATCCTCGACGACGTGGTGAAGATCGTCTGGGGCGGCGACTTCTTGAAGATGGACCTGCCGGATGCCTTCCGGCGCCCGCCACTGCTGATCGCAGGTGGGATCGTGCCCTTCTACTACCTGGTCCTGTTCGGCATCACTGCGGCCATTGCCCTGCTGCTGGCCTTCGGCATGGGGCACACGCGCTTCGGCCGGACGGTGCGGGCGGCGGCGGTCAATCCGGGCATGGTCGGTGCACTCGGCATCAATACAACAGTCGTCTACGCCGCGGTCTTCGGCATCGGGGCGCTGCTGGCGGGGCTGGCCGGCGCGCTCTCCGCGCCGATCCGCTCGGTGGTGCCAGGGGCCGGCGTCTCCATCCTGATCGAAAGTTTCATCGTCACCGTGATCGGCGGCATGGGCTCGATCTGGGGCGCGCTTGCCGCTTCGCTGCTGCTGGGCTTCACCCGCTCCTTCGGCTCCATTGGCTTCCCGCTGTTCACGGAAGGGCTGATGTTCCTGATCATGGCCCTGGTACTGCTGGTGAAACCGAGCGGCCTGGCCGGGAAGCGCCACGCATGAGAACCGTCATGACCTGGCGCGGCGATGCGCTGCTGGCGCTGCTGGGCTTCGTGGCGCTGGCGGCGGTGGCGCTCGGCCTCGGCGCGCCCTCGGTGCTGGATTTCGCCATCCGCTTCGCCATCTTCGGCCTGATGGCGATGTCGCTCAACCTGCTGATCGGCACGACGGGCCTCGTTTCCTTCGGCCACGCCGCCTTTTTCGGGGCCGGAGCTTATACCTTCGGGCTGCTGATGCAGTCGGGTGGCTGGTCGATTCCCATGGCCATCCTGGCGGCGATAGTGTTCAGCGCGCTGCTGGCCCTGGTGATCGGTGCGCTCTGCGTGCGGCTCTCCGAGATCTATTTCGCCTTCCTGACGCTCGCCTTCCAGATGCTACTGCATTCGCTGGTCATTTCCTGGGTATCGCTGACCGGCGGCGACCAGGGGCTGATGGGCGGCATCCCGAAGCCGCCCTTCCTCGGCATCGACCTTGGCGATGCGCGGCATCTGGCGCTGTTCTCCGCCTTCTGCCTGCTGGCCTCGGTGGTCGCGCTGCGGCAGGTAGTGCGCTCTCCCTTCGGCGCGGCGCTGCGCATGCTGCGGGACAATCCGGAGCGCGCGGCCTTCCTGGGCCTCTTCATCTTCCGCTACCGGCTGGCCGCCTTCGTCATCGCCGGGACCTTCGCCGGCCTCGCCGGGGTGTTGATGAGCCTCTACGTCTCCGGCGCCTTTCCGACCTTCCTCTATTGGACCACCTCGGGCGAAGCGATCTTCATGATCATGCTGGGGGGCATCACCGTTTTCCTTGGCCCGCTGGCCGGGGCGGCGATCTTCCTGCTGCTGAACGACTGGATCACCAACATCACCGAGCATCACGGCCTGGTGCTGGGCAGCATCCTGCTGGTTCTGGTCCTTGGGCTGCGCAAGGGCCTGCTGGACTTCGCCGTGGATGCCTGGCGCGAGAGGCAGGGGAGGCGGGCATGAGCGAGGGAGTCTTCGTCGGCCGCGTGGCGGTGGTCACAGGTGGCGCCAGCGGCATCGGCGCGGCCTGCTGCCGGATGCTGGCTGCGCGCGGCGCCCGCGTCGCCGTAGCCGACCGCGACCTGGTGCGGGCCGAGGCGGTGGCGCGGGAGGTGGGCGGCACCGCCTTCGCGCTGGACGTCGCCACCCTGGCGGCGAACGAAGCGGCGGCGGCGGCGATCGAGGCGCAGCTCGGGCCGGTGGACATTCTCGTCACCTCAGCCGGCGTCATCCAGCGGCCGCTGCGGGCCGAGGAACTGCCGGAGCGCGATGTGGAGGAGGTTGTCCGCATCGACCAGATCGGCACCTGGAATTCGGCGGTAGCCTTCGGCCGGCGCATGGCGCTGCGCGGGCGGGGCGCGATCGTCACCATCGCCTCCATCGCCGGCATCCGCTCCATGCCGCTGCACGCCTATTCGCCAGCCAAGGCGGCGGTGATCGAGATGACGCGTTGCCTCGCCGCCGAATGGGGCCGCTCCGGCGTGCGGGTGAACGCGGTTTCGCCAGGCTATACGCGCACGCCAGCCTTGCAGGCAGCGATCGACAAGGGCGAGCGCGACGTGACGCTGCTGGAGGCGACAAGCGCCCTCGGCCGGATGGTCACGCCGGAGGACATCGCCGAGGCAGTGTGCTTCCTCTGCTCCGATGCTGCGCGCGCCATCACCGGCATCAACCTGCCGGTGGATGCCGGCTGGCTGGTGGCGGGGTCCTGGGCCAGCTATGGCGGGCTGCCCGGTCCGCGGGGCAATGCCGGATGAGGGGCGGGCGTCTGGAACTGCAAGGGCTGCGCCGCAGCTTCGGCGGCGTTGTCGCCACGGACAATGTCTCGCTGGATTTCCCGGCGGGCACGCTCTCGGCCATCATCGGCCCGAACGGGGCTGGCAAGACCACGCTGTTCCACCTCATCAGCGGCCGGATCAGGCCCGATGCCGGGCGCGTGCTGCTGGATGGCGAGGACATCACCGGGCTGGAGCGGCAGGAGATCGTTCGCCGCGGCATCGGCCGCGCCTTCCAGGTGGCGAACCTGTTCCCGAGCTTCACCGTCTCGGAAAGCCTGGCCGCCGCCATCCTGACGCATGAGGGGCGCACCGCCAGCCTGTTCCGCGCCTTCCCGCCTGCCGATGTCGCCACCCGCGCGGCCGAGGTGATGGAGCTCTGCGGCCTGTCGGCACTAGCCGGGGTGCAGGCGCGACATCTCTCGCATGGCGACCAGAAGCTGCTCGACATCGCCCTGGCCCTCGCCCTCGACCCCAAGGTGCTGCTGCTGGACGAGCCGACCGCTGGCATGGGCCCTGAGGAACGCTGGCGCATGATCGAGCGCGTGCATCGGCTGTGGGAGGCGCGGCGCATGACGCTGGTCTTCATCGAGCACGACATGGACATCGTCTTCCGCATCGCCGAAACGGTGCGGGTGCTGCGCTACGGTGCCGTGCTGGCCCAGGGCACGCCGGAGGAGGTGCGGCGGAACCCGGCGGTGATCGAGGCCTATCTCGGCGCCGAGCATGCGCTGGAGGGCACCGCGCCGTGAGTGCCGAACTGGTCGTGGAGGGGCTGGACGCCGCCTATGGTTCCAGCCAGGTTCTGTTCGGCATCGGCTTCTCGGTAGAGCGGGGCGAGACGCTGGCGCTGATGGGCCGCAATGGTGCCGGCAAGAGCTCCACCTTCAAGGCCATCGCCGGCCTGCTGCCGCCGCGCGCCGGCCGGGTGAGCCTGCGCGGGCAGGACCTCGCCGGGCAGAAACCCTATCGCATCGCCCGCGCCGGCATCGGTTTCGTGCCCGAGGACCGGCAGGTCTTCCCCGAGCACACGGTCGAGGAGAATCTGGAGATCGCCCAGAAGCCCGGCCCGGGCGGCGGCAATTGGACCATGGCCCGCGCCTTCGAGGTCTTCCCGCTGCTGGCGCCGCTGCGCAAGCGCCTGGCCGGGCGGCTCTCGGGCGGGGAGCAGCAGATGCTTACCATCGCCCGCAGCCTGATGGGCAACCCGGCCGTGCTGCTGCTGGACGAGCCCTCGGAAGGGCTGGCGCCGCTGATCGTGGCGCAGATCGGGGAGCTGATCCGCAAGCTGCGGCAGATGGGCACCACCATTGTCCTGGCGGAGCAGAACAGCCGCTTCTGCCTGGGCGTCGCCACAGCGGTGGCGGTCATCGACAAGGGCAGCATCGTCTGGCGTGGCAGCGTGGAGCAATTCCGCGCCGACCCGTCCATCCAGGCGCGCTATCTGCAGGTATGAGGCGCATGGCGGAGCCGCTTTCCCTCTTCCGCATGATGCTGACCATCCGCGAGGCGGAACTGGCCCTCGCTCGCCTCTTCGCGGATGGGGAGGTGCCGGGCTTCATCCATCTCTCGGTGGGGCAGGAGGGCGTCGCGGCAGGGGTGTGCAGCGCGCTCGCGCCGCAGGATTCGGTCGCCTCCACGCATCGCGGGCACGGGCATGCCATCGCCCGCGGCATGGCACTGGACGGCTTCTTCGCCGAAGTGATGGGCAAGGCCACCGGCCTCTGCGGCGGGCGGGGCGGGTCCATGCATGTGGCGGATCTGCAGCGCGGCATGCTGGGCGCCAATGGCATCGTCGGCGCCGGCGCGCCCATCGCGTTGGGCGCGGCGCTGGCGCATCAGGTTCGCGGCACGAATGGCGTGGCGGTGGCCTTCTTCGGCGATGGCGCGCTGGCCGAGGGCGCCATGCATGAGACGCTGAACATGGCCGCCATCTGGCGCCTGCCGCTTCTGATGGTCTGCGAGAACAACGGCTGGGCCGAGTTCAGCCGCAGCGACACCCAGGTGGCGGCGAAGCTCTCCGCCTGGGCCGCCGCCTATAGCGTACGGCATGTGGAGGTGGACGGCAACGACGCTCCCGCCGTCGCCACGGCCGCGGCCGAAGCCGTGGCGGCGCTGCGCCGCGGCGAGGGGCCACGCGTGCTGGAAGCGCGCACCCATCGCTGGCGCGGACATTTCGAGGGTGATCCCCAACGCTACCGCGACCCGGAGGAAGCCGGCCGCATGGCGGAACACGACCCCATCGCCCGCAGCCGCGCCGCCCTGCTGGCCGCCGGCACCGCCGAGGCGGAACTCGAAGCGATCGAGATGCAGACGCGCGAGGCCGTCGCCGCTGCCATCGCTGCTGCGCGCACCGCGCCGGCCGCGGACTGGGCCAGTGCGCAGCATGGCGCCTATGCGCCGGCAGGGGGCTGAGCCATGCCGGAACTCCGCATGGGGCAGGCGCTGAACCGCGCCCTGGCCGAGGCCCTGGCCGAGGATCCCTCGGTGATCCTGCTGGGCGAGGATATCGGCACTGCCGGCGGCCCCTTCGGCGTCACTCGCGGCTTGCAGGAGAAATTTGGCCCGGACCGCGTGCGCGACACGCCGATCGCCGAGGCGGGGATCATGGGCGCCGCGGTGGGGGCGGCGCTCTCCGGGCTGAAGCCCGTGGCCGAGATCATGTTCATGGACTTCATCACCCTGGCCATGGACGCGCTGGTGAATCAGGCGGCGAAGGCGCGCTTCATGTTCGGCGGCCAGCGTGGCGTGCCGCTGGTGCTGCGCACGCCGCATGGCGGTGGCCTCTCCGCCGGGCCGCAGCATTCGCAATGCCTGGAAGCCTGGCTGTGCCATGTGCCCGGCCTGAAGGTGGTCTGCCCGGCAACGCCCGCCGACGCCTACGGCCTGCTGCGCAGCGCCATCGCCGATCCGGATCCGGTGGTGGTGGTGGAAAACAAGGCGCTCTATGCCATGAAGGGCGAGGTGGCCGAGGCGCCGGAGCCGGTGCCGATCGGCCGCGCCCGCATCGCCCGGCCCGGCCGCGACGCCACCATCGTTGCCTATGGCGCCGCGGTGCATTGGGCGATGGAAGCGGCGGGCCTGCTGGCCGGGGAGGGCATCGAGGCCGAGGTGCTGGACCTCCGCAGC
>Ga0182742_1003734_pt1 | contig 14527 bp, 10 predicted proteins | sample eDN5th37CBELigMG_FD_128880 | JGI IMG/M metagenome (GOLD analysis project Ga0182742, IMG submission 128880) | Enriched Miracle-Growth compost microbial communities from Emeryville, California, USA - eDNA 5th pass 37_C BE-Lig MG (version 2)... ... | reverse complement strand
GTGAGCATCGGCGTCACGCAGTCGCTGCCCGATGTCGCGCACATCCCGACCATGCTGGCGCGCGCGGATCGGGCACTATATGCCGCCAAGGCGAAGGGCCGTAACCGCGTCTGCACCGACACGGATGCACATAAGTCGGCTCTGGTGGCGCCGCCGCTGGCGCCCGCCGCCCCTGCGGAGGATGTGACCGCGCCAGAGCTTGCCGCGGTCCCGGCCTGAGCGCCGCAGGCACTATGGCCGAGGGGCGTGGCGGAATAGGCAGGCTCCGTTGGCGATCCGGGCGTGTCGGCGTTCGTCAGCATCATCGATCAACCCTATCGCCTTGACGAGGCCGATCAGCAGCTCCCGCACGTTACTCGAGGCGGACACCGAACGCGTGATGCGCATCGTTGCCATCGGCAGGTCGCTCCCGCTTCAGAAAGGCCGACACTTGCGCCGGCGGCGGACCGATGATTGAGTTCGCCGACTGAACCTCGGGACGGACCTTGAGCAATGATTGTAAGAACTGCCGCGCTCTGCCTCGTGGCCTGCGCCATGCTTGGCAATGCCCATGCTCAGGAGTGGCCGCAGCGCCCGGTGACGATGGTCGTGTCGGCCGCGGCCGGCGGACCGATCGATGTGTTCGGCCGGATCATGGCGGAACGGATGGGGCAGGTGCTCGGCCAGCAGGTGGTGATCGAGAATGTCCCAGGCGCCGGCGGCATGATGGGTGGCAACCGGGTCGCAAAGGCGGCGCCCGACGGATACACCGCGATCCTCGGCACGATCGCGACGCATGCACATTCGCAGACGCTCTACAAAAAGCCTCTGTACAACGCGGTGACGGACTTCACGCCGGTGAACCTCATCGCGGAGATTCCGCTCGTGCTAATCGTTCGCAAGGATCTGCCGGTGAACTCGCTGGAGGAGTTCGTCGCCTATGCCAAGGCCAACCAGGGCAAGATGAATTACGGTTCGGCCGGCGCCGGGTCGGCCACCCATCTCGGCTGCATCCTGCTCAACCAGGCACTCGGTACGAACATCCAGCACGTCCCATACAAGGGCACGGGACCCGCGATGCAGGACCTGCAGGCCGGACGCATCGATTTCCTGTGCGAAATCATCGTGACTGCGGTGCCGCAGATCGAGGCTGGCACGGTAAAGGCAATCGCGACACTGTCGAAGGAGCGCTCGCCGGTGTTGCCAGACCTGCCAACAGCCCACGAGAAGGGCTTTAAGGATATCCAGGCCTATACCTGGACTGCGCTGCTGTTTCCGAAGGGCGTGGCTGCGCCCATCGTCGCGAAGATGCATGACGCCGCGCTCAAGACCATGGCCGATCCGCAGGTGCGCCAGCAATTGCAGAAGCTTGGCGCGAGCATCGTATCCGGCGAGCGCGCGACGCCCGCCTATCTCGGCCAGTTCGTGAAATCCGAGATCGACAAATGGGCCGGTCCGATCAAAGCCAGCGGGGCGGTGGTCGAATAGCAATCATCGCCAAGAGCGAAGGAGAGTGGAAATGATACGCATCGTTGCAACCCTTTCCGTCGCCGCTTTCATAACGGGTGCGATGGCTCACCAGCCGGCGCATGCACAATCCTATCCGTCGCGTCCCATCCGCATCATTGTTCCGACGTCGCCTGGAGGGCCGCTCGATCTTGTCGTGCGCGCCCTTGGCGAAAAGCTTTCGGTCACCCTGAAGCAGCCGATCCTCGTTGAAAACAAGCCGGGTGCAGCCGGCAATATCGGTGCCGAACTGGTGGCGAAGTCCGATCCGGATGGTCACACGTTGCTATCGGCGCTGGGCACCACGCTGTCCGTCAACCCGCATGTCTACAAGACCATGCCGATCGACGTGCTGAAGGACTTGCGGCCGATATCTAACATGGTTTCGGCAAGCCAGATGCTGGTGGTGCATCCCTCGTTCCCGGCCAATTCGCTTGCGGAGTTTATCGCTTTCGCAAAGAAGGAGCCGGTGAGCTATGCGCATGCCGGTCACGGCAGCCCAGGCCATCTGTCGATGGAATATTTTGCTCTCAAGACCGGCATCAAGACCGTGCCGGTCCCGTATCGCGGCAATGCGCCACTGGTCACCGATCTGATTGCCGGACAGATCAAGGCCGGATTTGTGTCGACCTCAGGCGTCGTTCAGCATGTCCGCAGCGGGCGGCTGCGCGCTTTCGCGGTGTCTTCGGAACAGCGTTCGGCACTGGCACCGGACGTGCCGACCGTTGCCGAAATCGGCTATCCGGGCTTCAAGTTTGAAACCTATTTCCTGCTTCTCGGTCCGGCTGGGATGTCGGACACGACTCTCGCGCTGCTGGAGAAGGAGGTCAGGCAAGCCTTGCAGGCGCCCGACCTTCAGGCCCGCTTTGCGCCGCAGGATATCACCTTCATTGCATCGACGGCCTCCGAGGCTGCCGCATTGATGAAGGCCGAGTACGACCTGTGGGCAGACGTCGCTAAGGCCGCGAACATGCAGGCGCAATAGGGGCCGGGAGGAAGTTGATCGAAATCTGAAAGGAAAAGGCCCTCACGGCACACTTTCCTGGACGCAGGCGCAAATATCGTGGTCAGGTGGTAGCGGGCCGGGATTGACTATTGGCCCACCTGAACGAAGTCAGTCGCGCGACGAGATAATATCCGAGGGGAGGAAAGCAGGATGGTTGTGAGGAAGTTGCTGTCGGTTGCGGTCGGGACCTGTGCGCTGGCCCTGTCGGTCACGGGCGTTGCGGCTCAATCGTTCCCGGCGCAGCCGCTGCGGATCGTGGTGCCGCTCACGCCCGGCGGTCCGATCGATCTCGTTGTGCGCGCCATGGCGGAAAATCTTTCGGAGTCGCTGAAGCAGCCGGTCGTGGTCGAGAACAAGCCCGGTGCGGCCGGCAATATCGGTGCAGAGGCGGTTATCAAGTCCACGCCCGACGGATATACGCTACTGGCAGCGCTGGGAACGATTGTGACCGTCAATCCGCATGTCTACACCAACATGCAGGTGGACATGCGCAAGGATCTGAAACCGGTCCTCAACATGGCATCGACCAGCCAGATGCTGGTGGTCCATTCGTCCGTGCCGGTCAATTCGCTGGCGGAATTCATCGCGTTGGCGAAGAAGGAACCGATGAGCTACGCGCATGCCGGGCATGGAAGCCCCGGTCATCTGGCGATGGAATATTTCCGGCTCAAGACCGGTCTGCCGGCCATGACACCCGTGCCCTATCGCGGGAACGCTCCGCTGGTCACCGATCTCATCAGCGGACAGGTCAAGGTCGGGTTTGTGGCCACGGCGGGCGTGATCCAGCATGTGCGTGCCGGTCGGCTGAAAGGCTTCGCCGTATCGTCGAAGGAGCGCTCGAAGCTTGCGCCCGATGTGCCGACGATCGCTGAATCGGGTTATCCAGACTTCAACTTCCTGACCTATTTCATCCTGATGGCGCCGGCTGGCGTGCCGGACGAAATTCGGGCCACGCTTGAAAGCGAGGCACGCAAAGCGCTCGTGACCGACAAGATACGCGACCGTTTCGCCAGTCAGGATGTCAACATCATCGGTGCCGGTGGCAAGGATACTGAGGCCCTGATCAAGTCTGAATACGACCTGTGGGCAAAGATCGCGAAGGCCGCGAAAATGAGCATCCAATAGCGAAAGTGACGGCGCTGCCGGCGCCAACGAAAAGGGCGCCCCATCGGGCGCCCTTTCTAGTTTGTCGCTCCATGAGCGGCGGAGCACAGCCTTACGAAGAATAATACATCTCGAACTCGACAGGGTGCGGCGTGTGCTCGAAGCGGATCACCTCGGTCATCTTCAACTCGATATAGGCATCGATGAAATCGTCGTCGAACACGCCGCCCGCCTTGAGGAAGGCGCGGTCCTTGTCGAGGCTTTCGAGCGCTTCACGCAAGGAGCCGCACACCGTCGGGATCTGCTTCAGTTCGGCTGGCGGCAGGTCGTAGAGATCCTTGTCCATCGCCTGACCGGGATCGATCTTGTTCTTGATGCCGTCGAGGCCGGCCATCAAGAGCGCCGCGAAGCACAGATACGGATTGGCCAGCGGGTCCGGAAAGCGCACTTCGACGCGCTTCGCCTTCGGGTTCGTGGTGTAAGGAATACGGCAGGAGGCTGAGCGGTTGCGCGCGGAATAGGCCAGCAGCACCGGCGCCTCATAGCCCGGGACCAGACGCTTGTAGGAGTTCGTCGTCGGGTTGGTGAAGGCGTTGACCGCCTTGGCATGCTTGATCACGCCGCCGATATAGTGAAGGCAGGTTTCCGACAGATCGGAATACTTGTTGCCGGCGAAGACCGGCTTGCCATCCTTCCAGATCGACTGGTGGCAATGCATGCCCGAACCGTTGTCGCCATAGACCGGCTTCGGCATGAAGGTGGCGGTCTTGCCGTAGATATTGGCGACCTGATGGATGCAGTATTTGTAGATTTGCGTCTGGTCGGCCATGTAGGTCAGCGGCGAGAATTTCAGTCCGAGCTCGTGCTGGGCTGACGCCACTTCGTGGTGGTGTTTCTCGATCTTGGCGCCCATCTTGGCCATGGCCGCCAGCATTTCGCCGCGCATATCCTGCGCGGAATCCTGCGGTGGAACCGGGAAATATCCCTTCTTGAAGCCGATGCGGTGGCCGAGATTTCCGGACTCGTATTCGGTGGCAGAGTTGGTCGGCAGTTCGACCGAGTCTAGCCGAAAGCCGCAATGATACGGCTCGGCGGAGTAGCGCACGTCGTCGAAGACGAAGAACTCTGCTTCCGGTCCGAAATACACGGTATCGCCGATGCCCATCGACTTCACCATCGCTTCGGCCTTCCGGGCAATGCCGCGCGGATCGCGGTTATAGGGCTCGCCGGTGGTTGGCTCGAGCACGTCGCAGACCAGCACGAGCGTGGTCTCGGCGAAAAACGGATCGATACAGGCGGTCGCGGGGTCGGGCATGAGGTTCATGTCAGACTCGTTGATCGCCTTCCAGCCCGCGATCGAGGAGCCGTCGAACATGACGCCTTCGGCGAACGTGTCGTCATCGATCATCGAGACGTCGAACGTTACGTGCTGCCACTTGCCGCGTGGGTCGGTGAACCGGAAATCGACGTATTTCACGTCGTTGTCCTTGATGAGCTTCATAACGTCTTTGGCGGTCGTCATCTGAACGCGTTCCTTTGATTTTACGGGTCGTGAATGTGAGCGATGTCAGATCGCGTCCAATCCGGATTCCCCCGTTCTGATCCGGATTGCTTCCTCGATATTGGAGACGAAAATCTTGCCGTCTCCGATGCGGCCGGTCTGCGCCGCTCTGCGGATCGCGTCGATGGCCTTTTCCACCATGTCGTCGCCGAGCACGATTTCGATTTTCACCTTGGGAAGGAAATCCACCACGTATTCGGCGCCCCGATAAAGCTCGGTGTGGCCCTTCTGGCGGCCGAATCCCTTGGCTTCGGTGACCGTGATGTCCTGCAATCCCACTTCCTGAAGCGCCTCCTTCACCTCGTCCAGCTTGAAAGGCTTTATGATCGCTTCGATTTTCTTCATGCGAATCCTCTTTCGCTCCGCAGGTCAGGGGCCAACCGGCAGAGCCGGCCGTTTGCTAGCAGGTCTTATGCCAACCGTTGCGATCGCAAAACCGCGTGTGGAGCCGACACGCCGGCGCGGTTCCCGTAGGTCCGTGCACAATTGGGTGCGCTCATGAGATTAACATTTAGGCTTATGGCCTATTTTTTGTGCAATCCCAATGTGCTGCGGTTCTGGACTGATCATTGGAGCGAGCCATGATCGAACTTCTCACCACGACGCAGATGCGTTGCGCGGATGCGGCGGCGGTTTCCGCCGGCATTCCGTCCCTCGATCTCATGGAGCGTGCCGGTGAGGCTGTCGCCGATGCGGTGACGGCCGTGTCCGGAACCGCGCGGCCCGTCGTTGTTTGCGCCGGTCCCGGCAATAATGGAGGCGACGGTTTTGCAGCCGCTCGCCTCCTGGCAACACGCGGTTGCCGGGTCCGCCTGCTGCTGCTGGGCGACCACGGGGCTCTCAGCGGGGACGCGGCCGAGATGGCGATGCGATACTCCGGCCCTGCCGAATCCTGGAGGGGAGAGAACCTCGATCCTCAGGCCACGATCGTTGATGCCCTATTTGGCGCTGGGCTGTCACGTCCCGTCGAGGGCCACGCGGCTGCGCTGATTGCCGCCATCAACCGCTCGGGCGCGCATGTCGTGGCGGTCGACTTGCCGAGCGGCATCCAGGGTGACAGCGGTGCCGTGATGGGGACTGCCATCAAGGCCCATCATACGGTGACCTTCTTTCGCCGGAAGCCCGGACACCTCCTCTTGCCGGGCCGCACCCATTGCGGCCGAATCACGGTTGCCGATATCGGCATCCCGGACGCCGTCCTCGCAACGATCAAGCCGCACCTGTTCGTCAATGCGCCGGAGCTCTGGCGCGCCAGGTTTCCGGTGCCGCAGGCGGCCGGCCACAAATATTCGCGCGGGCATACGCTCGTTCTGTCTGGAGACGTGGCAAGCACCGGCGCCGCCCGCCTCGCCGCGCGAGCGGCACTGCGCGCCGGTTCCGGCCTGGTGACGATTGCCAGCCCAAAGAACGCGCTTGCGGTCAATGCCGCGGCGAGCCTGGCCGTCATGGTCCGTGAGGCGGAGGGAGCGGAGGGGCTGGCGGCGCTGCTGGCGGACCCGCGAATCAATGCTGTGGTGCTGGGCCCCGGAGGCGGCGTTGGGAGCGATATGCGGGCCAAGGTACGAGCCGCAGCGGGTGGTGGGCGCGCCCTCGTGCTGGACGCCGATGCGCTGACAAGCTTTGGGGAAAATCCAGTGGAGCTCTTTACAATCCTGACGAATCACAGGATGTCCACAGCAATCCTCACCCCCCATGAAGGTGAATTTGCAAGAATTTTCAATTTTTTATTGAAACAAACTTCAGTTAAACTAAAACTTAAGAACTCGCTTGCTGCTTCACATGAAACAGGCGCGGTCGTGGTGCTGAAGGGCGCGGACAGCGTGATCGCCGCGCCTGACGGCCGCGCTGCTATTTCGGAAAACGCGCCGCCGTGGCTCGCGACCGCCGGTTCCGGGGATGTGCTCGCCGGCATTATCGGGGCGCTGCGGGCCCAGGGTATGGCGGCATTCGAAGCCGCCGCGGCGGCGGTCTGGCTACACGGCGAGGCGGCGAGCGCGTTCGGCCCAGGGCTGATCGCGGAGGATCTCCCCGAGGTGCTGCCGGTGGTCTACAGGCGCCTGTTCTCGACACTCTAGAAAGCGCCGCTGGCGGTTATTTCGCAGCGTGTGGCGCTCGTCCCGCCGAGTTGAATCCGTTGGGCCACGACACCATTTTTCTCGTGCGGATTGCAAGCACCGTGATATAAGCCGCGCCGCTCGGCCGAACATGCCGCGCGATGCCCAAACGCGCGGGCGTGGCGGAACTGGTAGACGCGCTGGATTTAGGTTCCAGTGACGCAAGTCGTGGGGGTTCAAATCCCTCCGCCCGCACCAAGGTTGAGGCCAGCCGAATTCAGACAGTCAGCCAGAGCCGTTGGCGCGGCGACGAGGAGCGAAGAGTTTTCATGCAAGTGACCGAAACCCTGACCGACGGATTGCGGCGCGAATTCCGTGTCGTCATCCCTGCAAGCGAGCTCGACACCAAGGTCAGCGAACGCCTCGATGAGCTGAAGGGGCGCATCCGCGTCAATGGGTTCCGGCCCGGCAAGGTGCCGGCCGCGCATCTGCGCAAGCTGTATGGGCGTTCCGCCATGGCCGAGGCGATCGAGGCTGCGATGCGCGATGTGAATGCAAAGATCGTCGCGGACAATGACTTTCGCCTCGCGTTGCAGCCGAAGGTGACGCTGCCCGAGGACGAGAAGGCGGTTGAGGACGTCATCGCCGGCAAGTCGGACCTTTCCTACACGGTGGCCATGGAAATCCTGGCGCCGATCGAGGTGATCGACTTCAAGACCGTGGAGCTAACGCGACTGGCCGCCGATGCCACGGACGATGAGGTAAATGAGGGTCTCAAGCGGATTGCTGAGCAGAATCGCCCCTACGCCGCAAAGGCCGAGGGCGCGACAGCTGAGAAAGACGATCGCGTCACCGTCTCCTTTGTTGGCACCATCGACGGCGTCCCGTTCGAAGGCGGGTCCGCCGAAGATGTTGCCGTGCTGATCGGGAGCGGCACCTTCATCCCCGGCTTCGAAGATCAGCTCAGGGGCATTGCGGTCGGCGAGAACCGCAAGATCGACGTGACTTTCCCGGAGAATTATCCGGCGCCGCACCTTGCGGGCAAGGCGGCGGTCTTTGACGTGACAGCGAAGTCGATTGAGGCGCCGGGCGAAGTGAAAATCGACGATGACTTCGCCAAGTCACTTGGCATGGAATCGCTCGACAAGCTCAAGGCGGCGGTTCGCGACCGGATTCAGCGCGAGCACGATTCGGTGTCGAAGCAGCGCGTCAAGCGGGCACTGTTCGACGCGCTGGACGAGCGGCATAAATTCCCATTGCCGCCGGCGCTGGTTGAACAGGAATTCGACAATCTATGGAAGACGCTCACCTCGGAAATGCAGCAGACCGGCCGCAGCTTCGAGGACGAGAACACCAGCGAGGAAAAGGAGCGCGAGGAATACCGGCGGATCGCAGACCGTAGGGTACGTCTCGGGCTTCTGCTAGATGAGATCGCGCGCAGGAACGAGATCACCGTTTCCGAGGACGAGGTCCGCCGCGCGGTCATGGAGCATGTCAGGCAATATCCCGGCCGCGAGAAAGAGTTGATCGAGATGTTCCGGACCAACCCGGAAGCCATCGCGAGCATCCGCGCGCCGCTGATCGAGAACAAGGTGACCGATTTCATTCTCGCGCTCGCCAAGGTGACCGACAAGAAGGTGTCGCGCGAGGAGTTGTATCGCAGCGAAGACGATGAGAAGGCGGCGTAAGCCGGCCCTAGCGAAAATCGCCGTCTGGTTTACTTAAGCGAAACCCCGCAGCCTCACGCTGGCGCGCGGTGTTGGAGCGCGCGCCGCGATTCGCGGGCGCAGGAGAATGCGATGAGAGATCCGATCGATACCTACATGAACTATCTGGTGCCGGTGGTGGTCGAACAGACCAATCGCGGAGAGCGCGCCTATGACATCTATTCGCGGCTGCTGAAGGAGCGGATCATCTTCATCACCGGCCCCGTCGAGGACGGGATGGCCACCGTGGTGGTGGCGCAACTGCTGTTTCTGGAGGCGGAAAACCCCAAAAAGGAAATCTCGATGTACATCAATTCGCCGGGCGGCGTGGTGACATCGGGTATGGCGATCTACGACACCATGCAGTTCATTCGTCCGGCAGTATCGACACTGTGCATCGGGCAGGCCGCTTCGATGGGGTCCTTGCTGCTTGCCGCCGGCGACAAGGATCTGCGTTTCGCCCTTCCGAATGCCCGCATCATGGTGCATCAGCCCTCGGGCGGATTTCAGGGGCAGGCAACCGACATCATGCTGCACGCCCAGGAGATCCTGAATCTGAAGAAGCGGCTGAACGAAATCTACATGAAGCATACGGGCCAGCCGCTGAAGAAAATCGAGGACGCGCTTGAGCGCGACTATTTCATGACGGCGGAAGGCGCCAAGGAGTTCGGGCTGGTCGACAAGGTCATCGACAAGCGTATGGAAGATCCAGTGACCGCGGCTAAGAGTTAATGTCCGGGGTTAAGGAATTGTCGCCCTGGTTTTCCGAAGATCCATCAGCGAGGCCATGAGACAATAGTCCTGGCTCTGGTGCGCGAAATCGTGATTTCAGCGATCCAGCTCTCTCGGTCTTCGCCGGGGTTCACGAATCGAGGCGCAAGGGGCACGTCTACGGACCAGGGGCGATTATCGTTAATGGATTGTTGATTGTCGGGGCCCTAGCATGCTTGGCTAGAGTATCGCTGGGGCTAGTGGAAGGGGAGGCGATTAGGGCGGGGCTGTGCCCGGTGTGCCACGCTTTGGCCGCCCGTCAGGTGCTAGGAATGTGAGCGCTGGTCGCTCACGCGATTTGATACGGAGACTGGAATGACGAAGGTCGGCGGCAGCGATTCCAAGAACACCCTGTATTGTTCGTTCTGTGGAAAAAGCCAGCACGAAGTCCGCAAGCTGATCGCCGGGCCGACGGTCTTCATCTGCGACGAGTGCGTCGAACTGTGCATGGACATCATCCGTGAGGAGAACAAATCCTCGCTGGTGAAGTCGCGCGACGGCATTCCGACGCCGAAGGAAATCCGCAAAGTTCTCGACGACTATGTGATTGGCCAGGACCATGCCAAGAAGGTGCTCTCGGTCGCGGTCCACAATCACTACAAGCGGCTCAATCACCAGACCAAGCACAACGACGTCGAGCTTGCGAAGTCGAACATTCTTTTGATCGGTCCGACCGGCTCGGGCAAGACGCTGCTGGCGCAGACGCTGGCGCGCATTCTCGACGTGCCGTTCACGATGGCGGACGCGACGACGCTGACTGAAGCCGGCTATGTCGGCGAGGATGTCGAGAATATTATTCTGAAGCTGCTGCAGTCGGCCGACTACAATGTCGAGCGGGCGCAGCGTGGCATCGTCTATATTGACGAGATCGACAAGATTTCGCGCAAGTCCGACAATCCCTCGATCACCCGGGATGTGTCGGGCGAGGGCGTCCAGCAGGCGCTGCTCAAGATCATGGAAGGCACGATCGCTTCCGTGCCTCCGCAGGGCGGACGCAAGCATCCGCAGCAGGAATTCCTCCAGGTCGACACCACCAACATCCTGTTCGTGTGCGGCGGCGCCTTTGCCGGTCTCGACAAGATTATCTCCTCGCGCGGCCGATCGACTTCGATCGGCTTCGGGGCCACCGTGCGAGCCCCGGAAGATCGCAAGGCTGGCGAAATCTTCCGCGAGGTCGAACCTGAGGATTTGCTCAAATACGGCCTGATCCCGGAATTCGTGGGCCGTCTGCCGGTGGTTGCGACTCTCGAGGACCTCGACGAAGCCTCGCTGAAGAAGATTCTGGTCGAACCGAAGAACGCGCTGGTGAAGCAGTATCAGCGGCTGTTCGAGATGGAGAATATCGACCTGACGCTCGCCGAGGAGGCGCTCGGCGCGATCGCCCGCAAGGCGATCGAGCGCAAGACCGGCGCGCGCGGCCTGCGCTCGATCATGGAGAGCATCCTGCTGGACACGATGTTCGACCTGCCGAGCCTGGAGGGCGTCGAGGAGGTCGTGATCTCCCGCGAGGTGGTGGAGGGGACAGCGCGGCCGCTCTATATCTACGCGGACCGTTCCGACCGCGCTTCGGAGACGTCGGCTTCGGCCTGATGCCGTCTTCCGCCCCGGCCGGTGGTATGGAATCGGCCGGGACCGGGATCGCCTTGGATCCGCTCGGCGCGGCCGAGGTGGGGTGCGGCCGTAAGTCTCTGGGGGACCGGAGATTCGGTCGCCTTGACTCCCTCGTGCTGCAACGCCACCTAAGACGTGCGAACGGAAAGCGTACGAAAGAGTCTTCCATTCCGGGCAGGGGTCGTACCAACCCTCGTGCATGGCACTGCGTGCCGGACCCGCCATGCTCTCCCTCCCGGCCCTCCCTCGGCACTCTGGTTGGTTGCGCAGCATGCGGACCGTCCGGAGGGGCACAAGAACAAAGGAATGACGGCCAATGACAACCGCCAATAAGCCGCGTCCACCCCTAATCGCCGGTGAGACGCGGGCCTACCCCGTGCTGCCGCTGCGCGACATCGTGGTGTTCCCGCACATGATCGTTCCGCTCTTCGTCGGCCGCGAAAAGTCGATCAAGGCGCTGGAAGAGGTGATGCGGTCGGACACCTTCATCCTGCTGGCGACCCAGAAGAACGCCTCCGACGACGATCCCGCGACCGGCGACATCTACGAGGTCGGGACGCTCGCGAGCGTGCTGCAACTGCTAAAGCTGCCGGACGGCACCGTGAAGGTGCTGGTCGAAGGCGCGCAGCGCGCCAAGGTTCTGAAATACACTGATCGGTCCGAATATTTCGAAGCGGATGCCGTCGTGCTCGACGACCACCTCGGCGAGCGCGTGGAAGCCGAAGCGCTTGCCCGTTCGGTGGTCAACGAGTTCGAGAACTACGTGAAGCTGAACAAGAAGGTCTCGCCGGAAGTGGTCGGCGTCGTTCAGCAGATCGACGATCATGCCAAGCTCGCGGATACCATCGGATCGCATCTGCAGGTCAAGATCGCCGACAAGCAGGCGCTGCTTGAGACCGAGAGCGTTGCGGAGCGGCTCGAAAAGGTGCTTGGCCTGATGGAGAGCGAAATCTCCGTCCTGCAGGTCGAGAAGCGGATTCGCACGCGCGTGAAGCGTCAGATGGAGAAGACGCAGCGCGAGTATTACCTCAACGAGCAGATGAAGGCGATCCAGAAGGAGCTGGGCGATGAGGACGGCAAGGACGAACTTGCCGAAATCGAAGACAAGATCAAGAAGACCAAGCTCTCGAAGGAAGCCCGCGAGAAGGCGCAGCACGAACTGAAGAAGCTGCGGCAGATGTCTCCGATGTCAGCCGAAGCCACCGTCGTGCGCAACTATCTCGACTGGATCTTGTCGATCCCCTGGCAGAAGAAGACCAAGGTCAAGAAGGACCTCAAGCACGCGCAGGCAATCCTCGATGCGGATCACTATGGCCTGGAAAAGGTCAAGGATCGTATCGTCGAATATCTTGCTGTACAGCAGCGTGCCAACAAACTCACCGGTCCGATCTTGTGCCTGGTCGGACCTCCGGGCGTCGGCAAGACCTCGCTCGGCAAGTCGATCGCGAAAGCCACGGGGCGCGAATTCGTGCGCGTCTCGCTCGGCGGCGTGCGCGACGAGGCCGAAATCCGCGGCCATCGGCGCACTTATATCGGCTCGATGCCCGGCAAGATCATTCAGTCGATGCGGAAGGCGAAGTCTTCCAATCCGTTGTTCCTGCTCGACGAGATTGACAAGATGGGTGCCGATTTCCGCGGCGATCCGTCGTCGGCCCTGCTCGAAGTGCTGGATCCGGAGCAGAATTCCTCGTTCAACGACCATTACCTGGAGGTCGACTACGATCTCTCGAGCGTGATGTTCGTGACAACGGCGAACACGCTCAATATCCCGCCGCCGTTGATGGATCGCATGGAGATCATCCGGATCGCCGGCTACACTGAGGATGAGAAGCTTGAGATCGCGCGCAGGCATCTGATCCCGGCTGCGATTTCCAAGCACGGGCTCGATGCCAGCGAATGGTCCATCGACGACGAGGCGCTTCTCACCGTCATCCGCCGCTATACGCGGGAAGCCGGCGTGCGAAACCTCGAGCGTGAAATCTCCACGCTGATCCGCAAGGCGGTGAAGGAACTGACGCTTTCGAAGAAGAAGTCGATTGCGGTCACCGTCAAGGAACTCGGCGACTATCTCGGCGTGCCGAAATACCGGTTCGGCGAGGTGGAGGCGGAGGACCAGATCGGCGTCGTGACAGGCCTCGCCTGGACCGATGTGGGCGGCGAATTGCTCACGATCGAAGGCGCGATGATGCCTGGCAAGGGCAAGATGACCGTCACCGGCAATCTGCGTGACGTGATGAAGGAATCGATTTCCGCCGCGGCCTCCTATGTCCGCTCGCGTTCGATCGCCTTCGGCATCGAGCCCCCGCTGTTCGACAAGCGCGACATCCACGTGCACGTGCCGGAAGGCGCGACACCGAAGGATGGGCCGTCCGCAGGCGTCGCGATGGTCACGGCGATCGTCTCGGTGATGACCGGTATCCCGGTCCGCCGCGATGTCGCGATGACCGGCGAGATCACGCTGCGCGGCCGCGTGCTGCCGATCGGTGGGCTCAAGGAGAAGCTGCTGGCCGCTCTGCGCGGCGGCATCAAGACCGTCCTGATCCCCGAGGAGAATGCCAAAGACCTCGCGGATATCGCGCAGAACGTGAAGAGCGGGCTCGAGATCGTTCCGGTCTCCCGCATGGACGAGGTGCTGGCCCGCGCTCTGGTGCGCAAGCCGGAGCCGATCCAGTGGGAGGAGCCGGTGACCAAGCCCTCCGCCGACAAGTCGGCTGACGAGGAGGGTTCGGCGCTAACCGCGCACTGACCTCTTCGGCGAATGCGATGACGAACGGCGGCGCCTCTTAAGGGCGCCGCCGTTTGATTTTCCGGCGGCTGCGGCGTATCTGACGCATCCTCGATCGGGCCATTCCGGCTCGCTTTGGTAAGGGCGGTTAGCTCAGCTGGCAGAGCGGCTCGTTTACACCGAGTAGGTCGGCGGTTCGATCCCGTCACCGCCCACCAACTACCCCAACTACCATGACACCCACTCCCGCAGATCCGGAAACTCTCCGGCCGGACATCGCACGCTTATCTGCAATCTGTGACTGTAAAATCTAAGTCTTGCATCCTTAGAGATTGGTTGATAGGTTGTTAACAGTCAGAGTTGCAGGGGGGTGTCATGACGGCTTTGGTGCGTCCGGAAATCCTGTCGTCGCTTAATTCAGTACGCGCGGATGTGCAGCGGCAGTTGGCTTCGCTTGACCGCTATCGTGCGCTGAACGCGATCGATCAGACGATTGCCGATTTT